>Ga0268360_1002767_pt1 | contig 12542 bp, 9 predicted proteins | sample BioMet11_FD_192465 | JGI IMG/M metagenome (GOLD analysis project Ga0268360, IMG submission 192465) | Sewage microbial communities from Oakland, California, United States - Biofuel 11 (Illumina Assembly) | ecosystem: Engineered > Wastewater > Sewage > Unclassified | place: USA: California... | reverse complement strand
AAAGGGGCCAGCGCGCGCAGCGCCGCTGCGTAAACAAAGGCCATCTATCTCCAGCCTCAAATTATCCTTCCCGTCCCTATCCTGCGAAAACCATCCCATATTCAAACCCAGTTTCGCTCTCGGAAGCGGGGCTGCCGCCCCCGCTTCCGAGAGCTGTCACAGCCATCCGCTGAGCGTTGCCCGTATAGCAAAAGAGCCGCCCATCGAGGGCGGCTCTTTTGCCAAATCAGGCGGGGTCCAGGGGCAGAGCCCCTGGTCGCGCAGAGGAACAGAGGGGAGTGGGGAGGAGAACCCCCGGCTCGAAACCGGGGGTTCTCTTCCCCACATTCCGGGGGCTCTTCCCTACATTTTTCAGCTTCCGCCCTTCTCGTAGGGCAGACCGTCGGCGCGCGGCGTGTAGTCCTTGCCCGAGAAGATAATCAGCGTAACAAGCGTGATTATATAGGGCAGAATATTGAAGAACTCAGGCGGCAGGAAGCGCAGCCCCTCAATATTGACCATGTAGATCGAAAGGGCCATGGCCGTGCCGAAGAGAAGGCTCGCGCCACTCACGCCCTTTGGCGTCCAGCGCCCGAAGGAGACAGCGGCGAGGGCGATGAAGCCCGAGCCGTTTATCGTCATATTCGTGTACTGGATGGTCTCGGTCAGCACTATGCAGCCGCCCGCGAGGCCCGCGAGGGCGCCCGATACGAGCACGGCCAGATAGCGGAGCTTGCGCACATCGACGCCCGCCGAAGCGGCGGCGGCCGGATGCTCGCCGCAGGCCCTGATGCGGAGGCCGATAGGCCGCTTGTAGAGCACAAACCAGGTAATAAAGAGCAGGGCGAGGGCGATATATGCCGTCGGATAGATGCCGCCGGGCCCGGGCATCATGCCCATCTTAAAAGGCTCGGTGCGGTCCTGCTTGAAAATAATCTGATCGAGGAAGACCGTGGCGCCGGTTGCGAGCAGGTTGATGCCCGTGCCGGAGACAGTCTGGTCGGCGTTCAGGCTTATCGAAGCATAGGCATGAACCAGGGAGACCAGCATGCCGATCGCAACGGCCATAAGCAGGCCAATCCAGACCGATCCGGCTATGCGGCCTTCGAGCAGCACATGCGTTGTGGCAGCCGCCCAGGCGCCAAAGCCCATAAGGCCCTCAAGACCGATGTTGGTGACTCCGGAACGCTCGGAGAACATGCCTCCGATAGCCGCGATCATAATCGGGGCGACAATCATGAGGATGGACGGCAGCATTCCGATTATGTTAATCATCGCGCTCACCTCTCTTCTGCTGGGCGGCGCGTCTTTCACGCCACTCGATAATCATCCTGAATCCGGCTCTGAGGGAGATAAACACGACAACAAGGCCGGAGATAATCATAGTTATCTCTTTTGGAATATTGCGGGACTGCATCAGAGGCTGGGCAGAGGCGAGCATTCCAAAGAGAAGGCCGGCGGCGAGTGTGCCGCCCGCGGTGCTGTTTCCCACGAGTGCGACGGCGATGCCGTTAAAGCCGTAGCCGTCCTGACTCGAAATAACGCGTCCGTAGTTAAAGGAGCCGAGAGCCACTACAACGCCGGCGAGGCCGGCGAAAGCACCCGCTATAGCCATCGAAATGGTCAGACTGCGGGTAACCTTAATGCCCGAGCATCTCGCGGCCTCGCGGTTAAAGCCGGTCGCGCGGAGCTGGAATCCGAGCTTTGTGCGCTCGATAATAAACCAGTAGATCACGCAGCAGATCAGCATTACCCAGAGCCCGATTCCCAGTCTCGAATCATTGGTGATCCTGTCCAGGAAGGGATCGGTGAGCAGGGCAGTCTTCGGGAAGTTCTGAGTCTTGTAGGTATTGGCTTCGGGGATCAGCATCGTAAAGAAGCGCGAGAGGTAGTAGGCCACATAGTTCAGCATAATGGTCGCGACAACCTCGGATACCTGATACTTTCCTTTAAGCCAGCCGACAACGCCTCCCCAGATAGCGCCTGCGAGAGCGCCGGCGAGGAGGGCGAGCAGCCAGTGCAGGCCGGGCACCTTGGGGCCATAGAGAGCCACAAACTGGGCAACTGTCATGCCCATTATGTACTGGCCCTCGGCGCCGATGTTAAAAAGACCGGTGCGGGCCGGGAAGCCCATGGCGAGACCGCAGAGAACGAGGGGCAGAGAGGCGGTGAGCCACTCGCCGATATATCTCGCGTTCCAGGTGCCGCGGAGCACATCATAGCCCGTCAGCGTCTGGAGCAGGGAAGCATACATATTGCCCGGGTCCCGTCCGACAGCCCAGATCAGAACTGTGCCGCAGACAAAGCCCAGAACTACTACAAGGATCGAAATGGCCCCATCAGAGCCGGCAAAGGCGCTCAGAGCGCTCTTCTTGATGGTTTCGGCCTTTGTCTCCTCTTTCTTAAGCTCCGGCATCAGGCCCCTCCTTGAATTTTCGCGGCGGCCGGCTTTTTGTCGAGTTTGACTCCCGCCATCATGGCGCCGATCTGGTATTCCTCGGCGTCTTCACCATTCACAACACCGACAATCTCGCCCTTCGAAATGGCGGCAATGCGGTCGCAGAGGCTCATAATCTCATCCAGTTCGAAAGACACAAGCAGAATGGCTCTGCCCTTGTCCCTCTCCTGGATAATGCGCTTGTGGATGTATTCGATAGCGCCTACATCGAGACCGCGCGTAGGCTGGGCCACAATCAGCAGTTTCGGCGAGAGGTCTATCTCCCGCGCGATAATAACTTTCTGCTGGTTGCCGCCCGACATGGTCTTCACAATTGTGGCAGGTCCCTCACCCGCGCGGATATCAAACTGTTCGATAAGTTTTTTCCCGCGCTCGGCAATAGGCCCGAAGTTAAGAATGCCAGCCCTGGAAGAGTAGGGCTGTCTGTCAAAATCCTTGAGCACTACGTTTTCGTCGAGTCTGAAGGGCAGGACAAGGCCGTGTTTCTGGCGGTCTTCGGGCACATGGCCCATGCCTTTCAGAATTCTTTCCTTGATGCTGGCGTGCGTAATGTCCTCGCCATTCAGAACAATCTTTCCGGACTGGACAGGCAGAAGCCCTGTCAGACCCTGGATCAGCTCCGACTGGCCGTTTCCATCGACGCCCGCGACGCCGAGCACTTCGCCCGCGTGAACTTCGAGGGAGAGGTTCTTTACCGCGGGCACACCCTTCGCGCCCATCACAGTCAGATTCTCGACATTCAATACCACGGGGCCTATCTTGGCGGGACCCTTGTCCACTTTGAACTTGACCGCGCGGCCGACCATCATCTCGGCCATCTGCTGCTCATTGGTGGTGGCGACATCAAAAGTGCTGATATATTTGCCGCGGCGCAGCACAGTGCAGCGCTCGGCTACTTCTTTTATTTCCTTGAGCTTATGGGTAATAAGAATAATTGTCTTGCCCTCGGCCTTGAGGAGCTTCAGAATCTGCATCAGCTCGTCAATTTCCTGGGGGGTTAGAACGGCTGTCGGTTCATCGAAAATAAGAATATCGGCATTGCGATAGAGTATTTTGAGTATTTCAACACGCTGCTGCATTCCGACAGTAATGTTGTCTATTATAGCCTTCGGGTCGACCGACAGGCCGTAGCGTTCCGAAAGCTCGCCGACACGCTTGCATGCGCTCGCGATATCGACATTGCCGGCTCTGGTGCGCGGCTCCATTCCGAGAATAATATTTTCGGTGACAGTATAATTGTGCACAAGCTTGAAGTGCTGATGCACCATTCCAATTCCGAGCGCAGTCGCCTCGTTGGGGTCGTGAATTTTTACTTCTTTGCCCTTTACGAGAATCTTTCCGCCGTCCGGTTCATAGAGTCCGAAGAGAATGGACATGAGAGTCGACTTTCCTGCGCCGTTTTCGCCCAGGATTGCGTGTATCTCATTCTCTTTGACGCGAAGCGTTACACCGTCGTTGGCGACAACGCCTGGAAATACCTTCGTAATTCCAAGCATCTCAATCGCATAACGCTCACTGCCGGACCCCTGCTTCGCATTGCTCTGCGGCACCGCCGCTTTTTCATTTCCACTCATATCCTGGTCCACTTGTGTTTGAGGATAAAAACGGCGGACGCCCGAAAGGACGTCCGCCTCTTAGGTCATACTTGCAGAAAAGAAAGATTACTGCTTGTCGCTGGCCTGGAGATTGTCAGGAACCGCACCGGCGGCCTTGGCATCGGCATAGGTCGGAATGACCTTCACATCGCCGGAAATGATCTTGGCCTTCGCATCGTTGATCTTGGCAACAATGTCAGCACCGAGCTCGGTGTTCTTGTCGCTGAAACCGCAGCCATCGTCCTTGAGGGCGAGGGTAATGGTCTGGTTGCCGGCGAAAGTGCCGTCCTTCACCTGGGTGAGGGCGAGCTTCGTGGCGACTTCAACGCGCTTGAGCATGGAGGTCAGAACAGCGGACTTGCCATCGGCATAGACGCCGTCTTCGTACTGATCGGAATCAACACCGATAGCCCAGACGTTCTTGCCCTGGCTCCTGTACTCCTTGGCCTGGGCGATCGTGCCGCTGCCGGTACCACCAGCAGCAGAGAAGATCACGTACACGCCATTGTCGTACCAGTTCTTGGCCTGGGCCTTCGCGAGCTCGGGCTTGCCCCAGTCGTTGGCATAGTAGTCAACAATCTTGGCCTTCGGAATGACAGACCAGATGCCCTGAATGTAGCCCATCTCGAACTTCGTGATTACCGGGCCGGGAACTCCGCCGATGAATCCGAACTTCGGGTCCTTAATGCCATCAGCCTGCGCCTTGAGGGCGGCGGCAACGCCGACGAGGTAGGAACCCTCATGCTCGGCGAACTTGATGGAGAGGACGTTCGGCTGCTCAACAGCCTCATCGATGATGAGGTACTTCTGCTCCGGATACTGCGGGGCAACTTCGTTAAGAGAGTTGGCGAAAGTGAAGCCAGTGACGCAGATGAGACCATACTTCTCATCGGAGGTCTGCTTCAGGTTCGGGATGTACATATCCTGGGTCTGAGCGGTGACGACGTCATAGAGCTTGCCCTTGTTGGCGGGGTTGTCCCAGGTGTCGCCATAGAAATCGAGAATACCGCGCCAGGCGGCGGCATTGAAAGACTTGTCATCGATACCGGTGGCATCGGTGAGCAGACGGATGGTGGGAAGGCTGGACTTGTCGTCAGTCTTGGCCGCCTGCTTGTTGCCGCAGGAAACTGCCACGAGGGCAAGAACCATGCAGGCAATAGCGAGGATAGAACGCTTCATGTGGTTCCTCCATTTGATATCTGGCCGCTTTTTTGGGTGATGCGACCAGTAAAGTGATAATAAATTCGAGTTGCCAAAGCGTCAAGATAAAGTGCATTTGCGGGATATGCTGTAATACGCATCGAACGCAAGCAGATATCATAATCTGCAATGGTCTTCTATTGTCTTCATGAAGAAACATCGGGAGAAAAAGCACGATTGCCCGCGGCAATGGAAGCCGATTCCACTGCCGCGGCAATCGGGGCTCTGCACAATGGCGGGAAGACAGCCGCCAGACCCCGGGCCTTAAATTTCGGCCATTGTATGGCCGTGGTAGAGATCATCGCGCAGATCGGCCACCTGTGCATCGACAAGATAATCATCGAAGCCCATATAGCGGTCTATAACCCCGCCCGGGCAGATCTCGATAATCCGGTTCGCGATCGAGGTCACAAACTCATGGTCATGGCTTGTAAAGAGCATGACACCGGGGAACTCGATAAGGCCGTCGTTCAGTGCAGTTATCGATTCAAGATCGAGGTGGTTTGTCGGCTCATCGAGGATCAGGCAGTTCGCGCCGGAGAGCATCATCCTCGAGAGAAGGCAGCGCACCTTTTCGCCTCCCGAGAGGACACGCACCGGCTTCAGGGCCTCGTCGCCCGAGAAGAGCATCCGCCCCAGAAAAGAGCGGATATAGGTATCATCATCTGAATTGGTATATTGTTTGAGCCAGTCCGTAATCGAGAGATCCGAGTCAAAGAGCTTTGTGTTGTCCTTGGGAAAATATGAGAAACTGATGGTCTGTCCCCAGTAGATATCGCCCGAGTCAGGCTTCTCCTCTCCCGCGGCAATCTGGAAGAGGGTGGTATTGGAGAGATGCTCCTTGCCGACAAAGGCGATCTTGTCGCTCTTGTTGACTGTGAGATCGAATTTCTGCAGAACCGGGTCGCCGTCGACTGACTTGCTTATGCCGACAAGCCTCAGCACATTGTTGCCCACATCGCGGGTCGGATTGAAGCCGACATAAGGGAAGCGCCTGCTTGAGGGCACAAGATCCTCAAGCTCGAGTTTTTCCAGCACCTTCTTGCGGGAAGTTGCCTGCTTGCTCTTCGAGGCATTGGATGCGAAGCGCTGGATAAACTCCTTGAGCTCCCTGGCCTTCTCCTCGTTGCGCTTCTTCTGGTCCTTCTGCTGCTGGACAAGAATCGCGTTCATCCTGTACCAGAAGTCATAGTTGCCCGCGTAGGTGGTAATTCTTCCGAAGTCTATATCGCAGGTATAGGTCGAAACCGCGTTCAGAAAGTGGCGGTCGTGGGATACCACAATTACGATGTTCGGGAAGTTGATGAGGAATTCCTCAAGCCAGGCTATCGATTCGAGATCGAGGCCGTTTGTCGGCTCATCGAGAAGCAGTATATCGGGATTGCCGAACAGGGCCTGGGCGAGGAGGACCCTCACCTTTATTCCCTCGTCGACATCCTTCATCGCCTTCTCGTTATAGGCCTCGGGCACGCCGAGACCGGCCAGCAGAATGGCCGCCTGGGACTCGGCTTCCCAGCCGCCGAGATCGGCGAATTCAGCCTCGAGCTCGCTCGCCTTCATGCCATCGGCCTCGGTAAAATCCTCCTTGGCGTAGATGGCCTCCCGCTCTTTCATCAGGTCGTAGAGCTTCTTGTAGCCCATAATGACCGTGTCGAGAATCCGGTATTCCTCAAAGGCGAAGTGGTCCTGCGCGAGCACAGCCATGCGTTTGTTCTTCGCAATGCTGATCTCGCCCTTGTCCGGCTTGAGATCGCCCGAGAGCAGTCTGAGCAGCGTGGACTTGCCCGCGCCGTTCGCGCCGATAATACCGTAGCAGTTGCCTGGGGTAAACTTGAGATTCACATCCTTGAAAAGTATCCGCCCTCCGAATGAGAGCATCATATCGTTGACAGTAATCACGGGCAGGAGTATCCCCTGAAAATAAGGCCTTGTTCAAGTCCGGCCCGCGGGCCATAGTAGAGCCCCATGAATATTCCCGAACTGCTGCTCCCCGCCGGGAGCCTCGATTCAGGCCTCGCCGCCTTTGAAGGCGGCGCCGATGCCGTCTACCTCGGCTTTGCAGAGTTCTCCGCCCGCAAACAGGCCCGCAATTTCAGCCGTGACGATTACAGGCGCATACTCAGATCCGCCCGCGGCAGCGGCCGCCGCGTCTATGTCACTATCAATACAGTGCTCCTCGACTCTGAGTTCCCCGCCCTGGTGGACCTCCTCTGTTTTCTCGACCATTTCAGGCCCGACGCCGTCCTCTTCCAGGACTGGGGTGTCGCCTCGATAATTCATCAGCGCTTCCCCGCGATAAAGCTCCACGCCTCCACCCAGACCGCAATGCAGGGGCCTGCGGCAGCCCGCCTTGCCCTCGAATGCGGCGTGTCCCGCCTTGTGCTGCCCCGTGAATGCGGCCTTGCCGAGCTCAGAGAGCTCAGAGCCGCCGTGCCGGAGCTCGAATACGAAGTCTTCGTCCACGGCGCTCTCTGCTATTCCTATTCGGGCCTCTGCCTCGCCTCGGGCCTTCTCCTCGGCCGTTCGGGCAACCGCGGCGAGTGCGCCCAGCTCTGCCGCTCCTACTACCATGGCGATTCAGTTATTGCCACAGGCACCGCCGGAGAGGCCGCTGCCGTCTCGGGAAGTGCCGCTTTGCCCGCCCTTGCCTCCGCCGCTCAGATTCCGCCGGCTCTGTCCCCCGAAAGCCTTGTCGGCCGCGACGGCTACTGGTTTTCCTGCCGCGACCTCAGCCTTGTGGACTCCCTCAGGGAGCTCGCCGAGGCAGGCGCCGCCTCCCTCAAAGTCGAAGGCCGGATGAAGGCCCCTGAGTATACCTACGCGGTCGCGCGCCTCTACCGCGCCGCCCTCGACCGTCTTGCAGGCCTCAGCCCCGCATCCTCCGCCCCCACACTGGATGAGCTCAAACTCAACGCCCGTCTTGCCTTTTCCCGCCAGCAGACCGATGCCTACCTCCGCGATCCCCGCGGCCGCGGCCTCATCGACTCGGGCTATCCAGGACACCGCGGTGTTCCCGCCGGCACCCTCGTCGCCTGCAGCAGAGAGGGAGAGGGCTGGCGCGCCACCATCGAACTCAGCCTTCCCCTCGGCCTCCACGACGGCATAGCCGTCTATCCGCCCGCCGAGCCGGGAAAGCCGGGCATTAAGCCTGCACCCATAGCCTTTCCCGTCAGCGGCCTCGCAGACTCGCGGAGCGGAAAACCCCTTGTCCATGCCAGACCGGGCGGCCGTGTCGATATAGATGCCCCGCGCCGGCTTGAGCCCGGCTCCCTCCTCGCGCGCGTATCAGCCCGCGAGCTCGACCGCCGCGCTGCCGCCCCCGAGGAATTTCCTCCCGCCCTGCGCCAGATCGGGGCCGAAGTCTCCTTCGCGCCGGCCGGGCCCGACTCTCCAGGGGCCCAGGTCCCTGTGCCCGAAAATGGAGGCAGGGGCATCCTCTGCCTCAGCCTTAATACTGAGAGAGGCAGCATCGATATCAAGGACAGCGAGGTTCTGCCCCTCGAGCGCGCGCGTTCGGCTGGCGGCTTTGAGAAGGCTCTGTCGCGTTTTTCCGAGAATGGCGGTCAGGATTTTGTCCTTGCAGCCAGAACAGCCCCCGGCGCGGTCTTTGCCCTTGGCTCATGCGGCTCTGTCCCCGCCGCCGACCTCTTTGTGCCGCCCTCGGCCCTCAAGGCGGCAAAAAACCGCCTCTACGAGGCCGCTGCGGCCGCTCTGGCCCGGGAGGACGCCGCCACGGCGGCAGAAGCCCTCAGCTCTGTCCCCGGGGCCCCTGCACCGTCCGGCCCTGCTCCGCTTCCGCGGAGCACGGAAGGCCCTCTCCCGGCCCTCCCCAGGGCGAAAGTCCGCTATCCCCATCCGGCTCTCGCCGCAGGACTTCCCTATATAAGCCCCCGCTTCCTCGCAGCCTCGCCGGCTCTGTCTCTGCCCCTTTTCCAGGGCCGGGCCTATATGGCCCTCGCGCCCCTTGTCGCAGACCGCCCTGCCTATGAGGAGGCAGTTAAAAAGCGCATCCTCGCAGAGCTCGACGGCAGCCTCAGGGCGGCGGAAGGCCGGAGCCAGGACATAGTGCTCGGCCTCGACAGCTTCCATCATATAGCCTTTGCGCGCTCTCTCGTCGCCGAATGCCGCTCTGCCCGCCAGAAAGCCCTCGCGGCGGGGAAGCCTTTCGGCCGCCTCTCATTCTTTATAGACTGCCACCTCTACGCGGCCAACCGCTACTCGCGGGGCTTTTTTGCGCGTCTTCTCCCCGATGTGGATTTCAGCTATGAGTATCTCGAGATGCCCGGACATGAAAACGGAGACTGCCCCGACCTGCCTCCTGTCATGCCCATAGGGGACGGTTTCTCGCCGCCTCTCTTCCTGTCCCGGGGATGCTTTATAAGGCACAATCTCGGCTCGGGCTCCTGTCCGCCATCCTGCGGCAGGAGCCTCGCACTGCGGCTCTCCGACCGTGACAGGCACTATGTGCTCCTTGTGGAGGACTGCATCACCATGCTCTTCCGTGTAGAGGACTGAGGACCGGCCCGGGCATTCTCTGCAGCCGGCCGCTATTAACTTCAGCGGGCCCGCCTGCTATAATCGCTATCCATGCGCTTCCTCCTCATCTCGGATATCCATGGCGATGCCCTCTCGCTCGAAAAGCTCCTCGGCCGCGAGCGTGCTGTCTCGGCCATTATTGCCGCGGGCGACCTCACCGATTTCGAGGAGGGCGACGCGATGCTCAGAATGGTAAATCTGCTCAGGGAGGCGGCTCTTCCTGTCCTCGCCGTGCCCGGCAACTGTGACCGCAGGACAGCCAGAGCCGTGCTCGACAGCTCAGGCTTTTCGATAGACAACCGCTCCCGCCGCGTGGATTTCAGAGCCGCCGCAGGCCCTGATTCCGATACGCGGAATCCCGCGGCCCGGGGTGGAAGCATCAACTTCTTCGGCATGGGCGGCGGCGGCTTCCGCACCGGCTTTACGCCCTATGAGCGCCGCGAGGATGAGTTTGAACGCATTTTCGCCTCCTGCCCCGAGAGCGGCCCCGGCTGCCTTCCCCTTGTCATTGTGACCCATACGCCCCCGCGCGGCACCCAAGCCGATCTCCGCCGCGGCGCCCATGTGGGCTCGCCGGCCCTGGCGGCTGCCCTTGCGCGGATTCAGCCTCTGCTCTGGGTCTGCGGCCATATCCACGAAGCCCGCTCGGCTTCGATGGAGGGCAGCAGCCTCCTCGTCAATCCGGGACCTCTCCGCGAAGGCTGCTATGCCATAGCCGATATCTGCCCGCCCTCCGCCAATACCCCGGAGAGCGGCGCGGGCTTCAGCGTGCACGCCGAACTCAGATCCCTCTTCGAAACCTATAGCTCCTGATCCGATTCCAGTGTCATTCAATTTTTGAGACAGGGAGTATCAAATGAAGGGAAATCCCATTGTATTTACCGCTGTTCTCCTCGTGCTGCTCGCGATCTACATCTATTTCGAGAAGAAGCGCCGCAGCACCGAGGACAGATATATCGACAGCATGGGGAATGGCCCCAATCCCCTGCTCGACATGGACGAAGTCTTTGCCGTCCTTTCGAAGGAAAGGGGCGAAGAGGGCATCGAGGCGGTGGAGACCTATTCTGCGGGCGATTTTTTCAGTCTGCGCAGCCAGCTGAACAGTGCCGGCATCAAAAACCGCGCAGCCAATCCCGAAGACTCATCGGACAGAGCCGGCGGAGAAGAGGGCCGCCGCATCCTCATCTTCAAAAAAGACTATGAGGCCGCGAAGGACATAGTCAGTGCCTATATTTCCAGGGGGGGACAGAGCTCGGGAAAACAGGGCAGGGGAATCTCCGAAGACCCAGACGCTCCGGATATCTTTCCCGGCATCAGGGGGCGCAGAGCCCATCCGGCCAAGCCCCCCATAATGCTCCCTCCTGCCTGATCCAGACAGCCTGTCCGGACAGCCCGGAAAGAGAGGCCGCCCGGACTCTGGCGCCTCTCTTTCTGCGTTTTTCCTCTCCCGTTTTTCGAAACCTGCCTGTATAATCTCCATAACGCACAGTTCATTTGAAAAGGAGTGTCTCTTATGGATGAAACCTCGGGCCAGGGCCCGGCGGCGGGGGAGGGGAAACAGCGCCCCTCTCCACGCAAAAGCCATGCCCGGCCTCTTTCTCCCTACCTTAAAAGCACTATCTTCCTGCTTGTCTTTCTGGCGCTGGCCAGTCTCTTTGCCATACCCATGGGCCTTTCCCAGGCCCTGAGTACTATGATGAATACCGCCTACCGGCTTCTCGTGGACACCTGCCTGTATATCATGGCCCTCGCTGTCCTCGCCGGAGCAGTATCTGCCCTGCTCTCCGAATTCGGCGTTATCGAGCTTCTCAACAAGATCCTCTCACCCCTTATGGGCCCGCTTTTCGGCATGCCCGGCGCTGCGGCCCTCGGTGTGGTCACCACCTATCTGTCGGACAATCCCGCCATCCTCACCCTGGCCAAGGATAAGAACTACCGCAGGTACTTCAAAGCCTACCAGATCCCGGCCCTGACCAATCTCGGCACGGGCTTCGGCATGGGCCTTATTGTCACCTCCTTCATCCTCGGCCTTGAGGCCAAGGCAGGTCCCCAGGTCGGGCTTGCCGCCCTCTGCGGCAACCTCGGAGCCATCGCCGGCTGCATACTCAGCACAAGGCTCATGCTGCACTACACCGCAAAGGATATGGGGCGGACAGCCCCTGCTTCCGATCTCGATTCGCCTTCCGATATGGCCGAACAGCCCCGCCAGGGCAGCCGCAATGTCTGGCTCCGCGCGCTCAATGCCCTCATGGATGGCGGCAAAAAGGGCGTCGACCTCGGCCTCGGCATCATCCCCGGCGTTCTCGTAGTCTGCACCTTTGTCATGATGCTCACAAACGGCCCCTCTGCCGCCGGATATACCGGCGCTGCCTACGAAGGCATCGCCCTTCTGCCCCAGCTCGCTGCGAAGATCGATTTTATCCTCAAGCCTCTCTTCGGCTTCTCGAGCCCCGCGGGCATCGCAGTGCCGGTTACCGCCCTCGGCTCAGCCGGCGCGGCCATGGGCATTATCCCCAACCTGATCCGCACGGGCCAGGCGGGCTGCGGCGATCTCGCCGTCTTTACCGCCATGTGCATGTGCTGGAGCGGCTTTCTCTCCACCCATGTCTCAATGATGGATGTGCTCGGCTGCTCGCGCTTTACCGGGAAAGCCATCGGTGCCCATACCCTGGGCGGGCTTCTCGCGGGCATTGTTGCTCACTGGCTCTACATTCTCTTTACACTCTAGGCAAAAACGCGGGGTTCCTTTTCGGGGCTCCGCTTTTTAAATCTTT
>Ga0268360_1002766_pt1 | contig 12543 bp, 6 predicted proteins | sample BioMet11_FD_192465 | JGI IMG/M metagenome (GOLD analysis project Ga0268360, IMG submission 192465) | Sewage microbial communities from Oakland, California, United States - Biofuel 11 (Illumina Assembly) | ecosystem: Engineered > Wastewater > Sewage > Unclassified | place: USA: California... | reverse complement strand
TTTACAGCGGAAAACCTTCAAGGACTATGCGATATTGGCCGCTCCGACAAAGCAGATAATCTGAATCAAATCGGCGAATTCGGCGTCGGCTTTAAGTCTGTTTTTGGCATTTGTGACACGGTGAAATTATTCAGCGATCCGTCACATTACCACGGATCAGAAAAGATAGATGCGGTTCCTTTTGCTGTCGAAATTCTTGACTTTACGAGGCCGGAAGACATCCCGGAAATGAGCATTGAGTCTTCATATACTACGAAGTTTGTATTCCCGTACACGATAGGACAGTCATTCTCAGGATTCTCGACTATCGACGAACTGAAGCGCGTATTATCAAAAAAGCTACAAAATCTCGGCATTACAACGCTCTTATTCATGAAACATTTGGAACTGATTGAGTATCAAATTAAGTTAGAAGATGCGACGGTTGAGGGGCAGTATCTGCTTGAGAAAGTTACCGTCAATGACCATTGCACATTGGTTTCCGCCTTGGGTGTATCTCATCCAGCGGGAACGCAAGGAAGTCAAGACGAGTCGGTTTCTTATCTGAAGTTTTCCCGCCCGGTTGGAAAAGAATTGTTGCGGAGCGTCGACATTGCTTTCCCTGTAATTATTGATGAATCCGGAAGATATGAATGTCAGAAACCGCAAAGCCCTTATGTATCTGTTTACTTCCCAACGGAAACGGAAAGCAAGCTTGATTTTATTGTTCAAGGCCCCTACCGCACAACGCCCAACCGAAGCAGCATTCCGAGCGAAGATGCAGATAACAAAATATTAGCACGGCAGACAGCAATGCTTCTCAAAGACAGCATTCATGAGATAAAAACGTCCGGAATACTTAATATGAGCTTCTTGAAAGCGTTGCCGCTATCGGCGGGAAGGTTTGAAAACTTTAGCCTTTTTTATCCGATATTTGAAGCAGTAAAAGAATTGTTCTTATCGCAGGAACTTATTCCCTGCAAAGATGGCGGTTATGTTGCCGCGAAATATGCACGAATTGCCAGACAAGAGCGACTTGCTAACACGATGCCAGATAACATGTTGACTGAGTTGATTGCGGATGGCCACCAATATCACTGGCTTCCCACCTTCTTGACAGAAACCAACCGCGAATACGAACAAGTATACCGTTTCCTAAATGGCGAGCTCAAAATATCGGTAATTCGCCCTGAAGACTTGCGGTTGTACTTTGCTGCGAATCCTGACTTTCTCCCACGCAGAGACGATGCATGGTTAGTTGAGCTCTACTCAATCCTTGAAAATGTTGGTGCTGCGTTTTCTAAATCAAGGAATGAAACAAATATGCTGACTGCGGATATTGTAAAAACTTCAGCTGGTTTATTTGTTGCGCCTTACCGAAAAACGGAGGGTAAGCAATATATACCGAATGTTTTCCTTCCAACTGGAAAGATTCGGAGCGCCGATATTCACTTTGTTGATGCAGGGCTATATCAAAAGTGTAAGCACTTCTTTGACGACATTCTTCAGCTTCAGGCACCAAATGAATATGAGTTTACAATTAAGGATATTAAAAGGCGATATGAAAGTTCATATACCCTTGAAGAAGGCAGGCATATTGAGGACATAAAAAGCCTCTTAAAGTACTCAAAATACGACGACTATCATGATGAAGTAGTCAGGTTAATTGAACAGTACCTCGTTCTTCGTTGTGCCGATGGTGTCATGAGAAGTGCATATCGAGAGAACATTTTTCTGCCGATAAATGATAATGGTATAAATATTGAAGCGTACTACAAAAATGTGCGCAACACAATGCGCTATGTAGATGCAGATTTCTATGCTCTTCATGAGATATCACCATCAAGCCTTTGCGAGTTGGGCATACGCGATTCAATTGTAATCGGCGACACAAGGACAGGCGGTACATATGACAACGGAATGAGAGGCCGTCAGCCAGAATGGTGGACAACCGGAGAGTTTCGTTGGAAGTTTTCGCTTGATGCTATCCGTGATGTACTAAAATACATTTCAGGCCATCCGTCTGCAAAAGACTCTCTACTAAAGTCACAAGCAATTTTCCGCATTCTTCTTCAAAATGAAGCCGCGCTCAAGGGGACGGTATACATCGGCGGGAGTACGCCTCATCTTCATGATGAGCCATGCGATCTTGTTAAAGTACTGAGAGGCGAAGGAATGCCGGGCTGGGATGGCAAGTGGCTGTTCACAGAGTCTGGAGAATTGATATCGCAAAAGAGTGTTTCAAAGCACGACATAAGCACATCAATATATGGGCGCATTAAGCCTGACTCAACAATTTATGATATGTTGGGATTTAGGAAGACTGATGCCGACGAAATTGATGAGCTCAAGAAAACGATCCCTCAGAGGCAACTGGATGCGTTCTTTGAAAATGAATTGAAGCAGAGATTTGGCATTTCATCTGCAGAATTATCAAGTGTGTATGTTCCCATAAACGGATTGCGGGAAAAAGATATTGAAACTGAAAAATATGCCTTCCCTGTTGTAAAAGTAAAGAATTGGGACGCGCTCAGAAAACACGCTGCTGAAATGCTTTGTTATGCAAGCCCAGTAAAGTACGAATATTTAGTTCGAAGTGTAAGAACCAGCAAACCGGAAAGCGAAGTCCGCGCTTATCTGATGAACATGTATCGTTATGACAGCATGTTCAAATACGCATGCCAGATCTGTCACGAAGCCACTTCCACCATCGTAGCTACGCAGCTATTTGAGAAACCGGAAGTTGAACTTGATCCAATGAACCTTTGTCTTTGTCCGACATGCGCTTCGCACTATCGGGCATTACGTAACGATAAAGGCTTGATGGACGACCTACGGGAGCGATTGGTTGCCTTCAGAGAACCCGGGTCCACGGACGCGGATCAAGTTATCGTCACAATTGGCGAAGACGAGTTGTGGTTTACGCAAACTCATTTTGCCGAGATTCAAGAATTGCTTAAACTTACCGATGACGTTAAGAATGGAGCTTCGCCGAAAGGGGTAAAGGATGCAAACCGCACTAAGGCAAGTACATCTGATTCGGATGATGAGAGTAAGAGTGGTCTTTCCGTGTATCAGGAATATATCGGGAAACGAGTCCGGCACAAGGGTGCGAAGATCACAGGCAAAGTAGTTGCATGCGACGGACAGTATATATCTATTTTGGCGGAAACTGGTGAAAAAGCAGGGAACACAATTAAGTACGACCTTTCAATGTGCATAAAGGGGAAGCATTTGGAACTTGCAGATTAGTGTTTGCGAGATGCGCAGCGTGGAGGCAGCGTGGAGGATGAATAATGGCTCAACATATTTCTGTTCGGGTACCGTGGAAGGACAACGGCTATTCAGGTTTGGTTTGCAAGAAACCATGCAATAACAACGCGTGTCTGCGCCTTAAGAACATAGCCGGCAATCGTGACGATAACTTAGAAGCTGAACTTGCTGGCAAGCCCATAAAAGGCCATGAGGCTGAGATACCGTGCCTTTCAGAAGGCGGATGCTTTATGTCTGGGGATGTTTATTCGAAAACGACTATACATCCCTACAAAATTGGTAATCCTAAAACGCATGGGCATTTCCGTGATACTGATCTGATATATCCCCCTTTCTCTCTCCCAGCACGACCTTTCGGTTGGACGATGCTTCGCAAGGGGAAAGACAAAGGAGACGAAAATATCACAAGACTGGCAGAACGATTTGGTATCGACTATAATCGGGAACGGGAACCAATTCTACCCTTCTCCACCCCAACAAATTGGTTGCAGGATGCTACAAATCAACGTGCTGTCTTTAAGACCTTTTTTGAGGATGTCCAAATCGGCCGTTCTCTCGTCGTTCCTTACGCAAAGCAGGTGCCATTTATTGACGACGCGAAGCGCGTGGTTATAGGAATAGGGTTTGTTACAGAGATAGTTGAACCGCCCGAACACAATCACACAAATGAAGGGTCCCTTCGCTCAATACTATGGGAGACCATGATAGGCCATTCCATTCGGGACGACAGAAGGGACGGTTTCCTGCTGCCCTATCGAGAGATGATGGAGTATGCCGCAAACCACCCGGATTTTGATATAAGTACAATTACCGTCTTTGCCGAAGACGATTATTTCAATGAGTTTTCTTACGCAACAGAGCAGTTATCTTATGACGCGGTTATTAGTGTTCTTCTTCAAACCGTCAAGGCGCTTGAAATAATAAAGTGTTGCATACCAGGAAATTGGGATGAGTGCATCAGGTGGACGAGAGCACGGCTAAAAGAAGTCTGGCTGGACAGGGGCGCGTTTCCCGGACTTGGCACAATGCTTCATGCTATTGGTTTTCGACGCGGCGAAGTAATCGCACGAGAACTCAAAGCTCGTTGTAAAAGTGACGCGGATCAAGAGAGAGTCTTGCTTACGGCGTTATCAGAGCCGAAGTCATATTTTTCGCCAGCAGTTATTTCAACCTTGAGAAGCACAGAAATAAACACGCTTCTCTCTCTTTCTGCAGAGAGGAAAGCCCTCTTTTGGATCCTGTCTCGGATGTCGCTAACGGATGCCCAAGCAGAGATGGCCTTTAATACCGAATTGCGAAGAAAATATGGAATTAACTGTACAGACAATGACATAATTGAAAATCCGTATTGCCTATTTGAAAAAACTTGCCACTGTTTTCAGGATCTCAAAATTCCAGTGAAAAAGATAGATATGGCCGTGTTCCCGCCCGACTGTGTCAGGAACCATAGTCCTCTTGTAAAGCCAACAGCGGTAGAATCAGAAAATGATGCGCGACGAATCAGAGCTTATACAGTTTATCTGCTGGAACTACAGTCTGTGCGAGGGCATACCGTATACCCGCTATTCAACATAATCGAAGAAATTAATGGTATGCCCATTGAGCCAGCTTGTCATGTTTCAGCAGACAGCATCAATGGCGTTACGCCCTTCCTACAGAATGAATTGCATGAAGTAATCTGTTCTGACGGAAGCAAAGCATTTCAGTTGAACCGGTTATTTGAAATTGATGAGCTTATCCGGACTTCAGTCGAGAAAAGGCTAAATGGTAAAAGACATACTGTTAAAGAAAATTGGCGCAGCATTGTAGATGGAGCTTTTTGTAAAGACAAAGCATCGGATTTCGAGGAAAGAGCGCGAACTGAAAAAGCGGCTATTCTCAAAGAATTAGCCGAGTCAAGATTATCTGTATTAATAGGCGGTGCAGGAACAGGTAAAACCACTTTGCTTGCTCTATTGTGTAAGTCTGCCCAAATACGGGATGGAGGCGTGCTACTACTGGCACCAACCGGAAAAGCGCGCGTTCGTATGAGTCAGGCTATGCAACAGCAGGGCGTAACCAGCACAGCAAAGACAGTTGCTCAGTTTTTGAGTGAAAGCAAGAGATTTGATGGCTATACAATGGAGTATCAACTCTCTGGTGAAGATGCGGACAATGTTCCCTATACAGTAATCGTTGACGAGAGTTCAATGCTAACTGAGGAAATGTTTGGCGCACTTTTACAGGCGCTAAAGAAAAATGCCCAACGTATTATCTTCGTGGGAGATCCAAACCAGTTACCTCCAATTGGTGCCGGACGACCCTTTGTTGATCTTGTGCGTAGGCTCGATCAGAACATAAGCGCTTTTCCAAGAGTCGGAAAAGGGTTTGGACACCTAACGGTCACTATGAGGCAATTGTCAGAAGACGGCCTCCCGAGAGGTGATACCGAACTTGCAAAATGGTTTACAGAAGATGCCGAAGACTTAGATGACAGCCTTTTTATCCAACTGCAAAGCGGAAGCATTGGAAAACATGTTTCCTTCAAACCTTGGAGCACTTCAGAAGAACTACAGGATAAAATATACGAGTCGATTTACGAAGAAACCGAAATGGCCGATATCGATGATGTCGAAGGGTTTGATTTATCGATTGGTGGGCATATCAATGATGGATGGATGAACTTTGGCTCAGATCCCAAGAAAGTCGAGAGTTGGCAAATCCTCTCTGCATATCGAAACGATCCTGCAATAGGAACCGCAACAATTAACCGGTTCATTCACGAAAAGTATAAATCTCAACAACCGATGACCTTACGAACCTGCAAGGTTCGGGGAACAAAACATGTGTTGGGCATCGATGGTATAGTATATGGCGACAAGGTTATCAATGTGCGTAATCAAAAAAAGGATGGATATCCTCACGCATCTGAGAATAGCTATGTTGCGAACGGCGAGGTTGGTATTGTCGAGCGCATCTGGGAGAAGCCGAGAAACAAAATGAACACACATCAAGTAGTGTTCGCTTCACAACCAACATGCAACTATAATTGGAATTCAACTGCTTCCGATGAATCCACTCCTGATCTTGAATTGGCGTATGCGCTGACCGTTCATAAAGCACAAGGAAGTGAATTTGACAAAGCAATCCTTGTGCTTGCAGAACCCGGCGGCCTGTTGTCAAAAGAATTGTTGTATACGGCAATTACTCGGCAAAAGGATAGACTTGTTATCCTTTACAATGAGGGTGCTTATAAGCTGCGGGACTATTCTTCGATGGCATATTCCGAAGTTGCAAGAAGATTTACTTGTCTTTTTGAGAATCCCAATATAGTCGAGCACAAGAAGCGCTACTATGAACAAGCGTTGATTCACCGCACGCTAAAAGGAGATTTGGTTCGTTCAAAATCTGAAGTAATAATTGCCAACATGCTTTTCAATGCAGGCATCGAATATGAGTACGAAAAGGAATTAGTGTTAGGCGAAGATGGAACACGCATTCCGGATTTCACAATTGAAGATGCAGAAAGCGGAGCGTGCTTCTATTGGGAACACTGCGGAATGCTTAGTGATGCTGGCTATAACAGGCATTGGGAAGAAAAGAAAACTATTTATCATCGTCACGGTATTACGGAAGGTGATAATCTAATTGTGTCAAAGGATTCGTTGAACGGCGGTATCGATTCGGCAGAAATAAAGCGGCTGATAGAACGCTATCTGCTGTAAACCCGACAAACAGGAGCGAGATTATGCCATTTACAATTGTCCGACAGGACATCACAAAAATGAAGGTCGACGCCATCGTCAATGCGGCTAATACTGACCTTGCAATGGGAGGCGGAGTGTGCGGAGCCATTTTCAAGGCGGCCGGAACGCAAAGACTCCAGGCAGCCTGCGATGAGGTCGCGCCGATAAAGACGGGCGAAGCGGCTATCACGCCTGCGTTTGCCTTGCCTTCGAAGTATGTTATCCATGCAGCCGGCCCTGTTTACCGCCATTGGAACGCTGCGCAGAGCGAGATCCTCCTCCGCTCCGCATATACCAATTCACTACGGCTGGCTTGCGATAACAAATGCAGTAGTATTGCGTTCCCGCTCATTTCCAGCGGCATTTTCGGGTATCCAAAAGATGAGGCATTGAGCGTTGCATCGTCCGCAATCCGTGACTTTCTCTTCGACCACGATATAGACGTATATCTTGCGGTGTTTGATAGGGCCGCATTTATTGTCAGTGAGAAGCTGCTGGGCGCGGTCGAGAGCTACATAGACGAGCACTATGTTGAGGAACACCGGGTATACCGTCGTGACTTGTTGGACGTTGAGCGAGAGGCCCTCTCCGACGATGCCATCATGAGCTACAATGCGCCGATGCCGAACATGGCGCAGCCTAAAGCAGCGCTTCAACAGTCCGCCGGGATAGACGATTTAGTCGGAAATCTTGATGAACCGTTTGCTTCAACGCTCCTGCGTTTGATCGACGCCAAGGGGAAAACCGACGTTGAGATCTACAAACGCGCAAACATTGACCGTAAGCTGTTTTCGAAAATCAGAACCGGAAAGGGCTATACACCCGGAAAACGAACTATTGTCGCATTGGCTGTGGCGCTGGAGCTCAATCTTGCTGAAACAGACGATCTGCTGGAACGGGCAGGCTATGCGCTCTCCCACAGCCAGAAGTTCGACGTTATCGTGGAATACTTTATAGTAAGCGGCAAGTACGACATCTTTGAGATCAATGAAGTGCTGTTCAAGTACGACCAGCCTTTGCTCGGTGCGTGAGCGATGAATGACAGCGAGGAAAAGGTCAAAGTGATAAAGTCGCTCGTTACTGGGCGGGAAACCTTGTGCCCGAAGTGCGAGAAAGCGATCCTCATAAGAGTTAACCCCGCAAAGAACGGTAATACGCGATATAAATGCCCTGTGTGCGGAGAAAATACCGTATCGGACAAATGCTAAAGAGCTTGCCGGAATGATGTCGCTAAGAAAGCGACCTCCGGCTGAATATGTCGGCCGCATTTTACACCCGGCGGCGGAAGCGTTTTACAGTTGAGGCGGAGAAATTTGACACCTGCGGCGGCAGGATTGGACAGTGCCGCCGCAGGCGCTTCATCGGCGCTTAGGTCGTTTCGGAAATGCCTTTGCGTTTCCGCATAGAATCTTCGCCACCGATGACGATGCGATAGGAGTCGTGGACGATGCGGTCACAGATGGCATCAGCGAGGGTCGGCTCACCAATCTTTTGGTGCCAGCCTCCAACGTCAAACTGGGAACAGAATATAGTTGAGGCCTTTTTGTAGCGAGACTCCGTCAGCTCGAGCAGATCTCTGGCCTCACTGTCCTTGAGCGGGTAGAGCAACCATTCATCCAGAATCAAAAGTCTGGCCTGCCGGTATCCCTTCATGACTTTTCGGTAATTACCCTCAGCTCTCGCTATAGACAGTTCGGCGAGCAGATCTGGCAGCCGTACATAGCGCACGGGGTAGAAGTTACGTCCGGCGGTCACGCCCAAGGCGTTGGCAATGTAGGTTTTGCCACTACCAGTGGCGCCGAGAATGAGAACATTGTGGTTCTCATTGATGAAGTTGCAGGTGCCGAGGCGGGTGATGAACGCCTTGTCCAGCTTTCTGTCTGCGTGGTACTCAATGTCTTCAAGACACGCTCCCGGCTCTGAGAAACCGGCTTTTTTGAGCAGGCGTGTTAGGCGGTTGTTTCTCCGGGATGTCCATTCCGCATCCACGAGCAAGCCGAAACGCTCCTCAAAAGAGAGTTCGTTGAAGCCGTCAGTTTCGTTCTGATGTTGAAAAGCCGAAGCCATTGCACTTAGCTTCATTTCATGTAACTTGGAGACCGTTGTGTTGTTCAGCATCAGTCACGCCCTCCCTTGTAGTAATCGGCACCGCGGGTAAAGCCGTATTGGGAAGATGTGGGTGACTCGCCATCTGCTTTCCTGTCCTGGCCGGATTTCAGAATGGTTTGGATGGATTTGTAACTGGGGCGTGGCGTGTAGAACAACGCTTTGGCGCAGGCAGCCTCCAATCGATCCTTTGTATATTGCTCAGAGAGCTTCAGCAGCGCCATACAGGCTCGATAGCCCTGCTGCTCCACCTTGTAGCCTGTAAGAATTGCGTCAACCACGGTGGCGGTATTTGCCCCAATTTGAGAAGCCCATTTTCGGAAGCGTTCTCCGTTCCACTGGATATACTGCTGGTGCTGCGGGGGCATATGTTCCTCAACGGTGCTATATTGACCACGACGGCCATGCAGACGAACATGAGAGCAGATCCTGCAACCATCAGAGAATATCTCGACTGTATTTCGGGTCACGCGAACATCGACCTTGCGCTTGATATATTCAAAAGGAACGGAATAATATTGCTCATCCACTGCAATGTGGTAGTTGAAGGAAACCGTTGCTGTCTTCCAGACGGAAAGCTCATATGGGTTGCGCGGCAAGGGAAGCAAAAAGGAACGTTCCTCAGCAAACCATGTCGCCCGGCTGCCGTCCTTCTTCTGAAACGGCTTGTGGTTGAATGCGTGTAACTTCTCGCGGATTACGTTGTTCAGCTCTTTCAGGCTGAAGAATGTCTGGTTTCGAATTGATGCCAGAATGAACGATGAGATGTTACCAACAGTGCCTTCTACGGTCGCCTTGTCCTTCGGAGACCTTACACGGGCTGGGATAATAGCCGTGCTGTAATGCTCAGCCAGCTCCTGGTAGCTTTTATTCAGGACAAGTTCTGAGCGCGTATTCTTGATGACACCCGTTTTCAGGTTGTCCGGTGTCAGGATGCGGGTGACGCCGCCAAAGAAGCTGTAAGCATTGACATGAGCAGTGATCCACGCTTCCTGATCTTGGCTTCCAAAGGCTTCCGCATAGGCGTAGCCGCTGTACGGCAATGCCGCGACGAAGATGTATGCATCGAGGAGTTCGCCGGTATCGGCGTCGACCAGATGCGCAGTCTGTCCCGCCCAGTCCACCTCCATCAGCTCGCCGGGCTTGCGCTGGATATGCATTGTGGCCTTGGTTTTCGTAACGTACTCGCGGTAGTGGGTTTTAAACTGAGTCAGCTGGTATGGCAGCTCGCCTGAAGCTCGGCATTGGTCGCTGTACTCGAACCACAGCAGTTGCTGCGTCATACCGGGTTTGGCCAACTCACGATGAATATACTCATAATCTGGAAGTTTGTAGTTGGGCTTGCCTCTAACGGTTGGATTAAGCCTCTGAGCCAAATCTATATCCGATAGAGATTCTGCTGCCTGCCAGTTTAGCTCCTGAGTCTGAGCTCGCTGTAGGGCTGCAATTACTGTTGGACGGGAAATCCCCATGCTCTCTGCTATCCTGCTGTGGTTGAGGCCCAGACTCCTCAATCGTAGGATCTCTCTGTAGTTGGTCATTTCTATGACCCTCCTTTGGTGTATTCGCATCTGCGATGCGTTAGCCAAATTCTACTACAGCGGTATCTACTGTAAAATATGGCCGCCCGGAGGTGTAAATCTGGCCCGCCCAGAGGTGTAAAATCTCGCCGCCTCCGCTGTCAATTCCAAGCCGCCGTATTCACCATGATGCGCAAACATCCAAAGCTTAAAATTGTTTTGGCGCATTTTGGTTTTCTTACAGAGCATATTGACTGGGCGTCTGACTGGTTGGATGAATTTGAGAATTTATATTTTGATCTTACGCCCAGCCTGTTCATGTATTATGATTTTCAGAAAGACAAAGGGCAACACCGCACGAAGGCATAAAAAATCCACACTGCCTGACCAAACGCCCAAACAGTGTGGGAAAACCCTGCGATTTCCATGCGGGGGCAACCAGAATCAAGCTGCCAGGCAGGGCCTGTCAGCCAGAATCAGATTTGCCAACGCAAACAGCATATTCAGTTTTGCGGTCTGTTTTCGCAGACCTCGATACCTCGTTTTTCGGTATCGAAGCTGTCCTTTGACAACGGCAAAAACATGTTCCACCTTGGCACGTATGGATGACTTTTCCCGTTCTCTGCGCTTGAGCTGGCTCTGCGATCTCGGGGATTTCTTTCTCAGCTGGGAAGGTCGGCGGTTCAGCTTGTATTGTATGCGCTTGCCGGAATGGTTCCGTGTCACGGCATCCTCACGCTTTTCTGCACCCAGATAGCCGCTGTCGCCATACACAACATCTTCGTCTCCTGTCAGCAATTGCGGCGTCATGGTGACATCATGGACATTGGCTGCTGTCACCTCCACTGTATGAACCAATCCACTGCCCTTGTCCACACCCACGTGCGCCTTATACCCGAAGTGCCAGGCGTTTCCTTTTTTTCCTGATGTGCCTCTGGATCCCGCTGCTTCTCCTGATTTTTTGTGGAGGACGGCGCTGCAATCATCGTAGAATCTACGATGGTACCTTTTTTCAGCAGCAGGCCTCGCTGTTGCAGAAGCTCTACCACCTGTGCGAACAGCTTCTCCTGTAAATTGTTATGAATCAGGATGTTACGAAATCTACCAAGCGTGTCTCCGTCCGGTACCTGATTGCTGGAGGAAATTCCGCAAAAATCCGAGAAGGCGCGGCTGTCGATTGTCTCGGTAATGGTCGCCTCGTCTGACAAGCTATACAGGTTTTGCAGTAAATACAGTCGCAGCATCAGTTCAATTTCGTAAGGCTTGTTTCCGCGCTCCCCTTTATAATAGCACGGTCTAATCATGGAAACCCACTTGCCCCACGGTACGATGCGGTCGATCTGTGCCAGAAATTCTATTTTCTTCGTCCGTACTTGAGCCAGCTCGTCGCTCAGGTCGGACAAACTTATCTGTTTATTCATGTCACGATTTTATCATATATGGGCCATCACTGCATCTTTTTTCTTTGTGCGGTGTTGCCCTAACTGCTCGACATATTGGAATCTGAGGATAAAACGATCACAATCCCTGACTTTGAAACAACCTCGCAATATCCTCTGCGGAATCACGCATTCCTCTCATAAACCAGACCTCAATCCATCCGTATAACACACTGGAAAAATAGGCCTTGGAGTAAGCCGTAAGCATTTCATCTTCCGGTTTCGGTCCGTAAATCTCCATAAAAACATCTTTCAAAAGATAAATTAAGCCTCTGTCACTCAGCAATTTATAGAAAACATGGTTCGATTCAAAATGACTGAAAAGCTCCTTCAGCCTTTGGCTCAGAGGTATGTTATCCTTCTTTTCGCAGTTGTTCAGCCAGTCGCGGAAAATATGACTGATTCTGCTCTTGATAATATCTTCCTTGCTTTCGAAATTGCGGTAAAAGGATACTCTTCCTACGCCGGCTTTATCACAAAGTTCGCTGATGGAAATATCCT
>Ga0268360_1002764_pt1 | contig 12549 bp, 13 predicted proteins | sample BioMet11_FD_192465 | JGI IMG/M metagenome (GOLD analysis project Ga0268360, IMG submission 192465) | Sewage microbial communities from Oakland, California, United States - Biofuel 11 (Illumina Assembly) | ecosystem: Engineered > Wastewater > Sewage > Unclassified | place: USA: California... | reverse complement strand
AGCCTTGTTTGGTAAGACTGCAAAAAATAGGGACATCTTCCAACGGTAAGGCCTATGCTAAAGGACTGTTGGAGGACAACAGCGGCTGCGTGCCATTTATTTGTTTCGAAGCAGGACCGATTAATAGGTTAAAGTCTATAGATGTACCCAGGCCTTTTGTTATTGGTGGTAACGTAGATGTAAATAAGTTCGCTACGGATATGAGTTTGCAAGTGATTGTTCAAAAAGTGGAAATACCGGGGCCCAAAGATTCTATTGATAATTTATTGCCTAAAGCAGATATTGATTTGGAGGATTATAAGAAACGCTTTGATGCTTTGTTGGATAAAATTCAAGATCCTGGTTTAAGTAAATTAGTGAAGCAAATTCTTTCCGGTGAGACCTACGAGCAAATGCTCATTAATCCTGCCGGCATGCGCTTGCATCATGCTTATATCGGTGGACTTTTGCAGCACACTGTCAATGTTTCCCAATTGGCTCTGGCGATGGCTCATAGCATTGGAGAGGTAGACGAGGATTTGATTCTGGCAGGAACCTTGCTTCACGATGTGGGGAAGCTGGAGGAAATTTCTCCTGAATTAGGCTTTCCTTATACTACGCCGGGCAGGTTAATGGGGCACATTTCCATAGGTGCCATGCGAGTTGAAGAAAAAGGTAAGGTTATTAAGGAATTGTCTCAAGCCAAGCTGGATGCCTTGCTCCACATTATACTTTCTCATCATGGCGACCAGGAGAAGGGCTCGCCCGTAGCTTGTGCCACCAGGGAAAGTTTCATTGTGCACTATGCCGATGAAACAGATGCCATTATGAATCAATATCAGGGAATGAAGGAACATAGCTGGGAATATAATAAAATGTTGCAACGTTATTTGTATAAAAGTTGACGGATAGCATTAAGTATGATAGATTTTCTTGTGTGAGTGTGAAAGATAATCGCGGCAGTTCTTGTAACTGACGAGGAAAGTCCGAGCTCCATAGGGCAGAATGCTGGCTAACGGCCAGTGAGGGTGACCTTAAGGAAAGTGCCACAGAAAACAAACCGCCGGCTTGCCGGTAAGGATGAAACGGTGCGGTAAGAGCGCACCAGCAATCAAGTGATTGATTGGCTTGGTAAACCCCATTCGGAGCAAGATCAAATAGGGAAGGGATGAAGTTGCCCGCCGATCCTTCCGGGTATGATCGCTAGAGTCTCTAGGCAACTAGGGAAGTAGATAAATGATTATCCATGACAGAACTCGGCTTAGTGAGCACTCACATTTTATTAATATTCTATTAATTCGGAGGGTATAAAATTATGGACATAATTCACATTGGTAATAATAACGATTTTGGTAAATATGTTTTAGAGGCTCAAGGACCTGTGCTGGTAGACTTTTGGGCTACCTGGTGCGGCCCATGTCGGATGCAGGCTCCTATTTTGGAGCAAGTAGCTGCTGAGGCTAAATCTACACTTATTGTAAAAGTGGACGTAGATCAGTTAAACGACCTGGCTGCCCAGTTTGGCATCGCCAGCATTCCTACCCTTGTTATTTTCAAAGAGGGCAAGGAAGTACAGCGCTTTGTTGGTGTACAACGTAAGGAAACACTTGTGGATGCTCTAAAAAAATAATGCAGAGGTAAAATATGGCTAAGTTGATCTCTATTGTCGTGCCTGTTTTCAATGAAAATGATAATATTTTCGAATTTTATAAGAGAGTTTCGGCTGTAATGGCAAAGCTGCCTTATGACTACGAGCTTATTTTTGTTGACGATGGGTCCAAGGATGAGACACCTGAATATATTAAACAATTGGCTGCCAAGGATAGACGAGTGCAAGGTTATGTCTTTTCACGCAATTTTGGCCACCAATTAGCCTTGACCTGCGGCATGGATCAGGCTCAGGGAGATGCTGTCATTACCATGGATGGCGATTTGCAGCATCCACCGGAGCTCATTCCCGAGCTGCTTAGCCTGTGGGAACAGGGCTATGAGATTGTTCAGACTATTCGACAAGCTACAGAGGATGCTTCCTTTCTCAAGAATCTTACATCCTCTGTTTATTACAAGTTGATTAACGCGTTATCCGATGTTCATATAACACCGGGCGGTTCTGATTTTCGTCTGGTAGATAAAAAGGCCGTGGAGACTTTTCGGGAATTTCGAGAAAGAGCTCGTTTTATTAGAGGCTTAATTAATAATATCGGTTTCAAAACTACTACCTTGGAATTTGTGGCACCTCCCAGGTTCGCCGGCAAATCCAAATATAATCTACACAAAATGTTGCACTTTGCTTTGGATGGTATTACCAGTTTTTCCAAGGTACCTTTGCGGATAGCTTTTTATATGGGCATACTTTTTGGCTTAGGTAGCTTACTGCTTTTGGGTCATGTCTTATATGTGAAATATATCGCTGATGATGCAGTACCCGGCTGGGCAACAATGACGGCCAGTGTCTTGTTCCTCGGTGGTATCCAGCTAGTAGGCATCGGCATTGTGGGCGAATATGTAGGGCGAATTTTCGAAGAAGTTAAGCAAAGGCCACTTTACATAATTCGTGAACATATTGTGAACAAATGGACAAATTGATAAGATGTTGCTATAATGAACATGTGTTTTAAATAAGTAAAGTCTAATCTTGGAAACAAGAGCGGGGGAACCAAAGTGGGGTTAATTTCTTAGGAATAGGGTTATCTCGACCCGAACCCGGCAGCTAACTTCGTAGACTTAAGACTCGAGAGGACGTGGTTTATATTTTGAGGAGGACCTTTTTTAGCTTTATCCTATTTTTGGCGTGTGCTTTTGTGACTTTACCGTTACCTGAAGCCAGCGCAGCTTTCAATCCCGGTGATTCCGGTTCTGAAATAGCTGCCATTCAAGAGAAGCTCTTGATGGAAGGCTACGATATCGGTATTCCGGATGGCGTGTATGGACCATCTACCGTTGCAGCTGTTAAGAAGTATCAAGCTAGTGTAGGTCTTACACCGGATGGTGTTATTGGTAATTATACTTATAGTAAGCTTATGGGCGAGTCTTTACCGACAGGACGTGGCTATAGTGTTAGCCGTGGTGGTTCCAGCCTGGTAAGAAATTTGATCAGTGTCGCTTATGAGTACTTGGGCGTGCCGTATGTGTTCGGTGGAACGAGCCCTTGGGGATTTGACTGCAGTGGTTTTACCCAGTATGTTTTTCGCCAGATTGGCATTAACATTCCTAGGACTGCAGATGTACAGTATTACAATTATCCGAAGGTTTCCACCGGCAATTTGCAACCCGGTGATTTGGTATTCTTTGAAACCTACGAATATGGCCCTTCCCATTGTGGCATTTACATTGGTGGAGGACAAATGATTCAGGCCGGTTCCAGCACAGGGGTAACAGTTTCCCCGGTATTTAGTGGCTATTTTGGTGCCAGATATATTGGAGCAGCCAGAGTAATTTAATAGTTGGACAAAGATACAGCATTTATGCGGGGAAGTCGAGAATCTCTGGGTAAATGCTGTATTTTCTAAAACGGCAAGTCACTGAAACATTTAAAGGGGTTTGTTTCGGCAGACGGATGATGGGAAGGCAAAGAAAATGGAATTACATGAGTCAGCAGAGATGTATCTGGAGACAATTCTGGTTTTGAAGAATCGTTTAGGATTGGTTCGGTCTATTGATATTGTAAATGAAATGGATTTTTCCAAACCCACTATTAGCATTGCCATGAAAAAGTTTAAAGAAGAAGGATATGTGACTATAGATTCTTCCGGCTTTATTGACTTTACAGAAAAGGGCCGGGATATAGCCGAGAAAGTTTATGAAAGGCATCAGGTTCTTGCCCATATTCTTATGAATATTGGGGTGACTCAAAAGCAAGCGGAAGCTGATGCTTGTAAAATGGAACATGACATTAGCGAGGAAACTTTTGCCTGTTTGAAAAAAGAATATATCAAATTGAAAAAGAGATGACAGTGGGTGCGTTTCAGGCACCTCCGCTGTCGTCTCTTTTTTAATTTGATTTACCAATTGGGGACGGTACTAACTGGTAAATTGAAAATTTACAAGTTAGTACCGTCCCCAATTGGTAAATTTAGTATTCGTAAACAATTTGTGAATAATGGATAAAAAAATACTAAAAAAGCCTGACGATATTGTATAATATAAAAAGAAAGAGTGAGGTGGAACAATGGATAAACAACAGACAGTACTGATTGCTGATGATGAGGAACAAATAAGAAATATTTTGAGTATTTATTTTAAAAAAGAAGGCTTTAAGGTAGTGGAGGCTGCTGATGGAGCAGAGGCTCTTATGCAGACCCAAAGCGCAAAACCTGATATTATAATTTTGGATATTATGATGCCGGTTTTGGATGGCTTGGAAGTTTGTAAGCAGGTGAGAAAGATTTCCGATATACCGATTATTATGTTGACCGCCAAGGACGAGGATGACGATAGAATTCTTGGCCTGGAAATTGGTGCTGATGACTATATTACTAAACCTTTTAATACCAGGGAGGTTGTAGCCAGAGTCAATGCTGTGTTGCGTCGCAGCAGCCAGACTGTTCCCTCCGGCAAGAAAGAGGTGCTGGAGTTTCCTAACCTCATGATTAACCTAAGTGAGTATAGGGTAGTGGCTTTTGGCAAAGAGGTTACCTTTACCGCAAAGGAAATGGAGCTGCTCTGGTGTCTGGCTTCCAATCCGGGTATTGTTTTCTCTCGTAATCAGCTTTTGGAAAAAATCTGGGGCTATACTTACTATGGTGATACCAGAACAGTGGATACCCATATTAAGCGGGTACGTCACAAATTAAATATTCCCAAGGATTCTACCTGGGATATTTTAACCGTGTGGGGAGTAGGTTATAAATTCGAGGTTAAAAAGTGAAAAAATCCTTAAGTACCAGGCTCATGTATACCTACATGGGCCTCATTGCCGCAATTATTATAGGCGTAGCTACAGGGTTGTCCTATTTAATAACGGATTATTTCTTCAGAGAAAAAGAAGCAGAGTTAAATGCTAAGGGTGCAGAGGCCGCCATCATTTCCAGCTATTTTTTAAGCATGGATACTGATCGGGGGTCTTTAAGTCGTTACTTGACTTCTGTAGATCAATTGATTGGTGCCAGAATATGGTTGTTTAATGACCAATATCAATTGATTGCTGCTTCCGAGCCAACCAAAACCAGTGAAGAAACCGATAAAAACAGCAACGGACAAAAAAATACGCCACAGACCGCTGAGCAAAAGGCGGCCTTGAAGAAGGCTCAAGAGAAAACAGAAGAGATGCTGATTATCGATAAAATCAGGGACGATAATATTTTCACTTCCCGTGTCAAAAAAATCTTAAATGATACCTATAATGGCGAAAAGGTCAATGCCAGAGTCTTTCATCCTTACTACAAGGAGCAGGTTCTGTTGGTTGGTCTGCCGGTGGGTGGTGGAGAATTTGACAACCAAAAAAGAGGCGCCATTTTATTGGCTGCACCTATCAGTGGTTTGAACAGGGTCTTGAAGGATATTTATGCCTACACGATTTTTGTGGGTTTAGCTGCTCTTATTCTCAGCATGTTCTTTGTAAGTCAATTGTCTAAGAGAATGGTACGGCCCTTGGTTCATATGAAGGATACGGCCTCTGCACTGGCAGCTGGAAATTATGATTGCCGGGTGGAAGTAAATGGCAATGACGAAATAGCAGATTTGGGACGTTCCCTAAACTCTCTGGCGGAGGACTTGGATGAATTTGTCCATAAGACCAATAAAATGGAAAAACTGCGCCGGGATTTCGTAGCCAATGTTTCTCACGAACTACGTACGCCAATTACCATTATCAGAGGCTATAATCAGGCTATTGCTGATGGTACCATTACGTCTCCTGACGAAATTGAAAAATACCGTATTATGATTAATGAAGAAACTATTAGGCTGGAGCGTTTGATTAAGGAGCTTTTGGATATTTCCAGATTGCAGCGCAGTGAGCAGGAGGAGCTGCAGGAGGTTCCTTTGGGCCATATCACTAATACGGTGGTAGATATGTTATCTGTACGTGCCAAAAACAGGGATATTCGCCTGGATAGAAACATTGATGAAAACTGTACGGTAGAAGGCAATGGTGACAGACTGTTCCAGTTGGTTATGATTTTTGGCGATAATGCCATGAAGTATTCTCCGGACAGTAGTTCTATTTGTTTTAGTTTACAAAAAAACGCTAATCAGGAAACGGTATTGTCCATCAGTGATCATGGCTGTGGTATTCCTCAAAGTGATATTCCATATATCTGGGAACGTTTCTATAAGGTAGATAAATCTCACTCCAGAAATGTGCCGGGCACAGGCCTGGGTCTTGCTATTGCTCGTGAAATAATCAGACTTCATAAGGCCAAGGTAGAGGTACAGAGCACCGAGGGTCAAGGAACAACCTTTGTTATAACATTCCCTAAAAAGATAGAATGAACTAAATTTTAGGAGGCGTATTATGGTAACTTTGACTATGGATTTAGTAAAGAATTCTAAAAGCGCAGTAGATAAAAACTGCCTGACGCCTTTTGCAGCTGATCAAGTAAAAAAAGTCAAAGCTTTTCACCAAAGTATGTGGGGCTATTACCATGCTACCCCATTGGTTAGCCTGCCTAATTTGGCTAAGTACCTAGAGGTAAAAAGTATTTATGTGAAAGATGAATCAGGCCGTTTCGGTCTCAAAGCGTTTAATGGTTTAGGTAGTTCGTATGTCATTGCTTCTTATTTGTCTGAGCGATTCGGAGCGCCTTTGGATTTTGATGCTTTACTGGACTTGAATTTACCGGAAAGAGTACCGCATTTGACTTTTGCCACTGCAACAAATGGCAATCATGGCCAAGGAGTAGGCTGGGTGGCCCAGCTTTTAGGTGCGAAGGCAGTGGTCTATCTGCCTAAGGGTGCCAGAGCAGCTAGGGTGAATGGCATTAAGGCAGAAGGAGCCACCGTCAAGGTCACGAATTTAAATTATGATGATACGGTACGACTTTTGGCTAAGGATGCGGCAGCCAACGGTTGGGTGTTGATGCAGGACACTGCTTGGCCGGGCTATACGGAGCGTCCCTTACGAATTATGCAGGGCTATACCACGCTGGTGAGTGAAACACTGGGGACCCTTAAGGAAAAACCTACCCATGTTTTTGTGCAGGCCGGTGGGGGTTCTTTGGCGGCAGCAGTACAAGCTGTTCTAGTTAACACCTATGGTGATAACAGGCCGTTGTTTACAATTATGGAAGCTGAAGCGGCAAATTGCTACTACCGGTCATTTAAGGTGAATAACCCGGTAGCAGTAAAGGGAGACCTAAATACCATGATGGCAGGCTTGGCTTGCGGTGAGATGAATCCTTTAGCCTGGCAGATTTTGCATGGCTATGGAGATTATGCCCTTAGCTGTCATGATGAGGTAGCCGCGGTAGGTATGCGCCTGTGGGGCAGCCCTTTGCCTGGTGATCAACCCATCGTGGCCGGCGAGTCAGGAGCTATTGGTGGTGGTGTGCTGGGCCTTTTGAATAAGTACCATGATATTAAAACTACTTTAGGTTTAGATAAGAATTCCGTCTTGTTATTCTTTAACACAGAGGGTGATACAGCGCCCGGTCACTATAAAGAAGTGGTCTGGGGTGGTGAATTTCCGGTATCCTTAGGAGTTGATGAACATGATTAAGGCAGTACTTGGTTTAATATGTTGTTTGCTGATGGTGGCACCGCTTTCTGTTCAGGCCATAGGTGCAAAACCTGAAGCTATGCAGGAGGACGAGGCTGCTCTGGTAGGCATGTACGCCAGTGGTGGCACAGGCTTTGTGGTAAGGGAAGCCGATGGTCAGCTGCAGGTTGTATATCCTGATTTGCGTAGCTCAGGGTATGAGGCTAAAGAAGGTAAGAATGGCATCTTGCCCATGAAAAAGGAACACTATGACGTTTATACCTTGCTTAAAATGAAGTCTCCCTTTATGGAGGGCGATACCTTATCTTTTGAACGGGACAATCAAGGCCGAGGCGCCAGTATAAAGATAGATGAGATAAATTTTAATAGACGATTTACCGGTAACGAAGGCGGCAAGCCTTTTCGTCTTACTTTGGATAAGCCATTGAAGGAACTAAGGGAGGAAGCCAAAAAAGCTTTGCCACCTCATAAGCCTTACCAGGCTACAGCCAAGCTGGTAGAATTGCGTACCGTGGTTCCTGCTTTGCATTATGATTTGCGCTACACCACAGACAACAATCTCTTTGGTGCGGTTTTGGTAGCGTCACACAATGCTTATTTAGACGAAAAAGCAGCCCAGGCACTGGCCAAGGTACAAGCCAAGCTGCAAACCTATGGCTATGGTTTGACTGTTTGGGAAGCATACAGATCCTGGGAAGATTTCAAAGTAGCAACCCTGGCGTTGGGAGAAAAAAATAAAAGTATGCTGCCCAGAGCAACGGAAGGGTATAGTCACAATACCGGTCGTTCCATAGATGTGAGCCTGTATGCCCTGGATACCGGCGAGCCGGCAGATATGCCCTGCGATTTTGATGAAATAACCCCGGCACAGTACAGTGATTATTTAGGCGGCACTTCCCTGCAACGTTGGTATAGGGATTTGCTGAAGGAACAAATGGAGTCAGAGGGCTTTACCCAGTCTAAGGACGAATGGTGGCATTTTGACTACGATAGCAAGGTACCCTATCAAATCTTAAATGTGGTAGTAAAGTAGCGTAGACTGTCAGAATATGATAAAATAAAAGCTACTCAATTATAAGGAGGAAATGAATTATGAACGTATATGATCAAATGAATCAATTGTGCACAGCTTTAAGAGAATCTCACGAATATAAAGTAGTGAAAGAAGCCAAGGCTAAATTAAAAACTGATAAGACTGCTGAAGATATGGTTAAAGATTTCTTAACTCAAAAACAAGAAGTGGAAATAATGCAATATCAAGGCAAGAAACCGGAACAAGCTCAATTGGATAAGATCCAAAAGCTTTATGAAGTACTGCAATTAAATCCTGTAGCTGCTGAATATATTCAAGGCTATATCCGTTTCCAAATGATGATTGGTGATTTGTCTAAGACCTTGGGTGACACGATTAAGGAAGCAGTTGAATAAGTATGGATAAAACGATGATTTTGGCTGCTCTTGAGGAAAAGTTAGCCGGGGAGTATCTGGAAAATGCTTCTATGGCGCAAAACACTTCCTTTCGCATTGGTGGGCCGGCAGATATTTTGGTCACACCTACCTCAGAAGAAAAAATAGCAGCTGTTCTGCACATAGTAAAACAATATAATGCACCTTTAACAGTGATGGGTAATGGTTCCAATCTACTGGTAAGGGACAAGGGTGTAAGAGGCGTCGTGCTAAAGACCAGTGCTTTGCGTGCCGTTGTCAGAGACGGCAATAAGGTTACGGCCGGAGCAGGGATGCTTTTAGGTGCCCTGGCTCAAAAAACAGCGGGCTGGGGGCTAAGTGGTTTGGAATTTGCTTCCGGTATACCGGGTTCTCTGGGTGGGGCGGTGTTTATGAATGCGGGTGCCTACGGTGGCGAGATGAAACAGGTGATTGCTTCTGTTACAGCTATGACTCCCCAGGGAAAAATCGTTACTTTCCCCAAAGAAAAACTGGAGCTAAGCTATAGGCATAGTATTTTTCAGACACAAGAGTATAGCGACTATATTATCTTAAGTGCAGAGCTGGTTTTTCAAACTAAAGATGTACAAGCTATTAAGGCTGAAATTGATGACTACACTCAGCGTAGATTGACTAAACAGCCGGTGGATTTGCCTAGTGCCGGCAGCATGTTTAAAAGACCTACAGGCTATTACGCAGCAGCTCTTATTGAAGAGGCAGGCATGAAAGGCTTCAAGGTGGGCGGGGCCCAGGTTTCGCCAAAGCATGCCGGGTTTATCGTTAATATAGGTGGCGCCACAGCAGCTGATGTGTTAAATTTGGTCAAAGCTGTGCAAGCTAAAGTGTTTGCTGAAAAAGGCGTTGCCTTAGAACAAGAAGTAAAAATTATCGGTGAGGAATAGGGTGCTTAGCTTAATCAAAGTTGCCTAAATTTTCCTTAACTAAGGGAGAAGATTTAGTGAACAGAGGATATCTATATATTGCCATTGCTACTTTTTTCTTTAGTAGTATGGAAATAGCTTTAAAAATTGCAGGACCATTATTTCACCCTGTACAAATCACCTTTTTAAGATTTTTCATTGGCTCCATTTTGCTGATGCCTTTGGCTCTTATGAACCTTAGAAAGAAGCAAATCAAGCTCTATGCAGAAGACTATCGATTCTATGCCGGCTTGGGCTTTTTGCTGGTAGTGGTCAGCATGGTGCTTTTCCAGTTGGCAGTAGTGGCAGGACAGCCTGCCGTGGTGGCAGTCTTATTTTGTAGCAATCCGGTATTTGTTATTATCTTTGCACATTTTATTTTGCATGAGGTTATTACCAAGTATACGGTTGCTTCCTTGGTGGTCAGTATAGCAGGTATTATTGCTATCATGAATCCGGCTAATATGGCAGGCAATGGCCTAAGTATTGTGCTGGTTTTACTTTCCGCCGTTCTTTTTGGTTTATACGGAGTACTGGGGGCTAAAAGAAGCCTAGCGCATGGTGGTGTTACCATGACCTGTTTTGGTTTTTTATTTGGCAGTTTGGAACTTATGATTTTGTCTCAGCTAATCAGGTTTGCTCCCATAGAGCAATATTTGCAAAGCGTGGGACTGCAAGTCTTTACCAATATACCGGTGCTAAGTGGTATTAACATGGCATCATTGCCTTATTTGATTTATATTGGTGTAGGTGTAACCGGCTTGGGTTTTGCTACCTATTTCTTAGCGATGGAGGCAACTTCTGCTACGGAAGCATCTGTGGTGTTTTTCATTAAACCCATGGTGGCACCTTTGATGGCCTGGTTTGTTCTTAAAGAGCCCATTACCTTTAACATGATTGTCGGCATTGTTTTCATTGTTATTGGTTCGGCAATTTCTTTTATACCTAAAATAAAAAAAGCTAGAGCAAAGTAGACAGCGAATGTACAAATGAGGTGAAGTTATGAAGATAACTTGGCAGGGAGCAGGAACTGTACTTTTAGAAAGCGGCACGGAAAAAATCATGTTTGATCCTTTTATCCAGTTGCCGGGTGGGGAACATCCTTCTGACCCCAATGTTTTCGCCGTACCTAAGGATGTCTTTATTACTCATGGCAGAGTAGCTCATCTATCCTCTGTACCGGAGCTTATTGCTACTACGGACATGCTGGTGCACTGTGACCAAGCAGCTGCCACCAATCTTATTAAGATGGGTGTTAGCATGAAACAGATTCGTAGTATCCATCAAGGCGATATTATACCCGTAGGTGCAATGCAGATAAAACCACTTAAGGGTAAATATGTGGGCTTTGGACCTCTTATGGTTTTGAAAACAATCTTTAATCCGCGGATGATTAAGTATTCGCAAAATATTTTAAAGTGGGTTAAGCTACATAGAAAATTTTCCAAAAATCACAATGCTTTTGCTTACGAGATAAAAGCAGAGGAAAAGGTGGTTTTGATTTTAGGCAGTATTGCCTTAGATGAAAGAACTAATTATCCTAAGGATATAGATGTCTTGGTATTGCCGTATCAAGGCAGCGGTTCTTTAACCAAGAGGGGTACCAGTATCATTAGGAAGCTTAGACCTAAAATGGTTATCTTAAGTCATTTTGATGATTTCTGTCCGCCTATTAGCAAGAGTATCAATACTAAAAAATTCTGCTTAAGGATGCGGCGCAGAATGCCGGATTTAACCATTATTACTCCGCAGGTGGGAGTACCTATCGATATAGAAGAAGTATTTTTGAAGCAAGCCGGTGAACAAGCGGCGGAGCTTCCGACTACACAGGAAAAGGAGCAATAACATGAAATTCAAATTTGCCCATAATAATTTTAATGTTTTGGATTTAGCCAAAAGTCTCAAGTTTTATGAAGAAGCACTGGGACTGAAAGAAGTACGAAGAAAAGAAGCTGCAGATGGTAGTTTCACACTGGTTTATTTAGGAGATGGTCAAACTCCTCATCAATTGGAGCTGACTTATTTGAAGGATAGAAAGAAGCCCTATGATTTAGGTGAGGATGAATTTCATCTGGCTTTCCAGGTAGATGATTTTAAGGCCGCTTACGCTAAACATAAGGCTATGGGCTGTATTTGCTACGAAAATCCGGCTATGGGTATTTATTTTATTAGCGATCCTGATAATTATTGGTTGGAAATAGTACCAACCAGATAAAAAAAGTGCTTGCAAAATTGTGATTTATAGGTATACTTATACATATACATTTTTAATGCATAATTATAAGGAGGGGAAGCAATGTATAAGGTTTTCATTGACGGTAGAGAAGGAACAACAGGACTAAGGATTGCAGAACGCTTGGCACAAAGAAAGGATATTGAGCTTTTAAGTATCAGTGAAGAATTGCGTAAGGATGTTAAGGAAAGACTAAGACTTATAAATGCCTCTGATGTCACTTTTTTATGTTTACCGGATGCTGCTTCTAAAGAAATTGTAGAAGCTGCTCAGGATAGTGAAGCAAAAATTATTGATGCTTCTACTGCTTTTCG
>Ga0268360_1002762_pt1 | contig 12565 bp, 10 predicted proteins | sample BioMet11_FD_192465 | JGI IMG/M metagenome (GOLD analysis project Ga0268360, IMG submission 192465) | Sewage microbial communities from Oakland, California, United States - Biofuel 11 (Illumina Assembly) | ecosystem: Engineered > Wastewater > Sewage > Unclassified | place: USA: California... | reverse complement strand
CGGAACGATGGCGATGCCGTCGACTCCCAGCTTTTCAAGCTTATCCAATATCTCGAGCTCTTCATCGACGTTGAACGCGTTGACAACCTCGGTGGCGAGCTTGAAGCCGAAGGACTCGATGTTGCGCGCCGCATCGGCGACGCCCTTTTTCACCATGTCGACGAAAGGATTGAAGTCCGGCGCCAATACGACGCCCAACTGGTATTGGGTTTTGCTATTCAGGGCCTTCCCCGCGAGGTTGGGCGTGTAGTTGAGTTCGGCTAGAATGTACTCCACGCGCTCGCGGATCGCTTTGTTGACTCCTGGGCGATTGTGGAGCACTCGGTCCACGGTGCCCCGAGATACGTCGGCCAACTTCGCGATCTGTTCGAGCGTCACTCGCATTGTCATCGATAATACCCTGGAATCCCCAATTTAATGCAGTCCGCTCAGCAGAACGGGAGCGGAAGCCTTCCATTGATTATATATAGATCCTGAATAACGCAGGAGTTTTTATGAATGTCCCCTGACTTCGGAATAGACAGAGCACTATAAAATTCCCCAAGATCAGTGAGGGACCGAATCGCCCAAAGCTCCAAGCCTTAGGTACAAGATCAACGCCCCGATTCAAGAACCGACGAGCGCATTCTGAGGTTTTTCCCCGCTGTTACCCAGCGCCAAGGTACTTGCCCGACGGAGAATCCCATTATCGGTTCACCTCCCAAACTCGAGGTCGATAATCGACCAAGCGGACGTAGCGCGTCAACCTTTGCAAGCCGTACCGCAAGGAGCATTTTCATTGACAAGTAAAAATGCGGCCTATACAATATGTTCACGTGCACGACAGTAATTGCCGTTTCGATTGTGAATGAAGCATGAGCGAGGCATCGTGCTGTGCATATTAATCAATACTGTATAAAGATATATTATAAATAGCCCCTCGATTGACGAACGGGTATACTTATGAATGTGTAGAGGCCATTTCACAGAGAATTTCAAAACAGAATGTTCACGAGCACGGTCTGTTGGACTTATCTATTTTATGCGTATTCCAATACGAGGAGAGGGGACATGAAATTTGGAACTTTGTATTCATATTGGAACAGGGAATGGGACTGCGATCTGGACAGGTATATAGCGATTGCCGCCAAAGTGAAGAGGATCGGGTTCGATGCTTTGGAAATAAGCGCTGATCACATTTCCAAAATGTCTGGGCGCGAATTGAATCGCCTCAACGATGTGCGAAAGAGTTTGGGGCTCGTCATCACCGCCAACAGCGGTCCTTCCAAGGAACACGATTTGGCCAGCGGAGACCCCGCGGTGAGACGGAACGGCATCACCTATTTCAAGACTATCTTGGAGAAAATGCGGCTCCTCGAATCGGAAGTCCTGATCGGGGCCATCTACTCTTTTTGGCCGTCCGATTTTGCGGTGATCGATAAGGCCGCCGCGTGGGATAGGAGCATCGAATGCTTGCAGGAGATCGGCGAAACGGCCGAAGAGCGCGGCATCGAAATTTCCTTGGAAGTCTTGAACAGAAACGAAACGTACATCCTGACTTCTTGCGCGGAAGCCCTCGAGTATTGCCACAGGGTGGGCAGGAAGAGCGTGAAGATACTGCTGGACACGTACCACATGAATATCGAAGAGGACAATATCGGGGACGCTATCAGGCTCGCCGGAGGCATGCTGGGCCACCTGCATGTCGGCGAATGCAATAGGAAATTGCCGGGAATGAACAACAGCCTAGACTGGGTGGCGATCGGCCGCGCGCTGGGAGATATAGGCTATCAGAAATCGGTGGTGATGGAGCCATTCTTGCTGTCCGGCGGTCCCGTCGGCAATTCGATCAGAGTGTGGAGGGATCTGAGCGACGGGGCGGACGAAGCCACGATGGATCGCTATATCTCGGATTCGTTGGCATTTTTAAAGCGAACTTTTTGCGCGGGACCCCAGACTTCGGTCGATCTCTCGGGCAGTCCAGTCAACGGCCGAGGCCAATGAGGGCACCAGCGGTCGGGTACAGGGCCCCCAGCACTCTCGGCAATCTTTGACCTTCGCCGGCGCCGAAGTGTACATGGCTTCACGCCCACAGCGCATTCAGGAGCATCCCCTAAACACCTGAGGCGTCTTCCCACTCCAGAGCGCGTCGCCCTCGGCACGGCGAGGGTCCCCGAGCCCCGCAGAATATTTTCCGACATGACCGTCGAGGGGAACATCCTCGTCGGGGCATGCCTGTACACCGGCGGGTCGCTCGCGAGGGGGGGGGCAGATGCCCTCCTCGTGTCTCGCCCGCGCCCGCATGCCCATGGGCGAGCCGACTAGCGGCGCCGCTGAAGCCCTCGGTCAATAGGAGTATGCCGACCTTCTATGAATCAGAAGGGGGCGAGGCTGTATTGACTAGCTACGCTTCGGGGCGAAGAGTAGTCGACGATTGAGCACGGACCCCGCTTGACTTTGGTCGCCCAGTAAGTATACTAAAAGGGTCCACTTAGGAGATAATATGAGTCTGATCTCAACGAGATCTCGCTACGGCTTGCGGTTCCTCGTCGAGCTCGCCCAGAGGAGGGGCGAGGGGCCGGTGGACCTCGGGTCGATAGCCGAGCATCAGGAGATACCCGAGGCCTACCTCGCCAAGCTCGTGGTGCCCCTGCGCAACGCCGGCATCATACGGGCCGAGCGCGGCGCCAAGGGAGGCTACGAGCTCGCGAAGAAGTCTGGCGACATCACCGTGCAGGAGGTCGTGGAGGTGCTGGAGGGACGGACGTCCCTCCTCGAGTGTACCGACCACCCCGAGACCTGCGCCCGCTCCGCGGACTGCCCCACGCTGCCGGTCTGGACCGGCCTCGAGCGGGTCATACGGGACTATCTGTCCGGCGTCTCGATCGACGAGGTGGCGGCGCCGAGGGAGCCGGACTACACGATCTAGAGGTATCGATCGGCGCGGCAGCGCCGCACGCGAGGAGAACACGATGGCATACGCAGAGAGAATCACCGATCTCATAGGGAATACTCCCCTGGTCAAGATACGGGCGGGCGGCCCCGACGCCAAGGCGAAGGTGCTGGCCAAGCTCGAATACTTCAACCCCTTCTCGAGCGTCAAGGATAGGATCGGGCTGGCCATGATCGAGGACGCCGAACGCTCGGGGCGGCTCACGAAGGGGTCCGTCATCATCGAGCCGACGAGCGGCAACACGGGCATCGCCCTCGCGGCGGTCGCCGCGGCCAAGGGCTACCGCATAATCCTCACGATGCCCGAGACCTTCTCGATCGAGCGGCGCAAGCTCCTGGCGGCCTACGGCGCCGAGCTCGTGCTCACCGAGGGCGCCAAGGGCATGAAGGGCGCCATCGCCAAGGCCGAGGAGCTCGCGGCGGCCACGCCGCGCTCCTTCATCCCGAACCAGTTCGAGAACCCCGCCAACCCCGAGGTCCACCGGCGGACTACCGCCGAGGAAATATGGAAGGACACCGCGGGGGAGGTCGACATCGTGGTCGGCGGAGCAGGCACGGGCGGCACGATCACAGGGGTCTCCGAGGCCCTCAAGAAGAAGAAGCCGGGCCTCAAGTCCTTCGCCGTCGAACCCGCGGACTCCCCGGTCATCTCGGAGGGGAGGGCGGGCCCGCACAAGATCCAGGGCATCGGCCCCGGCTTCGTGCCCAAGGTCTTCAACCGCGCGGCCATCGACGAGATCATCACGGTCAAGCACGAGGACGCGGGTGCGACGGCGCGCAGCCTGGCCAGGGAGGAGGGCATCCTCGTCGGGATCTCCTCGGGAGCGGCGCTCTGGGCGGCCCTTCAGCTCGCCAGGCGGCAGGAGAACGCGGGCAAGACGATCGTCGTCATCCTGCCCGACACCGGCGAGCGCTACCTCTCGACCTGGCTCTTCGAGCCCGGCGCCTGAGCTCCGGCCCGGTCTGGACGTTGGGCGAAATAGTATCGGCCGCGAAACTCGACGTCCCGGCCGGGCTCCCCGGCCGGGCGGACGCCCGCTCGACGCGGCCGGGCCGCCGCGCGCTCCCCCAGCGCCTCCGCAGATATTCGGTCCACGGGGGATTACCCTTCCCCGCGGGGCCGTATATAGTGGGGGCGAGCGAATCACTCGAGACATTGAGGGAATGCCCTTTCCTGAAGATGATTCCGGTCGGAGTTCCGAGCGCATCATCAGCGAACCGAGCCTAATGCCGATCGTTTTCCCGTCCGGCGAGGTCCCATTGCTTTGATTGTCCTGAGCTCCTCTCATTCGCTTTCCCCGGATAATCCGGGGAAGGCACACCGCCCATCCTAGATGGGCGGAGGTTTGGACGACCCGGGGGGATCCTCGGGCGAAGGACGCTGCGATGGGTAAGAAAATCTACGTCGGAAATCTGAGCTATTCCACCTACGAGGCCGATCTCAGGGAACTCTTCCAGGCTTTCGGCGAGGTCGCCTCGGTCAAGATCATCACGGACCGGGATTCCGGCAAATCCAAGGGATTCGGGTTCGTCGAGATGTCCTCCGACGCCGAGGCCCAGGCCGCGATCTCCGGACTGAACGGCCGCGACGTTGCCGGGCGGAATATCAAGGTGAACGAGGCCGAGGACAAGCCCCGGCGCGACAACTTCCGCTACTAGCCGGTGAAGCGCGGCGCCGGAGGAGTCGCCCCGAGCGACTCTTCGGCGCCGTTCACCGCGGACCCTTTCTACCGCCCGCGACGATCCCGGGAGCCTAAAGCCTAAAGAGCTTCTTCAGGGACGCCTGCTTGATGATGCGGTAATGGAGATAAAAAAAGAAGCCGGACACCGGTATGGTCGAGGTCGCCACTACTACGGACCACGAGCAGCGGAAGTTTCCCGATAGGTAGCGGCTCAGGCAGAGGTCGATCCCCAAGCAATCTATCGCGATCGATGCCAGGATTATTCCGACCGCGTTGAGTCCCTTGACCCTCTGGTTGGTCACGAGGGCGCCGGAGACCGCCACGGTGCCCTCGAAGAGCGCTGTGATCGGCAGCGCGACATTCACGAGCAACGCCGTATCGGGGAGGACCCCCAGTATCACCGCCAGCATGAGAGCGGGGGCGAGGACGGAAAAGACTAGCCAGGGATGCCTCCAGAGGACGAGGGGGATGGCCGAGGCGAGCCAGACTACAGCTATGACGATGCTCGTGTAGCGGGACCAGCCTAGGCTTCGGTTGAAGATAAAATCGATGGCCACCGTCATGGCGAAGATGATCCCCAGGCTCACCGAAAGGAGCTCGACCACGATCTTCCGCAGCTCCTCGGGCTTGAGCTTCTCCCCGGCCTCCGCATCGTGGACCTCCGAGGCGAAGGGCTCCCTGGCCCCTGGGGAGCCGAGTCCCCCCTGTCTACCCCGGGCTCCCGGCGCCTCCGCGACGGCGGCCGCCCCACAGAGAGGGCACTCCTCCGCCTCCTCTTGAAGGCGGACCAAGCATTCTGGACAGTACTTCATCACCACCTCCGCGACGGCCTTTCACATGTTGGAATCGATCGTCAGCCGGACGCCGAGCGCGGCGACAGTTCGGAAGAACTCCCGTTCGAAGTCCCGGTTCTCGATCAGGCTGCCGACGGCGATCGAGAGTTTATCCCGCCAAGAGACGACCACGATATTAGCGCCGGTGATCGAATTGCGGGAGGGCAGGAAATCGAAACGCTCGATCCGGTCGGAAAAAGCCTCCGGCATCCGGATGGGTCCTAGGTTGGAGATGGAGCCGGAGTAGTGCCTCGCCGCGGCCCGGGAAACGACGCGCAGCACTACGTTCTTGATCGGCAAGGGCACGGCCCGCGACAGTATATTCCGTTCGCCGTACACATTGCGGAGCACCTGCCGGTCCATCTCCTTGGTCGTCAGGCTCAGCTCCATCTGGCACCGGACTCTGCGGAGGATCTCGTCGAATTCGTAGTGCCCCAGCCTAGGGTCTATGTCGACAGATATGCAGAGGAAGAAGTTGCGCAGGGTGCGCGAAGGATAGTACCGCCGCAGGTCGACGGGGATCTGGACGCATATCGGGCGTTTCGCCGCCCCCGCGGTTTCGGCCACCGACTGGAGGGCGGCGAGGTGGCACGCGGCAAGGAGTTCGGTCAACGTCGCGCCTCTCCTCTTCGCTATCCCGAGGGACTCCTCGACGGAGGCGGTGCCGGTGGTGCTCCGATACGCCATCCCGCGGCAACGCCTGCCCGGGAGAGTGAAGGCCCGAGGCCTGCGGGGCAGCGGAGGCAGGCCTTTCTTGACTATCAGGGCGTAGGCATCCTCGTATTCGCCGCCGGCACTCTCTTGCCCCGCCCGCAGGATTCCGTCCCAGTCGGCGCAGGCCGACCCCCGCCTCGTCAGGTAGTCGGCGAGGAGGGCCTTCATGAACTCGATGGACCCCCGCCCGTCGGTCAATATGTGGTGGAATTCGCAGCTGATGCGGGTGGAGTAGACGCGCACGCGGAACAGGTATCGACCCCAGCGGCCCAGCCTATGGTATTCCGCCGGAAACTTAGAGTCGGTTATCAGCCGCGGCTTTATCCGGAGGGGCTCCAGGTAGTACCAGAAGACTCCGGGCCTGAGCTCCGTTCGGAAGGACTGGAAGCGCTTCAGCACTGCGTCGAAGGCCGCTTCGAGGTCGGGTAGGTAGATCGTCTCGGTGAGTTCGCACGAGAGCCTGTAGACATAGGGGGTGGACCTCCCCGTGACCGAGGCTATGAAAACCGCGCTGTTGTCGAGGGGGAAATAGCGGTCGCGGGCAAAGTCGCGGCGGCTCAGGTTCGCCATGTCCGGTATGGTACCATAGGACGGGGGTCCGCATGCAGATGGCGGCTCCCGCCGCCGCATTTTCGGCTCAGAGCGCCGCCCAGGCCGCAGCGCTCCGGCTTTTGCGCCTATCGTCCCGGGGGGGCTCCGCGGGCCCGCGCGGAGATCGCAGGAGCATTATCTCGACATCCCGTCCTTTATACGTTTCCCGCGCGATGGTCCTCCAGCCGTTCCGTCTATACAGCTCCCCGCCCTTCTCGGTCCAGAGGTAGAGTTCCTTCGCGCCGAAGGACAGGCTCCGCTCGACGGTCTCACGGATGAGGGCGGTGGCTATCCCTTCGCCTCGCCGCCGCGACCCCGTCCGCTTGTTGCCACGGAGCGCCGCCGGGGATTACTCTCGTACCCGGCATCCTGGACGGGAGCCTGGGCGTCGGCCCAAGCCCGCGGTGCGCGGATTAGTCCCCGCGGGGGGATGGCGCAGCGGGCTCCTTCAGTCCAGGAGTCATGGGCGGCTTAGGCCGCTCCGGGGAGGGTGTAGCTGTTATGTTGAAGCATGTCGACCATATCACTATCAACGTGAAGGATCTCGACGCTAGCCTGTCCTTCTATCGGGACGTCCTCGGCCTCGAGCGCATGAACACCATCGACATGGGGGACCACGTGCTGGACTACATGGGGCTCCCCGACGGGCTGAGGCTGGAATTCATCTCCTACAAATTCAGCACTGGGAAGCCGAAGATCGAGGCGACGGACGCCGGATTGTTCCGGCACGTCGCCTTCGCGGTGGACGACCTCGACGACATCGCCGCCCGCTGCGCCGCGGCCGGAGCTAAGGTGCGACTGCGTCCCGGCTACGTCGACAAGCTGGGGTGCCGCACTATGCTCGTCGAGGATCCGAACGGCGTCGAGCTGGAGTTCGTCCAGAGGTAGCGGGGGCTCCCGGAGCCGGGGCGAGGCGCTCCGGCCTGCGGCCTGCGGGCCCTCCCGGCCTTTGCGCGGCCGACTCCGGCGCGGCTCCGGCGGGGTCCCGAAGCTACCGCGACAGCTCGTCGAAGATGTCCGCGAGCTGGGGGTGTATCCGCTTGTAGATAGCCCTCTGCCGGCGATGGACTGCCACGCTCTCCCGCTCGGGGGACAACTCCTCGGGGGCGCGCCCGACGGCCGTCGCGTCCGGAAGGGTGACCCCCACGGCGAGGGCTCCGGCCATCGCGGCACCGATCCCGGAGTGCTCTTCGCCGGGCAGCCACTTGACCGGGCGGTCGAAGACGTCGGCGAGGATCTGCCTCCAGAGCGGGCTGCGCGCGCCTCCTCCGGAGCAGATGATCGTCCGCGCCGGGACGCCCAGCTCCTGGAATATGTCCAGGCTCTCGCCGAGCGAATAGGCGACCCCTTCCATGATGGCCCGGGCCATGTGGGCCCGCCCGTGCCTCAGGGATAGGCCGATGAAGCAGCCCTTCGCGCCGGGGTCCATATAGGGCGTCCGTTCCCCGCAGAGGTAGGGGGCGAAGAGCAGGCCCTCGGCCCCCGGCCGGACTTCCCCGGCTTCCCGCGCGAGCTTCCCGACGATGTCCTCTCCCGTCCCCGATGCGCCGTCGGCGGCAGCCACGTTGTGCGCGAACCAGGAGAGCGACAGGCCCGCCGAGAGGGTCGCCCCCATGAGTATCCACCGGCCCGGGGCCGCCCCGCATATGGTGTGCATCCGCCGGTCGAGGGCCAAGCGGTCGAGGCCGGTGATCACGGTGCCTCCCGTGCTCAGCGACACGGCGACGGTGCCCGGTCGCCCGATCCCCAGGGCCAGGGCGGTCATCGCTATGTCCGCGCCGCCGGTTGCGACCGGGAGGCCGGCGCGGAGTCCCGTCGACTCCGCGGCGGAGGCGGTGATCGATCCGGCTATGTCGCTCGAGTTCAGGATCGGGGGGAGCAGCCGGCCGTCGAGGCCGAATTTCCCCACCAGCTCGTCGGACCACCGCCGCCGCGCGACATCCAGCATCAGGCTGCCGGATGCGTCGGTCACGTCGGTCGCGAATTCCCCCGTCAGCCGATAGCGGATGTAGTCCTTCGGCAGGAGGACGCGCTCGGCTTTCTCGTAGAGCCGAGGTTCGTTCCTCCTCACCCAGGCCAGGGAGGGGGCCATGAAGCCCGTCGCGAGGGGCAGCCCTGCGACCGCGCTTATCGCGTCGGAGCCGACGCTCCCCGCCCACTCCCTGCAGATGTCCGCCGTCCGCCTGTCCGGCCAGATTATCGCGTCCCTGAGGGGCTCGCCTTCCCGGTCGAGGAGCACGAGCCCGTGCATCTGCCCGGAGAGCCCCACCGAGCGCACCGTGGCGCCCCCGAGGGTCTCGAGCTCGAGGAGGCGCCGCAGGCAGTCGGCGGTGGCTTCCCACCACTCCCTGGGGGACTGCTCGGCGAAGCCTGGGCGCGGCTCGCGGATCGCGTAGTCCCGACCCTGGACCCCCAGGACTTCCCCCTCCTCCCCGAGGGCGAGGGCGCGCACGCTCGACGTTCCGAGATCGATTCCGATGTAGCAGTTCAAGCTCCGCCCCTATTCCGAGGGGTCTCGCGCGCCGCGGCGGATAGGCGCGTCGGCCGCTCCCCGCCGCGCCGCCCGCGACCTCCCTCGATCACCGGCCTGTCCCTTCCGAGATCCGCGCGGCTATGGCCGCGGCGTTGAGCCCGTAGGCGAGCCGGATATCCTTCATCGGCGCCGACTTGCCGTACTCCTCGACCGAGACGACCGCGCCCGAGTCTCCGGCTATGCCTTCCCAGCCCATGGAGACGCCGGCCTCGATCACTATCCGCCTCGCCGCGGAAGGGACTATCCTCTCCCGCGCGGCCTTCGGGGCCCTGAGGAAGAGCTCCCTGCACATCATGGAGACGACCCTGACGCCGTCCCCGCCCAGGAGGCGCTTGGTCTCCAGCGCCAGGTCGACCTCGGAGCCCGTGGCGACGAGGACGGTGGCGGGCTCGCCCCGCGAGTCGGACACCACGTACGCCCCGGAGGCGGGCAGCGTCTCCTCCCATCGAGCGTCGTCTTTCGCGTACACCGCGATCGCGTGGCGGCCCAGGATCAGGGCGGTCGGGCCGGCCGCCGTCGCCGCCATCTTCCACGCGACGCGGACTTCCGCGGCGTCGCCGGGCCTCAGCACCGAGAGTCCCGGGATCGCCCGCAGCGACGCAATCTGCTCGACGGGCTGGTGGGTCGGACCGTCCTCTCCCGTCAGGACTGAGTCGTGGGTGAAGACGTAGACCACGGGGAGCCGCATCATCGCCGCGAGCCTGATGGAGGGCCTCATGTAGTCGCTGAACACCAGGTAGGTCGAGCAGAAGGGCCTGAGCATGCGGCCGACGGCGATCCCGTTCGCGATGGCGGCCATCGCGTGCTCGCGTATGCCGAAGTAGAGACTCCTCCCCTCCGGGCACTCCGGGGAGAAGACGCCGATCCCCTCCACGTTGGTCGAAGTCGAATGGGAGAGGTCGGCCGACCCGCCCACCACGTTGCCCAGCTGGGCGGCTAGGGCCTTGAGCATCTCTCCGCCCGCCGACCTGGTCGCCAGCTCGGTCCCGGCTTCGAAGCGCGGGAGCCGCGAGTCGTCGATCGCCGGCCCGGCCTGGAACTTCCGCCATTCCTCGCTCTTGTCGGGATTTTCGCGGGCCCACAGCTCGAAGGTCTCCTGCCACCGCCGGCGCTCCTTCTCCCACTCGCGCTTCCGCCCCGCGAGGTACTCCGCGGCCTTGGGGGGCACGTAGAATTCCGAGTCCTCGGGCACGCCCATGCCCCGCTTGGCGGCCTTCACCGCCGCCTCGCCGAGGGGGGCGCCGTGGGCCTTGGGGGAGCCTTCCAGGCTGCCGGCGCCCTTGGCTATCGTCGACCTCATGATTATCAGGGTGGGTTTCGCCGATTCCCGCTTGGCCTCCCCCACGAGCTCGACTATCCCCGGGATATCGTAGGCGCTCCCCTCGAGGACCTGCCACTGGCAAGCTCTGAACCTCTCACGCACGTCTTCGGTGAAGCTGAGCTTAGTGGATCCCTCGATGGTCACGCCGTTGGAGTCGTAGAACACGATGAGCTTGCCCAGCCCCAGGTGCCCGGCCAGGGCGCAGGCCTCGTAGCTGATGCCCTCCATCAGGTCGCCGTCCCCGACGAGGCAGTAGGTGTAGTAGTCGATTATCTTCCGCGCCGCGTTGAAGCGGGCCGCCGTCATCCGCTCGGCGATGGCCATGCCCACCGCGTTGGCTATCCCCTGCCCGAGGGGGCCCGTGGTCACCTCAACGCCCGGGACGATCCCGTATTCCGGGTGCCCCGTCGCCTTCGAGCCCATCCGGCGGAAGCTCGCTATGTCCTCGATGGAGAGGTCGTAGCCGCACAGGTGGAGCAGCGCGTACTGCAGCAGGCACCCGTGGCCGGCGGAGAGCACGAAGCGATCGCGGTTGGCCCAGCCGGTATCCCCGGGGGAATGGCGGAGGATCTCGCCGTAGATCGTGGCGCCCAGCTCGGCGCAGCCCATGGGCTGTCCCGGATGCCCCGTGCCGGCGCGCTGAACCGCGTCCATAGTGATCGTTCGAACGGCCGTAGCGACGGCTTCGATGCCCGTTGTATCCATGAGGTAGTCTCCATTCACTCGTCGGCGTTGGTAAAAGCCTATGAGAGAGCAGCTTGGGAATCCTGCGCGTATCGCAGGGCGGACGGACGCAAGGACGCCATTCCTCGCTCCGCCTCGATGTACGTGTACCATGCAACTTTCCTATTGTCAATATAAGAAAGCAATCAACAGAAAACGAGATGATAAAAATTATCCATACTTGGCGGTCCAAGGCAACTTCTGGGCGGGGAAGGAGAGGATATGGCTGTGGTCTTTCGAGGGTGCGGAAGGAGATAGTCAGGGCTTGAGCCGTTGAGGATGGAGAGGGAGGCAGCCTCTCCCGGGTGGAGGACTTACTCCGGTTCTTCGAGTTCTTCCGAGGCGTCTCGCTCGTCTTCGCCCGACTTGTCGAGGCGCGCGAGGACGTCGGCCAAGCCCGTGTACGGAGGCGCGACTATCACGTCCAGCCCGTGCTCCTCGAGCCTCTGCATCTCCTTGGGGTCGATGCTGTCGGTGATCAGCTTGTCGATCTCGTCGATCCTGGCGAACTGGATGAAGTAATCGTTGCCGATCTTGCTGCTGTCGCAGAGGACCGCCACGGTCGAGGCGGCGGCTATGAAGAGCGTCTTGATCTCGGCCTGTCCGATGTCGGGGGTGGTGGCTCCCTTCTGGAACGAGAAGCCGTTGGCCGTCAGGAAGACCTTGTCGACGGTCAGTCCCGCCAGCATGGCGGCGCTCGCGTCCCTGTACCGCAGGGTGCAGTGGTATTTTTTCCGTATGATGCCGCCGACGAAGAGCAGGTCTATGATGTCGGGGTTGTCTTCCAGGCACAGCGCTATCAGCAGGTCGTTGGTGATCACCCTGAGGTTCTTCTTCCTGCCGAGGAGGAGGGCCAGCTCCATCGTCGTGGTGCCGGTGTCGAGGATTATCGTGTCCCCGTCGTCGATCAGGTCGAGGGCGGCGAGGGCGATCCTCTTTTTCTCCTCCACGTTCTTGATTTGCTTCTCGTAGGGGTCGGGCTCGTAGCCCGTCCGCGTCCGCACCATGGCCCCGCCGTGGGTGCGGATGAGAAGCTTGTCCCGCTCGATTTCCCGCAGGTCGTTCCGTATCGTGGTCTTGGACACGTTGAAGTAACTGACGAGTTCGGCGACCGTCGCTTTCCTGTGTTCCGTCAGAAAGTCGATGATCTTTAGCTTTCTTTCCTCTGCGAACATGATTTTCCTAGTCGCTCCAGCGTCTCGTTTCAAATGTGCAAATTAGCGGCAAAAATCGAAGC
>Ga0268360_1002761_pt1 | contig 12567 bp, 10 predicted proteins | sample BioMet11_FD_192465 | JGI IMG/M metagenome (GOLD analysis project Ga0268360, IMG submission 192465) | Sewage microbial communities from Oakland, California, United States - Biofuel 11 (Illumina Assembly) | ecosystem: Engineered > Wastewater > Sewage > Unclassified | place: USA: California... | reverse complement strand
TTGAGATCCTTGTGTTCCTTGAACTGCTGAGAAGGGAAAAACAGGTATTCTACTTCCGGAACCAAAGAGAATGTGATTTTATCATTAAGGAAAAAGACAGCCAGAAAGTTTCAGCTGCAATTCAGATTTCGGTTTGCTTCGGAAATCCTGCAGTAATGGAAAGAGAAATTCTGGGGCTTACGGAAGCTATGGACGAGTACGGCCTTGAAGAAGGTCTTATTCTGACAATGGACGAAGAAGAGACCATTAGAGTTAATGGCAAAAACGGAAAAAAAATAGTCATGGTTAAATCAGTGTGGAAATGGATGCTGGAATAAAGAAAATAAAGAGCAAAAATAAGGGTGCTGCTATTTAAAGGGTCTGCTATTTATTATTTATCAAGCCTATCCCGAAATTGATATTATGCTAAAGTTATAAACTCTCGTTTATATCCTTCTGTGAAATTCTCATGTATTTTCAGCTAATAAAAAGATAAAACCTTAAATGGTTCTATCTTCTTAAATTTTAAACACAATGGCTGTCACACTGGCAGAACTCACTCCGCTAGAAGAACGGCTTCTTGCTTCTTTGCAGCCTTCAGTTCACTCTGTAAGTGGCCCCACATAGGCACATACAGAAGAAGCACAGCAAAACCAACCGCTGTGGCAATCCACCCGCTTTCCAGAGTGCTGATATATATTATCCCGATAAGGAAGAAGGGGATGTTCAGAATTCCGGTTGCAAGAGCTATCTCAGTCCAGCCACGGGGAGCTTTGAAGGGCCTTTCCAGTTTTGAAAATTCAGGGTCCTTTTTCGATTTTACGTAGGCAAATAGACTCATCCCGTTTGCTACAATGTATCCAACTGCAGAAGCCGAGAGAATTGCAGTCGGGCTACCAAGAAGGATCAGGAACATGTTAAAGAGACCATCTACGATCATTGCATTAACAGGGTTCCCGTTAGCGTTCAGTTTTCCAAAGACGGCTGGAAGGTTACCTTCAATTGCCATTGAGTAGATCGACCTTGCCGAAGACAGAAAGGCAGTCTGGATGATCAGGAGCATGGCTGCAACCAGCATGAGAATCGCAATCGAGCCTCCAATCGGACCTAAAGAAAGTTTTGCAAGGGGAAGCATCGGAGATACAGGGTCTGCAAGTACGCCTTTAACTCCGAGAGCTCCGATAACAGAGGTCTGGACTAGCACATAGAGTACAAGGCAAATCAGGCCGCAGACAAGCAGAGCTTTTGGTGTATCAGTATTGGGGTTCTTATACTCTGGCCCAAATATTGCTGCGCTTTCCCAGGCAACAGCACTCCATTCGGCCATTGCGAAAAGCCCGAGGATAATTAAGATATGCTTCAGGTCCCAGCTCCAGTCATGGGGCAGCCAGGCTCCTGTAATGTTAGTAAGTTGGAAGTCTCCAGTAAAGAATGGGGCAAGGGTGATAACAACCAGAGGCAACAGAGATACCACAGCCAGAATATACCCAAGGGTAGCTCCGTTTTTGAGCCCTTTGGAGTTTATAACGATCATGTACCCGAATACCAGAGCTCCGATTATCAGGTTGAAGAGAGTCTGGGGAATAACGCTGAAGATAGGGAGTAGCCCGTGGAGATAATCACCTATTAGGATTGCATAGATTCCAATTACCGGACTCCAGCCTAGCCAGTAGCTCCAGGCACTGAAACCTCCTATGAATTTTCCCATAAGCCTGGATTTTTCACTTATGTTGTCACCTGTATTCGAACCAAAAACAATCTGGGTGTAACCTGGTAGTCCTGAAGCCCTGGGTAAAACAGTTGCAAGTTCTCCAAACGAAATGTTCTGAAAAAAGCCCAGAATAACGGTTAAGCCCCAGACTATTATTGAAAAAGCCCAGACATAATTGGTGAGATAGCCTATGGAAGGCAGAATCAATAAAGGAACACCGAGGGCTATTGCAAGTCCCTGCTTCCAGTCAATGCTTCTCTTAAGCTCTTTTAAATCGCAGTTTGCCCTGCTGCACTCTTCTGCGGATTGCCAGTCTATTTGAGAGTGGTTTTGATGATTAACAGGATTATTATGATTGTCCATAAAATAGCCTCCTCCAAACTCCTTTTTTCAGGCAATCTGCTTTCTGAATAGGTTGCAGGAATTAATTTTAATGTCAAGCAACTTTTCGATGTTCATCTTTGCAGCAATACCTTTTGCCGCGCCTGGTACTGACGTTATAACCCCGATATCTAGCTCCTCACGCAGCTCGCGCATAACGTGCTCGTCCACAAGGTCCATCTTGTCGACCCCGAGTTTTTTTGCGACGTACTCTTTTGCCTCGCCTATGCGCATATTCTTTGAGAACTCCATCCTTGCAACAAGGTCACCGGCAGCCCTAATTCCAGTCATACCTGAAGCCATTATGTGGGAAATCGGCATACCCATCGGGTCGCCGACTCCTATCTATATGCCGTCGACGCCTGCAATTTCGACCATCGCCTTGCTTGCTCTGGTAACCGCATCAATCGGAGGAGTTTCAAGCATTGGAATTCCGCCAACTCCCATTCCCATATTTACGTGACAGGGAATCGGAGATGCTTCGACTGCAGCTTTGATGAAAGTAACTGCACGAGCAAGGTTCCAGGCTGAGGTCTTGCTGGTATTGGTGTTGCATACTGGTCCGAAAACATTTGCTCCGGCTTTTGCAATAAGCGGAGCCTGTTCATGCGGCCATAAACCTGCGAGCCGCACTTCATCATACTCCAGTTCTCCGTGCATACCTAACACCATCTCGCCAGCCATGCCTGCTTCAATGTACATATCAGGGAACTCTTTTCTAAGGGCCTGGATTGCATAAAGTGTGCCGTACATATCTCCGTCGCCTGCCGCGCCGGTTGTATCAAAGTTAACACCGTCAGCCCCGGAGGCAAAAAGTTTCTGCATGACCCAGACCGTGTCTCTGGTAAGGTGTTCGGCAGCGTGTTCCATGGATTCTTTTGCCTTATCAATCTTGAATAGCTTCATAAGGTCGCCAGGGTTCTCAAAGGGCCCATCAGGGGTGTAGTAAAGTCCCATATTGGGCATCGCCCCGTAAAACAATGGAATAATCATGTTTTGCTGACAGACTTCCATTGCCTGACACTCGTTTGATACAACAGGTTTTACCGGCTTGAAACTGTAATCAATGTGCCCGAGTTCCATCGTGTCAGCACCAAAAGCACGCTCGTGCATCATGCAGCCAACTAAACGGCTGGAAGGAATGCCAACTCCACTGTTACCCTGATCACCATCAAGCCTGATAGTACCAATGTCGTGTGTCACAGGAATTTCCATGCCCTGTTCGACACTCACAGCCTTTCCAGGCATGGTAAGGATCTCTGCAAGCTTGTCCATTTCATTGGCGCTCAGGGTAGGGATCTCGCCAAGGTCGGCAGCGTTTGCAGTACCGGCCTCGATTTCCGCCATTATTTTTTCTTTGGTCAGGAAGACACGTTTCCCGTCTCCCATTCTCAAAGCGTATTCGGTTGCCATTTTTAGAATTCTCCTTTTGACAAACTTAGTTTAGATGATATCGATTTTATTGAGAGTTGAGGCTCATAGCAGCAGTTCTTTTGCTTTTGCCACGGCTTCGCTTGCGTTTTCAGCATAGCAGTCTGCACCGATTTTGTCAGCCCAGGACTGGGTTGCAGGGGCTCCGCCTACCATAACCTTTACTTTGCCTCTGAGCCCTTCTTCCTTGAGGAGTTCAATTACCTCCCTCTGCCCCTGAAGGGTCGTCGTCATAAGGGCGGAAATTCCGATCATATCAGCATTGACTTCCTTTGCCTTTTCTACGAAATTCCTTGTAGGCACATCCCTGCCAAGATCATAAACTTCAAAACCTGAGGACTGGAGCATAGTAGAGACTATTGACTTGCCGATATCGTGGACGTCGCCCTCGACAGTTCCGTTTACGATAACCCCCAGTTTCTTTTCCTGTGTGCCTGCTGGCAAATCTTCTTCAAGCAGCTTTACCCCGGCAGTCATTGCGTCGGCTGCCATCATCACGTGGGGCAGGAAAAGTTTCCCTCTCTCAAAAAGAGTTCCTACCTGGTTCATGCCTGACGAGAGCCCTTTTTCTATGATCTCTTCTGGGGGGAGCTTTAACTTCGCTTTTCCTACCGTTTCGATTACTTTTTCCTTTTTACAGGAGATTACCGCATCAGCAATCTCAAGGAGTAATCCTTCTGTATCTGCCATTTTTTTTCGGTCCCATCTTTATTTGGAAGTAGTTGACGTTTTTCTTTATGATTATTCGGAAGACGGTAAGTTAGTTCCTACTAATCTTATATATATTTTTCTAAAATTATATAATAAGGTCTTAAAAATATAAAGGAGACAATAAAATAACAGCAAATATTAATATCAAAATTTTTTATAAAGAGTGTAACTTTCAAACAGATAATAAAGTTCAAAAAAGCGCTGATGCTAAATAATTTTGAAAACTTATTCTGTTTGCTTATCTTCAGCCTGGCATTCTTCAGTGACATTATCTTCCTAGAGATCAAGTATATATTTCATTATCAAAAATAGGAGTATTAGGGGAGTAAGAAAATAGTGTACTATTCTTGAGATAAGGGGATCTGAAGATTCTTTATGGAAGAAAACAGAATACGCTATTTTTCTATATAATAAATTAATTTGAAGTCTCTGTCTACTTCATTACGAATTATGTGATCGATAATTAACGTATTTGTTAAAACATAAATTCAAAATTATAAATTCAAAATTATAAATTATAAATTATAAATTATAAAACACAGAATTTTATCGGGGGGAAGGGGCATGGAAGTAGAAAGTAGAAAAAAGATGAAAAAAACACATACGGGGCCAAAGAATACCTGGGAAGGCTTTTTTAAGGATAAAACACACGGAGGGCACAGATATTCGTCTGAGGAGTTTCTTGCTATGGAAGCCAGGGAAAAACTATTCCACCTCGACGGAGGCAAAACGCTGCTTGACTTTGGGTGTGGTTCTGCAGAACTCCTTACCTACTATGCTCCTGAATACGAACAGCTTTTAGGAGTAGACTTTTCCCCATCCATGCTTGGAGAAGCAAGTAAAAGGATCAGTCAAAGAAAATGTAATAATATTGACCTTATACTTGCTGACCATGAGACACTCTGGGAAAACCTTGACTCAAACTTTGATCGAATAACTGCAGCCGGAGTGGTCCAGTACTTAACGTTTCAAGAAATTGATGACTTTATTGCTAAGGCATCAGAGTATCTCAGTACAGACGGTAAGATAGTATTTTTTGACATACTGGACCCGCGATTATATCCATTGTGGAAATTAGGAGTATTTGCACCGAATGCAGGGCTTTTAAAAGCTTTATACCGGGTAGGTTGCGATTTTCAGAGTTCAATATTGGCGGCCTTAAAAAACCGTCCGAGAAACATTTACGGTTTTACCCATAACCCTTACAAAATCCAGAAAATTGCGAACAAACACGATTTTGAGATGCGCTATATACAATCAATGTACTACGAATATAAGTATCATGCAATAATGTTTCGGACTTAAAAGAATGAACTGAAAAAAAGCAAATGAATTCCTAAAAAGTGGAAGAAACTTTACCTTCTTATTCCAGCTTGCCTGCAGTACCCAGATTTTCCTGATTATGTATTATCTTCGGTTGTATCTCTTGACTCATGGCGACGACCTCGTTTTCAGCTTAAACTTATTCCACCAGCGGTTTTTTTCTGCTTTCTGTGCTTTTTCTTGGAACTCTTTGATTTTTGTCATTGAGTATCCACATAACTCTTCATAAACTTCTTCAATATCTTTATTCTCGCTATTTGCTAATGCTTCTGCTTCGCTTTTGCAGTCGCAGATTTTCTCAAATACGTCATTTGGATTACAGTTTTTCAGGTCATCAATATTTCTTATATCTGCGAAATAATAAAGTTTGAATGCCAGATCTCTGTCCATTCCTAGTTCTTTGACTAATTCTGATTTCTCATCCATTCCCTTGTATTCTTGTGCCATTTTTACATACATTCTAATGGACTCAATTAAATAAGATTTTTCAGCAGGAAGATCTGCTCCTTCGAGGTCTCGGATATCACTGTTAAATTTATTAAACAGATGCTTAGGATTACAAAATGCAAGTTCATCTATTTTTCGTATTTTCGCATTGTACAGCCTATATGCAACCTCTTCGTCAAGTCCCAGTTTTTTGACAAAGTCAGAATTTTTAACCTCATTTTGGATTCTGGATTCAAACTCAATCTTTTTATCCCCTGGGAGAAACTTTTGAACCCATGCATATATCCATTCTTCTATTGTTTTGGTGAATGCACCAACAATAAAAGAAAATACGAATACAAAAAAATGATTTATATCCTTTAAATCTCCTGCCATATTTATATGTAAGAGGTAAATCAACAAGTAAAAACCTATGATCGCTATAAAAGGTGCAATAAGGAATCTCCGGAGGTACGACCAGATTTTGCTTAATTTTTCGTACTCCGGAATAAGGTAACTGAAATTCTGTTCGATGCTTAAAAGACTGTAAGAGATAATACCAATGAGCGAGGCAGTTATTATATAGACAGGGAACTTTAAATCCTCAATTCCATTAAAGGTAACATATTGAATTTTATAATAATAAAAATAAACCAGTATGGCAGGCCATATAAGTAGGGCGCCAATTATGTTAATACTTCTTGCCTTGAAAAGAAAGTTCTCTTCTATATTTCTATCTAGTTTTGGATCATCCTCTATTTTTGCATATTTATTATAAGCAACGTATAATAATAGCAGGTGTATTAACAAAATAGTAACTAAAATTACTAAAATGTATTCGAGTACTAAAATATATTTAGTAAAACTTGATAACAATATTATAAAATATATTAATAATATCGCATCAAGTAATAAAACAAAATTTAATTTTCTATTTTTAGAGTCTAGTTCTTTGATCTCATAATACAACTCGTATAATAAAAGCAGGAGTACTAACGGAATCGATAAAAGTACTAGATTACTTTTGGTAGATCCTATTAATAATATCACAGCTAATAACAATAATAACATAAGTAACACAAAACAAGAAGTTAATTCAGGGAAATATCTGCATACCCAGCCTAAAAAAAGAAAGCACCCAAAAAAAAGTGGTAATAGAAGAGCCCATGAAAACATTTGTGTGTTTCTTACAGTACCATCTACTGTGCCATTTACAGTACCGTTTATAATGCCAATTATTGTTTTATTTGTTTCGTTATATATTGTACCATTTATTTTACCGTTTATTGAGCCATTAATCTCTGCTATTGTGTCATTTAAATTCGTATTTTTTTCATTGTTTGCTTCTGCTGCCCAGGTCCCCTGAACCAGCAAACTAAAAGTGAAAATTATTAATAGAAATTTACAGACTCCGCTTCCCCTCCCCATAAACAGTAATTTGTAAATTCAAATATAAATATATTCTTTTTTATATATAATATTGAATGTGGGTCCCACCTACTCGTCTACCCTTTCCCTCTCAAAAACAGCACAGTTCATTTACATGTACAATCAGACCAGTAAATCCTCAATCCCTGCCTCTCTCACAATATCGATCGCCTTACCCTCTTCTTCCTGAGTCAGGCGGCGTCCGATATCCGGATACTCCATAGCCCGGTAGCATGGCCTGTACTGGAACATCAGGTTGAACCTGATTTGAGGGATATTTTTTGCAACCCATTCGGCAATCGGCCTTGTACAGCATTCCAGATGGCCTGGCAGCACAAGATGGCGAAGGAGAATTTCTGAGGTTTTGTAGGCAAATTCGAAATTTGGCTGCACGATTTCCAGGTAATTTTTTATTTTTGAATATTTCCGGGCGCATACATCGTTTCCGTATTTGAAATCTCCAAGGTAGACATCCACAACCCCTTCGAGGATTTCCGCAATTTCAGGGGAATGGTACATATTTGAGTTCCAGACCACAGGCGTATTTACAGAGATTTCCCGGACTATCTTCAGGACGGTATGCGCGTGCGGAGTTGGGGTAACGAAATTTACGTTCCTTGCTCCGTGCATTCTCCGGATGTCGATCAGTTTTGCAAGTTTCCTTGGCTCAATTCGAATTCCGGCATCAGGACAGGTCGAAATATCCCAGTTCTGACAGTAAACGCAGGCAAAAGTACAGCCTGTAAAAAAGATCGTGTGAGATGGTACAAGCTCAGGCTCTTCTCCCATGTGAAGGAACTCAGAAGCATAATTGGAAAGGTCTGTCAGCCTGCAGAATCCTTTTTCGCCGGCTTTCCTGTCAACCTCACAGCGCCACCCACAGCAGTGGCATTTTTCCAGCATTCTGTCTACAATCGCAATTTTAAGGTCAAGAAGAGAGGGACTGGCTTTTGGAAGTTCCAGGAAGCTTCTGGTAAAAAATGCCAGCCTGTCATTTGCATTTTTATAGTCAAGGGCTTCCGCGGCTTCTCGTTCAAGGTCTTCTTTGAGTTTTCGGTACTCTTCGATCTCGTTACCATGAATTTTCCTTAGCTCTTCAAGCTGCATGCCTGGATCAAACTGGACCGGAATTCTTTCGGTTATCTTAAAAAGGGAAGGCATTTCATCTCTCTGCACCTTAAAGTAACGTTTCAGGTACTTCGGGGCTGCCATACTGAAATATTATTCCACATGGGTTAAAGGTTTATTGTCTGTTTCTTCTGGTTTTAATTCCAATATCCGGTTCTGATTTTTAGTTCTGATTTTTAATTTTGAGTTCCAGTTTTGAGTTCCAGTTTTGAGTTCCAGTTTTGAGTTCCAGTTTTGAGTTCCAGTTTTGAGTTCCAGTTCAGACTTCTATAGGAGTTACGCAATTGGCTCCTAGCATATCGTTTTTTCCAAACTTACAAATATCTGAATTAATTTAACGTGTATTGGGGATTCCTTAAGTATTCTGTCACTGCCACTCTTCTAATTTTCATAGTACTTTCAAACCAGGATATTCCACTTTTTGATTCTTTGTAATTCCAGTCTAAGAAAAGCTCTAATAGTCAATTTGTATCTGATTGAAATTATATATTTGAAAATCATATATTAATACTATGGGAAAACGAGGTCCAAAACCAAGATTCATTGACGTTTCTTGTCCGAACAAAAACTGCAAACTCTATGGTCTTACTAACCAAGGCAATGTTGTTGGAAATGGAACTTACATAAGTCGTGGAGAAAAAACAAGAAGATATCTTTGCCGTCATTGCGGTAAAGTATTCAACGACCATACAGACACTTTTTATCATAATCTTCGGAAAGCTGAGAAAACTATTGATTTAGCTTTAAAAATGTCTATGAAAGGTATGAGCATTGAAGCCATTGCCGATGTTTTAGAGGTAGAATCTGCCAGTGTAAAACGATGGTTAGCTCGTGCAGCTAACCAATGCGATAAAGTAAATGACAGCATGATGAAAAACATGGATGTACCCAAGATAGAAATGGGCAGTCTTGCAAATTTGCTGTAAATTTGAAGTCAAGTTTTTGCGTACTATGTCGATAATTGATCTGCCAACATGGAATTTTCTACTCAATAACTTTTTGAGACTCATGATTTTACAGAAAAATCGGTACACTGCCAGTCAGGATAGCTTGTGGAAAAGCAAATTAAATGCAGATCCAAAAACAGATCTGCAAAAATGCTCAGAATTATATTGTTTAAACTCTTATGCGACTGGTTTTTCAATTAAACTGCGTCAATGCTGATAAATAAAAAGAGATGGGCTCATTCATTAATCCATTTTAAAGGATACCGATTAGTTGCAGAAGAGGTCTTTGAATACATCTATAACTCTGATGCAATCAAGATTTCCCTGATTCTATATCTGGAAAAGGGCTGTATGAATGAGCCATCGTTGGTTTTATGTTTTACATTTGTCTATTCAATCCATGGTTCGATTAGTCAGCATTCAGCTATTGGCCTGGCGATTGCTCTTAACAGTCGCCGCCCCACCAGCCGTCACCGCAGCCGCCGGCTTTAATCTTACAGGCACGAACTGCTGTTATGCATTTAGCCTCGGGCTTACCACATCCACAGCCGCCCCAGCCGCCGCCACAGCCGCCAAAGCCACCAAAGCCGCCCCAGCCGCCCCAGCCGCCACCACAGCCGCCGCAACCATCAAATCTTCCTCTTCCAAATAATCCAAATCCTCCACCCATAATATTTACCTCCATATTTACTATATTTTTATAGATTTTTTATTATTTTCTTTCTATTTTTATATAATGTTTTATATATTAGGGAAGATATAATTTTAGATTCGAGTACATGTTTCTCCAACCAAATTTTATATCGACTCCCCAACTCTATAATTACTCCTGACAATCACGTTGTAACCTATCTTCACTTAAAAAGAAGCAGATTTAACTTTAATTGCCAGAAAGTACAATCGATAATATAATTGTAAATTATATAAATCAAATAGAATAATAAGTTCTTAACACTAAATAGTCATTGAAAAAGCTGGGAAACCATGCGCTGATGAATCATGTTTAGTTTTGTATTTAATTTATGGAATTTGAGTTTTTAAATCTCTCGATAAATCAGGACTTATAGTCTGAAATTTAATATTTATGCAAAAATAAAACCTGGATGGTATAGATACTCCATATTCTCTAATTATAATTAATTTGGGGGCTCAAAGCGTATGCATTTAGTAAAAGAAAATAGTACTACTCATTCTGTTTTTTAACTTTTTCACTTAGGAAAATTAAAACTAAAGTATAATATTCCTAAAATAAATTATTCTTACAAAATAGTGAACTTTTGATTTAATTAGCCTGAATAGAAATCCGCTTTCAAACACATGAAGCTTGTAGTTGCTAACTTGCAGTTAATAAAATGCATAGCCATCAATTCAAGACAATTAATCAGAAGTTATCTTTCTATCTTGAATTGATAGCTACTTTTATTCATCCATACTTAACATTTCACGGGCTCAACGATTGACCTGGCGACTATTCTTACCACCAATCGCCCCAGCCACCGCAGCCCCAGCCGCCGCAGCGGCGCCAGCTACGACGCCAGCCCCAGCCGCCGCCCCAGCCGCAGCCACCAAACCATCCACACATTATATTTACCTCCAGGATTTTGCTATGTTAGTTTATACTTTTCAGATACTATACAGGTAGGCTTTTAGATTAGAGAATTGCACGCTCTAATCAAACTTTTTCACCCACCCCCAATCATACTTTCATGGCAACTTTTTAGAAATTATTAGAGTACTCATTTCTTTTTAGAGAGATACAGTTCTCCCATGTGCTCCCATGAAAGTACAATTAAACATATAATTAGAAATTATATAAAAGATCTAGAATAACTGTTTCTGAATATAAATAATCTATATAAAATTGAAGAAACCCTCTATCAATTAAACAAGCTTATTTTTGAAATTACTTTACAATCTCTAGTTCTAGAAAAACTCTCAATAAATCAGGAATAAAAATCTGTAATTGAATATTCAGCCAAAAAATATTACCTCAATAATCTCTATAAGCTCTATTTCCTGGCTAAATCCAACTTAAAGCCTGAAAATAACTGAATTTTGTTGAAAAAGTAGTACAACTCTTTTTAGAATTTAACTTTATAACTTTAGTCTTTTTATTTTATGCAAAATATCAATATAAAGGGCGACCATTAAATAGGATAATTTTTTTGATTCAGCTTATGAATAAAAAAAATAGAATTTGTCAATTTATTGTCTTTATACTAGTTTCAGTAGGAGAATTAGTACTCTCAGTTAGAGTGTTTCCTTTTTAAAAATCTCAGATCCCTATCAGTTTCTTTGCCCATTTCAATTTCTTTTTCTTAATCGGGTTTACATTGTTATCTTCAAAATCAAAACCTGCTAGTCTGATTTTATTAGCTCCAAATTCCCTGGCTACAAAAAAACATCGGTCTCCATCACTGAAGCCGCCAAAATTATAGATATCATCAAAAGGCTTTGCCTGGGTAGTTGCAATAAATCGTTTAAAGCGGGGAACATATTTCTCAAGCTTATCGATATTATCCCCATGCGCATGAATAAGGACTATTGAGCCCTTTTCACAGGCAAGGATCTCTTTTTCGATATCAGCTTCGGAATTGCCGTCAAGGTCGGTACAGATGACCTCAGGCACTATGCCCATATCCATTAGTACAGCAGCGGCTCCATCGGCTGCAATTACCGTAAAAGCAGAAAAATTGATTTCCAAAAGGTCACTCCTGAGCCCTGGAGCATTTCCACAGACCAGGACAGGCTTTTCGGAAATTACTGCTTTGAGTTCAGACAGGCTGACCGTGTTTTCTTCTGTCAGCTTGTGGGAAAGGAAGAGAGCTGCCTTTTCATCGCCTTTTCGGTCGAACCCGAAATCCTCAAGGATTCTTTCGTAAATCGGTTCCCAGGTAGCAAAATCCATATGAATCAGTTTCCTTTCCGTTTTACAGTTTGAATTCAAAATTTCTTTAATTTTCAACTCTTTTTAAGAGTTTATTTCTTTGCAATTCCCATCTTCATGGCAATGCCTTCGACATCCCAATCCTTTACAAGGGCTCCGGAAACATCGATATCACTGCCAAGGTCAAGGATATCGGCTCTGACCTCTTCTGCAAT
>Ga0268360_1002755_pt1 | contig 12600 bp, 9 predicted proteins | sample BioMet11_FD_192465 | JGI IMG/M metagenome (GOLD analysis project Ga0268360, IMG submission 192465) | Sewage microbial communities from Oakland, California, United States - Biofuel 11 (Illumina Assembly) | ecosystem: Engineered > Wastewater > Sewage > Unclassified | place: USA: California... | reverse complement strand
CCTCCTCCGGAGGATGGACATGAGGACCGTCATGGTCGCCCTGGCGACGCTGATGGCGCGTTACACGGGGGATCCGCCTTTCCAGTTCTCGGGCCTGGTCATGAGCTCCATACCCGCGATCCTGGTGTACGTGGTCTTCCAGAACCGCATCATCAGGGGGCTCGGAGCGGGATCGATAAAGTAGGGCTGATCCCTATTGCCCGAAGGGCGATCGCGGACAACTCTGTCTGGGGGCTCAGAAAGACGGCATTATCGGCTTTCTTTCTCGCCTTCAGGTCGCCCGCACCTTTAGGCGCGGCTTCAGTATCCGGCCCTCCGGATGAAAGGCGCCTGGATGCTCGAGGCCCAGCATGAGCAACTCTATCGCGATGCGCCCCATCTCTTCCTTGGGCTGCGATACGGTCGTCAGCGGGCGCGCTAGGATGTCGGAGAAGGATATATCGTCGAAGCCGACGAGGGCGAGGGTCTCGGGCACGGCGATCCGCAGCGCGATGTTGTCATTCGCCCTAGGATTCCCCAAACAGGGAGAGAGAATGGTCGCCGCGGTGATCCCCAAAGACAATCTTTTATCCAGCGCGATGCATCTGAGCATCGGGAGGTCGAGCGTCCTCCTCGGTGCGGACCTGGAGTTCTCCTCGTCCACGGATATCGGCTGGGATGCGGTACTATTGCAGGACAGGGTCCAGCTGGGGAAGTCCGATGTCTACAAGGTAGCGCATCACGGTTCAGAAACGGCGGACCGACCGATGCTGTGGGATCGAATGCTCAACCTTCGGCCGATATGCGCTATCTGTCCCGCGAACAACGGAGGGAATCAAACGTCCAGAGAGTCTCGTAAACCCTTGGACAAAGCCCTATATAGCCTGGTTAAAGACACTCGAATTGTCGTCGGGAACACGGGCTCATCTGGTGAGTTTGATTCAGCAGCATCTGTCGCTCGCCGAGAGCGTTAAGGCTTTGGATAAGGCCGTCGAGACTTTATCGATGGCGGAACGATATGAGCGACAGGTTCAAGCACTGACATCCATCATAGGCGTCGGAATCCTCACGGCTATGTCACGCCTTCAAGGCGAATCAGCTGCGGCTGTGGCTCTCGTCGGTGGCGTATCTGTTCTTCGTCGAGCTTCGTCACACCGCCTTTACGGGGACTAAACTCGCGGCGGCACAAGTATCGACCATAAGGCTGAAGCTTTTGAAAGTCGCCGTCACCGTCTCGATCTCGGTCCGGCGTGTCGTACTCAGACTGACACGCGCCTATTCAGCAAATAGGCAACATTATCAATCCTGCTCCTGCTGTCCCTCCTCGCTATCTCCGCTATGAGGGTCAGTTTCGTTTGCATGGCTGGTCCGTCTCCTGTACGGTCCACGTTTCTCCTCCCCTCTGCACGCCGCTGCCGACCCCTTCGGGTGGACGCCTGTCGTCCTCGCGGGCCGTTACCCCGTTACCCCCCTACTATGAGTCGGTCCGACTCCCGCTTGGCCGTTTCCGCTCCCTCCCCTCTTCGGATTGTCGGCAGATATCCCTCTTTATGAGGAAAACCGTGCGGGCCTCCCAAGTTCCTATGATTTCCTTTCGTTGCCATACCGTGGACTTTGATCCCGGAAGAGAGACACGCCTCTCGCCCTATCGTGACATGCCTTGCTGCCTTCCAGCCTTCATAAAACTGTCGGCCTTTTCGTTGTTGGTCATTTCGGGACTCGATACCTTCACTTACGTTACGGTCTAGCAACTCCCTTCGAGCGGCTTCATCACTCCCCGTCTCCGGTCATGATGCGCTCTCGGTGCCGGGGTGTCGGCTCAACGTTCCCCGTTCCGGACTTCAACCAGCAAGAAATCATAAGCTTCCTTGGCGCACTATGAGTGACCTCCCGGATATAGGGCGTGGATTAGCCGCTTGAAAGCGGGTACCACATATATCAACGGGAAGCCACGATAAAGAGCGTATTCTACGTTGAGATGGATGTCCATAAGGAGAGCGTGAGGATCGCGGTACTGAAGGGCACGGAGAAACAGACGGTGTATGAAGCGACGGTCAAGAACGACGTACCCAGAATCGTCAAACTTGTAGGCTGCTACAAGGCGAAGGGAACGGTAATTGCCGGCTACGAGGCCGGATGCCTTGGCTACACGCTACAGCGGAGCCTCGCCGCAGCGAAGGTGGACTGCCGAGTGATCGCACCGAACAAGGTCCCCCGACTTGGGAACGAGCGGATCAAGACGGACGCGCGTGACGCGATTCTGATCGAGATATTGTCAATTATTGTGGATTGGGAAGTTGAACGATTTCTCGGTCAGGCTGCCGCGCCATTAACCCGCTTTCCATTCACGAACTTGATACCCGCCTCGACGAGGGGGATGTATTTGGATCCGTCGAGTCTTCGCCACCCCTTCTCAGCCTCCCTGCAGAGCTTGTAGACCATGGCGAGCGTGGCGATCCGTGTGCCTGAACCCTTCGTCCTCCGATGTCGCTTCCGACCTTGCCGACGAACGCCGTCCTGCTTCCCAGGTTGGCGAGCGCGCAGAGGACGTTGGCCGGCGCGCCCCCGGGTTCTGCTCGAATAGCCTCATTTCCGAGTCAGAGGTGCCCGCTTGCGCAAAATCAATCAACAACTCGCCCAATGCCACGACGTCGAACACGGACATTCTCCTGCGCTATGTTTATCGGGACCTCAAGCGCCCCGAGGGCTATCAAGACTATGGGACGATCTGGCAAAACTCGACGTTCTCGCGGTTCGGTCCTTCGATCATAAAGAACCTCTATTGAGAAGTACGTTAATCGGATTTTTTGTATACATGTGTATTTTAATAGAAAAATCTGACATTTGAGGTTCTTTCAAAAGCCTAGTTGATGGTGATTTTATGAAAGGCGGGATTCTCCTATAAGATCGAGTTACCACACCTGATCGAAAGGAGTCGCCCGCCGATGACTACCATAACCCAGATACTGGGTGGAGCGCAAATCCTACTTGGAGTCAGCTACGACCTGCAGGGCTGTTTCGAGCAGTACCTCACCGACGAGCAGCGGACTTTTCTGGTCACGCTGAGGCTCCTCAGCCACTATCACCCGCCCCTTGAGCGAATTTCCGCAACGACAGGCCGGCCAGCGTACGAGAACGAACCGTTTCTCAGGGCCTTTCTCGCCAAGAGCTTCTTCAGGATTTCTACGACCGACGATCTGAGAGAGCGGCTCCAGGGCGACCCCAACCTCAGGCAGATATGCGGGTTCGCCAAAGTTCCGAGTGCGGCAACCTTCTCGCGCCGCCTCGCATCCTTGTCCGAAACGGCCATGCTCGTCCGAACCTTGAATGAGGTAAGTGCTGATTTCCACACGGATAAGCTCGTCGGCCACATTTCACGAGACTCGACGGCCATAGCCGCACGGGGTACGCCTGCCAATAGCAAACGCGACGTTGCTTCCGAGCCAAAGCGTAAGCGAGGACGTCCGCGCAAGGGTGAAAGCAGCCCAGGGGAAAAGCTCAGCCGCCTTCAGCGGCAGCTGAGAATGAAGCCAGGCAAGGCCATCGCCGAACTCAATACGGCCTGCGCCTGGGGCTGCAAGAAGAACAGCCAAGGCACGGTCATGTTCTGGAAAGGCTACAAGTTGCACTTGGACGTCACCGATCGCGGCATCCCCGTGACCGCGGTCGTTACCGGCGCCAATGTCCACGATTCGCAGGTCGCGATCCCTATGGAGAAATGGACCGAGCGCAAGCTGGACTTCCTCTACTCGGTCATGGACTCGGCCTACGATGCCGCTCCGATCTCCGACTACATCTCAGGCAAGGGCCGGGTGCCTCTGATCGATCCCAACAAACGCCGTGGTGCCGAGCGAAAGACCCTCACTCCGGCCCAGAGAGAACGGTTCAAGGTCCGCACGACCGTGGAGCGCGCTAACGCGCATCTCAAGGACTGGCTGCTCCCCGCGCAGATATTCGTCGGAGGAATCAAGAAGGTCACTTTCGTTCTCTTGTGCGGCGTACTCATGCTCGCGGCGCTCAAGGTCCTTCAGGCAACAGCTGGACCTCTGCCAGGTACTGCCTAATAGTACGAACCCGATGGCACATCGACAGAGGAAGTCTACCCCAAGCACCACGCTGAAGCTCTTCCTGCGACTTTCACATCCTGCGGGCGGATGGATTTCTCTAATTCCGCTGCTGCCGGGGCCCCTTGCTCATTCATGCCTGCCAGCAAGGGGGAGTTTTGAAAGCGGCTCAATATTGTATAGTATTATTAAGTATATAAATTATCTGATATAGTACCTTTTTAGATTCGGGATCAATCAAGAGATCGATAGTTGACAACCAAAGTCAAATAACTTTTTTGGTATAAAACCTCCAAACGATAGTTGTATAAATGATGACAAAATTATAACATCTGAAGGCAGATATGAAGGCAAATGAGTATCAAAATCGTGATAAATGGCGATGAAGCTATGAACACAAGTATTGACTATTTCTTTGTTATATAACAATGTATGATAACTGGTAGAAAGTGCTGTAAAGCTGGTTTCGCGATTGAGGTGCTAGTGCCGAGAGGCATGGAAGTTCAAGTCTTCTTCGCCGCATTCAATAAAGTCCTTGCAAATAAAGGATTTGCTGCAAGCCCCGTTCCGGAAAAAGGACGGGGCTTTGTGTTTTAAAGCCTTACTTTGACCACTTTGGGACCACTTCGCCTTCCTTCCCTTTTTCACCCCTAAAACAGCCCATAACGCAGGAAACGGGCTCAAAAAAGCATAGTTCACAGTGACCGGGATCAAGTCCCTTGGGCCATCCGGTTATACTGAGCCCAGGATTTCGGACAGGGCGGAATGAAATTATCAGTGGGTCTCTGCTTCTTGTTGAATGAGAAGAAGGAGGCATAGGATTCAGCTATGCGTAAGCACTACGACAAAGAGTTCAAGGCCAAGGTCGATTGGGAGGCGGTACGCGGCGAGAAGACGATCCAGGAGATCGCGACGAACTGTTCGGTTCATCCGAACCTCGCTCTGGCTGGGGAAAAGCAACTGTTAAAATTCGCGGGCATGATTTTTTAAAAAAAGGGAAGGACAAGGACGCCGAAGCCCAAGAGCGTCGGCGAGACGAGCTGTACAAGCAGATCGGCCAGCTCCAGGTCGAGAACGAGTTTCTAAAAAAACGACAGGGAATTGTTCGGGACCGAGCCGAAGCTGTAGATCCCGACCATCCGGCTTTGTCGATCGCCTGGCAATGCGAGCTGTTGGGCATTAGCCGAAGAGCTTATTGCTACGCTCCGTACGACAGTAGCGGCGATGAAGATGATCGTGAGCTCACGGTGCTCCTGGCGATCATGGACGAGCTACGGGAGCATCCGTTCTACGGCTACCGCAACATCGCGCTCGCTGTCGCGTTCCTCGGGGTTACCCGCAAGCGGGTCCGGCGGATCATGAAAAAGGCGGGCCCGCGGGCGATCTACCCGGGCAAGCGGCTGTCGCAGCCCGATCGGAATCATCGGAAGTATCCGTACCTCTTTGAAGGGCAAGACCGTGTGGCTGCCGAATCAGGTCTGGGCGTCGGACATCACGTATATACGGCTTCAGAACACACCCGACGCGGAGTTCTGTGTGCGGGCCCTCGAGGAAGCTATCACCCGCGTTGCCCTTGGCGGCCTTGGGTTCGGGGAGGTTCCCGGTCAGGCCGAGGCCTATGCCGACGCCGGCGTAGACCCGGCCTTGTAGTTGAAGGAGGCTTCGAGGCGGACGACGACGCCCGATGGGCTGGATAGATCGAGGCCCAGCCCCGTCCGTCCGGTCGCGTAGGGCGCCTTGTCGCCGTCGGTGAGCGATCCGTGGCAGGCCCCTCTGTCGAGGAAGACGTCGACGGGCAAGGCTTATCCGAGCCCGCGGCCGAGGGCCGCTCCCGCCGTGAAACCGAGCTCGGACAGCGAACCGTCGACCGATGCGCCGACGAGGGGGCTATGGCCATCGAGGACCAGGCCGCGGAGCTCCGTAGGGAAAGATTGTTCTTGAGCTTGCGCCGGGGCCGGCCTGGAGACCGGCCCCGCTAGGAGCGCGAAAGCTACGAGGTTTGCAGCTATAGTTTCATTTCGACGCATCGGAGAATCTCCGGGGTAGGGGCGGTGCTTCTATCGGAGGCACCATACCCGGAGCGCAGCTCTTCTCCTACCTGATTCGCAAAACCGGACCTATTGCGCAATAGGAGGAAGGATGCGTGGCGAACCCCCGTAGGCGATGCGAGGATTCCGATTCGACCTAGCCGAAAACCGAACCTCCCGAAAGCCCGCGAGACGAGGCTTTCCCCCCGCTTCGTGAGATAATTCCGCCCATGGATGTCTCCAGGAGGGGAAGTATGCAACGATGCCTAGCCGCCCTCGCGTTGGCGTTGGCTTCAGCCTGCTCGGTCGCGGCGCAGGCGGACTCCCGGTCCCCGTGGTCCCTGTCGGTCTCCCCGACTGTCGCCGTTCCCCTGGTCAAGGGCGACTTTTCCGCCGACCCCGCGTTCTCTCCCGCCTGGGGCGGCGGCATCACCGCATCCTATGCCCTGGATGCCCCCTTCCCGCTGGCCTTTCGCCTCGGAATGGGTTACGCGTCGGGCGGCCTGTCCTCCTACGAGGGCGTCGATGTGGACGGCAGCCTCGGGGAGGCGATCCTCCTCGCGGGCGCGGAGACCGCAAAGAAGATCGGCTCGCGCCTGTCGCTTCGCCCCTTCTTAGACGGCGGCTTCGCCTACGGCAAGCTTTCGGCCGGAGCGAGCTCTGTATACGGCGCGGCGCAAGTCGGCGTCGGTTTGGGCTTCGACTTCAGCGCCCAGCTCTCCGCCCGCCTCGATCTTGCCGCCTTGTATAAAAGCGGTCTCTACGGCGGGGCTGGCGTCGCCCTCGGCCTCGCCTATCGGCTGCCCGCCCAGGCTGCCGCGGCGCCGCCCGCCAAGCCGCGACTCCTCGAGCTATCCTCCATCGACCTGGGGAGCGTCTTTCCGGTGCTGCGCTCCTGGTACGACCAGAACCCGGTCGGCTCGGTCAAGGTCGCCAACATCGGCAAGGATAGAGCGACTAACGTTAGGGTCAGCTTTATCGTCAAACAGTACATGGACGCCCCGAAGGACTGCGCCGTCATCGATAAGCTCGAGCCGGGCGAATCCCGCGAAGTGCCGCTCTACGCCCTCTTCAACGACCGGATCCTGAACGTGACCGAGCCCACGAAGGTCTCGGGCGAAGTCTCCGTCGAGTACAACGTCGACGTCGCCCAGAGCCGCAGCGCGACGGTCCTCGTGAACGATCGCAATGCCCTCACCTGGAGCGACGACCGCAAGGCGGCCGCCTTCGTCTCGAGCCGCGACCCCTGGGTCCTCGACCTCGCGGGGAACTTCATGGCGGCGGTCAAGAGTTGCCGCAATCCCGAACTGCCGAAGAACATCCAGACCGCGATCGCCGTACACGAGGGGCTGCGGATCTACGGGATCGGCTACATGCTGAGTACGACCCGGCCCTTCGAGCAGAAAGTCCTCAACCCCGAGGCCGTCGATACTTTAAAGTTCCCCCGCCAGACTCTCGCTTTCCGCGCCGGCGATTGCGCCGACCTCTCGGTCCTGTACGCGTCCTGCCTCGAGGCCGCGGGCGTCGAGACGGCCTTCATAACCGTGCCCGGCCACATCCTCATGGCTATCGACCTGGGCGTCTCCGAGGCCGAGGCGGCGAATCGCTCGATGGACATGCGGGAGCTCGTGGCAAGTGGAGGCAAGGTCTGGATGCCCATCGAGACGACGATGCGGGACGCGAGCTTCCTCGAGGTCTGCCAGAAGGGCGCCGAGGAGTGGCGCGAGGCCACGGCCAATGGAACTTCGGCTTTCTACCCTATGCATGAGGCCTGGAAGACCTACGCTCCGATGGGGCTGCCCGCCGACGGCTCGAGCGTGGACCCGCCGCCGAACGACAAGGTGACGGCGGCTTTCCTGGACTCCATGGGAAAGGCTGTCGACGCGGAGCTCGCCTCGCGCATCGCCGCCCTGGGGAGCTCGCCCGCCTCCGGGAACGCGGCCGCCCTCAACAAGCGCGGCGTCCTCTACGGCAAGTACGGACGCCTCAAGGAGGCTCAGGCCGACTTCCAGGCCGCGGCCAAGGCGGGGAACGCTCCGGCCCTCGTCAACCTCGGCAACGTCGCGCTGCTCAGGCCCGACGCGACAAGCGCCTATTACTACTACCAGCAGGCGGCGAAGAAGGTCACCGGCAGCGCCGCGCTCTTCATCAACATGGCCCGGGCCGCGAGCGCCCTCGGCAAGGCCGATGCCGCGGCCTCGGCCCTCGACAGCGCGCGCAGGCTCGACCCAAGGGCCGCCGAGAAATACAGCGAGCTCGCCCACGCCGGGAGTTCGGGCACCCGCGCCGCCGAGGCCGCCGACGGCGGCCCCGAGTGGTTCTGAAGGAGTCGCGACTATGTGTCCACAAGCGAAGACCGGAGAAGACAAGGTGACCATGCGCGCGAGAAAAAATCGACTCGCTTCGTCCGCCGCCGCGGCGCTCGTCGCCCTGGCGCTCGCGTCGACCCTGATCGACTGCAAGAACATCTTAGCCGACGAGGTCGCGACACTGCAGCAGGAGACGGTTTCGCCGGTCATCTCTATACTGGCGAGCAATGTCGCGGTGGCGGATGGCGGGAGCCTCTCATTCGGGGTCGTCTCGACCACCTCTTACGGCGACCTCAGCCTGACGATCGCCAACAAAGGGAAGAAGAACCTGGTGATCGACGTCGCGGGGATTCGGTTGACGCCGGATTCCTCTACCTCCTCCTCCGCTTTCGTCTTGAATGCCGGCCCGTCGGCTACCGTGAGCTCGACCGGCTCGACCACGCTCACGATTCGCTTTACTCCGGTCACGGAGGGAGCCATGTCCGCGACTCTGACTATCCCGACGAACGATATCCAGACGCCTTCGTTCAAGTGCAAGCTCACGGGATCAGGCTGGGCGGTGAGCCTGAGCACGGCCGCCGTGTCGAGCGTCAACTGGACAAGCGCGGTCGGCGGCGGGAACATCACCGACTCCGGAAGCGCTTCGATCACAGAGCGCGGCATCTGCTGGGGCACTTCGCCTAATCCGACGGTCGCCGACGGAAAGTGCGCAGACGTCGGCATAGGCAGCGGCAGCTTCACCTGCGCGTTGTCCGGTCTCCTGCCTGGAACGTTCTATTATGTCAGGGCCTATGCGTCGGTGGGGAACTTCACCGTTTACGGCTTGTCTACGAGCTTGACCACCACGGCTCCGACCTTGCCGATTACGACCACGATCACCGCCATCAACGCGACGAGCGCGACATCGGGCTGTACGGCGACGGCCGATACCGGTGTCACGCTCCTAGAATGCGGCGTCTGCTGGAGTACCGCGGCTAACCCGACGACGGCGGGAAGCCACGCCTCTGGAACTAGCGGGACGAGCATCGGCTTGAGCGGGCTCAGCCTCGCGACGACCTACTACCTGCGCGCGTACGCGATCTTGAAGAGCGGCGCTGCCACCAAGACGATCTACGCTAGCGGCGATTCGTCGATGAGGACCGTGGGCTACACGGACAGCGACGGCTACTACGTGTTCTACGACGCGGGCAGCGTGCAGACCGACGCGACCTACGGGAATTGGCGCTACATGATAGCCGCGCCCAGCGACATGGGGACTTCGAATTGGAGCACTGTGGATGGGACTCTTTTAGGCGCGACGGCGACGGCAATCGGCACGGGGAAAGCGAATACAACCACCATCGTCAACGCTCTGGGGTCGTCCTCTGTTTCGGCCAGGGCCTGTACGACAGCGACATTCGGCGGATACACCGACTGGTTCCTGCCGTCGCGGGATGAGCTGAACCTCATGATGCTCAACCTGGCGCAAAAGGGATTCACGGGTTTTGGCGCGTTTAACACCACCTACTTTTATTGGAGTTCCACCGAGGCGACAAGGAACGCCGCTTATTACCAGTATTCGGACTCTACGACTACCGGAAACTCTCAATTGAAGGTGAACTGCACTATAGGCCTTACCCGCGCCGCCCGCCGCGTTACCGTTCTCCCGTAGGCCGGTGGGGGCCAAGCCCCGTTGGCTCGCGATCCCCGAAGGGGCCGCCTTGTACCGGCGGCCCCTCTTTTTATCCCTTCGCGTTCACGATGTCGGAGATCCTGTGCACGAGCTCCGCGCGGTTGCGAGTCCCGGTCTTGCGATAGGCGTTGTTGAGGTGGAACTTGACCGTGCTCACCGAGAGGCCGAGACGGTCCGAGATTTCCTTGTTGGAGAGGTTCCGCGCGAGAAGCTCGACTACCCGCAGCTCTCCCAGGGAGAGGATGGGGCTGTCGGAGGGTGCTTCGGGCGGCTCGGGTGGGTCCCCGTCGTCCCTGGGCCGCAGCTCGATCTGCCAGCCTTCGAGCTGTCCCTCGTTTCCCTTCAACGGGTACTTGGAAATTTCGAGGCGCTGGTGACCGAGGCCGGCGAGGATGGGCGCGGAGGGGAGCCCGAGGAGGCCGATCTCCGAGCGACCGATCAGGACGCAGGCCGCCTGGTTTAGGTCGATGATGGCCCCTTCGGGATCGATCACCATCATGCCAATGCGCATCTGCTGGAGCACTGTCTGCCTCGGCACCGGCCGGACCGCGAAGAGGCGATAGCGCAGGCAGCCTATGGAGAAGCAGAAGCCGCCCAAGGAACCCGCGATGGAGGAGAAGTCCTTGTTCCATCCGGGGATTAGCTTGATGACGAAGGAGAAATGGAAGGCCAAGGGCAAGAGCATTCCCGCGAGGAGCCAAGCCGTCTGCCGTCGGTAGAGTTTGTGGCTCAGGATAGTGGTTCTCAGGAGAATGATCGTGCCGAGGACGAGAAGGGCGTAATCGTAGACGAAGAGCGCTATCGCGAGGGGACCGTAGCCTTTCGTGCTCATTACGAGGAGCCACGACTCGTCGTAGAACTCGAGATCCCGCCATATCGGGCCGTTCGGACCTTGGAGAAAGGCCGCCGCGCAGGCTGCGGCGGGCAGGGCGAAGAGCAGTATCTGCGGCTTCCGGAGGCGACGCACGATCCCCGAGTACTCGAGGCTGAAGAGGACCCAGGCGGCGGGGCTCGAGCCTAGGAAGAAATAGTCGACGGCGGCGAGCGACTGCTTGAGGGCGGTGTCGCGGACGAGGAGCTCGACCAGGTTGTTGACGAGGAAGATGACCTGGAAATAGAGGAAGGCGCGCAGCCACGCGAAGCGCTGGTACGAATGCACAATGCGCGGAAGGAGCAGAGCCGAGATCGAACCTGCGAGAGCGAGGGGCGCCAGGGCTAGGAAGACGATGTATTGCGCCATGAGACAATCGTCTCGGCTTTTGCCCGGGAAGTCAAGGCGGACCGGGCGGGGCGCCGGGTTATCTAGATATCCGCCTCGTCGAGCTAAATTTCCGTCTCGTACACTCGATACCGCCGTGAAGGGCGGGCGCCGAGCCCGGCGATCGCGTCGACCATCGGGGCGTTGCCCTCGAGCACGTAGTTGATCTCCAGCGCGACCATCGGCTCGGCCATGCGCTCCCACATCGCCTGGTACGCAGGGCGTCGACGCCTTTGCCCGGAGAGCGGACATATGCGGCGGTGAAAGGGGAGAACGCGCGTCTTCGCAAGGAACTGGCCGAGGAGAGGATGGAGCGCGAAATCCTAAAAAAACCGCCGCGTACTCCGCGAAGGAGCCGCTGCCAGGTCCGCGTTCATGAAGGACAACAGGCTCCACTGCCCAATCGAACTCGTGGCGCGAGTTCGCGATGTATCGAGGGCGGGCTGCTACGCGTGGCTAGGCAGAGGGCCTTCGGCGCGGGCCGAAGCGGATACGGACCGAACTCGCCGCCAGAGGCAGGAAGGTTGGGCGTGACCACATAGGGCGGTTGCGCGAGGAAATGGGCCTACGGGGCAGGCAGAAGCGGAAGTTCAAGGCGACGACGAACTCGAACCACGACCTCCCGACGGCGCCGAACCTTCTCAACCAGGAGTTCTCAGCATTGAGCCGGGGCGTGGCGCGGGGCACGGACGTCACCTACATTCCCATCGACGGGGGCGTGGCTCGATCTCGCTGGGGTCGAGGACTTAGGCGGCGAGGAGATCGTCGGCCGGTCTATGGGTGATAGGATGACGAAGGGGCTCGTCCGTTCGGCCCTCGCTAAAGCTCCGGCATTCCGCGCGCCGCTTCGGCACCCGGGCGGAGGCTGTGGCGGCGATCCAGGAGCATATCGATATCTTCTGCAACCGAGTGCGTCGTCGCTCGGCGATCGGCGATGTCGCGCCTTCGCGCTACGCCGAAGCATTCTATTTGCAGAGATCCGCTTGAATCAGGCGCGTCCGCCATCGACAGGACAGGCCAGTCATCCGTCGCCCGGCAGTGGTTCGATATCGCTCCGGGATAGCCCTCCCAGGAGGCTGCGTCGCGAAGCCGGACTCTGGGAAGGAGCCTGCGACTGGGCGCAGCAGGCAGCACACAGGCCGCAGCACACAGGCGCAGTTCGATCGAACGCGAATCCATAGCGCAGCCGCAGCCGTTCCTTGGCATCGATCAAGCTCTGGATGCACTCGCTATCGGCCACATCGATTATCCTCCCACAGCGCTCGCATACCAGTCGCGGATAGTCGGGGAC
>Ga0268360_1002751_pt1 | contig 12616 bp, 7 predicted proteins | sample BioMet11_FD_192465 | JGI IMG/M metagenome (GOLD analysis project Ga0268360, IMG submission 192465) | Sewage microbial communities from Oakland, California, United States - Biofuel 11 (Illumina Assembly) | ecosystem: Engineered > Wastewater > Sewage > Unclassified | place: USA: California... | reverse complement strand
GCGGCTCACCAGGTGAAGAGGCTCGGCCGGTCGGAAAGGGCGGAGACGTCCTCACGAAGGCGGTCGAGCGAGTTCTTGACGTGTGCCATGTCGGCATGGACGGCGGCGAGTACCTCCATCACGTCGACAGGGTCCGCCTCGGCCTCCCGCACGCCCTTGGCCATCGTGTTGAGGGCCCGCACCGACTGGTTGTAGAGGGTGCCGATGGCATGGAGGTTGTAGGCGACCTCGTGTGAGGTCCCGTAGTCGAAGACTATCGGTGTTCCCGCGAGCAGGTGCGTGCTGGGGAGCCGGACGTAGCGGACGAGGAGGCGGACGAGGTCCGTCTTGGTGATGCCATAGGCCTTTGCGGCGCTGGCGAGGGCGTCGTCCTCCTCCGTCGAGAGACGGAGCTAGAGGCGCCTCGGTCTGGTGTCGCTGCCGATCATCTGATCACCCCAGGGGCGCGGGACCTCCCCCGCAACGCCTTCCAACGAGCCAACCCGCGCGACCGTGGGCCGACCCCTCCGACAGACGACAGTCTGGGGGAGGGGCGGCATGGGCGTGGCGGTGTTGGCGGAGGTGGCGAGCGAGTCCTATTCCACACACCCGTGTGTACGGAATAGGCTACTTGCTGGAATGTAAGACCCTTTGTCAAGTGGCAGGCGAGAGGAGCCCAGATGTGTCTCATTGCTCCTGCCAGGGAAGCTCGCTCGTCTACAAATACATGTTGTCCTTACGGGCAAAGCGCAGCAAGTTCGCAAGTGTTAGTTCCATCATCATGCCGCCCGATCACGGGTGTAGAAGTAGTCATAGATCTGCTCACGAGCAGTGTCTATAACGTCATCGGGGTAGTCCTCTTCGGGAAGTGTGTACAGCTCGTCACGTATGATGTTCTGAACGGTGGCCTGCGTCTCCTCTTTGTCGGTCCAGTGCACCATCTGCGCGAGCCGTGATTCGATGGCGTCGACAAGGTCTACGGCAACCACCTTGACCTGCTCGATCTCCTTTGGGGTGAGCGTGTCCTTGAACAGCATCTCGAATACCGTCTGTTGCTGCGGGCTGGTGAAGCCCTCCTTAACATAGCTACGCTGTGCCGCGTCGAGTTCGTTGGCCAGATGTATCAGGTCGTTGAAGGTCTTTTCGATGGTGGCCTTGTCCTGTTCGGCATTGTAGTCGGCGATGATGTTCTCGTATCGCTTGAAGTACTCGACTCGTTGCGGGTTTATGCGAAGCGCGGCATCGAGACGCGACTCGATCATGCTGCGCAGGTCGTCGATCAGGAGGTTCTTCTCCTTTGATTTGGAGAACTCTTGCCGCAGCCGGTCGAAATCGATGTTCCCTATATCGAACCGTGTCCCTTCCTTCTCGGCCTCGCCGCTCCTCTTGACCGCGATGTGGTCGTCGACGATTTTCTGTAGCACCACCATGATGTCGCCGGTATCGGCGACATCTCTACGTTTTGTCACCTCGTTGTAGATGGCGCTGATGGCGTCGTGCTTCTCGTTGGTGCTCGGGCTCAGCTCTTTTCGCGCCACGAACTTAAACATCTTGAACAGCTCGCGCGCCATGATGCCGAACCGCTTCTTCACCTCGTCGGAGCGGCTGACGGCATTCGCTCCGGCTTTGATGCCGGCGACCTTTCCGAATCCGCTTGCGGTAGTGAGGGTCGTCAGATCGAATCCCTGCTCTTTGAGGAACAGCTCCAAAGCATCGGTCAGCTCTCCGACGCGAGAGATCAGCGCGTCCTTGTCGATGACGGGGTCTGTGCTGGACCCGCCCGGGTTCGCGGTGTAATCGGCGAGGGCTTTCCTGAGCGCCTTTACTACCCCGATGTAGTCGACTATGAGGCCGTTGCTTTTACCCTGGCTCACCCGGTTCGCGCGGGCGATCGCCTGCATGAGGGTATGCGCTTTGAGCGGCTTGTCGAAGTACATGGTACCGAGAGGTTTGACGTCGAACCCGGTGAGCCACATGGCGCACACGAACACGACTCGCAAGGGGTTGTCCCGATCCTTGAATTCGTCATCCAACTTGCGACTGACCATCTTCTGACGGTAAGGTGCGATATCGATTCCCCACTTCTGGAACTGTGAGATCTCATTCTGCTCCTGGCTGATGACCACGGCCATCTCGGTCTTCTGCATCCAGTCGATCTTTCGCCCGAGCTCGAGGGCCTCCTGCTGTGGGATGCTCCTTTGCTCGGATCTCAGCCCGTTGATTTTTGCCACCCAGTGCTTCTGGACAAGTTCGTACATGCGCACCGCCGTGACCTTGTCGACGGAGACGAACATCGCCTTGCCCGACTCCCAGATGCCCGTGTAGTGCTCGACGAAATCCTTCGCGATGGCTTCGAGGCGGGGAGTGGCCGTGATTATATGGAGCTGTCGCTGGATATCACGTTCGACCTTCTCGGCCTGCTCGGGATTGAGATCGGCGCGTTCGATGGCATCGGCAAGCTCGTCATCCATGGCCGGGTTCTGTATTTCAAGCTTGTCGCTGCGGTTCTCGTAGTACAGCGGGACCGTTGCCCCGTCCTCTATCGCGCGGTGGAAATCATATGTTGAGACATAGCCGCCGAATGTCCGCCTGGTGAGGTTGTCGTAGGCGAGAAGCGGCGTTCCGGTGAACCCGAGGCGCGAGGCGGTCGGCAGAAGCCTGCACATGTTCTCGGCGAAGATGCCGTTGTTGGTTCGGTGCGCCTCGTCGGACATTATGATGATGTCATGTCCGTCCTGGGGAACGATCGGCTCCGCATCGCTCTGGTTGAACTTCTGGATAAGTGTGAATATAAAGCTCGGGTTCCCCTTGAGCTTTTCGACGAGGTCGTCTCCGCTCGAGGCTATGTATTTGTCGGCTCCCGTGGAAAGGCATCCGCAGCCTTCAAAGGTCTCGGCGATCTGCCTGTCCAGCTCGTCGCGGTCCGTCGCCACCACGAAAGTGGGCGATCCCTCAAAGCGCCGCCTCACCTTACGAGCGAAAAACACCATCGAATAGCTCTTGCCGCTGCCCTGCGTGTGCCAGAAGACGCCGAGCTTTCCTTCGCGCTGTTCTCGCTCCGCGTACCATTGAACGGCCTCGTTCACGCCGAGATACTGGTGGTTGCGGGCGAGTATCTTCGCGGTCGGGGAAACGCTGTGGTCGAACAGGATGAAATTCTCGAACAGGTCGAGGAGGTTTCCCCTCTCGCATATGCCCAGGAGCATGGTTTCGAGATCCACCTCGCCTGGGTCGCTCTCCTTCAGACGCTTCCACTCGTGGAAGAACTCGTAAGAGCTGCCGAGCGTTCCGACCTTTGACTCGCTGCCGTTCGACAGCATGATGAACGCGTTGTAGTAGAAGATCTGGGGGATGGTGCTCTGGTAGTCGGTGTAGTTGTCCTCGTAGGCGCGGATGACGTCCTTGTCATGGCGTTTGAACTCCACGAACAGCAACGGCACGCCGTTCACGAACCCGACCAGATCGCAGCGGCGACGATAGAGGGGCCCCTGGATCCACAGCTCTTCGGCTGCGACAAAGCGGTTGTTCGTCGGATTGTCGAAGTCGAGTATTTGGGCACGGACGGTTTCCTTCGTGCCGTCAGGGCTCACGTGTTCGACCGGTATGCCGTTGCGCAGCATCTCGTACTTCTTCTCGTTCGTCTGAAGCGGAGAGTCTGTGGCCAGAACGCTCTCAAGTACACTGATCGCCTGACGACATTCCTCGGGTTCCAGACGCTCGTTCAGTTCGATGAGCGCATGCTCCAAGTCACGTCTGAGAAGCACATCCCGCTCCGACTCGCGGCCGAGCGTTCCGTCCAATCCGAGCACTTCATTGTCGAAGCAGAAGAAGACGTCGTCCCAATGGAGCTTCTGTTTCAGAAGCTCGCCGGCGGGTCTTTGGACAGTCTCTTCTTCGGAGTATCGATTTGCACCCATATTATCTTCCTCTACGTGCTTAACTTAATGAGTTGTACTATCACCAAGATAAGGGCTGCAATCTTTGTTAGAAGTTCAATTATTGTAATTACACTCTTTTTACTGCCGTCGGATTCAGCATTCGCATCGGCTGATGAATAGGTGCGTTTTGTTGTGTATATCAAGAAAAGTAGCCCTCGAGTAAGTTCGTATATTCCAAATAGCAAGATAACAAGAGCAGGGATTCCGTTAAACGGCGCTGGAATGTAAACGTAGCAAAGGACGGCGATGGCACAGACGAGTACACCTGCGGCAAGATCGTCGGTCCCCTTGATATTGCTTTTTTTATCCCCAAAAGATGAAAAGAAACCCGCTACGCCAAACACTACAAAAACCCATCGAACAGCAGATGTAGCTACTTCATTTCCCAGAAAAGCAGGAGATACTGTTAACAAAAGACCAAGTATGATAAACGAGATAGCAAGTGACAGAGAGTTGAGTCTGTTATCAATTACTTCATTAATATAAATCTTCTTATCTTGAGCCAAAATCACACCTCGATTTCGGCCGACATGAGTTTAGGAAGCAGGCGATCGCGGGCTTCTTGGGCTGCGGCAATTTGTACTTCAAGTAAATCATCCTTTTCTAGCATTGGGGCGATAATGTCCGCGAAGGAATCTTGAACTCCATCGTCTGGGACAAGGACCTCAATACGTGATAGGGCATCTGGCTTCAGATGAAGCACATTTGTACCGTTTGCTAAAAGCGAGATCACTTCAGCTACGCCGCTATATCTAAGCAATGCATATAGATAGCTCGTGTTAAGTTTCTTTGGCACCAACTTAATAAGATCCATGGAGAATACGCCTCCATTAAGATGGTTTGGCACTCTCGCAACATGGCCCACAAGGCGTCTCTCCATGGTCATATCAGTGACTGCCATCAGGATGTCACCAGACATTGCGCACTGTTCCTTTTTGCACTTCCCTTCATATGGTTTTTCGGCACCGGCGTTCCATCCACCCCAAGCTTGAATGTTATTGAGATTGATGAGATTCATTGGCCCATCAGCAACAAGATTTACTGCCGAGTATGATTGACCGCGGATGTAGTCAATTAGGGGGAGAAGATTTGTATTCTCCCACCCCATTGGAAGACCCATAGCTGAGTCGATATGCGTGGTTTCGTGTCCGGGGAACTTGAAGTCGATGAACCATTCCTTGTAGAGACGTTGCGCAGCCTCCTCAAGCAGCTTTATCTGCTTGCGGTTGTTCTCGATGAGCTCATCGTAGGCGGAGAGAATGCCCGCGATGCGACGTTGGCTTGTGTCGTCAGGTCGATTGATTGGGAGATTTCTGATTATTGGCATGTTGACGTGCGACACTGTTGCGCCATTTGCATTCTTTAGTAAAGCATGTTGCTGCTCCGGCGCATTGAGATAATAGTTCAGCCACAACGGATTGACTTTCTCGGGGTCAGGTCTGACAAGCACCGTGCGCTGACCAAGACAGAACTTTCTACCGTTTTGAATAATGGCAACATTTCCAGCCGGAGCCTCCCGGGCAAGAATGAGATCTCCGTCTTGAGGGATAGCACGTGCATTTCTTTTATTGTATGTCGGCTCAGATACTCTATGAACGCCCTCTAGGTCAAAAAAGCCCTTTCCTATATTTGGTGTTCGAATCAATGGATATCCAGTACCTTCATCTGGAGCAGTCGAATGAGGGCAATCAACAATCAGCTTACATAGCTTGTTCAATGGGACAGTCATAGCCCCATCTCCTCGAAGTTCTTGGAGATGGTATCCATGAGTTGGTTGCTCTCATCCTGCAGCTGCAGCAGCTCGGCGTGGATCTCAATCATGCGTTCGTGGAAGTCAACGCCGTCGTCTTCAACAGGTGACACGCCCACGTAGGCTCCGGGAGTGAGGCTCCAGCTGCTCTTGTCAGCATCCTGGTTGCCCTGTATCTCTTCCCGCGTGGCGATCTTGCAGAGTCCCGGTACGTCCGCGTATTCCCCACTGCCGAATTTGTCCGTCAGCCATACGGCCTCTTCCAAGGTTTTGGCGGCATCTTCCAAACTGGCCGTCACTTCCGCTAGAGCCAAGCGTCGCTTTTTCTGCTCGCGCTTTGGAAGCGCATCGACCTGGGCCTTGGCATCGGCTTTCTGCTTCTCGATGGCCTCGAGCATCGCATCGTGGGCGACCGTGAAATCATCGACATCGCCGATGCCCTGCAGTAGCTGCCGCGCACGGTCCTCGAACAGAGGGGCCGCATCCCTCGCGGCCATGCGATACTCATCCAGCAGCTGCCTGTACTTGTTCGTCTCTCCTCGGTATAGCCATACGATCGCAGAGAGGTTTTTCAGCTGCCAGGGGCTCCACTCGTTGTGCGTGGTGTCGACGGCGGTGTGATAGCGCTGGGCATCGATGAAGAGCGTCTTGCCGAGCAGCTCGTCGGGCTTGCCCTTGTCGAAGAACCATAGCGTGCAGGGCAGGCTCTTGGTGTAGAAGAAGTTGTTCCCCACGTACAACATCACATCGGCATGCCCGGCCTCCACCAGGGTACGGCGCATCTGCTTCTCGGCGTTGGAGTCGGTGGCAGACGAGGCCATGACGAAACCGGCACGGCCTCGGTCGTTCAGATACGAGTAGAAGTAGTTGATCCAGAGATAGTTCGCCCCGCTGGTCGATACCTCGCCTTTCTTGTTGGCCTTGGCGACGCCCAACGGCATGCGTCCAGCGTTGACGGCGGCCTCCGCCTTGATCTTGTCGACGTTGAACGGGGGATTGGCGGCAACATAGTCGCAGGTGCCATTCAGGTCGAACGCATCATGGTAGAAGCTGTTGGCGTCGTCGCCCGACTTGATGTGTCCCTCCATGCCGTGCACGGCCATGTTCATCAAGCACAGCTTGGCGTTGTACTCCACCTTCTCCTGACCGTAGTACATCATGGTCTGGCTGGGGTTCCCGTCATGCTCGCGCACGTAGTCGCTTGCGGACACGAACATGCCGCCGCTTCCGCAGGCAGGGTCGAGCATGGTGCCTTCCGCCGGTTCCAAGACGTTCATTATCATGCGCACGAGGCTCTTCGGCGTGAAGAAGACGCCGTCGTCGCTCGCAACGGCGGGCGCGAACTTGCCTAGGAAGTACTCGTAGATCCGACCGATGATGTCGTCGCCCTCTGCGTCCAGCTCCGGCTTGTTGAAGATGCGGAGGACCTCGGAGAGCAGCGTATCTCCGAGCTGCTCGTATCCGCCGGGAAGGACGCCTGCGAGGCTGGGCGTAACTTCTTCTATCGCCTCCATCGCTTTGTTTACCGCAAGACCGACCTGCGTGCCGTCGGGAAGGCCGACCAGGTAGTCGTAGCGGGCTTCTTCGGGGATGAACATGGCACCGCGCTGGGTGTAGTCAGACGCCTCGATGGGAACCAGGCGACCGGTCCTCTTTGCTCGTTCCTTACGGATCTGTGCGTCGGCCTTGTTGAAACGCCCCCATGCGTAGCGGAGGAATATGAGGCCAAGGACCGGCATGCAGTATTGTTGGCTCGTGAGCTTTGAGTTTGCGCGAAGATTGTCCGCCGCCTCCCAGAGCTCGCTTTCCAGCTTCTTGATGTCGGCCACAGCTAACGTCCTTTCTTCGACAGCTCGTTTATGAGGCAGTTGCGGAAGAGAGCGCTGAAGCTCATCCCGCTCATCGCGGCATACTCATTGGCTGCCTCCTTCAGATTCGATGGTATGCGCACCGTCACCGCCACGGTATCCCCCTCTGACAGATGCGCCTGTATCTCAGTGGTCGTTGCACCTTTTGTAACCATGGATTTATAGCTGTTCGACATGTTCCATCCTTACGATAAAATGCAAGGAATTTGCAATACGGTAATTCTACTACTTGACATGAATAGTGGAGTCTCAGCGGCTCTGCCGCGGCAGCACCACCACAGCGAGAGCTGCAAGCGCAAACCCCCAGCTATGCCGGAGGTAGATTACTTTGACTCAATTCTCTTAAGGTGTGCGACTGCGGTAGTGGTGTTGTCCCGGAGCACTACACTTCGCAGCTCCTCTGCAAGCCTGTCATCGAAGGCGCGGATATCATCAATGGAATCGATGATGACCTGCTTGCCACGGGGACTTTGACCGATGTAGGCATCGAACAGCGCCTGGGCCGCAGGAGCCTGAAAATCCTTGTCATGGAGAAATTTAGTCAGTATTTCAATGCCTCTAATATTCAACTGGAAATGCATTGACTTTGTCAGATAGCAGGCATATGAGAATACGAAACCCATAAGAGTTGGCGAAAGATTTGGAGTGCCATACTCAAGCAAGTATCTAACAGCCCTGCCTGCATTTGCCTGCGTATACTCGTCATCTCGATAGCAGCGAGCCAAAGACGTATAGAGCCTCACGTCCGCTTCATATCCTACCAACAATGACACGGTGTCAACCCACACGCTAAGAAGCACTATGTTCTCGTTTCGAAACGACTGGCCTTGAAGCAGCGGAGTCTTATCAGCCACAACGAGTTTTGTTCTTCCGGCAGGGTCGAGGGCATCGACCCCGAATCTGACCAGCATTCGGCACAGAGCCTCGCAGGCCTGGACTTTACCAGTGCAATCATAATTTGGGTTGCATATTGTATCCAAGCATGCGTCGTAAAGCCTTTGCGCGAGTTCGGATGACGGTTTTTCCATCCGCACCAGTAACGTCGAAGCCTTGCCATGCTCGTCGGCCCCGAACGAAAACGCCCCGTTAGTCCCTTGCCTTTCATTACTATGCTGTATACGCTTTAGGGACTCCTCGATCAAATCGATTAATCCCTTGTCGGTAAAACCGTGGCCCGCTATATCTTTATAACGACGCAAGAGCGAGTCGGGTAACTCCTCGGCAACGGCATCGAGCCTTGGGCGCCATTCATCCTCGAGGCTCTCGCTCAAAGACGACAAGGAGCTACAAATGTAGTCTTGGACAGTTCCGTCCTGCGTTTCCTTCGCAATTCCGTCTAGAGCATCGAGCATCTCGCTGATTCGCCTTGCGTCGACCATGGAATAGTTCATATCGGTGCGCATGATGAAATTGAGAGCTTCCTTGCACCAGAAGTAGCGACCCGACCCAATCGCACGGACGCTATAGTCAACCATCCAAGATATGTCGAGCCTGCTTGCATTGATTCTCATTGCGTTGAATACGGACGCGGGGTTAGGCTCCCATGGGTCGCTATCAAGCAAAAGAGCTTCTGCCCTGTTTATGAACAAGGCCTCCGATCGCGTGAAATCCGCCTGATCCATGTAGCAGCCAACCAGCCCGAAGGCTTCGAATATAGCTGCACTGCTGTCATTTAGGCACCTGTAGTTCGCGCAGAAGTCGAAGATGTCTTTTGCGGCAGAGGAGTCGTTATCGAAGCACATGTCGTTGAATGACTGTATGGTCTTCTCGCCATCGCCGCGCTTGCCGCTGACGATAGAGAGCTTCAGCAGCGTTGCGTTGAGTCTGGAATCCTGGTACTTGGAACAGAGGTAAAACACCAGTGCTTTCAAGTATCGAACCGTCAATGAGATATGTGTCAAGGAACCGAAACAGGCTGCAATCGCGAAGGCTTTGCAAATAGGCTCAAGCAGCCCGTTGATGTTGTTACCGTAGGTGACGGTCCCGTAGGAACCAGTCTTGGTTTTGAAACGGTCTTTCTCCAGTTCCTCCAAAGCATCGGAAATCGCCCTATCAAGAAGCGGATACGAGATATCATGACCTGAGGATGAAAGCTGTATTTGATAGGCGTTCTCTTCCATAGTCGCATCGGCCATACCGGAACGGATATTCCTGAGGTCGATCAGGATGTCATCGACGAGCCACGATTCGAGGCCTTTTTCACGGGCCATTTCAAGCGCATCGTCTAGAGTCCTTATGGCTGACGAGGAATCACCGTTAAGGTAATGGTGGATGCCGCCCCAACGCAGGTCTATCACGGCGGCATAGTCTTCCGGCAGCAACTGACGGACGACATCGACAATGCCCTTGGGCCCAAATGAACCGATGGTAGTGTCTAAGAATAACGACTTGGCTAACCTTGAGGCTTCGGCATCAATGCCCTCGTCGGGTTCCAGATCCATGGTCCCGTCGAAAAGGAAGCAGCGCACCGTCTCAACAAGACCGGGGAGTCTCGAGATCGCCTCCTTCGGAAGCTGTGTATCGTCAACGACTCTGATCGGGCTCAAATCGGTATTAGGCTGCTCGCCGATAGAAACTATATCGTGGTTGCACCATTCCCGGTACCGGGTGAATATATCCTCCTGCAGGTCGTGAATGACCTGAGAAGGGATGATACCCATCCTCTCGACAGTTTTGTATGTCGCGCCGTTGGCTCCTGTTAGTTGGTCCTGAAGTGGCGTCTTCTCTTTTTCTAACTCCGAGCAGAAGTAGTACAGGCAACGCTTGCCGAGGCGATTCGCGGAGTCGATCTCCTTCCGCACGCCTGGTGTAACGCCAACCTTATTGTCGATGACTATCACAATGACGTCGCTGTCTTTGAGTTCCGAAAGATACCTAGCTTCAGCCTGTTCGGTTGATGCGCCGCCACGCTCCCAGAGATATGCTTGGAAAATGAGACTTTCATCCAGCTGCGATGCGAGTTCTTTACGCATAGGATCGAAACGTCCTTCATCTCCATCTCCGCACTTCGAACTAATGAATACACGTATGGGTCTCTGTAGGTTGAAGGAGTGCGGCTCAGTAGATGTAGTGTCGATGACTTTAGACGTTATTCCTGTGTTCACATCCATATGTGCAACCTTCATGAGTAATAAATAACAGTATTTTTTATCTAATATTATAAAGTGTCGAGGCTCAGATTTTGTGCCTGTGCTGTATGAAGAACAGATAGTTCGTTAAGACTTCCCTGTTGTTACAAGACTAAGGTGCCTAAGACGGTTTTGACTGAACGGCAGGATACGGTGGCATCGATAGCCGTTTGGGTCTGCTCGCGTGCAACGTCCAACTGTTTGGCGGTGATGCCGCGCTTATTGAGGTATTCGTTCAAATCGGCCGTTGTTTCCCCCTGGCTTTACAATATGCAAATGTCAATCACTTTTCCCTCGAGGTAAATTCACCCTATCGTCTACAGAAATATGCTCTCGATAAAGCTCTTCGGCCTTGGGGGGTAGCTTCCTTGTACCACCCCGACCATTTCGCCTTTTCGTTCTTGCCTTTCGACTTGACTCCGGCAAGAAGCATTACCGCATCACGCTTCGGGTCGAATCATGTGGCCGGAATCTTCGGTTTTTAGATTACCGCCTACAATGGGTCAAAGAAAGCAAGCACGATTCAGATGAGGGATCACATATGGAATTAGGATGGATAGATTATTCAGAGCAGGACCGACGGCGAACCATGGACGTTTTGGCGGCTCTTCACGAGCCGACCGCCGTCGACGAGCTCGGAATAGGTATCATCCGCGATGCTTTTGCCAACGCCTTCTTCCCTGCAACGTCTACGCTTTTGACTCGCGCCAAGTATTTCTTTCTTGTTCCCTATGCCCTAAGAGACTTGGAGCGACGAGACAACCGCAGGTTCTCGGCTGATGCTTTACGGAAGAGCTACGACGATACCGAGAAAGAGCTTGCGATAGAACTCCTGAAGGGAGCAAGGAACACTCAGGGCATCACGGGGGCGCGTTCTTTGCGTAGTGACTTTTCCGGTTCTTGGGTGAAGCGAGGGCCTGGGGTTGTGTACTGGTCTCCTCTGAGGCAGCTGGGAATCCTAAAGCACCCCTCAATGGGATACACAGACTATTTTCGCGCTATCGCCAATAGCGATGGGCGTGCTGAGGAACGAGCATCGCAGGACGATATGGACAATGGCTGGAATGACGATGATTCTGCTCGTACAAGTTTCTGGCGTGTGCCTGGCGTCACATACAAGCAATGGCGCAATAACCTGTCCATCGAACTGACTCAAGGTGAGGCTGAGTTCCTAGCTTCACGCATCATGCTCTCTTTTCCAGATTCCATGTTCGCATTTATCTTGAATGACCCCACGTTACGATCAGGCGCATTGGAGCTTTTCCGCTCCTCGCCAAAAGCTCAAGATGATGCAGTTGATACCGAGATTGCTGGAGCGAGTCTCTTTCATGACTTTGCATCAGCTTTCCAGGGCAGTTTTCCGGAGCAACTGTCGGTCTTATCTCGTCATGCTGTCGTATTTAGCGACTTTGTCTATGGATGCCGCATTCGCTATAACGCCCTGCTGACGGGCCATGAGGAAGAAGCGGAGGCGGAATGGGAGAGCTATTCTCCCCAGGCGTCAGAATTCGCAGCCTCGCTCGATCTGGATGCGATATACAAGCTATTACATCTCGAGGACCACTCAGGGGCATGGCCTTTGCACGGATTCATGCGAACAGCAAAGGAAGCAATGCGGGCAGGTGATGTTCGGAAGCTCGATGACTGTATTACCGACAGAGAACGTTCCATCAAGCATGATCGCGCAAAGATCGGACGCCTTGAGGGGGTCCCAGAGACCTGGCGCAGCGGTCGCCGCCTTTCGTATCGGTTCGGGACGGCCATGAGCATCGTCTCTGAAATTGAGGCGGCAGGAGGTTGCAATGCTTGAGATGGATGAACGACGTCTTGACTACGTCTCTCAACTACGACCAGAAAACGGATTCGAGCTCTGCTCCGCAGTGGCAACCACGTACTCCTTGGATCTAGGCGCTCTTCTGGGCGTCTGTCTTTCCCTTGCGGGGCAGGAGTGCT
>Ga0268360_1002745_pt1 | contig 12640 bp, 9 predicted proteins | sample BioMet11_FD_192465 | JGI IMG/M metagenome (GOLD analysis project Ga0268360, IMG submission 192465) | Sewage microbial communities from Oakland, California, United States - Biofuel 11 (Illumina Assembly) | ecosystem: Engineered > Wastewater > Sewage > Unclassified | place: USA: California... | reverse complement strand
AACATTGCCTTTGCAGAGTGGCGAAGGAAAAAATGGAATCTGGAAAAAACAGGAATACGTAATAGAAACCGAGGGGCAATACCCTAAAAAAATATGCTTCTCGCTGTGGGGCGACAAAATTGAACAGGCACGGATTGCAGAAGGTGAACAGATTAATCTTTCCTTTGATGTGGAAAGCCGTGAATACAACGGACGCTGGTATACCGAAGTAAAAGCATGGAAAATAACCAAGACCAACGAACAGGCTCCGCCTTCGGATCAATACAACGATATTCCGCCCGAAGATCCAAAAGATGATTTGCCTTTTTAGTTTAAAATCATTTCGAATTTAACAAACAAAATAAGCTGGGATTAAATAGCAGATAATCCTACAATCTTTTTACCATTCTCAATTTTACCTGAGAGCCTTTAAGCCGAAAACCGGGTACATTCTGCCAAGTGCAAATTTACCCCGGTTCTCGGCTATTTTTTTGTGCAATAATAAAAATTGACTTCCTCTTTTTCCTGACTTTGACTCTGGGACACCCTAAAAATTTTTCCAAAAATTTTCCTCAAAGAGCAAAGCAATAGATTTGTGCCTTGCCGTAACCAACATTGTCTTTGACATGATGGTGCCACTGAGTGGCAATCTGACTTTGATAGTAGTTATGGTTTTGGCAATGCTGAGTACTTTATCTACACTCAGGTTTATGTTGTTGGTTTTTAGTATCCGATCCAACTCCTTATATACTTTATAAGCAGCAAAACATATGCATACGTGTGCCTCTATTCTGCGTGGTGTAAAATGAAACATCGGACGCATTTCCAGTGTCCCTTTTGTTACCCTGAAAGCATGCTCTATCACCCACAAACCATTGTATTGATCATTAACTTCTTGTGCAGAAAGCGTCGTATTAGTTATATATCCTTTTAGACCGTCCCATTTTTCATCTTCGTTTATCTTATGTTGATTAATGACAACTTTTACGTTATCCGAAATTTCTAAGAATTTATTGTACCCCCGTTTGTTGATGTTTTCTTTAGTGATATTACCGCTCTTATAGGCTTTCTGAAGACGTTTTACGCCTTTTTCCCTGTTGTATTTGTCTTTCTTTGCCCTGGTTGAAGAATATCCTATAATTAACCGGGCATCTTCCTTTTTTAGTTCGTTAAATTCATTATCACATTTGTCTAAAGATAAAATCCATTGCTTGATTTCTTCAGCCTCGTTTTTTATCCTTGCCCCGATAATGTATTTGTACCCTCCGGATTGCAATAATGATATGTTTGATTTATTCATCAAACCCGAATCGGCAACCACTACAAAGTCATCCAAATTAAAACGTCGAACAAAATCGTCAATGATGGGCAACATCGTTCGCCCTTCGTATTGAGAACCGTTGAAAATAGAGTAAGAAAGCGGATAGCCGCCCTTGCTTACCAATAAACCCAGTACTACTTGTGGCTGGTTGTGCTTTCCGTCTTTAGAAAACCCATTTTCTCTTAGTTCATCACCGTAATCAGACTCAAAATATAGTGTGGTTACATCATAAAACATTAGGCCGATTTTACCACCCAATATTTTCTGTGTGTGTTCTACACTGATTTGCTGTATCCGCTCTTGTTGGGTATTGAATAGCTTATCCAAATAACGATATATCTTGTACAACTGCACGTCTTCATCAAAATATGATTTTAGATAATCTACCGTCGCCGATTTGCTCATCGGTTGGCTTAAACGGGCAACAATCAAATGACGCAATATGTCATCATCTATTTTATCGAAACCAATAATGTGGAATACCTTATCCAAAATCAACTGCGTGCCATTAATCAGGATGTTTTCAATGTTTAACAACAAGTGTTCGGTTACATGTTTTTCTTCAGCTTGTTTAGTTGCTTGTACAAAAATATCAGCCTGCCCTGTTATTGCAGAAATCCATTTTTCTCCCTGAATAGTGAATAATGCTACTTCAGAAGGTTCGGTAGAACTTCCAATGGTTTTGATCACACGATACTTGCCTGAACTTTTGTCAATAACCTGAACGCTAATTACACCACTTGGGTTCTTTTTCTTACGAATAAACATAGCCCAAATGTAAGGTAATTTTGAGCCGGGACACCCATTTGGGTGTCCCAAAAATTATATATTGCTGATTTCCTATTTTTTACAAAATAATCAAAAATAAAGTGTCAAAGTCAGGAGATGATTTGCCTTTTTAGTTTAAAATCATTTCGAATTTAACAAACAAAATAAGCTGGGATTAAATAGCAGATAATCCTACAATCTTTTTACCATTCTCAATTTTACCTGAGAGCCTTTAAGCCGAAAACCGGGTACATTCTGCCAAGTGCAAATTTACCCCGGTTCTCGGCTATTTTTTTGTGCAATAATAAAAATTGACTTCCTCTTTTTTACGAATACTCGAGAAACCCCTACGAATACTCGAGAAACCCCTACGAATAATAAATCTTGTCGTTAAATTAAAAAACATGTTTTAATTTTGAAAGATATTTTTTAAGGTTGTTTTATACTCATTTTGCAATCAAATTATGATATAATAAGTGGTAATGGTATTTTTAGAATGATTATGATGTAATCTTACGTTAATACATAAAAATGAAGAAATATTGGAATGAAGTCGGACTGATATATAATTTGAGAAAAACAGCATAGGTCTGAGGTCGGACTGATATATAATTTGAGAAAATCAGCGTAGATCCGAGGTCGGACTTATATATAATTTGAGAAAAACAGTGTAGGTCCGAGGTCGGACTGATACATAATTTGAGAAAAACAGCGTAGGTCCGAGGTCGGACTGATATATAATTTGAGAAAAACAGCATAGGTCCGAGGTTGGACTGATATATAATTTGAGAATAACAGCGTAGGTCCGAGGTCGGACTGATACATAATGAGAGAAAAACAGCGCAGGTATGATATCATACCAATGCTTTTATGGATAGAATGAGCATGAGAATCCCGCCGGGTAGGGTTGCAGATGGGAATAATCAGGATGGAAATACCGGCAGGTGAGTGAGGAAGATAAATTTTGAGCGGGACATTTTTTATTTACTTATTTAATAATATTTTAAAAATTATCTATTATGACACCAGATGAAAACATCAATCCTCCGGAAGGGCATGAAGCCCAACCGGATGCAGCCGGCAAAACGTCTACCGGTAACATTCCTAATTCCGATCGGGATTTCGCCGATTTAGCTATTAACGTATCCGTAACCTGGGAGAAGAATCCCATGTTTATCCTGATCTGGCTTTTGCAATCCGAATTTAAAATCAAGGCACAAAATTTTTCCGACCTGGTCTATCAACGAAAAACCACCGGATCGGGACGTAAGTCGCTTACTCAGGATCTTGCTTTGCTTGATAAACAAATTGAGGATCACATTGGCTTTGTAAAACACGACCTGATGGAAAAATACGGTAAGGCGGAAGCCCCTGCTTATTATCCTCAGTTTGGCATCGTACATCGTGGCAAAGAATATTTGATACCTGAAGATCACAACCAGCGCAACGAATCCCTTGGTATGCTTAAAGCAGCGCTGATTACCCATGGACTGGGCGGTAACAAATATGGTTCCGCTTTCTGGAACCCTATCTGCGAACAATACAACAACCTGATGAAGCAAGCCCTGGAAACTGACAGTAACGTCTCTTCCATGGTAGGCAACAAACAACAAATGAAAGCCGAATTAAAAAGAGCGCTTAACGCCCTTATCCTTATCATCAAGGCAAACTACCCCGATACCTATAAAAATGTGTTAAGGGAATGGGGATTTCAGAAAGAGAAATATTAAAATAAAGGTTTCTAAATGAGAAAAACATAACCACAAAGGGCATGGAGAATATACAAAGAAGACGGTATTTGGCCAGCGGAAAAATAAACATTGTGCCTTTTGTTCATTCTTTATACCCTCTGTGGTTAAAAAATAAAATGTTAAATTAAATCAAACTCTTAATTATGAAAAACAAACTTACCATAATGAGTATTATTTGGATCTTTTTCTTAAGTTGCAGCAATAGCAATACAACTTATTCTGATAAGGATCAAAATTCTTATTCTGATGAAAATAGCAACACTCCTTCTGATGATAGTAATATCTTATCGCCAGAAGAATGGCTTCAAAAATACAATGAAGCCTGGGCTGTTTGCAATAAACAAATCCCTGAAGTTGCTGCCAGTTCAGATAATTTTTTAAATCCGGATGAAGATATCAATAATTATACAAAGTTGGTTAACGAGCGCATTCGAAAAGTGGAAGAATTGGTAAAGCAAGAATTTCCGGAACTTTATGAATACACAAATATTCCGGAATACCAATTGAAACTGGAAGAGCAAGGTCAAAATATTTATAATAACATAATACAGAAAAATCAGGCAGAACTTAACCAGCTTAATCAGGAACTTGATCAGCAGGTTGAAAAAAATCAGCGTGAATTAGAACTTGAAAAACAAAGGATGGAACAATTTCTTAAAAATTATCACCCACCACAATATCAACCTTGATTAAAAGTATCTTCCTGATATTAATTTTTAATATGTTTGCAGCATTAAATATTAAAAAAAATAAAAAAAGTAAGAAATGAAATATCCATAAGGATAATGTCTAAACAAATCGAAAATGATATTTTATGGATATTCCATGTGACCAATAAATTAAATAATTAATAACAAATGAAATAATCATGAGCGATAAATGGCACACCAACCGAGGATGAATAAAAAACTATTAACTTTACGTTGTGGAACCGTAAAGATAATATACGATGAAGAAACAAGAAATTACATTCGTTCAGGTTGTAAAAGTTGGCTGTGGTATTGATGTACACAGAGACATCATCGTAGCCACTATACGTAAGAGCAATTATGAGTATGAAACTCGTGAATTTGGCGCTTACACAAGTTCTTTGAAAAGTTTGAGAGATTGGTGCAAAACAGAAGAAGTTACACATGTATGCATGGAAAGTACAGGTGTTTACTGGAAACCAGTTTTTAATGTTTTGGAAGAGGATTTTGAAATAATATTAGTCAATGCTCGCCATGTTAAGAATGTTCCTGGTCACAAGACGGACAAAAAGGATAGTGCATGGTTGAGTAAACTATTATTAAGCGGATTGCTAAAAGGTAGTTTTATACCACCCTGCGACATTAGGGAACTTCGGGATTTAGTTCGTTACAAGAAAAAAGTAGTAGCCCAGGCAGCAAGCGAAAAGAACAGAATTATTAAGATACTGGAAGATGCTAACATAAAACTTTCGAGTGTTTTAAGCAATGTGGATGGAGCTGTTGGTACAAAAATTATCAATAGTTTGATCGAAGGGCAAACCGATGTAGAGGTGTTATTAAAGTTTTATCATGGCAAAATGAAAGTAAGCAAAGCAGAATTCAGGAAGGCACTTGAAGGAAGAATAACCAAACATCACCGTTTTATGCTTCAGTTGCACAAAGATAGTATTGTTGATAAAGAACGCTTAATAGCCCGTATTGAAACAGAAATAGACGAAGCGACCAAAGCCTATCAGGTAGAAATAGATTTGCTACAAACAATACCAGGCGTTGGAAAAGATAGTGCAATCAGTATTATTAGTGAAATTGGAGTAGATATGAGTAAGTTTCCCAATGATAATCATTTAAGCAGTTGGGCGGGAATGAGTCCAGGCAATAATGAAACTGGAGGTAAAAAAAAACAGCAAAAACAATCTATGGAAACAAATATTTACAAAGCACATTAGTAGAATGTGGCTGGGGAGCAACCAGGAAAAAAGATGGCTTTTTAAAGCGAAAATATGAAAGCCTTGTTGGAAGGCGTGGTAAGAAAAAAGCACTTGTAGCCGTAGGGCATAAAATTATTGTTGCATCTTACCATGTTATTAAAGACAAACAGGCATATCAAGAACCAACTTTACATAACAATCCCAAAAGAATGAATAAACAAATTCGAAATTATTTGAATAAGCTTAAAGAATTGGGACTGGAAACTACAATAATAGAATTATTGCAAGAAAAAACAAAAGGTCGTTTTTTTACTGAGTAACTTTTATAGTATCTCGAAAATGAAATTGACTAAGTTCTCTGAAAAAGAGAGCACTCAAGTTTAAGCACCAACCGATGTTACCAATTCCTGACAAAATCAGGATGGAGTACGAACATGAAAATTTATTCTCTTAAACTTGTCTTTTTATTATATTATTGAAATTAAACAAGATAACAAAATTTATACACATGAAAAAAATCTTTACTATTATTATCATGGCAATGGGCATAAGCTTTTCGCTGGTGGCACAAAATTCTTTAAATACTACCCTAATCGGGCATTATGATACACCCAATTATGCTTTTGAAGTAGCCATCAGTGGAAACTATGCCTATGTTGCGGATTTTCAAGCCGGTTTACGGATTATTGATATCAGCAATCCTGCCAGCCCTCATGAAGTAGGGTTTTATGATACACTCGAGTATGCTGAGGGAGTAGCCGTCAATGGAAACTATGCCTATGTAACTGATACTTATGACGGATTCTGTATTATTGATATCAGCAATCCTGTAAGCCCCCAGAAAGTGGGGCTTTATAATACACTGGGGACTGTTTTTGACATAGCCATCAGTGGAAACTATGTCTATATAGCAAATTGGGATGCCGGTTTACGGATTATTGATATCAGCAATCCAGCCATCCCTCAGGAAGTAGGGTTTTATGATACACCTGGGTATGCTTATGGAGTAGCCGTCAGTGAAAACTATGCCTATATAGCGGATGGATATGCCTTACGGATAATTGATATCAGCAATCCTGTTAGTCCTTTTGAAATTGGGTCTTGTGACATACCAGATAATGTACGGGAAATAGCCGTCAACGGAAACTATGCCTATATAGCGCATGGAAATGCTGGATTACGAATTATTGATATCAGCAGTCCTGCCAGCCCTCAGGAAGTAGGGTTTTGTGATACGCCCGAGTATGCTGAGGGAGTAGCCGTCAATGGAAACTATGCCTATATAGCAGATGCAGGTACTGGTTTACGAATTATTGATATCAGCAATCCGGCCAGCCCTCAGGAAGTGGGGTTTTATGATACACCAGCGAATGCTTGTGGAGTATCCGTCAGTGGAAATTATGCCTATATAGCGAATGGCGTTGCCGGTATGTTCATAATACAAAATGATTTATTGGTTGGTTCTTCAATTAATGGAATCATTAGTTATGCAAACACATCAAACACTCCATTAAACGATATAACGGTAGATTTAAAAAACAGTAATGGTGCCATTGTAGCATCCACTGCTACTAACGCTACAGGTGGTTATATTTTTAGCAATGTTGCCAACGGTGATTATGCTCTCCAGGTAACGTCAGCCAAACCTTGGAATGGAGTAACTGCCGGTGATGTATTGCTGTATAAAAAACACATTGTAGGTTTAATTTCTTTAAATGGTATTTATTTTGCTTCCGGCGATGTTAATGGTTCAGGTAGTTTAACCGCTGGCGATGTACTTCTGATTAAAAAACGTATTGCAACTACTATTTCATCGTTTTCAGTTGGCGACTGGCTTTTCAATAACGACACTCTTAGTATCAATGGTTCCAATGTAACCTACAATTTTAATGGTTTGGTTTATGGGGATGCCAATGGTTCGTATATTCCAGCAGAAGTCGATTTATCAGCCGTAAAGGAACAGGGGATAATCAGCATGGAAACGGTAAATGATGTCGAAGGTGAAATAATCGTTCCTGTTCATGTTTTGGATATGCCAAATCTGGGATCGTTCCAGTTTACCATTGCCTACGACCCCGGCAAAATTCAATTCACCGGAGTTGATCATTGGTATGATGGAATAAATGATGTAACCGTTGGTAATACTGCTCCGGGACAACTTACCTTTGTCTGGGCAGCCGATGATCGGGGCATAAACATTGCTGACGGAACATTATGCAATCTCCGGTTTACCACTAAAGCCTCAGGACAATCGACATTATCCTTTGAAAACAATCCGACACTCAAAGAATTCAGCGATTATGAGGGTAACCTGTTTGAACCCAAATACACAAATGGAGTCGTTGGGTCTACCACCGGAATTAGCGAACAAAACCGAACTGACATCAGTGTTTATCCCAATCCCAGCAACGGAATCTTTACCCTTGAATTAAATTCAGTAAAATCGCAGACCTTTGATGTAACGGTTTATAATTCGTTGGGTGTGGCTGTTTATCAGCAATTGAACGTTGCGGCTAATGGTAAATATTCCACAGAAATCGGATCAGGCGATTTGCCGGAAGGTATCTATACATTAACTGTTACCGGAAAGGATACTAATTATATCAAGAAGATTGTGATTAGAAAATAAGTTTTGGTAATCATCATCCCTGACAGGTTTGCAAAACCTGTCTGGAATATTCGTAATTTGAAATAAAGACAATGATATTAAGAAAAACTACTCCAGAGACTTATAAAAGTGTTTTAAGGAAATGGGAATTTATATTAATCAAACGCTCCCCCGGCCCCTCTCTTGGAAAGAAAGAGGAGCATCAAGGAATCAGGATATGTCGAAAAACGAAAAGAACAGCAAATGAAAAGCAAAATAAACGAACGAAACCCTCCATCTTCCACCGTCTTACCCCTCTCTTTTCAAGAGAGGGGCAGGGGTAAGTTGGTTGAAAGCAGGGATGAGTTGGCTGATGAGCTTGACCAAATAACATAAAATACAATGCCCTTTGTGCCTCCTTAGTGCACTTAGTGGTTAAAAAAATAAACACAACAAAACATTAAAAAATGAGTGATTATACATCCTGCCCCAACTGCGGGCGAAAAGCTTCAAAAACATTTTCATCCAACTATTTTCCGGTACATACCTGCCGCAAATGCGGGAAGAAATATTGCAACGAATGCGGTAGCGGCAATGGCACCGTATGTCCTGAATGCGGCTCAAAAGAATATTCGGATTATGATAAAGTACATGCTAAATAATTAACAATTTAAATTATAGATCGTGAAAAAAATCTTTACTATTTTTATACTGGCGATAGGCATAAGCTTTTCGCTGGTGGCACAAAATTCATTAAACATCACCTTAATCGGGCATTATGATGCACCCGATACACCCGAGGAAATAGCCATCCGTGGAAACTATGCCTATATAGCAGATTATGGTGCCGGTTTACGGATTGTTGATATCAGCAATCCTGCCAGCCCTCAGGAAGTGGGATTTTATGACACACCGGGGATGTTTGCTTGGGGAGTAGCCGTCAGCGGAAACTATGCCTATATGGCAGATTGGGATGGTTTACGTATTATTGATATCAGCAATCCCACCAATCCTCAGGAAGTTGGGCTTTGTGATACAGTCCATGATGTCATGAGAGTAGCCATTAGTGGAAACTATGCTTATATAGCAACTTGTTATTCCGGTTTACGTATTATTGATGTCAGCAATCCCACCAATCCCCAGGAAACAGGGTTTCGTGATACATCCGTTTATGTCAGGGACGTAGCCGTCAGTGGAAACTATGCCTATATAGCAGGGTGGTATGGTTTATGTATTATTGATATAAGTAATCCTTCCATCCCTCAGGAAATAGGGTTTTATGATACACCCTGGTTTGCTGAGGGAGTAGCCATCAGTGGAAACTATGCCTATATAGCAGAGTGGTATGGTTTACGTATTATTGATATAAGCAATCCCACCAATCCTCAGGATGTTGGGTTTTGTGATACGCCGGATACTGATCCTCATGGAGTAGCCGTCAGCGGAAACTATGCCTATATAGCCGATGATTTTGCAGGTTTACGTATTATTGATATCAGCAATCCGGCCAGCCCTCAGGAAGTGGGATTTTATCATATGAATCCGGTTTGGGCAGTAGCCGTCAGCGGAAACTATGCCTATATAGAGGATGCGCCTGGGATGTCAATTGTTCGAAATGATTTGCTGGTTGGTTATTCCATCAATGGAATCGTTAGTTATGCGAATGCATCGAACACTCCATTAAACGATATAACAATAGATTTAAAAAACAGTAATGGTACCGTTGTAGCATCCACTGCTACTAACGCTACAGGTGGTTATAGTTTTAACGATGTTGCCAACGGTAATTATACTCTTCAGGTAACAGCAGCCAAACCATGGGGTGGAGTAACAGCCGGTGATGTATTGCTGTATAAAAAAAACATTGTAGGTTTAATTTCTTTAAATGGTATTTATTTTGCTTCCGGCGATGTTAATGGTTCAGGTAGTTTAACCGCTGGCGATGTACTTTTGATTAAAAAACGTATTGCAACTACTATTTCATCGTTTTCAGTTGGTGACTGGCTTTTCAATAACGACACTCTTAGTATCAATGGTTCCAATGTAACCTACAATTTTAATGGTTTGGTTTATGGAGATGCCAATGGTTCGTACATCCCAACAGAAACTGATTTATCAGCCGTCAAGGAACAAGGGATAATCAGTATGGAAGAAGTAAATGACGTTAAGGGCGAAATAACCGTTCCTGTTCATATTTCGGATATGCCTGACCTGGGATCATTCCAGTTCACCATTGCATATGATCCTAATAAAATCCAATTTACCGGTATTGATCATTGGTATAATGGAATAAATGATGTAATCGTTGGTAATACTGCTCCGGGACAACTTACCTTTGTCTGGGCAGCCGATGATCGGGGCATAAACATTGCTGACGGAACATTATGCGATCTCCGGTTTACCACTAAAGCCTCAGGACAATCGACATTATCCTTTGAAAACAATCCGACGCTCAAAGAATTCAGCGATTATGAGGGTAACCTGTTTGAACCCAAATACACAAATGGAGTCGTTGGGTCCACCACCGGAATTAGCGAACAAAACCTGACAGAAATAAGTGTTTATCCCAATCCCAGCAACGGAACCTTTACCCTTGAATTAATCTCAGTAAAATCACAGACCTTTGATGTGAAGATTTATAATCCGTTGGGTATAGCTGTTTATCAGCAATTGAATATTGCAGCTAACGGTAAAAATTCCACGGAAATTCGTTCAGGCGATTTGCCGGAAGGTATCTATACATTAACCGTTACCGGAAAGGATGCTAACTATATTAAGAAGATTGTGATCAGAAAATAAGTTTTGGTAATCATTATCCCTGACAGGGTTCAAAACCCTGTCAGGGATATTTTAAATCAGAGTAGGTAAACATATTGACCGATACACAAAAAGTGAAAATCAGAGTAGGTGAACCTATTGACCGATATACAAAAAGTAAAAACTAGAGTAGGTAAACATATTGACCGATATACAAAAAGTAAAAATCAGGGCAGGTGAATGTACCTACCGATACATAAAAAGTGAAAATAAGAGCAGGTTAATATACCTGCCAATACATAATAAATAAAAACCGGGGCAGATAAAATGTCCTACAAAATAATTAATATGAAACGATTATTTTTTCTGATAGTTGCGCTTTCTGTCTATTCAGTTACACTGGGACAGGTTTATATTTTAAATGAGGATTTTGTTACTGCCTCCGGAACAACCCCTCCATTGGAATGGAGTAATTACAAAATAGAAGGGAGTGAAACCGATTTATGGCATTTTGACAATCCGGGCGGCAGGACAATTAATTATCCCATTACTTCCCCTTTTGCCATATTCGATAGTGATTCCATTTCAAACAATGGGCAACATGAAAAGGTAGCCCTCGAATCACCATTTTTTGATGCCTCCATCAGTAATTTCATTCTGCTGAAATATGATCAAACTTTTGTATCTGAAAATGGTGCAAAAGCCATTATAGAGGCGTTTAACGGGAATACATGGCTGGAAGTAACCCGGTTTACAGTCAGCACCACTAATCCTTCGCCTGAGATTGTGGATATTTCTCCGGTCGTAGGTGGCGTAACCAATGCTAAAATCAGATTTATTTGGGATGGAGAGAACCAGGGCTATTGGGCATTGGACAATGTTTCAATTTTTGCACCACTTCCGGTTGACGGAGGCCTTGTTAAATTGGATAGTCCCACAGAACCATTTAATTCGGGTTTACATGATATAAAAGTTACCCTCGGAAATTTTGGATTCCAAAACCTTACCTCTACGACGATAAAATGGATGATAAACGGTATACAGCAGCCGGATTATTCCTGGAATGGGAACCTCAGCATTGGTAATGTTCAGGAAAATATCTCCATAGGTTCCTGGAATTTTGGAAGTGAACCTGTCCAATTAAAGATATGGCAAAGTTTTCCCAACGGGATAGAGGATCCAAACCCCTATAATGACTCTATTGTTAACGTAATGAGACCGTCTCTTTGCGGCACCTATACGATTGGAGGTATTAATCCGGATTTTGCGACGTTCACCGATGCCGTGGCGGTATTAAATGCGGCTGGGATATCGTGTCCTGTAATATTTAATGTAAGGGACGGGGAATACAATGAGCAGTTTGTGATCAATGATATAGCCGGTTCTTCCGGGGTTAATACGGTAACCTTTCAGTCAGAAAGCGGGGATAGCACCGCAGTCATGCTCCGGCATGATGGTGTTGTAGTCAATTTAAAGCATACCATGTACATTAATTTCAGGGGGATTGGATTTCATGGATTTTATGGATTAGCGCTTGATGATCATTCAAACCATATCAACATTGAACACTGTTATTTCAC
>Ga0268360_1002743_pt1 | contig 12660 bp, 14 predicted proteins | sample BioMet11_FD_192465 | JGI IMG/M metagenome (GOLD analysis project Ga0268360, IMG submission 192465) | Sewage microbial communities from Oakland, California, United States - Biofuel 11 (Illumina Assembly) | ecosystem: Engineered > Wastewater > Sewage > Unclassified | place: USA: California... | reverse complement strand
CACGGCGCCGCCCAGGCCGCCGGCTGTGGCGGTGGTCACGCTGCCGCCGTTGAGTTCGGTGTAGGCCGCGGTGACGGTGGTGCCGCGGCCGCCGGCGTACAGCTGGCCCACGGTGCCGGTGCTGACAATGACCTGGGCGCTGGCAACGGTGTTGGCCGTGCTGCCCCAGCCGCCGCCGTACACGGCGGCAATGTTGCCGCCCTTGAGCACGATGCGGGCGTATTTGACCGAGCTGTTCTGGTAGCCGCCGCCGTAGACGGCCTTGGTGACGGTGCCGTCCTTGATGAGGACGACGGCCTGGCCCACGGCGGAGGAAACGCCGCCGCCGTAGATGGAGGCCACGGTGCCGCTTTCCAGCGTCACATGGCTGGCCGCATAGCTGGTGCCGGCGCGGCCGCCGCCGTAGACGGTCAGGTCGGTGCCGCCGTAGTACAGTTCCCGGTCGCCTTCGGCGCCCTGCCACAGGATGTTGACGCCGCCGGAGGTATTTTCAACGATGGCAACAGGCGTGCCGTTGGCGTACAGGGTGCTGCCGGAAAGCACCGGCGCCGCGCTGGTTTGGGCGGCAAAGGCCGCCGGAGCCAGGGTCAGCGCCAGCAAACCGGCGGTCAAAACCGCCAGCACACGCTTGAAGATGGATTTTTTCATAGGTCAGCCCTCCTTAATATGAGTGCCCCGCTGATTGTACTGTCGCAGTAGATAGCGATACATGGTTATTATATCGCAAAACGGCGGTGGTGCAACACAACTTCAGAACTTTTTGCAGAATATTTGCATAAAATTCACCTTTTTCACAGTTTTTGGAGTATAATAATTTTACTTATAGTGTCCGGCCCTGCGGTCCGCGGGCTGCGGCGCTGCCCAACCACGACCGAACGAAAGGGGAACCCACTCATGTCAATGGGAAAAATTCTGGTGGCCGACGACGATCAGAACATCTGCGAACTGCTGCGGCTCTACCTTGAAAAGGAAAACTTCACGGTGGTGCTGGCCGGCGACGGCGAAGAGGCCGTGGCCAAGTTTACCGCCGAAACCCCCGACCTGGTGCTGCTGGACATCATGATGCCCAAGCTGGACGGCTGGCAGGTCTGCCGCGAAATCCGCCGCAAATCCGAATGCCCCATCATCATGATCACCGCCAAGGGCGAAACCTTCGACAAGGTGCTGGGCCTGGAGCTGGGGGCCGACGACTACGTGGTCAAGCCCTTTGAGGCCAAGGAGATTGTGGCGCGCATCAAGGCGGTGCTGCGCCGTTCCAGCAAAAACGACGCCCACGAGGACGTCAAGGAAGTGACCTACGACAAGCTGGTGGTCAACATGACCCGCTACGAGCTGAAGGTGGACGGCAAGGTGGTGGACACCCCGCCCAAGGAGCTGGAGCTGCTGTTCCACCTGGCCAGCAACCCCAACCGCGTCTACACCCGCGACCAGCTGCTGGACGAGGTGTGGGGCTTTGAATACTACGGCGACAGCCGCACCGTTGACGTGCACATCAAGCGCCTGCGCGAAAAGCTGGAGGGCGTTTCCAGCCAGTGGTCCCTCAAGACCGTGTGGGGCGTTGGCTACAAGTTTGAGGTCAAGGAGCCCTGACGCTGCATCTGCGGCACCCGCGCCTGTCTTCCCCCGCGGAGGACAGGCGCTTTTAAGTCCTTTCACAATTTCGCATCAGATGGGGGAACGCGCATGAACGAGCCACGCAAAAAACAAAGTCTGTTCGCCAAATATTTTTACGCCACCGCGCTGGTGCTGTTTTTAAGCATCACTTTCCTGGGGGTGACGCTGCTGCTGTTTGCCTCGCAGTACTTCAAGCAGGACCGCTACGCCCTGCTTTCCAACAACGTTTCCCAGGCCATGCGGGTGACGGTGGCCAACTACCAGATGAACGGCTACCTGTACGTGGACTCCGACGCGCTGACCCAGGTGTACGAGGTGCTGGGCGGCACCCTGAACTCCAAGATCTTTCTGGTGAACAACAGCGGCCAGACCCTGCTTTGTTCCGAGGGCGACAACTGCCCCCACCACACCTACACCGTGCCCTCCTCCGTCCTGAACAAGGTGGCCGCCGGCGAATACCGCGAAATGGGCAACCTGGGCGGCATTTACCACGAGCAGTTCTTCACCGTGGGGATGCCGCTGGTGGACCCTTCCACCAACGCGGTGGTGGGGGCGGTGTTCGCCTCCTCCTCGGCCAAGATCCTCAACAGCTTTTTGTTCCAGATGTTCCGGATGTACGCCCTCAGCGCCCTGGCCTCCATCCTGGTGGCCTTTGTGCTGATCTATTTCCTGACCAACAACATGGTGCGCCCGCTGCAGCAGATGCTGGCCGCCACCGACCGTTTTTCCCACGGGGATTTTACCCAGCAGGTGCCGGTGGAGTCCAATGACGAGCTGGGCCAGCTGGCGGTCTCGCTCAACGCCATGGCCAACTACCTTTCCTCGTCGGAGGCCATGCGTCGTTCCTTTGTGGCCAACGTGTCCCACGAACTGAAGACCCCCATGACCACCATCTCGGGCTTTGTGGACGGCATCCTGGACGGCACCATCCCGCCCGAAAAGCAGTCCTACTACCTGCAGATCGTTTCCAACGAAACCAAGCGCCTGTCGCGGCTGGTGCGGTCGATGCTCAGCATCTCGCGCATTGAGGCGGGCGAGATGAAGTTCACCCCCCAGCCGGTGGACCTCAGCGACATCCTGTGCCGCACGGTGTTCACCTTTGAGCCGCGCATCGAGGAAAAGAAGCTGGAGATCCTGGGCCTGGACGCCGACCGCACCATGGTGTGGGGCGACGCCGACATGGTGCACCAGGTGGTCTACAACCTAGTGGAAAACGCCGTAAAATTTGTCAACGAGGGCGGCTACATCGAGTTTTCCTTCCGCAATGAAAACGGCATGGTCATCACCTCGGTCAAAAACTCCGGCGAAGGCATCCCCGAAGAGGAGCTGCCCCGCCTGTTCGAGCGCTTCTACAAGTCGGACAAATCCCGCGGGCTGGACAAGACCGGCGTGGGGCTGGGGCTGTACATCGTCAAAACCATCCTGGGCGCCCTGGGGGGCGAGATCTTTGTTTCCAGCGTGGTGGGCCAGTACTGCACCTTTGCCTTCTCGCTGCCGGAGGTGCCCGCCGCCCCGGCCGAACCCGAACCCGCCCCCCAGAAGGAATCCGGCCGGCTGTTCCACAAGGGCGACAAAAAAAGCGGAAAAGCAAAAAAATAACCGACTATTCAAAAAGAATTAAACTTTGTTTATTCTCTCGTCACAATTTTCCGTTATACTCCAATTCGTACTTGGAGAAGAGCAGGTACGAAAGCACAAAACCTGCAAGGAGGTTTTTGAAATATGAGCGACTTTTGGAACAGCAATCCTTCCGACCCCAACAGCCAGAACCCCGGCAATTCCGGCCAGAATCCCGGCAGCCCCAACCCCGGTGAACAGCCTGCCGGCAGCGGCAGCGACGCCGGGCAGCAGACCCCGCCCGCCCAAAACCAGTCCCCCACCCCGCACTACTACACCCCGTCGCAGCCCTATGGCGGCGACAACCAGGGCAGTCAGTGGAATTATTCGCAGTACACTGCGCCCGGGCCCTCCCAAAAGCCGCCCCGCCGCAACAAAGGCCTCATCGTTTTCACCGTGCTGGTGTGCAGTGTGCTGCTGGTGGCCGTGCTGTGCATGGCCGGCATCGGCGTCTACTCGCTGGTGAAAAACAACAACCCCCAAAGCAGCCAGTCCGGCGCCGCCGCTTCCTCCGGGGCCGACCAGGGCAGCAGCGCCGCCCCCGAAGCCTCGCCGGAGATCAAGGACAAACCCAGCGACGCCAGCGCCAACAGCGCCGCCTCGGCCGACGGGGCGCTGACCACCGTTGAGGTGGCCAAGCGCGTGACCCCCGTGGTGGTCAACGTCATCGAATACGGCAGCTACCAGGGCCAGATGTACAGCGGCTCGGGCAGCGGCATCATCAGCTCGGCCGACGGCTACATCGTCACCAACGCCCACGTGGTCACCATGCCCGACGGCACCGCCGCCAACGGCCTGGAAGTGGTGCTGTCCGACGGCACCCGCAAGGAAGCCCACCTGGTGGGCGCCGACACCCGCACCGACCTGGCCGTCATCAAGATCGACGCCTCCAACCTGGCCTACGCCGAATTCGGCAACTCGGATGAGATGCAGATCGGTGAAACCGTCATCGCCATCGGCAACCCCGGCGGCGAAGAACTGGCCAGCAGCGTTTCCCAGGGCATCATCTCGGGTCTGAACCGCCAGGTCAAGACCTCCACCGAAGGCTACTCCATCAACTGCATCCAGACCGACGCCGCCATCAACCCCGGCAACTCGGGCGGGCCGCTGGTCAACCAGTACGGCCAGGTCATCGGCATCAACTCGGTCAAGCTGGTGGATACCGAATATGAGGGCATCGGCTTCGCCATCCCCATCAACGACGCCAAGCCCATCGTCGACCAGCTGATCGCCCACGGCAAGGTCACCGACCGCGCCCGCCTGGGCATCACCGGCGTGGCCGTCACCTACAACTACTCCCAGTATTACAGCCTGCCCCAGGGCATCCTGGTCATCTCCACCGAGCAGGGCTCCGACATTTCCACCAAGGGCCTGCGCACCGGCGAAGTGGCCGGCGACATCATCACCGCTGTGGACGGCAACGCCATCACCAGCTTTGACGACGTAGCCAAGGCCCTGAACGGCAAAAAGGCCGGCGACCAGGTCCAGCTGACCGTTTACCGCCAGGCCTACCAGGGTGAAAAGTCCTCCACCTTCACCATCACGGTCAAGCTGGTGGCCGACAGCAACTGATCCCCCGTTTCCTCTGTCCGACCCTCCGGGCCCGCGAAGCCAGTCTTCGCGGGCCTGTTTTTTTATCCTGTCCCCGACAGCAAAAAAACGGCAGGCGCCCCGCCGGTCCCCGGACCGGCGGCACACCTGCCGTTTCTGCGTTTTTGCCCTCAGCCTTTGGCCGCCAGGGCATTTTTCTGCCAGGCGTCCACCTGGGCCTGGGTCAGGGCGCCCCGGGCCAGGGCCCGGCGCACCTGCTCGGCAAACCGGGTGGGGGTCAGGGTCTGGTACCAGCTTTGCAGCTGGGCCGCGGCGGCCTGGGGCAGGGCGGATTCTTTGGCGGCGCGGGCGCTTTGCAGCACCCCGGCCAGCGCCTGCTGCTGGGCCGAAAGGGACTGGGCCGCGCTTTGCCAGGGCTGGGCCTTTTCAGCCGCCCGGTCCAGCAGCGCCCTGATCTGGGCCGTCACCCGCTCCACATCCTGGCCTCGCTGCCGGGCGGCCTCCTGCACCGCGGCCTGAAAGGCCCGGTCGTTTTCGCCGAACAGGTCGTCGGCGGCGCCGGCCGCCAGCCCGGCGGCCAGTTCGGGCGCGCTGGCCCTGCTGCGCCGGTAGGCGGCGTAGGCCTCCTGCACAATGTCCCGGTAGGTCTGGGCCTGGGCCGCCGCCTGTTGGGCCGCCTTCCGCCGGGCCGCGGTCCGGGTGTCGTCCTGGCTGTCCTCTTCCCGGCCGGAGGCCCGGGAACCGCCGCCCGCACTGCCGCCGCTGCCCAGGCCGGCTTCGTAGCGGTCGTAATAACCGCTGGCCTTTTTGGCCCGCAGCTCGCCCAGGGTCGTGTAGTTCCCGTAGACGTCCACCACCGGGGTGGAATCCGGCCCGGTCCATTTGTCGCTGGCGTAGTAGCTGCCGCCTTCGGCCTTGGCCGCGGGTTTGGGGGCGGCGGTGCGGACGGCCGGCGCGGCGGACGGTGCTGCGGACGGCTTTGCGGCAGCCTGGGGCCGGGCCGCGGTCCGGGCTGCTGTTTTGGGCGCCGGGCGCGGGGCGGCTGTTCTGGTCTTTGGTTCGGCCGGCTTTGAGGCCGCGGCGGCCCGGCCTTTGTTGTAGGCGGCCACCGCCGCCTGGTAGCCGTATTTGGGGTCAAGGGCCATGGTTCATTCCTCCTTCAGTATTTGCTGCATCTGGCGCAGCAGGTCGGCCAGCCGCGCCAGCCGCGTGTCAGCGGCGGAGGCGGCGGGGGCCGGTTCGCCGCCGGCCTGCACCGTGTTCAAAAAGGTCTGCCAGTCGTAGGGTTCGCCCTTCAAAAGGCGGTTGGGGCAGTTTTTGCCCGACCAGTGCCGGTGGGGCACCACGTGGTCCAGCGGAATGTTGTAGCGGCGCATCAGGTCGGCCGTCAGGGCGGCGGCGTTGTCGGTGGCGCGCCGCAGGTCGCCGCCGCTGTTTTCGCAGATCTCAATGGCGAAGGACCGGCGGTTGCCCACCCCCTGGGGGCCGTCGCCGGCGTGCCAGGCCACCTCGTTTTCCGGGATGATGCGCACCGCGCCGCCGTCGTCCACCGCGTAGTGGTAGGAAACGTACTTGTCCTTTCCGCTGTGCTGCAGGTAGTGTCCGTGGGCGGCCGCGTCGGCCCCCGGGGCCGTGTTGGCCGTGTTGTGGATGGTGATGTACTGGGGCAGCAGGGTGTAGCCCGGGCGGCAGTTGCTGCCGGCGGGGGCCAGCATCTCAGCAATCTTCATGCTGTTCCGCCTTTCCGCGGCCGTCGGCCTGCTGCCGCACCCACTGCACCAGCGGACGCAAAAAAGGCGGCAGTTCCACGCCGATGTCGCTGATGTTTTCCAGGATGCTCAGAATTTCGTTGCAGATGAGCCACATCGCCACGCAGCAGGCCACCAGGCAGCGCAGGGGGGTGGTCATGCCCAGGTTTTGGGCGGCGTACAGCAGCAGCCAGTCCACCGAGGCCCCCACCGCCACCAGCAGCCACATGCATACCTTTTTGGCGATGCCCCGCAGCCCCCGGTAGCTGCTGCGCTGCTGCCCCCGGTAGGGGGCGGCCGTCAGGCCGGTGGCGTAGTCCAGCAGGTTCATGCCCACCAGCAGGTACACCGGCGCCGCCAGCGCCCCCAGCAGCGCCGTGGCGCTTCCCAGCAGGGCGGCCAGGCCCAGCTTGATGTTTTCCAGTGTTTTGTTCAATGCTTTGCTCCCCTTTCAGGTATTTGTGATCTGCCGCAGCTGGTCCAGCAGGGTCAGCAGCTTTGCCAGCGTCGGGCTGGAAAGCCCCTGCACCAGCGCCCTGATCTGCTCCACCTGGCCGGTGCTGGCGGTCAGCCGGGCCGTCAGGTCTGCAAGTTCACTGACCTTGGCGGTCACCTGCGCCTGCAGGTCGGTCAGCCGGGTATCCTCCGCGGCTCTGGCGTCCAAAATGGCCTGCACCTTGGCCATCAGCTGTTCCCTCATGCTCATGCGCCCGCCTCCGTTTCCAGCGGCAGGGCGCCCAGCTTGGTCAGGGCCTCCTCGTACGCCGCGATGGTCTCGCTCTGGTCGGTGGTCTGGCTGGTGTAGGTCAGCCAGACATACTGGCAGGTGTCGTCCGCCCGGACGCAGTCCAGCGCCGTGTACTGCCAGGTGGTGCCGGTGGCGCCGTCCCGCACGGCGGCGGTGTCAAACAGGTTCCGCAGGGCCTCCTCGGTCTGGCCCTGCACCCGCACCACCAGCAGCGGCACCCACACGCCATGGCGCTTGACCATGCCGGTTTGCGGGCGGCCGTCGATCTGTCCCTTGTCTGTAAAAATCATTGTCATTCCCCCTTATGCCGGCCGGTAGCAGCCGTTGGCGTCGGGCGCGGGTTTGACCCTGAAGTCGGCCGGAAGCGTAAATGCCGGCCTGACGCCGTACAAAGTTGACGCCACTTCAAAGCTGATGGCGCCCGTCCTGGAGACATAGCCCGACGTCGCTTTGCTGCCGAAATAGACGGTTCTGAGCCACCATTCGCAGACAGTCGCGGGTGCGTTCTCCAAATATCCCATTTTTGACGCCGCGTCCGCAAACAGGCTCAGGCCGCTGCCTTCCACGTGAAAGTACTGTGAGGCGTACTGCATTTCGGTGCCCGACAGCAGGAACGCCTTCCTGCTGATCGTTGTGACAGCGGTATTGCCGTTTCCCACCGTATATACGATCGGAACCTCGCTGATCTGGGATTGGAGCTCGGCGCTGAAAAGAGCGAGGTAGCTTCCGTTCAGCCATGTGTCGATGGCGCTGGACGCATAGGCATTGATGTTTGCCGAATGCCACTGACGTTTCTCGCTCATCAGCCACTTCCGCAGCAGCATGGTCCTTCCGCTGCTTTCGTAGTCATGCCCGGCCACAAGGAACGGGACCACAGCCCCGCTTTCCTCCAGCCCCACCAGCGTCCCCGCCGGCAGGTCTGAAAGGGGGATTCCTCCCCCCGCCGCCATGGCCCGCCGCCTGAACTCATGCTGCGTCATGCACCCACCACCTCCGCAAAGGCCCACACGCCGTCGCTGACGTCGAATTCGTACCGGGAACTGGCGTTGAAGCTGGGCGCCGCGCCAAGAAATGTGCCGCCGGCAAAGGTGACGGTGACCGCGGCGTCGGTGTAAAACGTGCCGTGGGCCCAGCCGCCGGGGGGCGGCGCGAACTGGTAGGTGCCCACCGGCGCCGTGTTGGGGATGGTGTAGACCGTGTTGGCCGCCAGGGCCGCGCCGGATGCCGGCAGGGCGGCGGCCGCCGCGGGCGCTTCCGCCGCCCCCACGTCGGAGGCGGTGTAGTCGCCGGCCCGGGCTGCCACGGCCCCGGCGCGGCCAAACACGCTGGTGACCGACCCGGCCTTCAGCACCAGGCCGTCGGCGTAGTCCTTCAGGCTGTTCAGCAGCGCCTGCACCGTGGCGCCGGTCAGGCCGGCGGGGGCTGCCGCGCCGATCTCCCCCGCGCCGGCGGTACCCGCCAGGGCGTCCACCACGGCGTTGAAGCGCTCCCTGACGATCTCGCGCACCAGCCGGTCGAACAGGGCCTTGTTCTCAGCCGCTGTGCCGGTCAGCACATCGGGGGCGGCGGCCAGGCCGTAGCCGGCCACGTTTTCCGCCGTGATCTTTTGGTCCAGAATGCCCATGTGATTCACTCCTTTGTGTCAAAATTGCCGCGCCTCAGCTGCGGGCCGGGCCCATCAGCCGGAAGGTCTTGGTGATCTGGTAGATGCCGAAGCCCTCGTCCCTGGCGCTGCTGCGGATGACAAACTGCAGCCGCCGGTAGCGCCGCAGGCAGGTGTTCAGCACCACGTCCTGTGCGGCCGAGGCCGCGTTGAAGGTGAACCGGCTGAAGTCGATGTCCTGCCAGTCAAAGATGTCCAGGTTGCTGGTCCTGACCAGCCGGGGGTCGGGGTCCCGCTCGGTGCGCAGGCAGATTTCGGCGCTGCTGCGGCTGAAGGGCTTCAGCGTCACCGTGCAGCCCCGCTTGCACAGGGTCTTGAGGCGCTGGGGCGACCCGTCGTCGTCCATGCAGGTGCTCCACACCGCCGGGATGGCCGCCCCGTCGTCGCTGTACCGCTGCATGCCCTCCAGGTCGGTGCTGAAGCGGCAGATGCGCCCGTCGGCCGTGCCGAAGTACAGGGTCTCCCCCGCGGCCAAAAAGCACACCGCCGGGATGTTTTCCCAGTAATAGCACTCGTAGACATAGCCGCCCGCCGCGCCGTTGGGGTAGTGCCTGCGGCGCGAATCCAGCACATAGCAGCGGGAATTGACGCACAGCAGAAAACGGCCCTTCCATTCGGCAGCGCAGGCGTCGGCCAGGTTTTCCTCGGCCGTCAGGCGGCTGTCCACAAAGCTGCTGCGGGCCTGCACGGTGCGCTCGTAGGTGATGGCGCTGGAGGTGATGCCGAAGATGCCCCTGGGGGATAAAAACAGCGGCTCGTCCAGCAGCCGCCCGATGGACTGGGGCGCCAGCGCCCCCACCCCCGCGATGCCCTGCTTTTTGTAGTAAACGGTTTTTTTGGTGCCGTCGGAAAGGGTTTCGGTGTCGTTCCAGCGCAGCAGCACGGTGCTGCCCTGGGCCGAGGGCTGCTTGAGCAGCCCCAGGTATTCGCCCACACGGCAGTAGCCCACCAGGTCGGTCTCATCGCTGCCCACCAGGTCGTAGCCGTCGTCGGGGAAGTAGTCCGGCCTGGCGTAGCCGCTGCGGAAGTCCTGCCCCCGCACGGCGCCGCACACAAACACCACGCCGTCGTTGTAGACGGCGCAGGCGGTGGAGCGTCTGACCTTGTCAGCGCTGCCGGCGATGGTTTTGGCCGCCGTCAGCCGCACGTTGACCACGGCCGATGCGGCCGGCGCCGCGGTGAAGGTCACCTTGCCCAGCGCCCGGTCCACGGTGAAGTCGGTGTTTTCCGCCTTGTCGGCCCACACGCCGGCGGAGCTCATCACCTGGCACCGCACCGTGCCGGCGTCCAGGCCCTGCTGGCTCAGGCAGTAGACCTTGGAGCTGCCGTCGCCGATGAACTCCTCGGTCCACCAGGGGGACAGCAGGTTCAGGGCCTCCACCGTGTCGCCGCCGCCGGCCGGGGCGCAGTTGACCAGCCTTGTGGGCACATAGCCCGTCACCTCAGCCGCGGAGTCGCCGTCGTACACCAGGTATTCGGCCCCGGTGAGCAGGTAAAAGCTGCCCTGCATGAAAAACCCGCAGGAGCGGCGGTCGGCTATGCCGCTTTTCAGCAGCTGGGGGACGGCGGTGTCCCACCGCCACAGGTCGCTGCCCTGGTGGCACAGCAGCTGCGCGGTCCCGTCAAATTCGCACCGGTACAGGCCGTTGATCCGGCCGGCCCCCAGGGTGTGCAGGGTGCGCCAGCCCGGCCGGCGCTGGGGCATGCCCCCCTCGTCCGAGATCAGGTTGAGGGCGTAGGGGCTGCGGCTTTTGTCCACCAGCATGGGGTCGGTGGAAAAATCCACCCCGGCAAACTGCCGGTACTGGGTGACATACCGCGCGCCGCTGCCGCCCGCCGCAAACACAGCCTTCAAAACGCCACCACCCATCTGTCGCAGGCGTCCAGCCGGCTGGCGTACTCCTGCAAAAAATAGTTCAGGCGCGCGTTGTCCTCCTCGTCAAAGTACAGCTTGGCCGCCAGCCCGTAGGGCAGGGCCATGCGGGTCAGCTGGTCCTCGTAGGGCAGGGTCTCGTCCAGCGAGGTCAGCACCGGCGCCTGGGCCAGTTCGGACTTGCCGGCCTGGCGGCGCAGGCGGTTGTTGGTCCGCCAGCTTTCCGCCAGCACCATGTTGATGTGCCGCAGGGCGGTCCCGGCGTAGGCCGTGCCGTCGGTTTCAAAAAAAAGCGCCAAAGCGGCGCTCAGCAGTTCCTGCGCTGTCATGGCATTTCTCCTTTCGCGTGTTCGGTTGGATAGTTTGCTGCGCGCCGCGCAGACTAAGGCCTGACTGCACCCATTTTTCAGCCAAAGGGCGGCGATGTTTGTGCAAAGACCCGGTTCGGCGGCTCGTTTCTGCCTGTACGGATTTGCGGCGGGGGCCGTATGCGGCCTGCTGGGGGCCGGCGGCGGTCTGGTGCTGCTGCCGCTGCTGCGCCGCCGGGGCCTGCCCCCCGCCCAGGCCCACGCCACCGCGCTGGCCGTCATGGTGCCCCTGACCGCCCTTTCGGGCTGGCTGTACCTGCGGGGCGGACGGTTTGCCCCCGCCGACCTGCTGCCCTTTCTGCCCGGCGGGCTGGCCGGGGCGGCGGCCGGCGGCTTTTTGCTGCCGCGGCTGTCCCCCCGGCTGCTGCAGGGGCTGTTCAGCGTGTTTTTGCTCTATTCCGGCCTGCGCATGACCGGCCTGTTGGGCCTGCTGGCGGGCCTGTTCTGAGCGGCTTTTTCATCGGCGCGGCGGCGGGGCTGGCCGGGGCGCTGGGGTTGGGGGGCGGCGGGGTGCTGCTGGTCTGTCTGACGCTGCTGCGGGGCATGGACCACCTGCGGGCGTCGGGGGTCAACCTGCTGTTTTTTCTGCCCACCGGCGGCCTTTCGCTGTGGCTGCACCACCGCCACGGGTTGGTGCGGTGGCGCCTGGCCCTGCCCGCCCTGCTGGCCGGCGGGGCCGGGGTGCTGCTGGGCAGCTGGGGGGCCGGGCTGCTGCCCCAGCTGCTGCTTTCGCGGCTGTTTGGGGCGCTGCTGCTGGGTCTGGCCGCCCGCCAGCTGTGGGGGCTCAAAAAGTCGGGGTGAATAATCGCCGCCCGGCGGGTGCACACTAAATGCAGGGCGCCCCGGGCGCCCCTGGCGCAGCAGGATGTTCCGCCGCACCGCAACGGCCCGCTGCGGCGCGGAATGCCGGCGCCAACGCCGGCGGGCCAGAAAGGCACTGAAGCATGATGAAAAGCAGCGGTTTCGGCCAACATAAATTTTCGGACTTTTTGATGAGCAAGGGGTTTTACGCCGTGCTGGCCCTTTGCCTGGTTGGGGCGGGGGCCACGGCCTGGATCGCCACCGACCGCACCCTGGACGGCCTGCAGCGGCAGAACCAGCAGCTGGCCCAGCAGTCCCAAAGCAGCCCCGCCCCGCAGGACGGCGAAAAGGAAGGTGAGATCGTATGGGAAACACCGCAGACGCCCGCGCGCGGCAATGTGTCATCGCTGCCAAAGTCCTCGTCCTCCTCGTCGCAGCCGTCCAGCTCGTCCGGGTCGCAGCAGCAGTCCTCCGCGCCCGAAGGGCAGTCGGGGCAGCAGGCCATCTCGCCCAGGCGGTCCGGCTCGGCATTCGTGCTGCCGGTGCCGGGCGAGGTCTTTAACCGCTTTTCCAACGGCAGGCTGGTGAAAAACGACACCCTGAAGGTCTGGCGCACCCACGACGGGGCCGACTTCAGGGCCGGCCGGGGCGAAGACGTGGTGGCCGTGCAGACCGGC
>Ga0268360_1002741_pt1 | contig 12671 bp, 10 predicted proteins | sample BioMet11_FD_192465 | JGI IMG/M metagenome (GOLD analysis project Ga0268360, IMG submission 192465) | Sewage microbial communities from Oakland, California, United States - Biofuel 11 (Illumina Assembly) | ecosystem: Engineered > Wastewater > Sewage > Unclassified | place: USA: California... | reverse complement strand
TGCCCGTCTATCACGATTGGATCGCTTTGCTCGCTCAGTTTATCGCCATGAACCAAGAAAACTTCCAGCCCGATGTCTTCGCCCTCACCGGCGGAGTCATGAAATCCGCGGATGTTTTCTTTGAGGATTTGCGAAAGGCTTGCCCGAAGTCGCACCTCGAAAAATGCGCCTTTGACCAAGAGGCCGGTTTGATCGGCGCCGCGGTCTACGGTTTCCAAAACGCTCACTAAGCGCTAAAGTTTCTTGAGGACAGAAAGTTGAATCCCTGTCCTTTTTTCTAAGGTTAATGGACTTTTTAGTCAACGTAACCTGTAAATTCCTCTTCTTTGGATTGAATCCTTTACACCGCGTAATCCCCTTCCTTGAAATGTGATGGCAAAAGGCCCATAATAATTCGTTTTCTAGAAATGGGGGCTCTTATGAAAAGTGTTAACAAAGATGGTTCGATCAACAAATTCTCGCAGGTCCGCGATCGCCAAAGAGCGCTCATTTTGAAGAATGCTTTTCATCTATTTTTGACCAAGCCCTTCAGCGCGATCAAGATGCAGGACGTCGCGAACTCCAGCCACATTTCCCGGCCGACGCTCTATAAGTATTTCGATAACATCGATGAGATCATTTTCGCCCTTGAATCCTCGATCATGCAGCAAACCTTAAAGGATACCCACGTCGATCCCTTAAAAAGCAGCTTAAACGGCCATGACCTCGTGTTGGCTTTCGCTTCGAAGGCCTTTGAGTCCGCTCGCAAAAACCCCGATGAATTCTACTTTGTCTCCCTCTTTGAAAACTACAACCATAACCGGCCGATCAACGAGGCTCTCAATAAGAAATACGGCTCGATGTTCCGTCAAGGCGACATCAATGTCGCGGCCCTAGTGGCCAAAGGCAAAGCCGATGGTTCCATCCGTCAGGATATCGATGTCGAAAAAGCCCTCTATCTCATCGTGAACGCCACCACCGCCCTCGCCCTGCGCTTTGCTACGATCGGCACCCGCGGCCTGCCGAGTGATCTTAGCCTCGACATCAAAAGCATCGAAGACGAATTCCTCGCCATGATTTCTGAGCGCTTATCGCCCCGGTGATCAACATTTCTTTAACGGATATTTGCTCTTACCCCTTTCCCGAGGCAAATGCGGATAAGAAACGGTAGTGGGTTCAAAGGTTTTGGGATCCCAGTTTTCGATATCGGAAAAATCGCGATAGAAGTTAAGAAACCTCCGCGTTACTTCATTGAAGAAACACTCGATAAAAAAGAGTAAAAACGACCTTAAAGTCTTAAAGAAAAGGCGAACTAAGGTTAACGCCCTAGGGTTTATAGCGACCCAGGGAAAAGAAAAAACAAGCTTCCGCTAGCCGATTGGCTTTCACGAACTTGGCTCTCAATTAAACTCCGGGATACGGGCCTCCTGAAAGCCGCGTTTTTCTCACCCAAAGCGTCGGTTTTTTGACTGCATTATCAGAAGGATCTTTCGGAAAAGCTTCGAAGGCTATCGCTTGGATTCCATGAATCGGTGCCGCCTTCGTGAGTGTTAGTTTGAAAGAAGAGCCATCGAAGAAAGAAATGGACCCTCACTACAAGAATAGATGGGTGAGATTATGCAATGGACTTTGGCCAATTGTCCAAAAAAGGGTCAACGCCGAAGCGCTGGCCCTTTGTAAAGACAAGTCGAAACTACTTGTTGAAGCGGAAGGCCTTGATGCCCGGATAGACCGCGTTAGCGCCAAGATCTTCTTCGATGCGGAGAAGTTGATTGTACTTCGCGACCCGCTCGGTGCGGTTGGGGGCGCCAGTCTTGATTTGGCCAGCGTTAAGGGCAACCACGAGGTCGGCGATCGAGGTATCCTCGGTCTCGCCGCTGCGGTGGCTGACGACGGCGGTATAGCCGGCGTTCTTGGCCATCTTGATCGCATTGATGGTTTCGGTGAGGGTGCCAATCTGGTTCAGTTTGATGAGAACGGAGTTGGTGGCGCCGAGATCGATGCCCTTTTGAATGTATTGGGTATTGGTGACGAAGAGGTCATCGCCGATGAGCTGGACTTTGTGGCCGAGTTCTTTGGTGAGCTTGACCCAGCCATCCCAATCGGATTCGCCTAAGCCATCCTCGATCGAGATGATCGGATAGGTTTCGACGAGTTTCTTCCAGTGGGCGATCAGTTCGTCGGTGGTGTAATCCTTGCCCGACTTCGGCTGATGATAATGGCCCGGCTTGCCTTCGACAAGCCATTCGGAAGCCGCGGCATCCATGGCGAGGAAGAAATCCTTGCCCGGGACATAGCCGGCTTTCTTGATGCCTTCGATGATGAGATCGAGGACTTCTTCATCCGCGCCCGTGGCGGTATTGGGGGCGAAACCGCCCTCATCGCCAGCGCCGGTGCTGAGCTTCTTGCCCTTTAAGATGCTCTGAAGGGCATGGAAGACTTCGGTGGACCAACGTAAGGCCTCGCTCCAAGAGGGAGCGCCGACCGGCATAATGAGGAACTCTTGCGAGTCGATGTTATCGAAAGCGTGGGCGCCGCCGTTCATGATGTTCATCATCGGGACGGGGAGCGTATTGGCCGAAGTGCCGCCGATGAAGCGGTAGAGCGGTTCGCCGAGCGACTCGGCAGCCGCGTGGGCGGCAGCGAGCGAAACGGCGAGGATGGCGTTAGCGCCAAGGCGGGACTTGTTGAAAGTGCCGTCGAGTTTGATCATCGTATTATCGACTAAAGCCGTATTCTTGGCATCGAGGCCTAAGATAGCCTTTTGGATCTCGCCATTGATATTGGCGACCGCTTTGGAGACGCCTTTGCCTCCGAATTTGCTCTTATCGCCATCACGAAGTTCAATGGCTTCGCGGCTGCCGGTAGAAGCGCCCGAGGGCGAACTGGCTCTGCCAATAGTTCCGTCGGCGAGAGTGACCTCCGCTTCGACGGTCGGATTGCCGCGCGAATCGATGATTTGGCGGCCATAGACCTTGACGATTTCTTGTCTGTTCATGGTTCTAATCTTTTTTCTCCTTTTAGTAACCGCGTACATTATACGCGGGCGCGGGCGAAAGCGAAATATGAAGGCTTGATTAATAACGGTTTACCGCAAAATGTTTAAAGATATTAACATTTACTTTCTCGAGGAGAATTCGGGTGGCTTCCCGACTAGGAATCTTTTTGTATGCGCTCAGGATTTTCGTTTTTAGCAATAAAAAGAAAAGGCACGTATCATCGGACGAAACGAAAGATTCTTTTTGTGTTGACAGTCGGTATTTTGCTGGTCAAAATCAGGGTGTTCTCTTTGCGCTGCATTGCATCCTCATCCTGCTTAAGGATTGCGCGATCACCAGTACAAACGATCAAGTTAGCCTTCCTCCTCGGGAAGTCTGACCGGGCCATTTTGGCAGCAGGCGGATAACGCGCTTGTGGGACGCTTGTGCCATCCCACGAGAGCGTCTTTTATTTCTTAAAAGGCAATGCGGCAAGAACATCCCTTAGCAAAGGAGTCCCTTATGGCCACCGAAAAAAACAAAAACACCATCTCACCCGCCGTGCTTGACCGTCTTGCTAACGGCAGCGCTTGCACCCCCACCGCTCTTTTAAATAGCGAAAATCTCACCCCCGAAGGCCTTAACCCCGAAGAAGTCGAGGAACGGCGGGAGCGTTATGGGTCCAACGACATCGCCCGCAAAAAGAAAGATAGCGTGGCCAAACGCCTCTTTGCGAGTTTCATCAACCCCTTCACCATCGTCTTGCTCGTTTTGGCGGGGATTTCTTTGGTCACCGACATCATCCTGCCGTCCCCTGGCGAGCGGAACTATCTGACCGTCTCGATGGTCCTTTCGATGGTTCTCATCAGCGGCTTCATGAGTTTTATCCAAGAATACAAATCGGGCAAAGCCGCTGAGAAATTGGCCTCTTTGGTCGGCAATACCGCGACTCTCATCCGCGAAGGTCAACGTCAAGATATCCCCTTCCGGGAACTCGTCGTCGGAGACCGGGTGCTTTTATCTTCGGGCGACATGATCCCGGCCGATATCCGCCTCATCGAAACCAAAGACCTCTTCATCAATCAAAGCGCCCTGACCGGTGAAAGCGAGCCCATCGAAAAGACGCCCCTCGCCGATCCCAATCACGCCCACGCGCCCTTAGAGGCCACCAACCTCGCCCTCATGGGTTCTAACGTCATCAGCGGCAGCGCGACCGGCATTGTCTTAAGCGTTGGCAAAGACACCTTCTTTGGCTGCATCGCCGCCAAGCTCACCGCCAAAAAGGAAGCCACCAGCTTCGATAAGGGCATCAAGAAAATTTCGTGGACCCTCATCCTTTTCATCGTGATGATGGCCCCGCTCGTCTTCGTGATCAATGGCTTGTTCAAAACCGGCGAGGATCGCTGGCTTAACGCCTTGCTTTTCGCGTTGTCCGTCGCGGTCGGATTAACCCCGGAAATGCTGCCGATGATCGTCTCGGCGAACCTGGCGAAATCCGCGATTGCGATGTCGAAGCAAAAGGTCATCATCAAAAACCTCAGCGCCATCCAAAATCTTGGGGCCATGAGCGTGCTTTGCACCGATAAGACCGGAACGCTGACCGAAGATCGAATCGCCCTAGAATTCCACCACAACATCATGGGCAAAGAGGATGAACGGGTCCTCCGCCACGCCTTCCTGAATTCTTATTATCAAACCGGCTTGAAGAACGTGATGGACCTCGCCATCATCGCCCATGGCGAAGCCGATGGCCTCAGTGCCATCACCTCCAACTACCGCAAAGTCGATGAAATCCCCTTCGATTTCGTGAGGCGGCGGATGTCGGTGGTCGTCGCGGATAAATCGGGCAAACGCCAGCTCATCACCAAAGGCGCCGTCGAAGAGATGCTCGCCGTTTCTTCCTTCGCCGAATACGAAGGCAAAGTCCAACCCTTAACCGATGACATCAAGAGTTTCATTTTGAAGAAGGCCGCCGAGTATAACGAGCAAGGCTTCCGCGTGCTCGCCCTCGCCCACAAAAACGAAGATTTGGGCAAAACCTTGACCGCGGATGATGAAAAAGGAATGGTCCTCATCGGGTATCTGGCTTTCTTCGATCCGCCCAAGGCCTCGGCTAAGGACGCCCTCAAGCAGCTGCAGGAATATGGCGTCGCCGTCAAGATTCTCACCGGCGATAACGAAGCCATCACCCGCCACGTCTGCGCCGAAGTCGGCTTGCCCACCGAGACGATCCTGCTCGGGAATGAAATCGCTGAGCTGAATGACGACGACCTCGCTAAAGCCTGCGAGACCCACGCGATCTTCGCTAAACTTAGCCCCGCCCAAAAGACTCGGATCGTTTCGTTATTGCGGCGTCAGCACACCGTCGGATTCATGGGAGATGGCATCAATGATGCCGCGGCCATGAAAGCCGCCGATGTCGGCATTTCCGTCGATACCGCTGTCGATATCGCTAAGGAAAGCAGCGACATCATCCTCACCGAAAAGGATCTAGCCGTCTTAGAAAATGGCATCCGCGAAGGCCGCAAGACCTACGCCAACACCACGAAATACATCAAGCTCACCACCAGCTCCAACTTCGGCAATATGCTTTCGATTTTGGTCGCCTCGGTTTTCTTACCCTTTTTGCCGATGCTGCCGCTGCAGATTCTCGTCTTGAACCTCATCTACGACATCTCGTGTTTAGCCTTGCCCTTCGATAACGTCGATGAAGATTATCTGAAGAAGCCGCGGCGTTGGGAAGCCGTCTCGATTTCGCGGTTCATGCTTTGCTTTGGCCCGATCTCTTCCTTGTTCGATATCGCGACCTACCTCATCATGTTCTTCTATTTCTGCCCGCAGGCGTATGGTGGGGCTTATGGGAGCTTATCCGCGAGCGATCAGCTGGCCTTTGCCACCCTCTTCCAAGCCGGTTGGTTCGTGGAATCGCAATGGAGCCAAACCATGGTCGTCCACGCCCTAAGGAGCGAAAAGATCCCCTTCATCAAGACCAACGCCTCCTGGCTGGTCTACCTCATGAGCGGATTAGGGATCGCCATTTCGACCTGCTTGGCCCTCTTCTTAGGCTTTGGCTATGGAAAAGCCGCCCTCAACTGGCAATATTTCCTCTATCTCTTTGGGGTCGTTTTCACCTACATCGTGCTGGTGAGCCTCATTAAGAAACTTTATCTCCACCACTTCAAAGAGCTGCTCTAACAGCAAGCCGAATCAGCGAGGGGCTAGCCTAACGGCTTACCCCTCTTTTTTTGGCGGCTTAGGGGCATCCCATTCATCGCCCGCCACCTTGGCCAAATCAACGCCTTTAGTTTCACTGACCTTAAGGGCAAGAAGGAGCAGAGCCCCGCTCACTCCAGGCAGGGCGAGGCCTAAGAAGAGATAGTCCAAATACCTTAGGTTGCTTCCCGAATATTGGGTGAAGAGCATGCTGACGATCATTCCGAAGAGGTAGCCTCCGCCCGCGAAGAGGTTTTGGGCCGCGGCGATCGAGCTCCGGTAGTTGGTGGGCGCCGACTCCCCCGCCATTAATCCGAGGGTGTCGCCCCAGTTCCAATAACCGGCGAGAAATAAGCCAAGGAAGAAGCCAAGGAGATAACCGTTCCATGAAAAGCTTAGGCCTAAGCACAAAAAGAGGAGGCCGCTGACGAGAAGGCCCGCCAAGATAAAGGAGACTTTCTTACGGCCGAACTTATCGCTAAATAACCCATAGAGGATCGTGATCAAGGAACAGACGAACGGCCAGACGAGGGCGGCATGGGCGAGCTCGGCATCGCTGAGCCCTCCGTCTTTCATGATCGTGCCGTAATAGGCGGTCGCGTAGAAAGCGGTCGTATAGAACAAGGAGAGCAATAGAATGGCCCGGAGTTGCCGGTGATGAAAGGCAAAGCCAATCGCTTGAAATAAGCCGCCCTGACTATCGTTTTGTTTCTTTTTCTTGTCGCTAAGCAAGGCGATTTTCTCCTCGTCGCTTAACGAGAGATAGGCGATGCGCTTCTCGATGAATTCATCGGTCTCCCTAGCGAAGAATAGGGCCAAGAAAGAAACGATGAAACCTATGACGGCAGGGATAAGGAAAACATAGCGCCATTTCCCCGCATTGCCTTTCATGAAGGCTTCCATTCCTAGGCCGATCAGGGCGATCCCGAGTTGGGCGATGCCTTTAATGAGGGCCAAGAAAGTCGCCCGATGCTTCGGGGGCGCGGTCTCGCTTAGATAGACGACTTGCATGTCCGGCCCCGTCATGAAACAAAGGAAAAAGAAGCCAAGATAATAGACCCAGAACTCGGGGCTAAAGAAGCAAAGCAGCATCCCTAAGGACATCATCGCCGTGTTGATGATGAGGAAGATCTTGCGGCCATAGCGGTCCGCCAAGGGGCGATAAAGGAGCGAAGTGAATGAAAGGATAAGAGCGGCCAAGACCCCGATTTGCCAGCGACTTTGGGCGGTGTTGAGGTCTAAGCCCCACTTCGAAACAAAGAACTCATCGACCATATAGGACTGCATGGTCGAGTTGAGGTTCGTCGCGACTTCATCGACGATATAGACCGAGGTGAGGATGAGGACGAGATAAAAGAAATAGAGTTTGCGCTTGGGCCGGCGCCTTTCTTTAAGCCAATGGCCGAGCTCGCGGTCATCGTGGGCGTGTTCGCGCTGGATTTTCTTCACCAAAAAAGCCGAGGGTTCCGCTAACGCTTTGCTTTGCTTTTTCGCCATAAAAAGAACAACCGAGAATAGTATAAAACAAATCGTGAAGGCTGAGGCTTTTTACTTGGTGCGGTCTTTTTGACCTTCCAAGGCTTCTTCAATGATCCGTCCCACGTTCTCGGGCTGGAGGTCGATCTGGCCGATCGAAGAGATGAGAATGATGAGAAAGGCCGCGGAGATGGTCAAGGTCGCGATGGCGCTGAGGATGCTCGCGGTCATATATTGCCAGCCTTCCTTCCCCTGACCAAAGGAACTTTGGCAAAAGAAGACGAACTCGGCGCCTAAATAAAGCACCGCAAAGATGGTGAGGACTAAGGCCGTAACGATGAGAGGTTTCTTGCGTAAGAGCAAACCGAGGAAGGCCAAAACCCCGTTGAGAATCAGGACGGCGCTGATCGCGATGCTGCCAAAACGAGCGTTATTGCCGCTTTCCTCTCCCACGATGCCATTGATGGCCTGAATCAAAGTGCCATAGTGGAAAGAAAAGACGACGAAATAGCTATAAAAGGCCAAGAAAGAGAGGGCCCAAAAGATTGAGCGATGGCTTAAGCCTCCGATGATGCCTAGTAACGCCCCCGCCCCCCAAAGCCCGGCAAATAATCCATACCAAAATAACGGTTCGATTTCGTTATTTTTCGAAAACGTCAAAAGGATCACAATGCTCGCTATCGCAAAGAAAAAAGTGGCCAAAAGACTGGCCACTAAATACCCGTTTTCGTTCGCCTCTTGCTTCATTTTGGAATCTAGTGCCCGCTCTTGCTTGACTAATCAAACGGCGAGCCTAGAATAAATCTAGCGAAGATGGAGACACGCTTAAACACCCAAACGGGTGCATGAAGTACCACTCCGGAGCCCTTAATGAAGAATTAAGCGAGTCCTTCCGCGTTAAGGAAGAAGAAAAAGCGCAGGGCAATCGCCCTGAAGTAAGGTGGTACCGCGTATTGGCGTCCTTATGCAGGGCGCTTTTTATTTGCTTAGGAGGCAAATCATGAAAATTCGTTACGCAAAGCAAGAATTCGAAGTCAATGCGGGAGCCAATGGCTTCGACGTCGCCAAGGTCGTTGACCCGGAGAAGAAGAACAAAGCTCTCGCCTACAAGATCGGCGAAAAGATCTTCGACATGCGGGAGCCGATCGCTGATGGCAGCGACCTCTCCTTCGTCATGCCCGAAGACCCCGAAGGTTTCGAGATGCTGAACCACTCCTGCAGCCACTTGATGGCCCAGGCGATCAAACACCTCTATCCCAATGCCTTATTCGGCTTTGGACCTTCGATCGAAGAAGGCTTCTATTACGATATCGATTTCGGCGATAAAGTCGTCACCGAAGCGGATTTTGCCGCCATCGAAGCTGAGATGAAGAAACTCAGCAAGGACAACATCCCCTTTAAGCGCCGCGAAATCTCGATGCAAGAAGCCTTGGACGTCTTTAAAGACAACCACTACAAGGTGGAGCACATCAAGGAACTCGAAGCCCCGATCTCCCTCTATGAGCAGGGCGATTTCACCGACCTCTGCCGCGGGCCTCACGTCCCGAGCACGGGCTACCTGAAGCATTTCAAACTTCTCTCGTTGGCTGGCGCCTATTGGCGGGGCGATAGCAAGAACAAGCAATTGACCCGCATCTACGCGACCTGCTGGCCGAGCGAAGAAGCCTTGCAGAACTACCTCCAAATCCTCGAGAAGCGGAAGGCCAATGACCACCGTAAACTCGGCAAAGAACTTGGCCTCTTCATGATTTCCGACTATGGTCCGGGCTTCCCCTTCTTCTTACCGAAAGGCATGATCGTGAAGAACGAACTCATCTCCTATTGGCGGGACATCCATCAAAAAGCCGGCTATCTCGAAGTCGAGACTCCGACGATGCTATCGCGTGAACTCTGGGAAACCTCGGGGCACTGGGAGCATTACAAGGAGAACATGTACACCACCAAGATCGACGATAAGGACTTTGCCATCAAACCGATGAACTGCCCGGGCGCCATGCTCGTCTACAACAACTCGATCCATTCCTATAAGGACTTGCCGGTTCGCATCGCTGAACTCGGCCACGTCCACCGCCACGAAGCTTCCGGCGCCTTAAATGGTTTGTTCCGGGTTCGGGCCTTCACCCAAGATGATGCCCATATTCTCATCCGCTTCGACCAAATCGAAAGCGAAGTCAAGGCCATCATGGCCATCTTCGATGAGGTCTATAAGGTCTTTGGCCTCAGCTACAAGATCGTCTTATCGACCCGGCCCGAGAAAGACTATATCGGCACGGTCGAATATTGGGACAAATCCGAAGCCATCCTGGCCCAAGCCTGCAAGGACTCCGGCCACGAATACACGATCAATCCTGGCGATGGCGCTTTCTATGGCCCGAAACTCGACTTCAAACTGAAGGACAGCATGGGCCGGACTTGGCAATGCGGCACCATTCAGCTCGACGTCAACCTCCCCCACCGTTTCGGCTGCTACTACATCGATGAGAAAGGCCAAAAGGTCGAACCCGTCATGCTTCACCGCGTCGTCTTCGGCTCGATCGAACGCTTCATCGGCATCATCATCGAGGAATACGGCGGCGCCTTCCCGACTTGGTTAGCCCCGATTCAGTGCGCAGTTTTGCCGGTTAATGGCGAAGCCGCCAAGCACGAAGAGCAAGCTAAGAAAGTCGTGCAGGCTCTCCAAGATGCCCACGTTCGCGTTGAGTTAAGAGACAGTAACGACAAGGTCGGATACCGTCTACGCAATGCCCAGGTCGAAAAGATTCCTTTTACCCTCGTGATCGGCGATAAAGAAGCCGAATCCAATAGTGTGACCTACCGCGTCTTTGGTAGCGATAAACAGGTGAGCGTTTCCTTAGAGGACTTCGTTAAACTCATCCGCAAATCGATCGACACCAAAGCCCGGTATTAATCGTTAGAGGTTCGCGGCGGATTACTTCGGTAGTCCGCCGCTTTTTTATTCATTTCGCGTAGTTAAATAAAATCAAACTACGCTATTTTGCGTATTCTTTTATTTATAACTACGCTTTTTTCTATAATAGAGCCATGGCGATTGAAGAATTAAGAAAATCGAAGGGTCTGGCTCAAGCCCAAGCAGCCGTTTTATTAAAGATGCCGTTAAGGACCTACCAGAACTATGAGTCCCCACGGATATCCCCCACCTCTTGGCGAGCCCTATTCATCGAAAAAGAACTAAGGGCTTATGAGCCCTATAACGAGAAACAAGGCATCTTACTTTGCCACAGATCAAAGCCATTGCCACTCCAATCTTTAAAGCCCACCGCATCGAATTTGCCTATCTTTTTGGTTCTTATGCCAAAGGGACTCCCCACGGTTCTTCCGATGTTGACCTTTTCATCAAAGGCCCCGATGATGGTCTCGCCTTCTTTAAATTGATTGAAGAACTTCGGCAGGCTCTCCACAAAAAGGTCGATCTCGTCCGTTATCAAGACATGAGCCCAACCTTACCTATTTTTTGTGAGATACCAAAAACAGGGGTCAAGATTTTTGGATCATGAAAAAACAGATCATTATTACGCGGAAAAAATCCTCGACGATATCAACCGCATCTTAGTTTATTCCAGGCGGGCCAACTTTGTGGACCCGAGCACGAATGAAGAAGCTATCGATGCAATCGACTTTCGAATGATATATCTCCGAGAAATGTTTGAAGGCTTATCCTCCGATTTCCTTAGGGACCATCCGAAAATCGATTGGGAAGGCGTTGTGAGTTTCCCTAACCAACTTGCCCACAATTACGGGGCGGTTGATTTTGTCTTTTACCGTCGCTTTATCGAAAAGGATCTAAGCGAAATGAAACGGCAATTTGAAGCCTACCTCTCGTAAAATAAAAGGCCGAACAAGCGGCCTTTTACTGGAGAATCCAATGGCGATCAGCCGTAATAATAGAAGGCGGCGTTTTCGTCATCGGTATGGGCGGCGTCGACCGCAAGGGAGAGAGCCAGCAGCGGCAGCTCGTTCTTCGGATCGGTGGCCGTAAGGTAATAGGTGTTGGCCCAGCTGAAGATCTTGCGCTGCATGACCCCGAGCGGCACCCCATCATTTCCGACGACTTGATAATTCCATTCAAAGAGGTCGCCCGTGATTTTGGCGCCCATGAAATCGACATGGTACTTTGGCTTAAAGAACGAGAGCTTTTCTTTGACGGTGCCCTTAAGGTCTCCGGCGACATAGATTTCGAATTGATGAAGGAACGACCAGGCTTTTTCTTTGACGAAGGCGACCTCGTTATGGCTAAGATCGTAGATATGAAGCTTGTGGCCTAAGCTAAAGAATTCGCCTTCGACGTGATAGACGGGGCGGCCTTCTTCATCGTAGATATCGTATTTCTCGGTCCAGGAAAAAATCCGTTCACGAATTGCTAAGCCCATGCCATGCCTTCTTTCTTTATCAACAATAAAAAGAACCGCCAGAGCGGCTCTTTATTCCGGATCTTGGAAGTTACCGGGCTTGAAGGTCCGGTTCATATTGGCCTTTTCCATGGCCAGGAGCTTTTTCTTCAGATCGAGCCCGCCTTGGTAACCGACCAAATCGCCTTTTTTGCCGATGACGCGATGGCAAGGAATGAATAAGGGAATGGGGTTGCGGTTGACGGCCATGCCCACGGCTTTGGCGGCCTTCTTATCGCCTAAGGCCTCCGCCACTTCTTCATAGCTTCTCGTCTCCCCATAAGGAATCGTTTGGAGATAGGCGTAGACTTTGAGTTCGAATTCGGTGCCTTCCGGCTTAAGACGAAGATCGAAAGTCTTGCGTTGACCGAAGAAATATTGATTGAGTTCGACGATGGCATCATAAAGAACGGTGTTCTCTTCATTGCTGGCCATCGGGATATCGAGAGCCCCAAAACGGAGCCCTAAAATCTCCTTATCATCGACAATGATTGTGACATCGCCGGCGGCGGTGTCGTAAACGGCGTAGCGAAGAGCCATTTTCTCTATTTGCTTCTTTCTTCACTAATATTAATAGCCATTTTCCCTAAAAAGAGCAAGCGTTCCCCTTTGGGGAGGG
>Ga0268360_1002739_pt1 | contig 12673 bp, 7 predicted proteins | sample BioMet11_FD_192465 | JGI IMG/M metagenome (GOLD analysis project Ga0268360, IMG submission 192465) | Sewage microbial communities from Oakland, California, United States - Biofuel 11 (Illumina Assembly) | ecosystem: Engineered > Wastewater > Sewage > Unclassified | place: USA: California... | reverse complement strand
TTGCAAAGCTTTATGCACCTTGCCCATAAAAAGTGGTCCCGGATCAATCTTAAGAGAATAATAGCCATTGACTTTCTCTATATACAAGCCGGTACTTCTAGCCTGTTCCTGCTGGTAATGTCCTATCACATATTTGATGGTACTATATTTTTCGGACAAGTAACGTATCAAAGCAATGTTAGCCTGAACCTGTTCCTGGGTTAAGTCCTCCAACCCATTAACACCACCCACATTCTCCACACCAATGGCACACCAGTTATAGCCAATAATGTGTCTGTTTAGGGCATCCTCCGGTGTTAACTGGAAAATTGTGCCATCCCTGGCCACCAAATAATGTGATCCCACATTTAATTTGCCATTCTTCAAGCTGGCACTGACCGCCGGGTAGAAAAAATTATAGGTTCCTTCCCAGTTACCGGCTGCCGTCCAATGCAAAACAATCATCTGCGGTACGATAGTGTCAATATCCTTACCATAATGCATTCTTGCGTACTCATGAATCAACCGGCTTCTTTTAGCTCCCCACTCAATACTCTTTTCTACCATAGCCGGTTTTAGTACCGGACCACTAGCTAAAGCTGTGGCCAGTGGTTTGGCAAATAGGCCATCATAGACTTTTCGTGACAGGTCTGCGATGTTTCCAATCGCTTCCCCGCCTACCTTATTGGCCAATACCACTAGCAGGTAATCACCCTGCTTGGTATAAATGATACCACCATCATTGTAGACACCCGGTAATTCGCCTGTCTTGTGTGCCACCTCTGTGCCCTGTGGCAAGCCTTGTGGTATCTTATCATTATCTGTCTGTCCCTTAAGGATATCCAGCATTTTCTCATCCATAGCTTCATTGACACAAGTATGTTTATACATCTGTAAAAAAATATTACCTAAATCATTAACAGAAGTATAGTTTTCACGGCCCTGTTGTTGAGCGGCAAAATCCATCATCCGTCTTTGCAGCCTGGTATCCTTATAGCCATGCTGCTGAATATAATTATTAATATTGTCCATGCCCAGCCGCTCAATCATGATATTGGTAGCAACATTGTCGCTCTCCACAATCATTTGCTCCAATAAATACTTAATAGATAGTTGACTGCCAACCGGCTTGCCTTGAATATTCCCTGCGCCACCAACGATTTCGTCCCTGCGTAATGTATGTATTTCGCTTTCCGCAAGAGTACCTTTGTTAATTTCCTCATAAGCCTTAGCCAAAATAAATACCTTAATCATACTAGCCGAAGGCATTGGCTTATTTTGATAGACATAAACAAAGTTTTGGTTAACATCATTGACGTAAACGGAATATTCTCCATCAAACTGTTGAACGTAACTATCTATTGTTCTTTTAAAATTTTCCTGTTGTTGTTTAGTGCGGAGCTCTTTCTCTTCAAATTCTTTTTTCAGATTATCTACAGCGGCAGCTTCCTTAATACGTTGCGCTGCTAAGATACTGTTATCCTGACTCTTTTTTGCCCAAAATCCACCCAGAAATAATACGGCAATCATAAGCGTGGCCAGCAAAGCTCTGGTTTTGATCATTCCGCGCCTTCTTTCCGTCCAGTTTCTTCAAGCTAGAAACCAAACTGTACAAAATCAACTAAAATTCAACTTTTTTAAGCTTTACATTTTTATTTTACCACCATTGCAGATTGTAAGCAATGAAACTAATAGTGCACTCCATTATTGGTACTGACAGTGACAAAAAAAGGCCTGTTGGCATTTGCCAACAGGCCTTTATCCTTATTTAAATAAATCCTTTATCCTTATTTAAATAAATCCTTTATCCTTATTTAAATAAATCCTTTACCTTGTTGAAGAAGCCCTTCTCCTCAGGATTAATACTGCCTCCGCCTACTTCACCAAACTTCTTTAAAGCCTCTTTTTGCACTGAATTTAGTTTAGTAGGAACTACTACCTTAATTGTAACTAACTGATCGCCCTTAATACCATTTCTCAGGCTGGGAATACCCTTTTCCTTTAGGCGCAGGACCTTATTCGGTTGTGTACCCTCAGGAACCTTCATAATCACCTGTCCATACAAAGTAGGAACTTTTATTTCTGCACCTAAGGTAGCCTGCACAATGCTGATAGGTACCTCGCACATTACAGTAGTGCCTTCTCTGGTGTAGAACTTATGAGGTTTCACATAGAGGTAAACATACAAATCCCCGGCTCTACCACCGCGTTTACCGGCACCGCCCTCACCGGCTACCCTTAGACGGGAGCCATTATCCACGCCGGCAGGAATCTTCACGGTAAGAATATGTTTATTCTTGGTGCGGCCAGTTCCCTTACAATCTTTGCAAGGCTGGGTAATAATCTTGCCTGTACCATGACATCTAGAACACGGACGCACATTAATCATCTGTCCAAACATGCTATTTTGCGCTACACGTACCTCACCTGTACCATGGCACTCCGGACAAACATCCACTTTGCTACCAGGTTCAGCACCTGAGCCATGACAATGCTCGCATTCATCCTCCCGGTTTACGGAAACTTTCTTTTCTACACCAAAAGCAGCTTCTTCGAAAGTGATTTCCATATCCAGTCTCAAGTCGTTACCCTGCTCAGGTCCATTGTTGGAACGAGAGGAACGACCCCTGCCGCCGAAGAACATGTTGAAAATATCATCCATGCCTTCGCCACCGAAACTGCCTGTAAAACCACCACCGTTAAATCCACCAAAGGGGTTACCGCCTCCGAAACCACCGAAGGGATTGCCTCCTGCGCCGCCACCGTTTTGGAAGGCAGCATGCCCATACTGGTCGTAAGCGGCACGCTTTTGCTCGTCGCTTAGCACACTATATGCCTCGCTGCACTCCTTAAACTTATCAGCGGCATCAGGATTATCCTTGTTCACGTCCGGGTGATACTTACGTGCCAATTTACGATATGCTTTTTTAATTTCATCGGCCGTAGCGGTTTTCGCCACTCCCAGCACCTCATAATAATCTTTCTTATCAGCCATCAGTATCTCCCTCTATCAAAACTTATTTCTTTTCATCATCTACTACTTCAGCATCTACTACATTGTCGTCAGCTTTCTTTTCCTGGCTGGCACCTTGAGCACCTGCACCCTGAGCACTGGCAGCACCCTGTTGTGCGCCCTGGTTTTGCTTGTAAAGCTCAGCAGACAATTCATACAGAGGTTTTTGCAAAGCTTCTGTATCAGCTTTAATCTTATCGTTATCTTGACCCTTCAAGGTTTCCTTCAAGGTACCAATAGCGTCTTGAACTTTCTTAATCAGGTCATCATGGCCCTTGCCGGACATATCTTTCACAGTCTTTTCAGCTTGGTAAACCATAGTATCTGCCTGGTTACGAATCTCTACGCCTTCCTTGCGTTTCTTATCGGCAGCAGCATTAGCTTCTGCTTCCTTAACCATCTTCTCTACTTCATCCTTCTTCAAGCTACCGGAAGAAGTAATCGTAATCTTCTGTTCCTTGCCGGTACCCAGATCCTTGGCGCTTACGTTAACGATACCGTTGGCATCAATATCGAAAGCAACTTCAATTTGAGGTACACCACGTGGAGCCAAAGGAATACCGCCTAATTCAAAACGACCCAAAGTCTTGTTATCTGCAGCCATTTCACGTTCGCCTTGCAGTACATGGATATCTACAGAAGGCTGGTTATCAGCAGCAGTGGAGAATACTTGCTTACGGGAAGTAGGAATAGTAGTATTACGATCAATGATTCTGGTAAATACACCGCCCATGGTTTCAATACCCAAGGACAACGGAGTAACATCCAGCAACAATACGTCCTTAACATCACCGGCTAAAACACCGGCTTGAATAGCTGCACCAACAGCTACGCATTCATCAGGGTTAACACCATGAGCAGGTTCCTTGCCCAAAACCTTTTTAATAGCATCTTGTACAGCAGGAATTCTGGAAGAACCGCCGACTAACAGGATCTTTTCAATGTCCTTCACCTCAAGCTTAGCATCAGCCAAAGCTCTGTGCGTGCAGGCGATAGTCTTTTCTACCAGGTCAGCAGTCATTTCATCAAATTTTGCTCTGGTTAAATCCATATCCAAGTGTTGAGGGCCATTAGCACCTGCAGTAATGAAGGGCAGGTTGATGTTGGTGGTCAACATATTGGACAATTCAATCTTGGCCTTTTCTGCAGCTTCACGAATACGTTGCATAGCCATTCTGTCACCGGTCAAATCAATGCCGGTAGATTTCTTAAATTCATCAGTCATCCATTTCATGATGCGTTCATCAAAGTCATCGCCGCCTAGGTGGGTATCACCATTGGTGGATTTTACTTCGAACACGCCATCGCCCATTTCCAAAATGGACACATCGAAGGTACCGCCGCCCAAGTCATAAACCAAAACGGTATGGTCACCGCTCTTATCAGCACCATAAGCCAGTGCTGCAGCAGTAGGTTCGTTGATAATACGCATTACTTCCAAACCGGCAATCTTACCGGCATCCTTGGTAGCCTGACGTTGGCTATCATTGAAGTAAGCAGGTACGGTAATAACAGCTTGGGTTACCTTTTCGCCTAAATACTTTTCAGCATCGCCCTTCATCTTCTCCAGAATCATAGCAGAAATTTGCTCAGGAGTGTAATCCTTACCATCAATGTCTACCTTATATTGAGTACCCATTTTACGTTTAATAGAACTAATGGTTCTTTCCGGATTGGAAACAGCCTGGCGCTTTGCCAATTGACCAACCAATCTTTCGCCATTTTTAGTGAAACCAACTACAGACGGAGTTAAACGACCGCCTTCTTGGGTGGAGATAACTGTAGCTTCTCCACCTTCCATAACAGCTACTACAGAGTTCGTCGTACCTAAGTCAATACCAATTATTTTAGACATATTCTATTCCTCCCTAGAAATAAATTGTTGTTTTATATTTTTATATAACAGCCACTCAATTATGGGCTATTAATCAACCGTTACGTACTACCCTCACCTTGGAGTGCCGGATAATATTGTCGCCAATCTTATAACCCTTTTCCAAAACCATGTCTACTGTGTCATCTGCCATGTCGGGATTAGCTCCCTGCATAACAGCCTCATGGACCTCAGGATTGAAGGGTTCTCCTTGCGCCTTAATTTCCTCTATTTTTAAAGAAGCCAGCGCTTGTTCAAATTGCTTATGAATTTTGCTCAGTCCCACTTTAAGTGCTTCGCCATCCGTAGAACTAGTCAAGCTTTGCTCAGCTCTTTCGAAATTATCCAGTACCTTTAAGAACTCTTTGGTAACACTGGCTGTAACATACTTGCTGAGTTTTTCCTGTTCTTCATTGTTACGTCTACGGAAGTTATCAAAATCCGCTTGCAATCTGAGTAAGCGATTTTGCAGCTCCTCAATTTTTTGATCCTTGGCCTGCAAGGCTGCTTCCACCTTAGCTGTTGCTTCCTCAGCCTGAGCCTGAGCAACCTTTTCTGCTTCTTCAGCCTGTACGGTTTCAGTGGCAGCTGTGGCCTCATTAGCTCCCGGTGCATCAGTAGCCTGCGGCACCTCTTGCGTAGCCTGAGCCTCCTCAGCAGTAACAGTATCTTGCTCTGTTATTTTTTCTGCTTCAGCTTCAGCATTCACTTTATTAAAAGGATTGTGTTCTTGAAAATGATTGTGCTTAGACAAATTGCTACCTCCTCATTTAATACCTTCTTTAAATATTACCTGTAAATATTTGTGCAAATAATCCATTACAGAAACTACTTTCTTATATTCCATACGAGTTGGCCCCAGTACTGCCAAGGTTCCCACTACCTGACCATTTAAACGATAGGTAGCCTGAATCATACTGCAATCCTGGATACTGGTAAATTTATTTTCACTGCCGATGGTAATGCGTAGCCCGGAATCAACTCCGGCATTCAGCATATCCTTCAGCACCTTTTCTTCTTCTAAAACACCCAGCAGCTCTTTAATTCTTTCAGCATCCTGAAACTCCGGTTGATTAAAAATCTGCCTGGTACCACCCATGAACATTTTTTCTCTGTTCTGGCCAACCTGCATTTGTTTAATAGCTTGTAATAAGGAAGTAAACAAAAGCTTGTCATTGGCAAGATTATCATGTAGCGTATCCAACTGTTGCTCAGATACATCTATCAGCTTGGTGCCATGGAGCAAATTGGTAACACGCTGGGCCAGATAATCCAGCTCTTCCTGCTTCATGCCCACCGGAATAGCAATAACGGCATTATCAATCTGGCCGTCTTCGGTAATCACGCAAAGAATAGCTTGATGTTCATTAAGAGGCAAGAACCTCATATAAGAAAAGCTTGTACTGCTATCTCCTTTAGCCAAAACCATGGAAACATTCTTACTCATGCGAGAAAGAATCTTGGCAGTGGACTTAAAAATATCATCAATACTATGAACCCGCTCCCTATACCAGCTATCGATAAGGGCCATATCATTAGAGCTCAATGCCCCGGGTTTAACCATAGAATCAACATAATAACGATAAGCTTGAGCTGAAGGAACCCTTCCTGAAGAGGTATGGGGCTGCTCCAAAAAGCCCAAGAGCTCCAAGTCAGACATTTCATTACGAATTGTCGCAGGACTAATACCCAGATTATATTTACGGGCGATGGTTCTGGATCCTACAGGCTCAGCTGTAGCAATATAATCTTCAATGATGATTTGAAGTATCTTCTTCTTTCTATCATCCAGCATCTCCATCTGCCCCTTTCTGTTTTTTGTTAGCACTCTCATTGGTGGAGTGCTAACATCTGAATATAAAGATACACCTCTTTCTGCCAAAAGTCAATAATATTTTAGGAAATCACAAAAATTTTTCAAATACTACGTTGCCCAGAGCCATACCCCGTTCAGTCAGTCGGATGGTATGCCCTTGTTCTACAGTTATAAGTCCTTGGTGCTGGGTTTCCTCTAAAATTTGGCCATATTGGGAGAAGAAGTTTAAGGCATATCTTTTTTCAATTTCTTCTATATTAATACCTTGGGTCAGGCGTAACCCCATAAAAATACATTCACTTAGGCTGGTTTCCCTGGTTAGTTCCTCTTTTAATGGTTCCTTGCCTTGCAAATACTCTTTCATTGTTCTTACATTAGTTGTTCTTTGGTGCCCGTCAAACCCGGTAGCATTAAGGCCAAAGCCTAAATAGGGATAATAATGCCAATATACCAGATTGTGTTGAGATTCTTGGCCGGCTACGGCATAGTTGGAGATCTCATACCGCTTAATGCCCTGCCCGGGCAGATATTTATTGACCAAATCATACATATCCCCGGCTTCATCCTCCGTCGGTAGTACAACTTCCCCTTTTGCCAGCTGTTGGGCCAAGGGGGTGGTTTCTTCCACGGTAAGGCCATAAACAGAAATATGTTTTATGCCTGTTGCCACCAGTCTGGCTAAAGAATTGGCTAACGTAGCCTTGGTTTGGGTAGGATAGCCATAAATCAGGTCACCGCTTATCCGTGTAAAGCCTGCCTCTTTAGCTTCCTGAATGGCCAGCAGGGCTTCTTCGCTATTATGGATTCTCCCCATAAGCTTCAGCTCGTCATCCTGTAGAGACTGGATACCCATGCTGAGACGGTCAAAGCCCATGGCTCTTAAAGCGGCTAATTTATGCGGAGACAAGGTCCCCGGGTTGGCTTCAATAGTTACTTCAGCCGGATTTTGCCACAGACCCCCGGCTTTTAAGGTATTCACTATTTGCTCAAGGTATTTTAGGGGCAGGACACTGGGCGTGCCGCCACCCCAATAAATGGTAGCATTAGGGACAACGGGCAAAGCGCCTCGCCAGGTAGTAATTTCCTGACAGAGACGCTGAGTATATTGCTGCATTATTTCTTCGCTTTGGCGAGGAAAAGAAGCAAAGTCACAATATGCACATTTTTGCAAACAAAAAGGGATATGTATATATATCCCTTGAATTTCTTGCCATTTGTCCATGTTATTTGTCATATTACTTATCCTCGCAATTTATTGCCTCGGGCGCCTGGTGCCATGCGGCCGGCTTTACGGACAGAACTTGTCTCTGGCCGGTCCTCGGCAAGGTCGCCCTTAGGCAAATAAATCTGCTCGTCACACTTATTTGTCATCCATCTTTAATATTGCCATAAAGGCTTCTTGTGGAAGCTCTACCGTACCAACTTGCTTCATGCGTTTTTTGCCGGCTTTTTGTTTTTCCAGCAGCTTTCTCTTTCTGGTAATATCACCGCCATAGCATTTAGCTAAAACGTCTTTACGCATGGCGCTAACAGTTTCTCTGGCAATAATCTTGCTGCCGATAGCGGCTTGGATAGGTATTTCAAAGAGTTGTCTGGGAATGAGCTTGCGAAGTCTCTCTACAAGAGCTCTCCCTCGTACCTGGGCCCTATCTCTATGTACAATTGCAGATAAAGCGTCTACCGGATCGCCGTTTAAGAGTATATCTACCTTTACCAAATCAGAAGGTTTATAACCGTGCAGTTCATAGTCCAAAGAAGCATAGCCTCTGGAGATGGACTTTAGTCTATCAAAGTAATCAAAAATAATTTCGCTCAAGGGCAATTCGTAGTGCAGCATGACTCTGGTTTCATCCAGATAGGTCATATTAGCGTACTCACCACGTTTTTCCTGAGACAGCTCCATAACTGGTCCCACGTAATCCTTGGGGACTATGATGGTAGCATTAACATAGGGTTCCTCTACATGGTCGATCACGGTTTGAGGTGGAAACAGGGATGGATTATCCACTGTCTCTACTTCTCCGTTAGTCTTAAACACTTCATATATAACGTTGGGCGCGGTAGTTAAAAGAGTCAAATCATATTCTCTTTCCAACCTTTCCTTAATTACATCCATGTGTAAAAGGCCTAGGAAACCGCAGCGAAAACCGAAGCCCAAGGCTGCAGATGTCTCTGGTTCGAACATTAGGGAAGCATCATTTAACTGTAATTTTTCCAAGGCATCTCGAAGATTGTCATAATCAGAATTCTCTACCGGGTAAAGTCCACAATATACCATTGGTGTGGCTTTGCGATAACCGGGTAGTGGCATAGAGGCAGGATTCTCATTACCGGTAACGGTATCACCTACTCTGGCATCCTTCACATTCTTAATGGCAGCGGCCAGAAAACCTACCTGGCCTTCTTCCAAGGATTCCACGTTTACCAAGGCAGGTTTGAATACACCCACCTCTGTTACTTCAAAGACCTTCTCCGTCGCCATCATGCGGATCATCATACCTTTTTTCAAAGAGCCGTTAACAACTCTTACATACAGCATAACGCCCTTATAGGCATCAAACTTGGAATCAAACACCAAGGCCTGCAAGGGTGCATCACTATCTCCGGAAGGAGCAGGAACACGTTTTACCACTGCTTCCAGAACATCGTCTACTCCCAGACCCGTCTTGGCGCTGCACAGCACGGCTTCAGAAGCATCAATACCTAAAACTTCCTCAATTTCCTTTTTCACCAAAGCAGGATCTGCACTAGGTAAATCCACCTTATTAATAACAGGAATGATTTCCAAATCGTGCTCCATGGCCAGATACACATTAGCCAGGGTTTGGGCTTCAATACCCTGAGTAGCATCAATAACCAGCAGTGCTCCTTCGCACGCAGCTAAAGCCCGGGACACTTCGTAGTTAAAATCTACGTGGCCTGGGGTATCAATTAAATTCAGTATGTAGTTCTGTCCATCCTTAGCTGCATAGTTCAACTGTACAGCTTGTGCCTTTATGGTAATGCCTCTTTCTCTTTCCAGATCCAAAGAGTCCAGTACCTGCTCCTCCATCTCACGAGTGGAGAGAGTCCCGGTCTTTTCAATCAGTCTGTCAGCTAAGGTAGACTTACCATGGTCAATATGGGCAATGATAGAAAAATTACGAATATTATGACTTTGTCTCATTAATGATCGTTCTCTCTTTCAAAATATGTCGCTACATTATAACATTATTTTAGGATAATTGTGAAGATTTAGCATTGGAACGTGATTTATTCTTAAAAGTGGCGTTACCGATAACACAAGGCAAAAAATAAGGGGCTGACACAGTCAGCCTCTTACTCTGATTATGCAGTTTTCTTATCCTTCCGGCCAGCTTACCCGTCCTACCGGAACGACAAAAGCTCACAGGCAAATAAGCCTTATTTTAACCATTCAGCCAAGGTATGGTAAAGAATGCTAGGTACCACAGGCTTGGTTATGTAGTCATTAATGCCTGCGGCCAAAGCTTTTTCAATATCTTCCTGATAAGCATTGGCGCTTATTGCAATAATTGGAATTATCTCTCCATCCTTGCGGCCCAAACGGCGTATAGCTCTGGTTGCTGTCAGCCCATCCATAACAGGCATGCGCACATCCATAAGGATAGCGTTAAAATAACCTTCCTGGGATTTTTGAAAACTCTCTACGGCTTCCAGGCCGTTCTTAGCCACCATCAACTGCACGCCTTGTTTCTCCAAAAGGCGAGAAACAATCTCAGCGTTGATTTTATTATCTTCACACACCAGGACCTTCTTACCTCTAAGCTTATCAGGCAACGGAACATCTGCCTGCACAGCCTGTGTATAGCTGTCTGCTTTGGCAAAATCCAAGAAGAGGGTAAAAGTACTGCCCTTGCCCAACTCACTTTCTACCTCAATACGTCCCCGCATAAGTTCTACTAATTTTTTCACAATGGACAAGCCCAACCCGCTACCTGTGGTGTTGTCCTCATCCCATTCCCGCTCCTGGGCAAAAGCCTCAAACACATGGGGAAGGAATTCCGGAGAAATACCTCTGCCATTATCTCTTACGCTAATCTTGTCATGAATATAAGTAGGCGTTACTCCTAAACACTCGATACTCAGTTCCACCCTTCCGCCTTTAGGTGTAAACTTGACAGCATTGGTTAAAAGATTCAGGATAATTTCCTGTACTCTGGCAGCATCCGTTTTAATGGAAGTCATCAAGGCCTTGCTTGTGTCTACCGTAAAATTAATCTGCTTAGCCGCAGCCATAGGCTCAATGGCCGTCACAACAGCCTCCACTATTTCGCTGGTTTTAACTTCCGTAGGCCGCAGAGAAAGAGTACCTGCTTCAATCTTACTCAAGTCCAGGGTATCCTGCACCAGGCTTAATAGGGATTGACTAGTCGCTTGAATTTTTTGCAAATATTCTTGTTTCTTGTTGGCCTCGGCTTCCTGCAAGGCCAGTTCAGTAAAACCAATAATCCCGCTTAAAGGTGTACGCATATCATGGCTTACATCTGACAAAAATAAAGATTTAGCCTTGCTGGCCTGGCGAGCTGCCAGGAGCTGCTCTTCCAGCTGCTTTTTTATTTCTCGTTCTTCACTTAACCGCTTTCTATCATCAATGTCTACTACTACAACATAGAACCATTTCTTACCCTTGTCATCTGTGATTTGATGTCCCACATCATAAAACCAGCGCAAAAAACCGCTTTTGGTTTCAATACGGTATTCACAGGTATCAAATTCTCCGTTTTGAATTTGGTCATCAATGGATTTTAAGACATTAGCCCGATCTTCCTCGTAGACCATATCATCAAAACAATTATTAAATTTGGTACGAAATTCTTCTTCAGTATAGCCTAACAGGCGCAACAGCTGAGCACTGATAAAAGTAAACTGCCCTCTTGGTTTGGCTTCGTATTTAAAAATCCCTCCCGGGACAGCGGCCAGCAAATCCTTAATTTCCTCCTGCTGCTCCAAAATTATACTTCTATCATCCATTGCTGCTTCACCCCTATCCTGTCAGCCTTAACAAACATCTAAACACAGCACCTTAAATATTCTATTAAATTATATACCTTTTTAGTTAGGATAGGCAAATGAGAATTAGGAAAATTTAGTATTGTCTCACATGCCTAAGTAACATTGCTCTCCTTAGGTACAATCCCGTATGTCGGGCACTACCCATGCACTACCTTGGCCAGGGTAGCGTATAACTGTTTAGGCTCAATAGGCTTTGCCAAATGACCATTCATGCCCATTTGCCTGCTTTTACGCACATCATCAGCAAAAGCATTGGCAGACAACGCAATAATGGGCACAGTTTGCGCATCAGGACGCTTCAGGCCGCGGATAGCTTTTGTAGCTTCATAGCCATCCATAATGGGCATCCGAATATCCATTAAGATAACATCATAAGTATGGATGGGACCCTGTTCGAACTTTTTCACACCTATTTGTCCATCTACAGCAGTATCTACAAACATCCTTTTTTTCTTCAATAGAGCAACAATTATTTGTTGATTGAGAGGATGATCCTCGCAATACAGGACTCTTTTCCCCGCCAGTATTTCATCAACATTCAAATTATCGGCCGCCTTTGACATTTGCTCCTCTACCACAGTCTTAGGCAAACAAGCTTCAACTGCAGTTATGATAAAGGTCGTTCCCTTACCCAAAGCACTCTTTACCTCAATAGTGCCATCAATAAGGTCAACAAATTTCTTCACAATAGCTAATCCTAAACCGCTACCGCGTTTTTCACTGGTATCTATGCCGTTTTCCTGAGTAAAAGCCTCAAACATAACCCGTTGAAATTTCTCACTCATGCCAATACCGTTGTCACTAACAACTATACGTTTTTCCATTTGCTTGTGGCCAGGCAAAACTTTTCCCGTTACCGTGCAACTGATTGTTCCCCCTTCCGGAGTATACTTGGAGGCGTTGCTCAGCAGATTAAAGGCAAGTCTGGACACAATCAATTTGTCCTGTAGCGCCATAT
>Ga0268360_1002738_pt1 | contig 12678 bp, 10 predicted proteins | sample BioMet11_FD_192465 | JGI IMG/M metagenome (GOLD analysis project Ga0268360, IMG submission 192465) | Sewage microbial communities from Oakland, California, United States - Biofuel 11 (Illumina Assembly) | ecosystem: Engineered > Wastewater > Sewage > Unclassified | place: USA: California... | reverse complement strand
TACTCCAGCTTATAGCATAACGCCAAATCAAAGAAAAGAATTCTTTTCTCCAATCATAAGATGCGTATTTTGATATACTCAGCAATTGCTTTATAGCAGCATGAAATTTTCTATGAAGTAAATATATTCCAACAAGATTAGATATTACTAACGAAAGTGCAAGTGCATACAAGTTTATTTTACAATAAAGGCCTGTCAACATCACTAAGGTTGTACAAATAGCTATTTGCAAGCGAATAAGCTGAACATCCTTAACAGAATTACATCCTTCAAAAAAATAAAGTATAGACGAATAAAAAAACAATCCACCGGAAAAGCATGAATAAATAATCCACGGTAAATGCCAGTGTATATTTTCCTGTCTATAAGATAAAAAAAAGTATCCTCCAACTACAATTATCGGGAAAACAATAGCAATTACCTTAATAAGCCATTTAACAGCAAACAAAAAAAATGTTGCCAGTCTCTCCAAATGTTGTTGGTCACCAGTAATACAGCCATCTTCATCAAACTTCAAATAAGCAAATTCATGGGCAGCAAATTGTAGAATTATAACTGAAAATCCCAAATCAGCAAATATTGACAGTGCAGCAATACTAATAAACGAGTACCAATATCCTTGTTCTACTGCCGTTAAATATAGAGGAATAAACAAAAGGACAAGTGGTCCAGAAATAATTTTCCAAAGCTGATTTAATGCTGTATTCAACAAATCCTTATTTAACATAATATTCTCCAGTTATAAGCTTACCCACTTGCCAATGGCAACATCATATTTTTTAATTACCCTAGCAGGTACCCCTACGGCAATAGAAAACTCTGATATATCTCTTGTCACTACTGAGTTGGCACCGATGATGCTACCCTTACCTATATGAACACCTGGCAATATAGTCACAGCATCACCAACCCAAACATTTTCCCCTATTATAACTTCTTGATTTGCTGTCAATTTTCTTATGAAAGGTGGCTCAATTGGAGAGCTTTGATCTTCTCCGTAATATATACCATGATTATGGTCACTTACATATACCTTGCTAGCAAATAATACATTATCTCCTATTTCAACATAATTAGTTGCACCAATATGAACAAAGTCTTGAACACCTACATTATTTCCTATTATAATTTTTGGATTAAAACATTGACCTCTATAAAAAGTTACAGCATCTAACCATAAATTTTTACCAGCATGAAAATTTCTACCAATTTTTATACATTTTAAACCTCTTAGATTAGCTGAGGAATCAATGTCACAATCTGTTCTATAAAAAATTAAAAGATTAAAGAAAAAGTTTACAGTTTTCTTCAATATTCGAACAGCAAAAAGAAAAGCACCGTTTTCAAAAAAATAATTCGTAATTTTATATTTACTCATTATATTATTTTTTCTCCATATTGTTATTTGTTAGCAAAAACATCTTTTATTGCTTCCAGATACCCATAACCATATCTTTTAGTAGGTTCTAGTGTAGTGCCTTCTCCCCATTCATTCCACGCATTAATTAGCAGCATGTCCATACTATCAGTTCTTTTTATGTTTTTTAATTTTTCCAAGTAAAGCTTAAATTTTTTAGGATTAGCGCCCGTTATGATACGTGAATTTTTTCCTTTTCTTGCAGAATTATCCCAACTTGGGAAACATCCTAATACAATTTTTCTTCCATCATATGTTGCTCTCTTTTTTAATATCAGCTTATACAAGCTATCATAATCTTGATAATCAGTTAATTTTAATGTTTTACACAAAACTCGCTTGGCCTTATTAAAATTAGATATTTCAAACCTACAAGTAAAATTAGGCTCATCTTCATAAACCGCCTGTGAGCTTTTAATACTAGGTTGAGGATTAAAAGTGCTAATATATTCTACAATATATATTCCTGCAAAACCTTCTTGTTGTAATCTCCTATTCCAGTATTCAATTCTTTTATCAGCATTTTCTAAATCATGAGTATTATAAATAAAGAGTACCGGTTTATTACTAATCTTTAAATATCTATTATCTTTAAAAAAGGACAATAAATATTGCAAATGTTCTTCCCATTCATCTTCCATTCCGTAAATCTGTTGCACCATTACATCTTGATTTTTTCCATTCCAAGCGCGTGTCCATGGATGGTTAGCCCAACAGAAACAATATTTAATATCTATTTCTGGAGAATCGCGCAACAATTCGCACGGTTTTTCCAACAAATGTCTTCCACTATACCAATAATGATAATACACAAAACCAGAAACAGAATATTTCTTTGCTAGTTCTGCTTGCCATTTTATTGTTTCAATTTTAGATAAATCATAGTAAAAATCGTTTAGTGGTTCCATTGGTTGCTCATGCCCAGAAAATATAGGTTTTGCCTTTTTTACATTAGTCCATTCAGTAAACCCTTTTCCCCACCATTCATTATTTTCTTTTGTTTCATAAAATTGTGGCAAGTTTAATGCCCAAACATCCATTTTTTTCACTCCCAAATGTTTTTACTTAATAAATTTCAAGTCAATCAAACTTTTAGAACTTCATATTTAATATTTTTTGATTCACAACATTTCTTAAGATACTTTAAATCTGACTCTGCTATTCGTATAAAGTTCATATGCAAGTTTGTATATTTTTTTTCGCCCAAATTATGTCCTAATAGAACTTGAAATTTATCATATTTTACTTCACTTAGTACTTTGCATATACTATCAATATTTTCTTTTTTCAGTGTAAAATCTTCTATAGCTGGAAATCTTATCCAAAGTTTTTTTCTTTTGCTAATATATCTTAAGTTATCAAGATAAGTAGAAACATTGGCACTTCCCAAAATATTAATTGCAAAATCATTCAATCCTGTTTTTAAATCAACTATAAATAAATCAAACATATCTGCAGCTTCTTTCACTGTATCCTCATCAATAAACAATGCTGTTTCACAAGCACACATGACATGATCAGCTCGGAGCTCCTTGATTAATTCAGCATATCTGTCTAAATGTAATAATGGCTCACCTCCAGAGAAAGTAACACCTCCATCATTACCATAATACTTTTTATCTTTTAATAAGATTTTATGAAGTTCACCTAATGTAATATCATATCCATAATGGTCTTGTGTTCCATATCCATGTTTGTCTAACACTTCAAAGTTTTGTATTTCATAGCTTTGACACTCAGGATTAGAACACCATGGACAGTGCAAATTACATTCCTTAAAAAACACTGTTGTTCGTATACCTGGACCATCATGTACACAAAACCTCTGCACATTAGAAACCCTTACTATTTTCTCAGAATCTGCCTTTTTCATCATTACTACATACTTTCTGCACTAATAGCTCTTGTAATCATAATATCTTTATAGCTTTCCGGCAGATCATTAAAATAGGCGCTAAATCCCCAGACCCTAACAATCAATCCCGGAAATGCACTCGGATTGTTTTTTGCTTCTATTAATGTTTTGCTATCTAAGACATTCATTTGCATCTGGAAAAACTTCTGCTTAATTGCTGTTTTTAAGAAAACAATAAACTTATCTTCATTTTCGCTCAAAAATTTGGGCGTTATAAAAAAATCGACAACATTTCCATTAAATCTATGCTTATCGTAATGCAATTGGCCTGCAAAATTAACTATTTCAGTGTAAGCAGCGTTTAAGCAAGAAATATGCGTATTGTATGGAGTCCCTTTGTATCTACCGGAAAAATCTCCAAGTGTATGCTTGCTATCAATGTTGTATGCTGGTGAACTAAGGCCTATTTTCACTTTGCCACCATATTTATTCCTATATTTTGTTACAATATCAGTTAAACTATCTGTAATAGCATTTACAACATTTATTATTTCTGTATCATCATGTCCGTAATATTTATTATTAGAAAATAAATATACTATATTTTCTCTTCCATCAAAATTTTGTTTTCTATATTTATTCAATTCTTCGAGTGTATATTTTGGGGAGTCAATAACAAATTTTTTAATATTAAATAAACTGTCAACAACATTTGCAAGTCCTACTGTAGTTATACCATAGTTATTATATCTAGCTCCTCCATTAGATACATCAACTTGTTTTTCATTACAGTCTTCAGTCAATATTGATACCAATGGATCATTTGCCCATTTTAGTTCGTCAAGTTTTACTAAGAACTGCTGAAATTTTATTTTATTAACTTCAATGTATGCATTTACTAAGTCATTGAAATTTTCTACTTCTATTTTATTATCAAGCAACTCATTAAATGCGTTTTCATAGTCATAAACAGCTATATTATTTTGGTCGAAAGATTTTCCTACAACAAACGGTTCCCAGCATGCTGAAACACAATAATTATGTGCTTCTTCTTTTGAAAAGCCAAAATCTAATAGCTGTGGAATAACAACATCATCATTGGAAAATAACGGGCTACCAGTTTTTGCCTTTAGACAATATACTGCAGTTTGCAATATATTACTTGGCATATTCTCACTTACACGCAAAAATATTTTGGGGTCAGGTTTTTTGGCCAGTGCTTGTGCCTTCATAAAAAGCTCAGTTAATTCATTATAGAAATAACTTTCATCTTCTTGTTGTCCGCCCAAAACAATAATTTGTCCTATATCACCTTCCAGTGCATCACTTTTAAATTCACTGTACATATTAAGTTTTATAAGAAAATCACCAATTAATGTTAATGCTTTTTCTTTTGTTAACTGGCTTGCTAAAATATCTTTCTCGTATAACTTCCCTAAATATTTATCAAGTCTTCCTAGGCCATTTAATCTGTGCCGTGTTTGCCACATGATTTGATTGAAAAAGAGAATTCTTTGTAGCCCTTCTTCAAAATGCTTTGCCGGAAAAGAAAGCATATTTGTGAAATCATCTATACGCATTTTTTTTATGCGATCTGGTAATGATGATATTCTCAATTCATCAATTATATTTTTTCTTAATACTTCAATACCATTCAAAACAGCTCTTGCTTCTTGTGCATAAAAACTATTTCCATGAATACTATTCACTATATCATTAAATGATATAGAAAGAATTTTAGAATAGTCTAGAGAAAAATTACTAATGATATTTCCCGGAACAGCTATGGTCTTTTCTGTATCTATAAAATAAACAAAATATCCGTCACCAATTGATACATTAACACTACTTAATAATGCTTTGGTATCATCACCTACTGACCGTACAGTATTTTGGCCACGTATTGGTTTTATTGTACGCAACGCATGAATCACCTTATTAGCTACGAAAATATGCCCTTTTTCATAGAATCTATATTTTTTTACAAATGGAATTATGTAATTCCATTTCCACAAATCATTTTTTATTTTTGTTTTAATAGTCATTTTATCTACCCTCTTATATAGATTCACATATAGTATTTATTTCCCCAAGAACTTCCTTTTTAAGAACTTACTTCCCTTATCAACCCAATTTATTTTTTCGAGAAATACAACATCATTTTCAAAAAGTTTAAGTTTACTTTCCTCTAGCCAAACATTAAATAGCCTCTCACTCAAGAATCCATAAACCCTTGCTTCATATTGATTATATGTAGAGGTATCTATCCTTTTTTCAAGTTCAAACAAGATATCAAATAACCATGAACAATATTGGTCAAACAATACTTTTTTCATTGCGAACATATTAAGAATATGTAGTCTTTTCCTATTCATCACTTTATTAAAAGCATCACTATATTCAGGATATTTTTTTGCAATTATTTTTTCAGTTTCTTCTAGATCAGATTTGTTATGTGCATGTTCATACTGACTTCTTACTGTTTCAATATAATAATTCCTTTTTTTAGGAACAATCACATCATATTCAGATAATAATCTCTCATAATCAGCATATTTAAGTATTTTAGCTTTCTTTTGTTCAACACTTCCACTACTACCCTTTGCAAAATACCTTCTATAGTGGCATAAACCAATGTATTCACAGTTCAAATTTTTCCATGCCCAATAAAGTCCCGTCAACTCACAAAAGTTAGGATTTTTAATACTTATGTTATCTCCAGTATTGTCTTTTAAATATCCCAAATCCGCTTTCCCCTCTGCGCCAACATGCAAAGGCACATATACTGAATCAGAAGGCATCCAATATTTTTTGTGTGCAGCAACAAGAATTTTAATATTCATTATTTTCATCACCTCTTGGTGTATTTTATATAATTAATAATTACAAATCTCAATGTTAAAATATAATCAATAACAAACGCATTTCAAAAATTTGAAAGCTTCACTATATCATGTTTTTCCTTTATTTCACTGCTTCCTTAATAATCTTAATCATATAATCAATCTTCTCGTCAGTCATGCCAGGGTAAACGCCAACCCAGAAGGTATCATTCATAATACGGTCTGTATTGGTTAATTCACCGACAACTCTATAGCCTTTGCCAGTCTTTCTCATTTCATCAAAGCAAGGATGTTTAATCAAGTTACCTGCAAACAGCATTCTGGTTTGAATACCATGAGTTTCAACATAATGCACTACTTTATTTCTATCTACGCCTTCCTTGCATGTCAGCAAGAAACCGAACCAGCTAGGTCTGCTATTAGGACATGGTTCAGGAAGAATAAATTTATCTTTCAAGCACTCTAAGCCTTGATGTAATCTATCAAAGTTATGCCTTCTCCTCTCTACAAAAGAAGGAAATTTCTTTAATTGTGCTACACCAATGGCAGCCTGCATATCGGTTGCCTTCAGGTTATAACCAAAATGAGAATATACATACTTATGGTCATAGCCTAATGGCAATTCACCATATTGTTTGTCAAAACGGTGTCCACAGAAGTTATCTACTCCGGGAGGACACATACAATCTCTGCCCCAATCACGGAAAGAACGTGCAATCCTATTTAACAATGAATCATTAGTGTAAACAGCACCACCCTCACCCATAGTCATATGGTGAGGTGGATAGAAGCTAGATGTTCCAATATCACCAACGGTACCGGTGAATTTCTCCACACCGTTGAGGGTGTATTTGGAGCCTAAAGCATCACAATTATCTTCAATTAACCAAAGATTATGTTTATCACAGAAAGCTTTTACTGCACCTAAATCAAATGGATTGCCCAAGGTATGAGCCATCATAACAGCCTTAGTTTTAGGAGAATATGCTGCTTCCAGCTTAGTTACGTCAATGTCATATTGAGGAATCGCAACATCCACAAATACAGGAATAGCACCATATTGAATAATAGGCGTTACTGTCGTTGGGAAGCCTGCTGCTACAGTAATAACTTCATCACCTGGCTTAATAGCTCTTTCTTTTAATAAAGGTGATGTTAAAGTCATAAACGCTACAAGATTGGCAGAAGACCCGGAGTTAACCAAGGATGCATACTTAACCTGTAAATATTCGGCTAATTTCTTCTCAAATTCAACAGTATACCGGCCACTGGTCAGCCAGAACTCCAAAGCGCTATCTACCAGATTAACCATTTCGTCATGGTCATATACTCTGGACGCATAGGGAATACGGTCACCCTCCTTAAAGCCCTTATTTTGATTGTGATATTTATCACAATATTCTTTAACCAAATTAAGTATTTGACTCTTCATCTCTTGTTCAGACATCAATGCTTACCCCCTGTTTGCATAAACTCTTGTATTTGTCTTTCCATACATTGGGCAATATCACCGTTTTTCTGATATATCTTAGCCCATTCTACAGACTTTTTAATAGCTTCGTCTATATGCCAATGCGGTTCCCAACTAAATGTTGTCTTTAATTTAGTACAATCCAATTTTAGGAATTTAGCCTCATGTGGTCCATTGGTACTTGTATCTTTCCAGCTTTGACCTTGACCCCATGTCTTGCAGAATATGTCTACAAGTTGTCCTGTTGTTACACAGTCGCAATCATCAGGGCCAACATTATAGTAATCAGCATATTTAATATCTTTGTATTGTGCTTCCACAATCATCAAGTATGCATAGAGTGGCTCTAGCACATGTTGATAAGGACGAGTGGAATAAGGATTTCTCACTACAATAGGCTCTTTCTTGTAAGCAGCTCTAATACAATCGGGGATAATCCTATTATCTGCAAAATCTCCACCACCAATTACGTTACCTGCTCTGGCAGTAGATATTGCTATATCTCTATCACTAAAGAAACTCTTCTTATAGCTATGAGTTACTAGTTCAGAACAACTCTTACTGTTGGAATAAGGATCATAACCATCTAGTGGCTCGCCCTCTTTGTAACCTTTATCTTCCTGTTCCTTGTTTTCATAAACCTTGTCAGTTGTAACGTTAAGGAAAGACTTTACACAAATGCTATTACGCACGCATTCTAGTATATTAACTGTTCCCATTACATTAGTAGAATATGTTCTTATAGGATCCCGGTAGCTCTCAATAACCAAGGGTTGAGCAGCCAAGTGCATTACTATCTCTGGTTGGCACTTATCAAAAGCAGCTTTTAGCTTATCGTAATCCCTAATATCACCAATAACAGAAGTCATACCTGCTTCTACTCCGGACAGCTTAAAGACCTTCTCACCCTCTAAAGTGGGAGAAGGCAAAGCATACCCGGTTACCTGCGCTTCTGCCATTTCTAATATCTTGCAGAGCCAGGTTCCTTTAAAGCCAGTATGACCTGTAATAAATATTCTTTTATTTTTAAAGAAGTTTAATTCCATTACCACAGTTTCCACGGTGCCTTTCCGCTAGCCCACATTGCTTCTAGCTGCTGTTTATCACGCATAGCATCCATACATTGCCAGAATCCATCATGCTTATAAGCCATTAATTGATCTTCTTTAGCTACTTTTTCTAAAGGTTCTTTCTCAAAAACAGTATTATCTCCAGCAATATAATCAAAAATTTTAGGTTCTAGCACCATAAAGCCTGCATTTATCATGCTTCCATCAAGATCCTGTTTTTCCCTGAAAGATTTAATTGTATTATCTTCGGCAATATCCAAAACGCCAAAACGTTGACCAACATTAATAGCGGTCATAGTAGCAATTTTCCCATGTGCTTTATGAAAAGCAAGTAGTTTTGCAATATCTACATTGCTAACGCCATCTCCATAGGTAAGCATAAAGGTTTCATTGCCAACATATTTTTGAATACGTTTAACACGCCCACCAGTCATAGTATTAAGTCCTGTATCAACAACAGTAACTTTCCATGGTTCTGCAGCATTGTGATGAACTAACATTTCGTTATTATTAGTAAAGTCAAATGTAATGTCAGAAGTATGCAAGAAATAATTAGCAAAATATTCTTTGATAACATGTTGCTTGTATCCGGCACAAATAATGAATTCATTAAACCCAAAGTGTGAATAAATCTTCATTATGTGCCATAAAATAGGCTGAGAACCAATTTCAATCATCGGTTTTGGTTTTAAATGGCTTTCCTCACTGATTCTTGTACCAAATCCACCAGCTAATAGTACGACCTTCATAACAAAATCCTCCTTCAACAGCCTTATAATACACACATTTATACTTAATAATTATAGCATATTAGCTTAGCCATCGCCACTAAAAGCCTACTATATTATAGTTTTTTCCATTTTTATTCTAAAAATTAGCATAAATTTTAAATAATACTTTAAGTATAAACTCAAATTATTCATTTTACACATTCTTGAATATTGTGCCATAAAAGGACAATTTTAAAAATAAAAAGCCATTGTTTCAAATGAAACAATGGCTTTTAGATTATCTCTTTGTAAATAATTCAAACAAATTAACTGGTTTCCCTGAAGAAAATCCATAGTCAGGTCTAACCGCCTCCACCTTTTCCTTTGCTGCTTTTAGGTCGTAATATACATCCCATTTTGATTGTACTAAAAACTTCCCTGTTTGCCTTAATAAATACGCTGGATGATAAGTAGCAATACAATCAAATCCACCTTTAGTTTTAAACCACTTACCTCTATCTCTGGTAATCTTCATATCAGGATTGCCCAAATAATGCATGGCCACACTACCCAATGCTACCACTACCACTGGTTTTACTATATCCAGTTCTTTATCCAACCATCTTTGTGCGCAAAACTCACCCTCTACTATGTTTGGTGTCCTATTGCCTTTGGGACGGCATTTAATGACATTAGTTGTCAGTACTCTGTCTCTGGTCATTTTTACAGACCAGAGCGCTTTATCTAACAATTGGCCTGATGGTCCGATTAGAGGACAGCCATAGTCATCCTCGACGCCACCAGGGCCTTCGCCCACCAAAACAAGAGGACTGGTTGGATTACCAAACCAGCCCACCGTTCCCTTACAATCCTGCCGCAATGGGCATTCTTGACATTTATTTAGTTGCTCTGCTAATTCGTTAAATGCTTCCATACAACTCAATATGCTCCTTGTCCTTTAACAACAGTCTTAAATGTCCTAAAGAGCATGACAACATCAATCCACACAGACCAATTACGTACATACCACGAATCCATTGCTACTCTTTCTTCATAGGTAGTATCACTACGCCCACTAACTTGCCACATACCGGTGATACCTGGTCTTACCATGTAATAATCGTTAATATAGTTACCATACTTAACTACTTCATCTTTAATAATTGGCCTAGGTCCTACTAAACTCATCTCACCTTTTAATACATTAAAAATTTGTGGCAATTCGTCCAAGCTTGTTTTTCTAAGGAATTTTCCAACTTTTGTAACACGAGGATCATCCTTTAGCTTAAAATCTCTCTCCCATTCTTCCTTCAATTGAGGATTTTCGCGAAGATAATCATTTAACTTTTCTTGAGCATTTACACACATTGTACGAAATTTATAGCAAGGAAAAATTTTACCGTTTTTACCTACTCTTTTATGGCTAAATATAATTGGTCCCCGAGAGTCTAAGCGAATGATAACAGCCAAAACAAATAATATTGGAGAAATACATACAGTACCCAATATTGTCAAAGCCATATCGAAAATAAATTTTATATGTCTGTTATAACTACGCGCTAGGTTATTTCTCAGTCTTAGTACCATCATTTTTTCATTATACATACTATCTACTTCTATACCACCGACAGGTAATCCAATTAAATTAGGTACAAAAGATAAGTTTCTTACCAACGGCTGTACTCTATAAATAAGTTCATTAAGATCCTTTGTTGCCATACCTGGAGCAGCAATAATAACATTCTTAACTTTCGTTGCTTTTATTACTCTCTCAGTATCAGCAAACGTACCTAAATAAGGAACATTTCCCACATGGCTACGATCAACACCAAAATCATCCAATACGCCAACTATTTTGTATCCCAAACCGACATCGCCCTCATAGGCCTTTAGCAACAGACCGGCAGTCTTACCGGCACCAATCATAAGTACAGGCAATTGTAAAACACCGGCAATTTCCAAGCTCTTCTTAACTACATAGCGGAAACTTATTGTAAAAATAAAACTAAATAACCACATCAGGAAAACATAAAGTCTGGAAGTACTACCAGCTATATTAGTTACGTAGAGCAAAATAATGATGGTTACGTTGGCATAAATACAACTATAAAAAACACTTTGAATAACTTTCCAAAACTGCATACGTCTTTGATAAAGTTGCGCCACATGGAAGAAGGTAATAAAAATAATTGGGAATACGACATAGGAATTAAGCCATGATACGTGAAGCAAGCCATTGGTAGTAACTAGTGTATTTCTTATGAAAAAGGCTAAACGTCCAGCACAAATAGCACTGGCCCAATCAGCGACAACGAGCAGTGCCGGCATAATGATTTCAGCATATTTTTCTAAGAAGCCTACTTTTCTAATCTTCTCCATTTCAGAAGCCATTTCCAGTGAATTTTTAGTCATATCTTTACTTACCCTTTCCAACGAGCTATGTATTATAATTATAACACAAATATGTATTTAGTCTACACAAAAGCTCGCGTTTTACCATTCAAATAGAATGTCTAATTTATGCTTGTATCCTCAAAAAAACTTACATGCACCATATCACAGCATCATACTCACGTTACAGTTTCATATTTTAAACTGCACAGTATAAATATTTGAATTATGTCTTACTTCCTCTGTCAGAGCGGATAAATCAGGTGCTATAATAATTTTAACAGGATAATTATTCGATTAATATGAGGAGGTTGTAAATATGAATGGGCAAAACGCACCTATAACTGGCTCAAAAAAGCCCTTGTTCATTTGGACAGTAGTATTTCTTTTCGTATTTTGTTTTCTCAAGGTAAGATTTTCTCTTTTTATGGATTCTCTACAGACAAATCATTTGTTTTCCCTTATTGGTTTAAATATCTTCCTTTTTAGCATGTACACAGCCGGACTTACTTTGTTGGCTTTAATTAAACCAGCTTGTCTTAATTTGGGCAAAATAAAAAATATTTCTAAAAAATTTTCTTTTTCACTTTTCTTCGTTATTACCATCGTTTTACAAACAGTTTCTCTGCTCATCACGCTTGTCGGTGGAAATACTCGACAAGTAGGCGGCGCTGTAATACTTGAATTCCTGCTGATTTACTTATTTCTGCTAAGTTGCTATTCTTTTGTTTATGCTATCGCTAGTTTGATTGATCCTACGGTTATTTATTTAGGTCGTAAAGTAGATTTTTCTAGGCGTTACGCCTTTTCGTTCTTTTTCTGCATTACCATAATCTTACAAGTCATAATGTGCCTCATTGATGGATTTTTCTCCAACTATCAGGGTATATTCAAAATAATAGCAGTCTGCTTTTTCGTGTT
>Ga0268360_1002737_pt1 | contig 12686 bp, 12 predicted proteins | sample BioMet11_FD_192465 | JGI IMG/M metagenome (GOLD analysis project Ga0268360, IMG submission 192465) | Sewage microbial communities from Oakland, California, United States - Biofuel 11 (Illumina Assembly) | ecosystem: Engineered > Wastewater > Sewage > Unclassified | place: USA: California... | reverse complement strand
CTTGGAGCTTCACGGCCCGGCCCTTGGACTTGATCGTCACCTCCACCTCGCTGCTCGGGAGGAGGGAGACCGACAGCTCCCGGGACGCCGACGAGAAGAGCAGGCCTCCGGCGCTAATGTCGATGACGTCGGCGGCGAACTCCTGGGGCTTCTTCGGCGCGTTGCTGAAGTAGCCGTTGACCTTGAGGGAGTAGGCGAGGACCTTGGCGAACTGATGGAAGGTCTCCAGGACTGGCAGGTCGAAGGGGGGGCTCCCGACGGCTGTGTTCACGAGGTAGACGTAGCCGATCACGTACTCCTGGAAGAGGAGGGGGATCATCAGCTCCGACAGGATCCCCGAGCTCCTCTTGCCCCGCTCGAAGCTCTGGACCTCCTCGTCGACGAGGTCCTCTTGTATCCCCTCGTCCCGAAGGAAGTCGGCGAAGGCGTCCCGGGTGACTATCCTCGGGGTGGCGTAGGGGTCGACGACCGGGAGGCCGCCGGCGGAGCTGGGCAGGAAGTAGATCTTGCCCGTGCGGACTATGAGCCGCTCCTCGAGGGTCGCGGGGGGGCGCTCCTTGAACATCCTGACCGCCCGCTCGCTGGCGAACTCCATGGACCGGTCGTTGAACTCGGCGACGAGCGCCCTTATGTCCCTCGGGTCGAAGGCTGCGCTGCGCTCGGGCTCCGAGACCGGCTCGTATTCCCGGGTGGTCGGGAAGGCGAGCTGGTAGCGGTCGCCCTTGAACGAGAAGGAGACCGCGAGCTCGACGGGCGGCGCCCTCCGGCTGTACCGCCGCCCCAGGTTCTTGTACACCGCCTCGGGCATCTCCGTCACGACGCTCGAGTCCCGGACCTCGAGGACCCGGGCGCGGAAGGCCATGGGCTGCTCGCGGTAGACGAAGCGGAACTCGTACACCTGGCTCCGCTTCAGGAGCCTCGTGGGCATGGCGTGCGAGAAGACGATGGCGTCGGCCTCCACCGAGGCGATGCAGCAGGGCCACTCGCCGGTCCCCGCGATGAGGAGGAAGGGGACCTTCTCGTCCCTCGCAGACCCGAGGATGAACTCCTTCTCTACGCGCTTGAGATTAGTCGCCATCGTTCTTCTCCGCCCCCGGGTTCCCGGGGGCGCCAGGGGAGAAGGCGAGCGCGGCCGTCGCGGGAGGATCGAGGGCCAGGGCCTGGACGTACCAGGTCTCGCCGGACTTCCGCAGGGATAGGAGCCCCTCGACCCTCGGCGCCTCGGCGCTGGTCCGGGGCATCCGCAGCTCCAGGGACGCGTCGTCGCCCCGGATCGAGACGGCCCCGAGCCGGCAGGCCAGGGCGGAGGATCCCCCCGCCGTCCCGCCGGTCCCCGCGGCCGTAGATGAGGCCGAGGCTTGGGCCGCCCCAGGAACCGGCGCGGGGGCCAGGAGGACGGAGAGCGCCGCCCTAGCCTCGGGGAGGAGGAGCTTCTCGTCCAGCTTCCCCGCGGCCACTCCCTCCGCGAAGGCCTGGGCTACCCCGACGATCGCCGCCTCGTCGCCATCCGCCTGGGCGCGGAGCTGCAGAGGGCCTAGGGAGAAGTCTTCGGGCATCCTGGGCGCCGAGGCCGCGCCGAGGCCGAAGCCCCGCATCGAGGCGACCAGGGCGGGGACGGCCTTGCCGGCCCGCCCCTGGGGGGACCGAGGGGCGGATGGGTCCGTCGCGGTGGACGAAGCGGCCGCGCCCGTAGGAGCGTCGGCGGCCCCCTCGGGGGCTCGGGCCGAGGCCTGGGCCTTGCGGGCGCAGGAAGCGAAGGAGGCCGCGAAGACGATGAGGAGGACCGCCGAGAGGACTCGCCGCGCATCTCCGCATCCCCGGCGGCCGGACCGCGGGTCCGCGCTGTACTTTTCCCGCATTACGTGTAAGTATGTACCACATATGGCGGGGCAGGTCAAATGAAGGCGGCGGGAGCATGAGTTCCTCCGATCTAGCGGATCTCCTCGCCGTCGGCTTCTCCGAGCCCATCCGCGATCCCCTGTGGGGGAACATCTTCTTGAGTCCCGGCCTCGCCCGCATCGCCGCCTCCGCCCCCTTCGCCAAGCTCGGTCGGATCAAGCAGCTGGGCCCGGCCTACCTCGTCTACCCCGGCGCCACCCACACGAGGCGCGCCCATTCGATCGGGGTCTTCCACATGGCCAGGCGTCTCGCCTGGGCCCTCGCCGCCAAGGGACAGCTGGACTTCTGCAGCCCCGGGGGCCTCAGGGCTTTCCTCGTCGCAGCCCTCTGCCACGACCTGGGGCACTTCCCCTTCGCCCACTCCCTCAAGGAGCTGCCCCTGGCGGCCCACGAGACCCTGGCCGCCAGGGAGATCCTGGACGAGCCCCTCCGGGGTCTCGTCGAGGCCTCGGAGGTCGACCCCGCCTTCGCCGCCGCCATCGTGGACGAGTCCTTGCCCGACGGCGGCAACCGGGAGCTGCGTTTTTTCCGGGGCCTCCTCTCGGGGGTCCTGGACCCGGACAAACTCGACTACCTCTCCCGGGACGCCTTCTTCTGCGGCGTTCCCTACGGGGCCCAGGACGGCGACTTCATCCTCCAGCGGGTGGCCGTGGGCCCCGGCGGCGCCCTGGCGATCGAGGAGCGGGGGCTCATGAGCGTCGAGCACCTCCTCTTCGCCAAGTACCTCATGTATCGGTCGGTCTACTGGCACGACGGCGTGCGCTCGGCCACCGCCATGATAAAGAAGGCGATCTTCTCGGCCCTGGAGGCGGGGGTCCTCCGGAGCGAGGAGCTCTACGGCCTCGACGACGATAGCTTCTACGCGAAGTTGAGGGGTATCGACTTCCCGCCCTTCGCCCTGGCCCGCCAGGTCTTCGACGGCCGGCTCTACGAGACGGTCCTCGACCTGCCCTTCGAAGCCTCGGACCGGCGGCAGGCGAGGCTCCTCGACCTCGGCGAGCGGCAGCGCTTCGAGGCGGAGCTGGCCGCCGAGGCGGGGACGGGGCCTCTCGACCTCGTGGTCGACATCCCGGAGCCGGTCTCCTTCGAGGCCGATCTCCCGGTGCTCCGGGCCCCCCTGCCCTCGGGGCTCAGGCTGCCGCCGACCCGGTTCTCCGAGAGCCCCACGGTGTTCTCCCCTCCGGTGGTCGAGGGCTTCGCCCGGTCCCTGCGTCGCCTCAGGGTCTTCGCCTCCTCGCCTTCGCCCCGTCTCGAGGGGGCCTTGGCCGAGGCTTTCCGCCGTTGAGCCGGCCGCCGGCGCGGTTGCGCCTTCGGGCGATATGGATACACTCTTAGTAGTAGGCCGCGGCCGCAGGAGGCGATGATGGACATCCGCAACGTCATGGAAGACTCGGTCAAGGCGGTGGTCGAGGAGCTCTTCGTCGTCGAGGCCGAGGAGAAGCGCCTGGGCTACTGCACCTGCGACCAGTGCAAGCTGGACGTGGCCTGCTACGTCCTCAACCGGCTCAAGCCCGAGTACATCGTCTCGAGCCGGGGCTTCGCCTACAGCGAGAAGGAGGGCCTCGACAAGGTGCAGCGCCGGGCCGATGTCATGTCCCTCGTCAAGGAGGGCTGGAGCAAGGTGTCCCACGCCCCGAGGCCGAGCTCGGACCACGCCGGGCCGCGCCAGACCACCGCCGGGACTGCCGGGCCGACCTACAACTTCCCGACGGTCATGGGCCGGGCCTTCGACGGCAGGACCTTCGCCCCCCTCGGGGACGGCACCGTCCGCCTGGTCCAGGACGGGGCCGACGTCGAGATGCTCGACCCGAACTGGCAGAATCCCTTCGTCCTCGCCGGGGCCACCGGCGGCACTTTCATCTTCTGGCCCAAGCCCCTGCCTGCGGGGCCCGGCGACGGCGAGCGGAAGTTCATCTTCGAGATAAAGGTCGAAGTGCCGGGCCTCGAGGGTGTCTCGAGCTTCCTGGAGCTAGCCCTCAGCCCCGAAGGGGGGCCGCGCCTCGACTTCTCCCTCCAGAACGTCCACAAGATCCCGGACCTCTACCTCTTCCCCCCGGGGCAGGAAGAGGACAACTAGCAGTAAGACAGGAGCTCCGACGACGGCACGAGCTCGGCGTAGTGGTAGACTCCGTGGACGCCCCGTTCCTCGCTGTGGCGGATCTTCACTATCCGATAGGCGATGGTCCGGGGAGTCGGGAGCGGCAAGGCTAGGGGGCGGCCGTTGAGGTCCACCAGCTCGTCGATCCTGAGAGGCGCCTCGATCTCCTGGCTTTCTCCCTCTGGGTACACGATGTAGTACTCGTCTATCGTCATGACAGTCCGATAGTACCCCATGTTGCGTCTTTAGTAGAAGCTGAGCTCAGCTTTGCCTCGGTGAATCCAGGGGAATTGGGCTCAGATCCACGACAGAAGATGGGTTATTCCGCAGCAGGACTGCTTATAGCTGGAAATATAACAAAAATCTCTTAAATCTCTAAAATAATCGACCATTTTTCTGTCTACGGTAAACACCTAAACAGCTGTCTAGATAAATTCGCATAATTCTCGTTTCTGTCGAGTAGTTTCGAATTCCGATTCGTTGACAGCTCTCCCGAGCGAAGTAGTATAAGATGGGTAGTGGGAAAAAGTGGTAAAACGTAGGAACTAGTGGCAATGAATCTACTTACTGGCGAGTTCAGGAACACCCTGGACGACAAAGGACGAATTTCTCTCCCAGCGAAGCTCCGCGGCGAGCTGCCGGGGAACGAATTCGTCCTCACCCAGGGAGTGGACGCTTGCCTCTGGCTCTTCCCGCCCGACGAGTGGGCTCTCCTCTCGAAGAAGCTCATGGAGTCCACGAGCCTCTTCGCCGCCCGCGCCCGCCTCGTGCAGAGGCGGATCATCGCCCCTGCCCAGGAGGTCGAAGTGGATAAGCTCGGCCGCATCGCGGTGCCTCAGAGTCTCCGCGAGTTCGCCGGGCTCTCGAAAGATTGCGTGATCCTGGGGATATCCAAGTACCTCGAGATCTGGGACGCCGAGGCGTACCGGAAATACCTCGAAGAGAACGAGTCCGAATTCCTGGCCGCGGCCGAAGAACTGGGAGGCCTGACGCTCTAGGGCGTCGGGACGGTCATGGCGGGAATAGCCCACACGCCGGTCATGCTGGAGGAAGTCCTCGGCTTCCTTCTGCCGCCGGGGCCCGACGCGCTGATGCTCGATTGCACGCTGGGGGAGGGAGGCCACGCTGCGGCTTTCCTCGCGCGCTATCCGAGCCTCCGCTACGTCGGGGTCGACGCGGATCCGAAGATCCAGGCGAAGGCGCGGGAACGCCTCGCGCCCTTCGGCTCCCGGGTGGACTTCCTCTCGGGCTATTTCGACGAGGTCCTCGCGGACTGGCCGGGGCCGGACCAGGGCCTTCGGGGCGGCGAGAGCTGCCGACCCGCCCTGATCCTGTTCGACCTGGGGATCTCGATGTTCCACTTCGTCGAGTCGGGCCGCGGCTTCGGGTATCAGAGGGACGAGGAGCTGGACATGCGCCTCTCCCCCCTGGCGCCCAGGAGCGCGGCGGAGATCCTCGCCCAGGAGCGCGAGGAGGAGATCGCCCGGATCATCTTCGAGTACGGGGAGGAGAGGCTCTCCCGGCGCATCGCCGCGGCCATCGTCGCCGCCCGGCGATCCGGAGGGGTCCGGACCACCGGGGCCTTGGCCGAGCTCGTGTGGAACGCCGTGCCTCCTTCCTATAGGCACGGGAAGGTCCACCCTGCGACGAGGACCTTCCAGGCCCTCCGCATCGCGGTGAACGACGAGCTGGGGCGCGCCGAGCGGGGCATCCGCCGGGCCGCCGCCCTCCTCGCCCCCGGGGGCCTCGTGGCCGTGATCTCCTTCCACTCCCTCGAGGACCGCATCGCCAAGAACGTGTTCAGGGAGCTCGCCGGGCGACGCCCCGGCGCCGATCCGGCGGCCGGGCAGCCCATCCTCGAGCTCGTCACGAAGAAGCCCGTCGAGCCGACGGCCGAAGAAGTCGCGCGGAACCCCGCGTCCCGCAGCGCCAAGCTCCGGGTCGCCCGGAGGCTCGCGGATCGGGCGGCCGCCCGAGGGGAGGCCGCATGAGGCGGGGCTATCTCTACGCGATGCTGCTGTCCATCCCCATCCTCCTCCTCCTCGTGGCCTGGCAGGCCGGCCGCTACGACGAGCTGGCCAACGAGGCCAAGCTCCTGGAGGACAGGCAGGAAGCCTGGGTGCAGGAGAACAAGAAGCTCGAAGCCGGCATCCGGGTGCTCTCCAGCAAGGAGCGCGCGGACAGCCTGGCCGAAGGACTCGGGCTCAAGCGGGCCAGCCCCGATCGCAGCCTCAGGGTCATTGTCCAGCCGCGGGGGGGGAGGGGCGGAGCTCATGACTGAGACTCGGAACGTGCTCTTCACCGCGGCGGAGGCCGCGGCGGCGACGGGCGGCGAGCTCGTCGGGCCGGGCGACGGGCCCGCGTCCGCGGTGGCGGTGGACTCCCGGAAGGTCGAGCCCGGCGCCCTGTTCGTCGCCCTGCCCGGAGAGAGGACCGACGGCCACGCCTTCGTGGCCGCGGCCCTGGGGTCGGGCGCCTCCTGCGTCCTCGCGAGGGGCGACAGGAAGGCCGAGGTCCTGGCCGCTCCCGGCGCCGACAAGGCCTCCTTCATCTTCGTGCCCGACTGTCTGGCGGGCCTCCAGGCCCTGGCCAAGGCCTACCGCCAGCGCTTCCCGCGGCTCCTCCGGATCGGCATCACCGGTTCGAGCGGCAAGACCACCACGAAGGAGTGCGTCGCCGCCATCCTCGGGCGGTCCCGCTCCGTCGTCCTCAACCCGGGCAACCTCAACTCCGACATAGGCCTCCCCCTCTCCACCTTCTCGATCCGAGAGGAGCACGAGATCGGCATCTTCGAGATGGGTATGAACAGGGCGGGGGAGATGGGCGAGCTCGCCGAGGTCTTCGAGCCCGATCTGGCCCTCGTGACCAACGTCGGCACTGCCCACATCGGGATTCTCGGCACGCGCCAGGCGATAGCCCAAGAGAAAAAGAAAATTTTCTCGCGCTTCAGCGGCTCTCAGGTCGGCTTCGTCTGGGAGGACGACGACTTCAACGCCTTCCTCAAGGAGGGCGCGAGGGGAAAGATCGTGGACTTCGGGCCGCGGAGCACCGAGGGCATGCGCGTCGTCAGGGACGCGGGGCTCTCGGGCTACGACCTCGAGTGGAGGGGGCGCCCCTTCCGGTTCGGCCTTCCGGGGCGGCACAACCTCCTCGACGCCATCGGGGCGGCCGCCCTCGCCTCCGCGGCCGGGGCCTCGGACGACGACGTCGTCTCCGGGCTCGCCGGCGTGAAGCCGCTCTTCGGCCGCTCGGAGCTCCTCGAGGGCGAGTACACCATCCTCAGGGACTGCTACAACGCGAACCCCGACAGCGTCGAGGCGGCGATCCGGCTCTGCGACTCGGTGGAGTGGGCCGGCCGCAAGGTCTACGTCCTCGGCTCCATGCTGGAGCTCGGCTCCGAGTCCGACGCGGCCCACCGCAAGGTCGGGGGCATCGCGGGGATGTCCAAGGCCGAGGCCCTCTTCTTCTTCGGGCCCGAGTGCAAGGCGGCGTTCGAGGCGGCGCGCCTCGCTGGCTTCCGCGGGCTCGCCATCTTCGAGACCGACTTCGACCGGCTCCTCTCCTCCCTGAGGGGATACCTGAGGGCCGGGGATCTCCTGCTGCTGAAGGCCTCTCGGGGCATAGCCCTGGAACGCCTGGCCGAGGCTCTGCTGCCGCCGCAGGCGGCGGGCGCCGAAAAGGGAATAGAGGGAGGCGGGAATGTTCCTTGAGCTCTTTCGCGACCTCGTGAAGTACTTCACGCCGCTCAACGTCTTCAAGTACCTCACCTTCCGCTCGGCCTACGCGGCCGTCACCGCCCTCCTCATAGCCTTCCTCTTCGGGCCGAGGATCGTGGCCAGGCTGAGGGTCCTCAAGTTCGGCCAGTCGGTCCGGACCGACGGCCCCAAGACCCACCTCGCGAAGTCCGGGACGCCGACGATGGGCGGCATCCTGATACTCCTGGCCGTCGTGGCGAGCGTTCTCCTCTGGGCGGACCTCACCAACCCCTACGTGTGGATCGCCCTCTGCTCCCTCCTCGGCTTCGCCGCCATCGGCTTCGCCGACGACTGGCTCAAGATCAAGAAGCACAACTCGGACGGCATCCCCGCCTGGGGCAAGTTCGGCGCCCAGGTGGTCGTCTCCACCGCCGCGGCCGCGGCGATTTACCTCCAGAGGAGCCCCCAGGCGACCCTGCTCTACATCCCCTTCATCAAGGTCCCGGTCATCGACCTGGGCGCCGCGTGGCTGCCCATCGCGGTGATCTACACCGTCTACTGGTCCAACGCGGTAAACCTGGCCGACGGCCTCGACGGCCTCGCCACGGGGCTCACCATCATGGCCCTCATCGCCTTCTCGGTCCTCACCTACGTCACGGGCCGGGCGGACTGGTCGGCCTACCTCAACATCCCGTACCTGAAGGGCGCGAGCGAGCTCACGGTCTTCAACCTCGCCCTCCTCGGGGCCTGCGTGGGGTTCCTCTGGTTCAACGCCCACCCGGCCGAGGTCTTCATGGGGGACGTCGGGAGCCTCGCCCTCGGGGGGGCCCTCGGGGTGCTCTCCCTCATCGTGAAGAAGGAGATCCTCCTCCTCCTCATCGGCGGGGTGTTCATGCTGGAGATCCTCTCCGACGTTCTCCAGGTCGGCTACTTCAAGCTCACGAAGGGCAAGCGCCTCTTCCGCATGGCGCCCCTCCACCACCACTTCGAGCTCCAGGGCTGGGACGAGACCAAGGTCGTGGTCCGCTTCTGGATCCTCGGGGGGATCTTCGCGATCCTGGCGCTCTCGACCCTGAAGATCCAGTGAGGCGGCGATGAGGGCGGGATTCATGGCCGAGAGGATCGGCGACCGTAGGCGCGGCGACAAGCCGATGCTCGCGGCCATCCTCCTCCTGTCGGGCGTAGGCATCGCGGCGCTCTGGTCCGCGAGCTCGGAGTACGCCCTCTCCCTGGGGCGGGCCTCGAGTTACTTCGCCTTGCGCCAGGCGGCCTACATCCTGCCCTCGGCCCTCGTGTTCTGGATCTGCGCGAGGCTGGACCTGGACCGGCTGCGCTCCAAGGCCGGGACCATCACCCTCGCCGCCCTGGGCCTCCTCCTCCTGCCCTTCGTCCCCGGCCTCGGGGAGAACCGCAACGGCGCCGTCCGCTGGATCGACCTGGGCTTCACGACCTTCCAGCCCTCGGAGCTCTGGAAGCCCGCCTGCGTGTTCTACCTGGCCCATATCCTCGACAAGAAGCGGGACCGCATCGAGGAGAGCGCCGGGGTCCTCATCCCGCCCTTCATCATCGCGGGCCTGGGCTGCCTCCTCATCTACGCCCAGAACGATTTCTCCACCGCCGTGATCGCCGGCCTGTCCGCCATCGCGGTCTTCTGGGTCGCCGGGTCGCCACCCTCGTTCTTCCTCGGCCTCGGCGCGGCGGCCATGCCCCTGGCGGCCCTCTCGGTCCTGACCTCGGACTTCAGGCTCAAGCGGGTCCTCGCCTTCCTCTTCCCTGCCTACGAGCCCCACGGCCAGAGCTACCAGGTCCTCGGGTCGATCAAGGCGATCCGCTCCGGCGGCCTCTTCGGCGTGGGGCTCGGCCTGGGCAGCGTGAAGCGCGGGGCCATCCCCGAGGTGCAGTCGGACTTCGTGTTCGCCGCGTGGGCCGAGGAGACCGGGTTCATCGGCGTCGCGGCGGTCCTCGCCCTCTTCGGCTTCGTGGTCTTCAGGGCTTTTCGCTCGGCGGCCTCCTGCGACGACGGATACCGCCGCTACTTGGGGATGGGCATGGCCTTCCTCCTCGGCTTCGAGGCCCTGGTCAACGCGGCCATGGTCGCCGGGGCGGTCCCGGCGACCGGCTTGACCATGCCGTTCTTCTCGGCCGGCGGCTCCTCCTTGATCGCCACGGCCATCTGCTGCGGCGTCCTGTACAACATCAGCTCCTCCTCGGAGGCTGGCTCCGGCGTCGCCGGCGAGGCGCTCCGCCAGGTGGCGGGCTCCCAGGGATGGGAGGCCGCCGATGTCTGACTTCGCGGCCCTGGGACCCGACGGCGAGGCGAGGGGAGCCTCAGTCCGCCGGGCCGACTCCCGGGCGGGGAATCCCTCCGATCGCCTCCTCTTGGCCGTCATCGGAGTCGCGGCCCTCGCCGCGCTGGCGGCCGCGGCGATCCTCGTGCTGCCTTCGGCCCTGCGGGTCACCCGCTACGAGGTGTCGGGCAACGCGGCCCTGTCCCGGGAGGAAGTCCTCTCGGCCGCCCTCATACACGAGAAGGAGTTCTTCTTCGCCGTGGACTCGTCCAGGGTGGAGGCGGCCCTCGAGGCCCAGCCGCGGATCGCCGAGGCCCGGGTCACCAAGGTCTTCCCTGACTGCCTCAGGATCGCGGTGCGGGAGCGGGTCCCGGTGGCCTCCGCCTTCGCCACGATCGAGGGCCGGCCCGCCGCCGTGTGCCTCGACGACCAAGGCGTCGCCTTCGCCGAAGCCTGCCCCGACGAGGCCTCCTCCGTGCCGGTCATCTCCGGCATCCGCTTCGAGGGCTTCCGGCCCGGCACGAGGCTGCCGCCCGCGGTGGCCAGGCTCCTCGCCGCTATGGGCGAGGTCCGCGCCAAGGATCCCGCCCTCCTGTCGGCGGTCTCCGAGATCCGGATCGTGACGCCCGCGGCCTCCGAGGGCTCCGCGCCGGCGGACGCGGAGCCCGAGATACTCATCTACCCGATGCAGCATCGCATACCGGTGCGCGCCGGCGCGTCCCTCGACGCCGCCACGCTGCGCTCCATGATACTGGTCCTGGACGTCCTCGGGACCAAGGGGATCGCGGACAAGGTCCGGGAGATCGACTTCCGCTCGGGCCGCGTGGTGTACAGCACCAAGGAGGGACAACCTGGCTGACAACCTGATAGTCGGCCTCGACATCGGCACGTCCAACGTGCGCGCGGTGGTCGGGGAGTACAACGAGAACGACGTGCTCGAGATAATCGGCGTTGGCGAGGCGCCCTCCGTCGGCCTGCGCCGGGGGGTGGTGGTCAACATCGAGTCCACCCTCTCCTGCGTGTCCGCCGCCGTGGAGGCCGCCGAGCTCATGTCGGGCCGGGAGGTCCGCGAGGTCTTCTGCGGCGCCGCGGGCGCGAGCGTCGAGGGCATCAACTCCCGGGGCGTCGTGGCCGTCACCGGCAAGGGCCGGGAGATCACCAGGGAGGACGTGGACCGGGTCATAGAGGCCGCGCGGGCCATCGTCATCCCGATGGACCGCGAGGTCCTCCACGTGATCCCCCAGTCCTTCATCGTCGACGACCAGAAGGGGATCCGCAATCCCCTGGACATGATCGGCGTGCGCCTCGAGGCCGAGGTGCACATCATCACGGGCTCCGTCACGACGGCCCAGAACCTCGTGAAGTGCGTGAACCGGGCGGGCTTCAAGGTGGAGCGGCTCATGCTCCAGAGCCTCGCGGCCGCCCGGGCCACCCTCTCCGCCGACGAGAAGGACTTGGGCTGCCTCCTCGTCGACCTAGGCGGCGGCACCACCGACATCCTGGTCTACTCCGACGGGGCGCCCTACTTCTCCAGCATGCTGCCGGTGGGCGGGGCCCAGGTCACCAACGACCTCTCCATCATGCTCTCGGTGCCCATGGATGCGGCGGAGCGGCTCAAGCGCGAGTCCGCCTCGGCCTGGCTCGAGTCCGTCGAGGAGGATGAGACGGTCATAGTCCCGGGGGTCGGCGGCCGCCCACCCGCCGAGGCCCCGAGGCGCCGCCTCGCCTCCATCGTCCAGCCCCGCATGGAGGAGGTCTTCGGCATGGTGCGGGAGCGGGTGGAGAAGATGGGCTACTGGAAGCATATCAAGGGCGGCGTCGTTCTCACCGGCGGCGGAGCCCTCATACAGGGGGCCCCCGAGCTGGCCCAGGAGATGTTCCAGATGCCCGTGCGCATCGGCAACCCGACCACCCTCGGCGGGCTCGTCGAGGAGTACCGGAGCCCCCTGTACGCCACGGCGGTGGGCCTGGTCCTCCTCGGGGCGGAGCTCACGGCTCCTCCGGAGGCCCGCGGAGGCCCCCGCCCCGCAGAGCGGCAGGGAAAGGCGAAGGCCAAGGCCCCCGACGGGGAGGGGGCGCTGGCCCGGTTCGCGGACTGGATCCGCAGGGGATTCTTTTAGCGATTTTGGAACGAGACGGATAGAGCGGAAAAATAGACTGGGAGGGATCATGAACATCGAAGTCGTCGAGGATGCCGTAGTAAGTCCGACGGTCATCAAGGTCATAGGGGCGGGGGGCGGCGGGTCGAACGCCGTGAACCGCATGATCGCCGCGGGGCTCAAGAACGTCCAGTTCATCGCGGCGAACACGGATCTCCAGGCCCTCAATCTCTCCAAGGCCGAGACGAGGATCGGCCTCGGCGCCAAGGTCACCCACGGCCTCGGGGCCGGCGGGAAACCCGAGGTGGGCGAGAAGGCAGCCCTCGAGGACAAGGAGTCCATAGCCCAGGTGCTCAAGGGCGCCGACATGGTCTTCGTCACCGCGGGCATGGGCGGCGGCACCGGCACGGGCTCGGCCCCGGTGATCGCCCAGATCGCCCGGGACTCCGGCGCCCTCACCGTCGGCGTCGTCACCAAGCCCTTCGACTTCGAGGGCCCCGCCAAGGCTAGGTTGGCCGAGCAGGGCATCGACAAGCTCCGCCAGGCGGTGGACACCCTCATCGTCATCCCGAACCAGCACCTCCTCAAGGTCGTGGACCGCAGGACA
>Ga0268360_1002733_pt1 | contig 12714 bp, 13 predicted proteins | sample BioMet11_FD_192465 | JGI IMG/M metagenome (GOLD analysis project Ga0268360, IMG submission 192465) | Sewage microbial communities from Oakland, California, United States - Biofuel 11 (Illumina Assembly) | ecosystem: Engineered > Wastewater > Sewage > Unclassified | place: USA: California... | reverse complement strand
GCCATCCGTTTCTATCCAATTTTGAAAGAACTAAACTGCATTCGTTCTTATGCAGGTGTACGTCCCTTCATGGATGACCATCTGCCTCTAATAACAGAAGTAGAAAAAGTACCGGGCTATTTCATTGCAACAGGTCATGAAGGTGATGGTATCTCCATGGCACCTATGACAGGACGTTTGATTGCTGAACTCTTAGCAGGCGAGAAACCTTACTTAGATTTAACACCGTTTAACTACAAACGTTTGTCCTAATTAAATTTGGCACTAAAAGCTTCAGGTAGTTTTAGTAAAGGAAAGTTGTAAAAAATATGGGAGGAGTGACAGGAAAATTATGGACAATCAAAATGGTACCCAGGTAGCAAGTAATAACTTTGCCAGCAGATTTGGCGCTATTATGGCAATCGGCAGTATGTGTGTTGGTTTAGGTAATGTTTGGCGTTTCCCTTATATGGTTGGTGCATTTGGCGGTGGCGCATTCGTGCTAGCCTATCTGATCTGTGTTGTGGTCGTGGTTGCACCCTTGGCTATTATGGAAGCCGGTATTGGTAAAGGCTTGCAAAAGGGCATGATTGATGCTTATACAGAAATCCTGCACAACAAATCATTGGGTACATTCTTTGGAGGAGTTTTCTCCTTTGGTTACTACAGCATGAATTTTTACTTCTTCGCAGTTATAGCAGCAGCGATGTACTTCATATACGTCTGTGGAGTTGGTATGTGGACTACCATGGAACCGGCAAAAATTTATGACTACATGAATACCATTCCGGCAGTGGTTGCAGCTTTGGCAGTAGTAGCATCACTTTACACTTTACATGTAGTTTTTGCAGGCGTGCAAAAGGGCATTGAGAAGGCTTCTAAAGTGATGATGCCTTTAATGATTTTGTTCTTCGGTATTGCCATTGTCTTTGCTATTTTCACTATTCCTGATATTAGTAAGGGCTACGAATTTATGTTTAGACCTGATTTTTCCAAATTAAAAGATTTTAAGGTTTGGGCGGCAGCAATGGGCCAGGCTTGTTTCTCCATTGGTGTAGGTGCAGGTTGCGTTTTGACTTACGGCAGCCATTTGGAGGCAAAGGGTGATGTTACCCTCAGTATGCTGACAGTTTGTATGTTTGATACCAGCATTGGCGTGCTGGCAGGTATGGCTATAGTTCCTGCCTGCGTGGCAATGGGCTTGGATACAACTTCCGGACCTAGCTTGATTTTCCGTGTGTTACCGACCCTTTTTAGTAAGCTGCCTTTAGGTAATTTGATTGGTATTTTGGTTTTCTTGGCCATTATATTTGCGGCTATCACTTCTGCTATTGCGCAACTGGAAGTTTTCGTGGTTGCTTTGTCTGATAGCTTTAAAATGTGGAACAGAAAGAAAGCTTGTATTGTGTTTGGTGGAATCGAAACTGTAGCAGCAATAGTTTCCGTATATAGTCAACCCTTCTTCAATTTCTGGAATGATGTTTCCGGTAACTATGTTTTCATTACTAGTGCCGGTGTAGGTGCCATTGTCTTTGGTTATATGTATGGACTGGAAAAACTTAGAACTCAGGTTTTGAATCCTACCAGCGATATTCAAGTAGGCCCCTGGTTCACTTCTTTGTTAAAGTTTGTCGCTATTCCTATCATGCTCTTGATGATGGTAAATTCATTGTTCCCGATTTTCTAAGTAATACAAATGAGTAAGCAGCCCTTGGAGAGGGGCTAAAAAAACTACTACTTTTCCAGATGGGGAGATAATACATATGTCAACCGGCACAATCATCACACTGTTTTGCGTTGTAGTAGGTTTGTATGGCGGAACCAGTTTCCTGGTATATAAATGCGTTACAGCAGCAGAAAAAAAGGAAAGTAAAGCAGAATAATCGCCTGGAAATATAAAATTTGTTTTATGACAAGGAGAAAAAATATGAAAAAGATCATTCATAAGGGCACAGCTCCCAAGGGCTTGTTTGTTCCATTGGTAACCCCGTTTCATGATGACGAAAGTATTGATTATAAAGCATATAAGACTATTATCGACTATGTAATTGATGGTGGTATGGACGGTGTATTGGTAGGCGGCAGCACCGGTGAATATCACATGATGAGCCTGGAAGAAAGAAAAGAGCTTATTAAAAAAGGCTGCAAGATTGTAAATGGTCGTGTACCCATTGTTGCAGGTACCGGTGAATCCACCGCTAAAGCAACTATCGCTTTGACCAACTACGCTGCCGACTGTGGTGCAAAATGGGGCCTGGTTTTACCCCCATATTATCAACAAACTACTGAAGAAGGCATTTATGACTTCTTCAAAGAAGTTGCTAAAGGTTCCAAAATCGGTATTATCGTATACCATACACCCGGAGCTACCAATGTAGAAATTTCTCCGGCTATGGTGAGAAGACTTGCTCTTATTGACAACATCGTTGCTGTTAAGGAAACCATTGATGAGACCCATACCAGTGCAAGTTATATGGCTACCTATGATATCCCCAACTTCTGCATTATGGAAGCCAATGAACCTCTCTTGATTCCTTCCTATGCCATTGGTATTGATGCAGCCTTCTCTATTATTTTCAATCTGTTACCTAGAGAAATGCGTCAAATGTATGATCTGGTATTTAAAGACAATAATATTGCCGCAGCACGTGAGCTCAACAAGAAACTCAGCCCCTTGTTTGCCATGATGGAAGCAGAACCTTATCCGGGTCCTGTGAAGGCCGGCTTGGATGCAATTGGTTTACCCGGTGGTGTTGTGCGTAAGCCTTTGACTCAACCTACTGCTGCACTTCGCAAGAAGATGAAAGCCGAATTAAAGAAGATTGGCTACAAGGTTAAATAACTTGCGAGGAGAGCACTGAGATGAGCGCATATAAAAAAGGAAGAAGATATGGGATTTTGACACCGGAAAATGACGGCGGTTATTACGATGGTATTCAAAATCAGCAGGTATCTGGCTATTCCGTAGGAATTGTGTACATCGAAAATGTGAACTATCCACTTATTCCGGGCAATGTTGTAAATGCCTGCACCTACGATTTTCCTGTCAGAATGAAAGCAGTAGCTAATCTGACTAATGATCGACTTTTTAACAATGACCCCACTATTGTAAATGACATAATAGATGCAGCTAAATCTCTGGTGGAAAATGATGGTGTGAGAGCAATTTGCAGCGCCTGTGGTTTCTTTGGCAACTATCAGCAACAAGTGCGCAGGGCGGTAAATGTGCCGGTGGCTATGTCCAGCTTGGTTCAGATACCTTGGATAAGAGGGCTGATCAAACCAGGACAAAAGATTGGCATATTGACAGCTAATAAGAAATCACTGAATGAGGGGCTTTTAAAAAGCTGTGGTATCACCGGCATGAATGATTTAGTTGTCAAGGATGCCTTGCAGACCAAAGAATTTGCCGCTGTAGTCGATATGAGAGGACATTTTGACAATACTATTGCTAAGCAGGAAATTGTTAATCTGGCCTTGGAGCTAATTCAGGAAAATAATGATATAGGAGCCATTTTATTCGAATGCAGCGACATGCCTCCTTATGCAGCAGCTGTTCAGGCAGCCACACAATTACCGGTATTTGATTTTATTACCCTGATTAAATGGTTACACAGTGGTGTTGCACAAAGACCCTACATTGGCTGGATTTAAACTACAAAACCAAAAAATAAATAGAATTGAAAGGGAGACGTAGAATGAATATTCAAGATTATGTAGATAGAGGCCGTAAAGCTTGTGAACAAATTAAAGATTACAATCAAGAACAAGTTGACAAGCTGGTTTATGCGGCCGCTAAAATTATTTACCAAAATGCTGAACCACTGGCAAAGCATGCAGTTGAAGAAACCGGTTTGGGATTTTACAAGGATAAGATTGCAAAAAATACTGATACCCCTGCCGCTTTCTGGGATTACCTAAAGGACAAGAAATCTGTTGGTATTATTGGCGAAAACAAAAAGACCGGTATCATTGAAGTGGCCCATCCGGTTGGTGTTATTGCATGTATCACTCCAGCAACTAACCCTACCGTCACCCCTCTCGGCAACTTCATGGATGCCATCAAAGGTAAAAACGCCATCATTGTTTCTGCTGCCCCCCGTGCTGCTAAGACAACGACCGAAACAGTTAACCTTATCCGCAAGGCTATTGGTGCTTTAGGTGCTCCGGAAGATCTAATCCAAATTTTGGATGAGGTTACTCTGGAAAATTCTCAAGCTTTGATGAAAGCCTGCGATTTAATTATCGCAACCGGTGGTTCAGGCATGGTAAAGGCTGCTTATTCCAGTGGTACACCTGCTTATGGTGTAGGCCCTGGCAACCCGCCTGTAGTCTTGGATAGAGATTATGATATTACTGAAGCAGCTAAGAAAACAGTTGTAGCAGTAGGCAGCGATAATGGTATCTTGTGCGATGGTGACAACCAACTGCTTTATCCTGAGGATAAAGAAAAAGAATTGTTTGACGCACTGAAAAAAGAAGGGGTTGTTATTTTCGAGAAGAAGGCTGATGTTGATGCTTTTGCTAAAGTGCTCTTCCATGATGGCAAAGCCAACTCTGCTTTGGTAGGTAAGGATGCACCGGTTATTGCTGAAGTTGCTGGCCTAAAGGTTCCGGCAAAGACAAAAGTAATCGGCTTAAAGCTGGATGTTTTTGGCAAAGCTAATGTTTTGAATAAAGAAATCATGGGACCCATTGTTATTCTTAAGAGCTATGATACCTTCGAAAATGCTACTGCTTTGGCTATCCAAAACATGACAGAATCCGGTGGTATTGGTCACACAGCCGGTATTTTCAGTAACAACAAGAAACATATTGACTACTATGCTGAGCGTATTCCTGTGGCCCGCGTTTTGGTTAACCAACCTACTCCTGATGCTTGGGGTCCATCCACTAATGGCTTGACTCCTGCCGTATCCGAGAGCTGCGGTACCTGGGGCAATAACATTCTTTGCGGCAACGTTGACTATATTCATATGATGAACGTTTCCAAGATTGCAATGCCTTTAAAAGAAAAAGCTGTTGATGCAGCTAAATTGTTTAAAGACTAAAAATTGTTTTAGGATTTAGCGGGAAACCGCTTCCCAATATTAAATTACGGCACGAGCCGAAAAAATTCTAAGGAGGAATTATATTATGATAGGCACAAAGGTTACTTTAAGAGTTCGTATGTCCGCTGGTGAAGCTCATTATGCAGGTGAATTGGTAAATGGTTCTCATATCGTAGATTTCTGGGGTGATGTTGGCACTGAATTAGCTATTCGTTTGTTTGGTGATGAAAGCTTGTTCTTGGGTTATGAGCACATTCGTTTCACTGCTCCAGTTTATTCCGGAGACTTCATGGAATATACCGGCTGGGTTGAGAAGGTTGGCAATACCTCTTTAACTTGCAAGTTTGAAGCATATAAATATATTACCTTGCCTCGCGATCCTAAGCTGGCTGACTCTGCAGCCAATGTTTTGCCCAAACCTGTTCTTTGCGGCGAAGCTGTAGGTACCCTGGTAGTAAAGAAACCCTTCCAACGTATTGATGCAGCTGATCCTGCATTCCAAAAACGCTAATTAATGGCTCTAAGCAAGGCCGTCCTGTCTAAATTAGAGCAGTGCGGCCTTGTTTTTTTAGGTAAAGAAAACGTCTTAACAGGAGGTCCTTTATGGATTTTAAATTGGACAAAGTCCATCAACTCCAGCAGCAACTTTTCCGTACTTTCGCTGAGACTGAGATTAAACCCTTGGCTAAGGATATGGATGAAAACGAGCAATATGATCTTGGCTTGCTGAAGAAGATGCAAAAATATGGTTTTTTAGGAATTCCTTATGGTAAAGAGTATGGTGGCTGTGGCTCAGATACCTTGGCTTATACCTTATGCATGGAGGAAGTTTCCAGGGTAGATGCCAGCTCTGGCATTACTATTTCTGTACACACATCCCTGGCTTGTTCCTGTATCGCTAATTTTGGTACAGAAGAACAAAAACAAAAATTCTTACGTCCGCTGGTGGATGGAAGCAAGATTGGCTGCTTCGGCTTAACTGAGCCTGGTGCAGGTTCTGATGTACAAGGTGCTCAAACTGTGGCTGTGCCGGATGGCGATGATTATATTATTACAGGTAATAAGATATTCACCACTAACTCCGGTTTTGCAGATACCTTTGTGGTGTTTGCCTTAACAGACCGTACTGTTCCCGCTGCTAAAGGCTTGACTGCCTTTATAGTTGACAGGACTATGCCCGGCGTACAAGTAAGCGATAATATCGAGCGTATGGGTATTCGCGCTGCTAGCAACTGTATCGTTAACTACGATAATGTACGTGTATCCAAGGACCGCATTCTTGGCCAACTAAACAAGGGCTTCAAGATTGCTATGGGGGCATTGGATTGTGGCCGTATCGGCATTGCAGCTCAAAGCGTTGGTATCGCCCAAGGTGCTTTGAATGAGGCAATTAAATATGCTAAGGAACGTAAACAGTTTGGCAAGCCCATTACCGCTTTCCAAAATACTCAATTCAAAATTGCAGAGCTGCAGACTAAAATTGATGCAGCAAGACTTATGACCTGGCGTGCAGCCTTGTCAGAAGATGCCCATGAAAAATTTGGGCCTTTGGCTGCTATGGCTAAACTCTTTGCTTCTGATGTAGCAAATGATGTAACACGTTATGCAGTACAGATGATGGGCGGCTACGGTTATTGCCGTGAATACCCGGTAGAGCGTATGATGCGTGATGCCAAGATTACGGAAATTTACGAAGGTACATCTGAGGTTATGAAGATTGTAATCTCCGGATCCATGAAATTAAAATAAAAGGGGAGTGCACAAATATGAAAATTATAGTTTGTATTAAGCAGGTCCCCGACACCGCAGAGGTGAAGTTGGACCCGAAAACGAATACTTTGATTCGTGATGGTGTTCCCAGCATTATCAACCATGATGATAAGGCCGGTCTGGAAACAGCATTAAAACTGCGTGAAGCCCACGGCGGTACTGTTACCGTAGTCTGCATGGGACCACCGCAGGCTGACGTGGCATTAAGAGAAGCACTGGCTATGGGAGCAGATGAAGCTTACCTGCTGTCCGCCAGAGAATTTGGCGGCTCTGATACTTATGCTACTGCTACCATTATTGCTACGGCGCTAAAGAAGATAGGCTTTGACCTGGTTATTACCGGACGTCAGGCCATTGATGGCGATACTGCCCAGGTTGGACCGCAAATCGCTGAACAGCTGGGTGTTCCACAAGTCAGCTATGTGGAAGAGGCACGGGTAGAAGGCAACAGCATTATTGTAAAACGCCAGTTTGAAGATTCAGCTCAAATTTTAAAGGTTAAAATGCCTTGCTTAATTACGGCCCTGGCTGAGCTAGCAGAGCCCAGATACATGAATGTAGGCGGCATTGTTGATGCTTATCAAAAGGAAGTAAAAGTTATTGGCTTTGATGACCTGAAAAATTCCTTAAACCCTGAGTGGATTGGTATTAATGGGTCTCCTACCAATGTAGTTAAGTCCTTTACTAAGCAGGCTAAAGTTGCAGGTACTTTGATGAAAGATTTGACCCCGGATCAGGCAGTCGCTGCGATTATGGATAAACTGATCGAGCGCCATATTATTTGAGGAGGCAGTGACTATGAATAAAGATATTTTTGTAGTAGTTGAGCAAAGAGCCGGTCACATTCAAAAAGTTACCTACGAGCTGATTGGCGAAGCAACGAAACTGGCCAGGGACCTGGGCGAAGACGTTGTGGCAGTGCTGTTGGGCAAGGATATTACCAAACAGGCACAAACACTTGTTGAATACGGTGCAGCTAAAGTCTTGGTAGTAGATAATCCAGTGTTGGAGCACTATACTACCGAGCCATATACCAAAGCTGTTCATTACATTATTAAGAAATTCAATCCCAATATCGTGCTTTATGGAGCCAGCAGTATTGGCCGTGATGTAGCTCCCCGTGTAGCAGGTCGTGTCCATACCGGCCTGACGGCAGATTGCACAGGACTGGCTATTGACCCGGAAACCAAGCTGCTCATGATGACCCGTCCTGCTTTTGGCGGCAACATCATGGCTACCATTGTGTGCCGCAAGTATAGGCCGCAAATGGCAACTGTACGTCCCGGTGTAATGGCAATGCCTGCCAGGGAGGCCGGCCGTAAGGGCGAGATTATTCAGGTAGATGCAGGACTTTCCCCAGCAGATATGAATGTGGAAATCCTGGAAGTAGTAAAGAGCGCACAGAAGGTTGTTGATATTACGGAAGCAAAGATCCTGGTATCCGGCGGCCGTGGTGTTGGCGGCGCTGAAGGTTACAATCCTTTGCGAGCTTTGGCTAAAGAATTAGGCGGCGAAGTATCTTCTTCCCGTATCGGTGTTGATAGCGGCTGGATTGAAAAGAACCGTCAGGTTGGTCAAACCGGTAAGACCGTCCGTCCTAACTTGTACCTGGCTTGCGGTATTTCCGGAGCTATTCAGCATTTAGCAGGCATGGAGGATTCCGAGTTTATTGTTGCCATAAACAAGGATGAAACCTGCCCCATGATGAAATTGGCAGACCTGGGAGTAGTTGGCGATCTGAAATTAATCGTTCCCAAATTAACTCAGGCTGTTGCTGATTATCATGCTAAACAGAAAGTTTAAAATAAATTTTTCCACGAGCCTGTGCGGCACTTCCACCCTTATCTGTGTTGCACAGGCCATTTTGTTGAAATAAAGTAATTGTTAAGAGGAGAAAAAACTCCGGAAAGGTAGAAAATTATGCTCAGCCAAATGGGAAAGAATCTCTACGCTTTTGATATTCCTTTGCCTGGCAGTCCTTTAAAATGGCTTAATTCCTATGTAATTAAGGGCCAGCCGGGACAACGCAATCTTCTTGTCGATACCGGCTTTAACCGACCGGAATGTTTGGGTGCCTTGCTAAAGGGCATGGCGGAGCTAGAGATAAATCCGCAATGTACCGATGTGTTTTTAACTCACAGTCATTCCGACCATTCAGGTAATGCCGCAGCTTTAGCTGCAGAAGGCTGCCGCATCTTTATGAGCAAAACTGCCTACCTAATACAAAAAACTAATATGGCTACCTGGGAAATAAAAAAAGCACGTGCCGTGAAAGAAGGCATGAGTGCAGATATAATAAAAACAATGTTTGCCAGTAATCCTGCGATTCTATACAGACCGGGACCCTATGAAGCTACGGAGCTAAGCGAGGGAGATGTACTGCAGTATGGAGGCTATAATCTTAAATGTATAGCTACCCCCGGACATACGCCGGGGCATATGTGTCTCTATGATGAAGAAAAGCAATTAATCTTTTTGGGGGACCATGTGTTGTTTGATATTACACCTAATATTAGTATTTGGGTGGAATTAAAAGATGCTTTAGGGGACTATTTAACAAGCCTGAGCAAAGTAAGAGACTTGCCGGTTAAAGTTGCCTTGCCGGGGCATAGGACTTTAGGAAGTATGACCATGCAACAGCGTATTGATGCCCTTTTGGAGCATCACAAAAATCGCTTGGCGGAAGCTGAACAGATTATTAAAAATGCGCCCGGTAGTAACGCATATCAAATTGCCAGCAAAATGACCTGGCGTATTAAAACGAAAAATTGGGAAGAATTTCCTCCCGGACAAAAATGGTTCGCAGTGGGGGAAACCATGACGCATTTAGATTATTTATTAATTAGAAATAGAATATTAAGGAAAGAAGATAAAGAGGGCAACAGAACCTATTTTGCAAGATAGTACTACGGCCTTCCAGGGAGATGGAAAGAGATGTATGCAGAAAGATTAAAGCCGGGTGAGTGTATAGGCATTATTAGTCCGTGCCATGTGGGAGATCCGGCAAATTATGAGCGCATTAATGCCGTGCTGACACGTTTGGGCTTTACTACTAAACCGGGAGAAAATTTGTTTAAGGCTACTTATGGTTATGAGGCTAGTATCCAAGAAAGGGCTGCTGATTTTAATGCCATGGTGGCCGATGATGCTGTGCAAATGATTTTGTTTGGCGGTGGAGAGGGCGCTGTTGAAATTCTGCCCCACCTTGATTACGAAAAAATCCGTGCCCATCCCAAACTTATAGCCAGCTTTAGTGATGGTACGCCTATTCTGAATGCTGTCTATGCCCAGACAGGTTTAGTGACCTATTATGGAGCAGGAACCACGGAATTTGTGGATTTGCGGCAATATGATTATGCACAATTTTGCAATAATTTTGTGGCGGGGTATGAAGCCAGGCAGTTTATTAGTGACAGCAAGTGGAAAATTCTCCATGCAGGTATTGGTGAAGGAATAATTATCGGTGGTTACGCACCTGAATTTGCCATGCTGCAAAGTAATAGGTATTTTAATTTTGCTTCCGATAAAAAGTATTTACTTATCCTGGAAGACCATGAACAATTCCATGTCCCTGAGGCTATGGCAACCTTTTTAGGCTACCTTGAACAAAGTCCCATTATGAAAAATGTAACCGGGTTGATTTTTGGACAGTATGCTGCTACCGAAAACGTTATCCTGATGGGAGTTTTGCAACGTTTTGGTGCCAGAAATAATATACCGGTTGTTTATACAGACGATTTTGGGCATGGCACCAAGCATGGCATTTTTCCCTTGGGTCAGTACGGTAAGTTAAACACTAATAATGCCAGTCTATTATTTGGAGGATGGTGACATTTTATGAAAAGAGAGGGCAGATATATAATGAATAAAGATTTAGTTGCAAAGCTGGAAGCAGTTGTTAAAGATGAAAAATTCAAGATGGACGCCTATTTTTTCTGTGGGTTTCCCTCCGGAACACCCCATGAAAAACTTTTGGCAGCTTGTGAAAGCTATTTGGAATGTCTGAAGAAGGGCCGCCCGGGCAGTGATATCACTGCCAATATGATTAATGAGCTAGAAGCAGCAGTGGCTACAGATACTACGACAAGGATAGCCAATAGTTTGGATAATACGGCAGAGCTCAGAGAAATTTTAGCGCACAAAGCAGAACTCTAATTTTCTTTTCTGAAATTGTTAAACAGAAAGAAAGGTAGTATAATTACACGGAGGGAAAAAGGTAATATTCAGGAGGTTTACTGTGAGTGACAATGTTTTACCGTTAATCAGAGCAAAATATAGCACTTTATCCGCATCCCAAAAGGTAGTAGCTGATTATGTTATGTCTCATGCTCAGGAAGTGATGCTGCATACACTAAATGAGCTGGCCACAGCTTGTCAGGTCAGCGAACCAACCGTGCTTAGGTTCTTGCATAAAATCGATTTCAGTTCCTATCAGCTTTTCCGTATAAAGCTGACTCAGGAAATTTCCAAGGGAACGCCACATGCTGTTTATGAGGATATTAGCTTCCAGGATAATCCCCGGCAAATTAAAAATAAAATTATTGAATCAACCATAAATTCTCTTCAGGATAGCCGGGAGATTGTTGATGAAAACAGCGTAAGCCATTTTGTAGATATGATTTTAGGAGCGAAGCGTATTCTTGTTATAGGCATTGGTGCATCTGCCTTTATTGCTATGGATTTCTTCCATAAGCTGGCCAAGCTGGGATTAAATGTGAATTGTTCTAACGATCCCCATATAACGAATATTTTGGCTAGCAGCTTGACCGCTGCAGATTGTCTGATTGCGTTTTCTCATTCCGGAGAAAGCCGGGAAATCTTAGATGGAGTGACATTGGCTAAAGAGAATCATTGCAAGCTGGGGGCTATTACCAGCTACCTAAAGTCTACATTGGCTAACGAAGCTGATTGCGTGCTGTGCAGTACTTCTTTAGAAACACGTTTTCGTTCTGATGCTATGACTTCGCGGATCATTCAGATGGTTATAATTGACATTGTCTATGTTTCCATGGTGGTTAGGCTGGGGGAGAAAATTCTGCCACAGATTTACAGAAGCCGCTTGGCCGTAGCAAAGAATAAAACCTAAAATTGAAAATCGTAGTTTTACTACCGCTAAAAAGGTGCCGTTTTTTAAACGGCACCTTTTTAGTATAAGTGGACAAAAACGGCTATTTTACTAATTGTAGTGCAATTGTGAAAATTAAATTTTCTCAAAAAGCAACCAATTTTCAGAAAATATTGACATTTTTTTTGAGAGGGGTATAATGAAAATATAGTAGTAAAACTACTGCACTCATCTATCTTTTTAGTAGTAAAAAAACGATTTAGGGGGAATGAACATGAAAGCAATCATTTTAGGCGATGCAATGATTCATGGTACTGGTTTTAAGGCAGCTTGGGATAAGTATTTGGCTCCCAAATTTGGCGACAATGTTATTGTGGGCGATTTCGAAAGTAATTGGGATAAGCTGCAATACAGAAGATTGGAAGTCGAAAAACGCGGACCTGAAATTGAAGATGTTGATGAAACGATTGTTAAAGAGGGTAAAGATGCCGACATGCTGATGGGCTTATTCGTACCTGTTTCCAGCAAAGTAATGGCAGCTATGCCCAACCTACGTATTGTAGGCGTTTCCCGTGGCGGCCTGGAGAATGTTAATGTTCCTGAGGCTACCAAGAGAGGCATTTTAGTATTTAATGTTAAAGGTCGTAACGCTCATGCAGTTTCTGATTTTGCTATTGGCATGATGTTGGCTGAAACTAGAAATATAGCTCGTGCTTTTTATTCCATAAAGAATGAAAAATGGCAAAAAGAGTTTGCTAACAATGGTTATGTTCCTGAAATGCATGATAAGACCATTGGTATTGTGGGCTTTGGTTATATTGGTCGCTTGGTAGCACAAAAACTTTCCGG
>Ga0268360_1002731_pt1 | contig 12719 bp, 8 predicted proteins | sample BioMet11_FD_192465 | JGI IMG/M metagenome (GOLD analysis project Ga0268360, IMG submission 192465) | Sewage microbial communities from Oakland, California, United States - Biofuel 11 (Illumina Assembly) | ecosystem: Engineered > Wastewater > Sewage > Unclassified | place: USA: California... | reverse complement strand
CGCGCATAGATTTTGAAATTTTTAAAAATCAAGATGAGCATCACATATTCATCGTACAAGCTGACGTGCAAGTAACAAGCGAGAAGGAACTTGATATGTATGAACCTGTTGTGAAGGATATAAATGATTATGTTACAACATATATTAATGAACATCATTCCTGTTTAAGCAATATACAGACGCAGAATTTAAGAGTAAAAAAGAGTAAGAAATCAAAACATTCAAGTACGGTCGGTGCCGGAGCCTCAAACGCATTAAATACAGATACATCTGTCGGGAATAAAAAAATAGATGTTTTTGGTGTGGACTGCGGAGACATGGTTGGAGATTCACCACAACTTTTTCCAAGATACGTAGAAATTCAGGATCGCCTTAACATGCCTGTTTTCAAGACAATAGGCAATCATGACCAGACCTGCGGCGGCAGGTCTTTTGAGACTTCATACTCAACTTTTGAGAATTTTTTTGGCCCTATCCGCTACTCATTCAACAAAGGTCAGGCGCACTATATTTTTCTTGACGACAACTTTTATATTGGACGCGACGGGGACTATATAGGATACATAGATGAAACTACATTTCGCTGGCTTGAACAAGATTTGAATTATGTGCCAAAAGATAAAATTGTATTTCTGGTAATTCACATGCCAACCTCTTTAACCAAACAGCAGCAGCCATTCAAATTTGATTTTAATTCTCTTGCAGATCAGCTGGTTAACGCCAGGCATCTGTACGATGTTTTAGTAGGGCGCAAGACCCACATCATCTCCGGTCACATGCATTACAATTTAAACATAGATCATTCACTGATGCCTTATGTAGAAGGAGGCAAAGCACGTGATATTTACGAACATAACATAGCGGCAGTTTGCGGCACGTGGTGGTGCGGAGACCCCTATCCCGGAAAAATTTGTTTGGACGGGACACCTCAAGGCTATGCAGTTTTTGACGTTAACGGCAAGGATATAAAATGGTTATACAAGGGTGCGGGGCTGCCTGACTCTTACCAGGCGAAGACGTATATAAATGACAATGTCGTAATTGCAAATGTCTGGAATTATGATGAGGAGTGGAAAGTTGAGTGGTATATGAACGGAAAATACATGGGGCGTATGGAGCAATACACCGGTAATGATCCGGATGCTGAGATTCTTTGCTCGGACCTAACTAAAATAAAATATGACTGGATTGCTCCGGTGCCGACGGAGCATCTGTTCCGTGCAAAAATTCCGGCAGAATTATCATCAAACAATCAAAGCGGCGACAGGCATAATAATATAGAGGTTGTTGTCTCTGACCGTTTTAACAAGAAATACAAAGCGCTCATAAAATAGGGTGACATCTATTTTGAGATTCTCTTGTTTTTAACAAAATCAATTTACCTGAAAGCGCCTCCCGTTGCCCAACCGGTAACGGTAGAAATGTACGGACAAATCAGCATAGCCATCTTCTTTTGTCCTTCATAATTAGGATGTTCAGAGGCTCCAAGATCCGTTGTATTATTGCAGTAGTCCTGAAAGATTGCAGCCAGATGCAAGTTATTTGAACTGTGTTCCACCAACTCTGCAATGTAGTCAAAACAAGGACCTTGCACACGCGGAGCAATGCAGATAATCGGAATGTTTCCGTACATTTTCCGCACCGCATCAACTATCTCATGATAAGCATCAATAAAATCTTTTTTATCCGGATAAGGCTCCGTACCAAAATCATTGGTACCCAGGTTAATCACCGCGACATCAGGCTTGTGAGGGTCAGACGCATAATCATATTTATTATCGGACACATCCCCCAAATCGCCTTTGCTAAAAGAGTTTTTCGTCCCGTTTGCAAACATATTTGCAGCAATTTTTGCATGTTCCGGCTCATCAAAAATATTAAACATTTTATCCCTCATGTTCCCGACAGATATTTTCTTTGGGTCACCCCAGTTGCGTACAATACCCCTTCCCGAATGAGCAATTAACGTATAATCCGCATGAAAATAACGCGCTAATATGCAACCAAATGCCTTATTGCAATTTTCTGTTGACGCAAAGAAATCTTCTTTGCCGGAGAGAGATTCCGTCCCATAACCACACGTCAGCGAATTGCCTATAAATAATATGTGACGTTTAATATTTGAATGTGAGTAAATTTCACCATCGCGAGCTAAAAGAAATTCATTAAGAGTGGTCATACCCTGCTCACCCTCCGTGCGTTTTTGCAACAATAAAGTATGCGGGCCCTTAGATAAGTTCTCCGCAAGCACAACAGTTGTATCGGTGCCGCGCGCAATTGCGACTTTGCTTAACACTCCGTCAATGAAAACATTATAGTAATCCCGTCCGGTATCTGAAAGTTTCACTGCACAATAACCACCTGTAAACTTGAACGTTGCGTGAACCCCTATCCAGTCAAACGAAACGCTGCCTGCATTTAAACCGCCCCCGAACCGCACACCGTCACCAGACTGTATGTTGATAACATCCTGTAAATTACCGCCATTATGAAAAAGTACCCTTCCGGAATAAGATATCCGGGGATCAGAGGCCTTCACCGTTTTAAAATCCTGAGCGTTAACATTTCCGGAGAAAGCAAAGGCAGCCAGTGTTATTAAAGAAATTGCCATAATATTTTTCATGGTGTATATAATTATCTAGTACTCAACACTTTTTTAAGAGGTTTCCACCAGCCGTAACGCACAATGTGACTCAAATCAAAAATCATTACACCACCGTCACAACCCGCACCGGATTCACCAACATATTCACCGTTGGCAACCTTCGCGCTGTTCACGCCGGAAACCTCATTAATCCCATTACCATAAGAATCGCCCAGCAGTACCTTCATGTTATTTATAAAGCCATTTACATTACCACTATAGATTGATACACAAATACTTCCAGTCAACGGCACAGCACCGAGCAGCACATCTTTTACTGCCGCAATATTTCCGTCAGAAATATTTTCATAATAAAAACCGCTCATGTAAACATCCAATAATTCCGCATACCCTTGCTTTCCGTATTTTGCCGTAGCCCAAGGATATTTTAGAATATATCTCTCTGATGCCCAGTTAACTCCGACGTTGTAATAACTGTCATACCAAGCTCCTGTATAAACTCCAACCAAAAGATTAGGATTAATCCTTTTCACATCTTTTCTGGCTCTCGACAGGAATTCTTTGATTACATGTGCCCTCCACTCCAGCCACTTTCCGTACAGCGGTCCGGGCACAATATTTTGCTTATCAGCATTATACATGGAGTCAGCACGTTCGCGTGACATTATCGTTTCTAAGCTGTCAGCTAAAGGAGCATCCTTCCAGTTAAAAATATCTTGCGGCCAATTTTTGACTAAGTGACCGATGTACTTCTCAAACTGTATGCGCGAAAGGTTACTAAAGTCAGAAGTTATATCATCATAACGCATCCTGTCAAAGATTAAACCGTCGAGAGCTTTATACTTGCCTACAAATTCTTTAATTATAGAGAGTTCATAATCTTGCACTTGCGGATCAGCGGGGTTAAGCATTGCGTTGTAATTCCAATACATCTCGCTTATAGGAAAGATTTTATCCCTCCAATAAACCTGTGATTGCCAAGCGCTTACATCTCTATTTTCTATTTTTGAATTTTCTTCACCTGCAAACAAAATTCCGCTACGGAAATAATTATGACCTCCGGCAAAAATGTTCATAGACGCAAAAGCACCCATTCCGGCTCTGTGACACTCTTTAATAACTAATGCAACCAAGTCATAATCTGGAGCTCTGCGTATTCCGCTAACCGGGCTGTCCATGTACGGAGCAATATTGCTGTTATACACAACGGTTCCCATTATGGACTTCACATCCAATACGACATCAGTGACACCTGCATTTTTCAGTTTATCAATGTAGTAGCAAACTGAATCGGCAGAGGACAGACGGTCATAATTTGCCTCACAGTCCATCCACATATATACATGTCTGATTCGCTGTGCATTCAACGGCATAGTAAAAAACAAAACCGCCGCAAACAAAGAAAATATTCCATTCCTCATGATATGAAAATGATCTAAATGATATCTAAAATGACACAGCCTTATCCACCATGACGCTGACTTACCTGATATAATGACGTCACTTTGTTTTCGCAAATTTATGTAAAAAATTTATAAATTAACCTTTTAAAAATAAAAAATTTTACCTTTGTAAACAGCTAGTATAAATGATGACTTGTCAATGATAAAGAGAGCATCAAAAACATACTGTTAAACAATAAATTATGGCAGAAACTTTTTTACGTCAAGCGGAAGAAGGTAATAAAAATGCCCTATTGAAGCGCCAAATCATAGGTCTTTACATTACTTCAGGAGATTTTAGCATCACAGACTTAAGCAAAGAAATGAATCTCTCCGTGCCAACAACCACAAAGCTTATTGGGGAGCTTATTGCTGAAGGTTATGTGCATGACTACGGAAAGCAGGGTCGCAGTGGCGGCAGACGCCCAAACATTTACGGACTTAATCCTTACGCAGGATATTTTGTCGGAGTTGACATTATACAAAACTTTGTTAATCTTGGCATTATAAACTTCAAGGGACAAATGGTCTTTTACAAAGCCGCCGTTCATTTTACAATTGACAACACTATTCAGTCTCTTGACAGACTCTGTACTATTGTAAAGAACTTTATTTCAGAGAGTAAACTAACTAAGAAAAAAATCCTGGCGGTAGGAGTAAACCTGTCGGGACGTGTAAACTCAGATACGGGATATTGTTACAACTACTACTTTGAAGAGCGTCCTCTGTCTGTTTTGCTGGAAGAGAGACTTGGTTATACAGTTAATCTTGAGAATGATACACGCGCAATGACCTACGGCGAATACATGTGCGGGGTCGCAAGCAATGAAAAAACAATGCTGTTCATAAACGCCAGTTGGGGACTTGGAGTGGGCATCATAATTGACGGAAAACTATATTACGGAAAATCAGGGTTCTCCGGAGAATTCGGACACTTTCCGCTGCTTGACAATGACGTACTTTGCCGTTGCGGAAAATCCGGATGTCTGGAAACCGGAGCTTCCGGCTCCGCATTGCACCGGCTCTTTCTTGAGGCACTAAAGCAAAATAAAATCTCTCTACTATCAGATAAATACGCAAAGGGAGAAGACATATCTCAAGAAGACATACTGCGCGCTCTACGGCATGAGGATATTCTTGCAATAGAAATTATGGAACAAATTGGCAATACGCTAGGCCGCGCCGTTGCAGGGCTCATCAATTTGTTCAATCCGGAGCTTATCGTTGTCGGAGGAACACTCTCAGTAGCAAAAGATTACCTAATGCTGCCGTTAAAGAGCGCAATCAACAAATACTCTCTGTCACTGGTCAACAAAGACACCACCATCAAAACTAGCAAACTAGGAGACAAGGCCGGAGTCACAGGCGCCTGCTTTCTGGTCCGCAGCAAAACCCTAGGATTATTATAACAATTGGACGCCGTCTTTAATTAAAGACGGCGTCCAAGTTTTAAAGACAATTTTATTTCTTTAAAATCTTTATTATTCTGTACCTGCTGTCGTGAAAAAGGGAAGCGAGCTGACCCGCAGTGCATTTAGTTGTTTTGTGAAGGTATCGCGCAAATTCACGTATTTGTTCAAGTGTTAAGCTACTAAATGTTTCTATGTTGTATTTTGTTTTTAGATATGCCGTAGCCGTTTCCATAAGTTCAGCATATGTAATGCGCTTTTGGGCAAAAATATCACACTCGTTATCATCGTCATGAAATGTGGTGACATACGACATGAATTCTTCTAGGTTCTTATATCGGTGGTCGCATATTGAAGTGTCAACAGAAATAACATCATGAAGATACAAACTGTCGAGACCTTCATAATTAAAATGGAATTTGGCAGAACTCCACTCGTAGACAAGCGGATCTGTACAAATCCCAGCTGATACTGGATTATTTAGAATATACGCACACTTGTCAATCATGTGATTTTCAGTGTATTGCGGAGCACTTAAAAAAGGAGTGCCAAACAATTTTTCTGACAATTTGTATTTTTTGTTGTGCCAGCGGCTGTACTCCCGAAGGAAAACAGTCATCAATTTTGTCAGGCACTCTGTCTGAAGCATTAAATGACAATGATTTGTCATAATGCAAAACTCATAAAGTGTTGAATTATTCTCATATAAAGCTATTTGCAAAAATTTTAAAAGTGTAGTTTTGTCCTCATCATCATAAAATACTGCAAACTTTGCATTGCCGCGGAATGCTACATGCATAACTCCCTCCTGAACCCGTTTTCCCCTTTTCATATTTTTTTACAAATAAATAGCGACAACCAAACAATTCCAACACATTTGATATAATTAGCGGAATTGTTTCTTCTTCTTCTTCACTTCAGGATAAAAAAATGACGCCGTCATTAATTAAAGACGGCGTCACATTTAAGTTTCTCATTAACTAAAACTGGAAGTAGATGAAAGGCTGGATCTGGCTGCTCTTGGTTTGGATTACGATGTATATGATAACAATCATTACCAACGCTTTGAACCATAGCGGAGTGGCGGTGAAACGGGCCTGAAGTTTATCGGTCAGGCGATCCGGTATATAGTGCAAAGCGTAGCCTAACAGTATGAGTACCATAACTTTCCAGTAGCCTACAATGAGCTGTGGCAAGATTGCGGCGTGGAAAGCGGTGAAGATGCGGTCAAGGATTGTGAAGGCGGTGTGCATGTCATGTGCGCGAAAGAATATCCAGCAGAAGCACACAAAGTTGAATGTCAGGAAGATGTTAATGAAACGTCTTAAGCGGCTGACCGGCTGTATGTTGCCGCTATATGTTTGTATTGTTATGCCTTTCTGTACCGAGGCGCTTACAGTCCGGTGTTTTCCGTCACGACCTATAATACTTTTCCAAACCTTATTGACGGCAAGCGCTACGCCATGCATGCTGCCCCACAGTATAAAATTCCATGAGGCACCGTGCCACAAACCACATAAGAACATGGTTAACAGTAGGTTAATGTATTGCCTTATTTTTCCTTTCCGGTTGCCGCCAAGCGAAATGTAAACATAATCGCGCATCCAAGTTGACAAAGAAATGTGCCATCTGTGCCAGAAATCTGTGACTGACACTGATTTATACGGGTTGTTGAAGTTTATGTTAAAGTGGAATCCGAGCAGCAGCGCAATGCCGATTGCCATGTCCGAGTATCCGGAAAAATCACAGTAAATTTGCAGCGCGTAACCGTATGTCGCAAGCAGGTTCTCAACGCCGGAAAATAATGTGGGTGAGTCAAATACGCGGTCCACAAAGTTGATGCTGATGTAGTCCGAAATAACCGCTTTTTTGAACAATCCGCCCGCAATCAGAAACAGCGCAGTACCAATCATCTTGTCTGTAACTACCGGCTTCTTACGTATTTGCGGAATAAAATCTTTTGCCCTCACGATAGGTCCCGCAACCAGCTGCGGGAAGAAAGAGACATAAAACGCGTAGTCCAGCAGGTTGTGCAGCGGCTTAATCTCTCCTCTGTAAATATCTATGGTATAGCTTAATGATTGGAATGTAAAGAAGGATATCCCGACGGGCAAGAATATGTCTTTTGGCTGAAAATTGCCTCCAATCAGATTGGAAAAAATCTCTCCAAAAAAGTTGGTGTATTTAAAATATGTCAGCAGTCCAAGATTTATACAGATGCTGAGTGTAACAAGCAGGGTCCTATAAGTACGTTTGTGCCCAATTTGTTCCATTGCATAACCGATGCAAAAGTCTGACGTTGTGACCAGTGCAAGGAGCCAGAAGTAAAGTCCGCTGGATTTGTAATAAAAATAATAGGAGAACAGCACCACAAAAATCAGCCTTCCGGTCTGCTGTTTGCGGAGCAAATAATAGATGATAATAAATGCCGCAAACAACCACAAAAACAGCCCGCTGCTGAAAATTAGCGGTGCCTGTGCGCTGTATGTCAGCACATCTTTCAACTTTGATATATCTATACTACTCAACATTTCTTCAAACTTGTCATCTAATATGAAATTGTCATATACAAATACAACACAGTTACATCTACAACGCTGTCATACCCGATGTGACATTGTCATTTATTGTACTCTTTTATTAACGCGCAATACAGCAATTGTCCCTGGAGCGTGTAACCTTCCGGTATGAAGTGGACGTGGTCTGCCCGCATGAGGCCGGCAGATGTCCAGTTGCGGCAAGCGCTTTCACGGCCGCCGGATATGGTGTATAAGTCCCAGTAGGCTAAGTTGTTGTCTTTTGCGTATTTTACTATTGTTGCAGCGCACGGGGCATTGAAAGGATTCTCTGAATACGTTGTGCGAGTGCGCGTTACTGTCTTGTAACGGCGGCTTTTTCTGCCGTGTTTTGAATGTCTGCCGTTGCTGACAAGCACTCTTGTTTTGTAGCTTGTCCGGTGCGCTTTGTAGCATCCGGTTGGAGTTGTAAGCAACAGCGGCGTTCCGGGAAATGCCTCATTAAGAGCCTTTACCAAAGCGTCAATTTGTTTATAATGCTCATCCGCATTGTAATATCTGCCATAGCTCTCATTGGTGCCAAAGGACAAAATTATCAAATCGGGCTTGTGATGTTTTGCAATTATATCACCGTGAAAAATCTGATTATCAGACTTCTTGTCGCCGACAGATTTGTCTTCAGTTCCGTTATCTTTTATTTCAAACGGACTGCCTCCCGATTGTGCAAGCAACGGATTGTCCTCTTGCTCTGAAGTATAAGTACATATTTGCTGCATAGTTCTGGAATTAAGGTAAGAATTACAAGTAGCTCCGTTAATTCCAAAATCCCTGTAAACTATTGAACCAAAGCATTCTGCAAGCATGTCCTTGACGGTACGAGGATAGACATGTCCGCGTATATGACTGTCCCCAATGTGAAGAACGCGCAGAGTGTCTTTGGGTTCAGACGTATAGCGGCTGATTTCCAATATATTGTTAGATAGTTGAGCTTTTCTGATTTTACGCAGTTTTTTAAAAACCGTGGCAAGCGAATTGCTCTCATCATGCAGAATATTTTCTCCCATCCCTCTGAATGTCTTTGGAATATCCACAATCGGCACCACAACTTTGAGTTCGTCCTTCTTAGTTAAAATTCCGGCTGAAACAGCATTCGCGTATATCTTTACGCTTATGCAAACAAGTGCAACACAGACTATTATAAGTCCTGTCGTGAGTAAAATGTGTTTGTACCTTTGCATAAATTTTATTTTTTTGCGGTTTGAATTTTTCTACTTCCCTTCCATCAATGCGTTGAAAAGTTTTTTAGCTATCATTTTGCCTCCGCGATAGTTTATGTGAGTATAGTCTAAATTTGCCAAAGGCGGCTTGTTTTCAACCATTTTGACCATGCTGCCTTCTCCTCCCATTGCCTCAAAAGTATTCCAAAAGGCTATGCCGGATTTTTTTGCCATAATGTTCTGAGTGTCCAGCAACAGCTTTATTCCCGGCATTGTACGTATAGAACCATCTTCCATCCTGTGCCCTCTGTCGCTGACGCCAAGAAGTAAAATTGACGTATTGGGAAAACATTTTTTCAGATAGCTTATTGTTTTTAAGAATCCGGATTCGTACCATACATAATTTTTTGACCCCGGACTTGCCACGTTCAATCCGAATTCCAAAATGATTAAATCATAATGTCTTACAGAGTTAAAAGATGCCAGCGTTCTGTATGGAACGGCATGAATTCTTGTACCGGAACTTCCTCTCAAAGAGAAATTATCTACGGTCACCCCGTTGCTGCCGTCCATTGAAACTCCGTAAAAAACAGATTTATTTGCCTGATTTACAATCCATTTTACGCTTCCAATTCGGCCGTCAACATGCAATGTTTGCATAGCGCCCGATGCCGGAACGTTAAAGAATTGTTCGGTTGCATTATTGATTTTTGCCGATATCTTTGCTCCGTATTTGCTTGTAAAATAGATTGTTGAGCGGCTGCATGTATCCAGATGAGATGCAAACTTTTTCTGTCCGCGTAGAAATACGTAGGCTCCATTTTCCGGTTCCGCATAATGTCCTGAAATTCCTAGTTTTGTACGGTCATAACCCTTGATGTCCATTGCCGAGTGGTCTGTGAAACCGTCAGATTTTTGCTTGACAGTGGGACGCGGCGCATCCGCAAGTGCATTAATATTTACAAATCCTACTCCGCATCCGCCGTACTTCCTCTGGAACATTTCTCTTAGGTTAACTGTCAGAATATCAGCCTCTATAAATGAATCTCCAAAGACAGCAATCCGGACAGGCCTGCTGCCGGCATTGTTAAGAGCAGCATAAAAACTGCCCATTCCGTTTGAAGAACCTCCGCCATAATCTATTATCTGTGTGGTACTTGCAGCCGCCGTATATTGAGAATTCTCTGCATCATATTGAGAATTTGCATTGCCTCCCCTACGTTGTGCCATCTCCTCCCGATGTTTGGCAATGGCCCTCTTATGCTTTGCAATTGCAGCTCTCATTTTTGCGTTACTTGCCTGAGCATCAGCCAAATCTGCCTTTACCTTTGCAAGTGCTGCACGTGCCGTATCCAGATTAGCCTGTGCCTGAGCCAGCACCGCCTTTCCAGCCTCCGTAGTGGTATCCGTCTTAGCCATTTCCACTGTATTCATTGCCTCTTCCTCAATCTTTTGATGCTCGGCGACAGCTAACGTGTCCTCCGCTACAAATTCAGCCTGATATGAATCATCCATAACCGGTTCATTATCTGTATTCTCAATAGAAGACTTAGAAATTCCAATAGCAGCGGAATCCCTGACAGCATGATTCCCGTCGGGAGTATTATCACTGTCGCCGCGCAAATCGCTCAACAGGTCAACCCTGCGCAAAGTGGTATTAGCCAGCCTAATAGGCGGTACAAAATATAATATAACCAAAACCGCCAGGATGAGCAGCGTCACCCAAAGCGATTTCTGCAAATTGTTCTCCATGTGTTCCTTTTAAAAGGGTTGCAAATTTAAAGAAAAGACGCCGTCTTTAAAAGAAAGACAACGTCTTTAATTAATGACGGCGTCAGTTATTTTATCTCAAGAACTTTGAACCAATCTTGAAGTATACCTTTGTAGCCGCTCTGGGAGTCGCTGATTAGGATTACGGTCCGGTTGCCGTTTGACAGGACCGGTCCAAGGCACATGCCTTCATAGTTGGCTATGTTAAAGTCATTCAGGGATTTAATAGCGGTAGTGAACCGGTACAGGAGCCGCTTGGAAAGGACGGGCGCATCGGCGGGAATTGCAGCACTAAACTGTGAGATGTCTGCAGATGAGCCGTTACCGGAAGAACCCGCAGATGAGCCGCTACCGGAAGAACCCGCAGATGAGCCGGCAGCAGAAGCTGCTATTGGCTTGCAATCAGCAGGATTCACAAGGTACAGTTTGCAAACAACACGCGCACCTACTATGCCTGACGGAATATAAAACTCCCTTTCAAGCACAATCATTGAACCGTCGTCAAGCGCCAGTAACTCACTGACACCCATTGCATAAGGCATATCGGCAACAGCACCTTTCTCAGCAGAAGATTTAGAGAGTACCTGACTCGCGACAGATATTATCATTGAAAATAAATCTCCCGTGCCGTCACCTGAACCACCGTTCTTTGCAGCATTAGCACGCTTCTCTTCGGCAGCCTTATTTTCAGCCGCCACCGCAGCTGCAGCAGAGGGCGCATCCATCTTGTAAACATATTGCGCAACAGGTTGAAGATTCTCATCAAATGATTGAAATCTCAGAACATTTTGAACTCCGTTTGTTGCAGTAGCCTGAGTACCGTCAGAAGGAATAGTACTTTCAGTTGTCGTCCAAAAACGATGAGTATTAGCATTATACGCAAGACTCTCAAAACCGGAATTAGAGGATGCTCCGGAAAAAACTGTCGGGATATTAAAACTTCTGCCGGTCCTTGCACCCTTCATATCATACTCATAAACAGCCTTATCCGCCTCGCCGGAGATAAAAACCGTTTTTAGAGACGGCACATACACAATCCCTTCCGCATCACGGTTCACACCCCCGCCGACAGAGAAAAAATCAACACCTGTCCCGTCCGCAGAACTGTTTGAAGCGGAGAGAATTTTACCACTCTTCTCGTCAAACTTAATCTCAAAAATGAAGAAGCCGTCACCGGCACTTTTATCGCTCACCACAGCATAATGCGACTCATCAATCATAGAAATTCCACTATAATCACCGGGAGTCACAGTCTTCGGAAAACTTTGCTGTTCAAGAGCTTTCTCAACATTAAACTCATGCGCCTGAGCGCTTGCATTAGAAATATTGCCGCATCCCGCCACAATCAGCGCCGCAATAAAAAACAAAAAAGACCTCTTCATACCTCTAATAATTAAACAACTACAAAGGTACTATTTTCATATTCACGACAGAATCAATTACTTTTGCAAAGTCCAGCCTGCGTTATTAAAAAGATTCCCCATCTCAATTGCAGTAACCATTGCATCAGAACCCTTGTTACCTGCCTTAGTGCCGGCACGTTCAATAGCCTGCTCAATAGTATCTGTGGTTAAAATTCCGTACGCAATCGGAACGCCGGTCTGCAAAGAAACCGAAGCAACTCCTTTTGCGGATTCATTTGCAACCATCTCAAAATGAGCAGTTGCGCCACGGATTACAGCACCCAGACAAACAACGGCAGAGTACTTTCCGCTCTCAGCCATTTTTTTTGCCACTAACGGAATTTCAAAAGCTCCTGG
>Ga0268360_1002730_pt1 | contig 12728 bp, 10 predicted proteins | sample BioMet11_FD_192465 | JGI IMG/M metagenome (GOLD analysis project Ga0268360, IMG submission 192465) | Sewage microbial communities from Oakland, California, United States - Biofuel 11 (Illumina Assembly) | ecosystem: Engineered > Wastewater > Sewage > Unclassified | place: USA: California... | reverse complement strand
TACTATTTTTGCTTTATAGAGCAATCTTGCTGATATGTTTCCACAAACAGAAAGAGGTTAGTGGATATGTTCCCATAAACGAGAGTAGGCATTTGACATACTTCCTATCCTCTCGTGCCACGTTGAGTCAGTGGCCTTGCTGTCAAGGAGCTGAAAGCGACGCAGAGAGCAACTGGCACTGACCGTGTGATAGCTGTCCAAGAGCACAAGCGACAGCGAAGTGTGATTGGAGACAGCGAACCACTGAGACAGTCTCTGTCCGTCCTGTAGGAAGGAACATTTCTACTATTTGGCGCTTTTTATAAAATTTGGCAAAAATGGATAGTTAAGTTGCCATGATAGATGTTAGGGCTGAAAACTGGAATTTGTAGGTGTGATTTATTTACCATTGGGGACGGAGAAAAGTGGTAAATTTTTCTCGCCTTATCAGGCGGATTTACCACTTTTCTCCGTCCCCAGTGGTAAATCCAACTTCCGATTTGTCAGGTTGTAGCATTAAATTTTAATGCGAAGGCCGACGGTTCCAATTATGCTCATGGTTCCAGTAAAAATTAACGGGTTTCCGAGATTTCGGAAGCCCGTTTTTGTATTTATGCAGATATGCTTCAGCGTAATAGCTGCTGTATTGTAAATTTCTTAAAAGGCAAATTTTTATTATTTACCAGCTAACTTGGCTGTGAAGCCGTTTACACCTGTACAAACCAGACAGATTGCCAGGTCAATGATATCGTTTAACGCTATCTTTTTACCATCAGCTACCCATTGTCGGTAAATTTCCAGGGTAGCAGCATGTACATAGCTAAGCAAAATACGTTGTTGATTTTCTGGTAGTTTCCTCAGAGAAGTTGACTGTTTCTGAGTATGCGCAGAAGTTTTGGCAATCATCTGGTTGCGGATAGCTTCATAACTGCCGTTGCAGGTGATTTTTTCGTAAACCTTGCCACCGTTAGCAGAATAAAGAAAGAATTCTCGGGTAATCTTATCCAAGTCTTCCGGGATTTTATAAGTTTTTATTTTTTCAATGAAACTGGAAGACATGGTTTGCTGAAATTCTAATAGCAAAGCATCTAGTGTTTCATAGTACCGGTAAAAAGTCTTTTTATTAATCCGGGCGCGCTGGCAGAGTTCTGTGACCGTAATATCATCATATTCTTTCTCACAGATCAGGTCTTTAAAATTTTCTTGGATTGCTTCTATGGTTTTTTGAACCCGCAGGTCTTCCGTACCTTTAATCAGCATTATGCATCTTCCTTTCCGGTGATAAGCAACTATTTTTTGTAAAGAGTAGCCTATGTCACTCTTTATAAAAATCTGACCGTTGTACTTCTTATTTAGGGGAATATAATTATAAAGAGGGAATAAGTAACTATAGTTGCATTACTATTATAACCGGAAAATTTCAAGATGGCAATTAATTTTCCGCGAGAAACCATTGGAAGCCAAGTGAACGAAAGGTAAATAAAAGAAGATTGGATGCAAGCTTATAAATTGATGTTACCTTTGAGGAGGTGCTGAAATGAGGATGAGATTTTTTAGAAGGTTCACAGTGAAAACTTATATGCGTAAAATAAAGTTTATTTTATGCGCCGTTGCTATAGCTACAGTTCTACCTGGAACAGGACTGCAGAACGTTGCCCAGGGAGCAGAACTTTATCCGGGACAGAAATGGCAACCGGATAAAGTTGATTACGGAGTTAGTGCGGAGAATCAATTTTTTGTGGAAATGGATGATGGGGTAAAACTTTTTGCAGGTGTTTATTATCCTATCGACAAGAAAACCGGTAAAAGGGCAGAAGGGAATTTTCCTGTAGCCATCGAGCAAACACCTTATGGTAGTCCTGGTGTTACCGTCGTACCTAACGACTTTTTAGTTCAGCACGGTTATATTTATGCGGTGGTTCGTGCCAGGGGAACCGGTAAATCAGAAGGAGAAGTTGCCTATTTCGGACCGAGGGACAACAAGGACGGACTCTGTCTCGTGGATTGGGCAGCTCACAAACTTTCTGGTTCTGATGGGAATATTGCGCTGGTGGGGGCATCCTATCCTGGCGGTCTGGCACTGGGAACAGCCTCGCTTTTGCCGAAAAATTCACCTGTCAAAGCTATCATTGCATCAAGTGTTGGGTTGAATCAAGTTTCGCGCGAATCATTTATGGTGGGAGGACTGCTCACTTCGTGGATCTGGACTTATACAAGTTACGGTGCCTATATCTGGGGCGATACCCCTGCGGCCAGACGTTTTGTAGATGCTTATGTCAAGAATACGGTTGCCGGTGGTGACTGGGCTTACGAAAAACCAAATACCTGGGGAATTTCGGGCGCCTTAAACAGCGCCAAAGAGATTCAAAAAAGTGATATTCCCATCTTATTCTATTGCGGCTGGCGTGATATTGTTGAGTCCGGCGCCTTGAGAGCATTTACTGCTTTGCAAAATGGTTATGCGGGTCGTCCTTTATTTGCGCCGATGCAGAAAGGACAGAAGACCACGCCTAAATACCAGATTATCGTGGGTAACTGGGTGCATGCCGAGGGACTGAATGCGGCGGTCTATCTGGAATGGCTTGACACCTGGGTAAAAGGCCAAGATACTGGTTTGCAGGATGTTAAAAAGCCAATGCACCTTTACGAGACTAATTCTGATAGATGGGTTAATACGGATGCCTATCCTATCGTCAAAGACTACACCGTGCTGCAGCTTGCTCCCGGTGAAAAATTGGTAGATACCAATACTCAAGTTGCCTCTTCAACCTCCAGGTTAAAGTGGGCTCTGCCTGAAGAAAATGGGGCCAAGCTTTCTTTTACAACCAAAGTTTTTGCCAAGGGTGCAACTTTGGCTGGACCTATATCTGCAACAATCTACGCTTCTTCATCTAATAGCAACGCCGTCATTATCGCCCGCCTTTTCGATATTGATCAGCGCGGAGCTAGCAAACTCATCACCAAAGGCGCCGTTTTAGGGAGCCAGAGAAAACTTGATGACAAAAAGTCTTGGACCGATGCTAAAGGCACAGCTGTATGGCCGTGGCCGCTGCTTGTAAAAGATGAATATATGAAGCCGGGACAAAGCTACAGGATGGATATTAGTCTGCTGCCGCGCCAGTGGTCAATACTGCCGGGTCACAGCCTGCGTCTAGAACTGACCACACGCAGCAAAGGCGATACCGGTGGTGCTCCTAATCTGCCGCGCGATGCCAATGAAGAACGTACTGATCCCTATGGTCTAACGGAACTGCAGAAAAAGACAGTACCCGACGGTATCTATACTATTTATTTGGGTGGTAAAGATGCTTCTACGCTGAATCTACCCCTCCTTGCCTACAAGGAAATGCCAGAAACGAAATCCGGTTATGTGCCCTACGAATGGTATGAGCACGAACGCCACCTAAAACCAACGACACATACACTTCCCTTAGTTTGGTGATTCTTTATTGGTTAGGAAAGAAAGGAAGGATGTCTATGTTTACGAACAAGAAAAATATTGCATTGTTCTTAAGCATTAGTTTTATGCTGAGCGGCAATGCTTTTGCCGCTGCGCCTAATACTCCTATGGAAGCAAGAACAGGTAAAACTTCCATTGTGTATTTTACTCGTGATATCAGTCCTGCAGGTTTGATTAAGATTTATGACCATGTGAATAAAAATATTTCTGGTCGGGTCGCTATCAAGATTCACAGTGGCGAGCCAAAAGGGCCTTATATCCTGGCACGTCCTCTGGTCAAGGCTCTGCAGGAGCATATTCCTAACAGTACCCTTGTAGAAACTAATACTGTATTTTTCCCTGACAGGAAGCTCAGCGATCGTGATACCACGGAACATCATCGCAAGACTTTAGCTATTAATGGCTGGACTTTCTCCAAGGTAGATATTTTGGATGAAGATGGTGCAGCGAAATTGCCGGTTAAAAATGGTATCCATTTTAAAGAAGCTTATGTTGGTTCACATCTGTTAAATTATGATTCCATGTTGGTATTAACTCATTTTAAAGGTCATGGTTTTGGTGGTTATGGTGGTTCCTTAAAGAATATTGCTATAGGCTGTGCTGACGGCAAAATTGGCAAGCGTATTGAGCACGGCGGAGTGGGCAAGACTAATCTGGCTGATTGGACAAGAGGTAAAGAACTGATGGAAAACTTTGCCGACTACGGTAAAGCGGTTACGGATCATTTTGGTAAGAAGATTACTTATGTGAACGTTATCAATAATCTGTCTGTGGATTGTGATTGTGTCGGGGTAAGGGCTGCCAAGCCTATGGCTCATGATATAGGTATCGTGGCTTCTACTGATATAGTTGCTGTAGATCAGGCTTCCGTAGATTTAGTCTATCAACTACCGGAAAATGAATTGCACGACCTCAAGGAACGCATTGAGTCCAGGGATGGTTTGGAACAACTTGCGGCTATGAAGAAGCAAAAGATGGGTAATGATAAATACATTTTGGTAGATTTAGATTAAGAGAGAAGGCTTAGTTTGGAGTCAGATAAAATCTGGACTAGAAAATTCTTTTTTTTAATGATTAGCCTGCTTTTGATGGCAGGAGCAAATTATTATTTTGCTTCTACGGTGGCTCTTTATGCTAAGCTGATCACTCCTTCAGGTTTCTATATTGGCTTGGCAGCGGCAGCCTTCTATGTTGCTTCTGTTAGTATGCGCCTTATAAATGGTACTTTAGTGCAGAATTTTGGTTCGTATCGCATAATGATGATTTCAGCGGCGATAGGGACCATAGTCTGTTATATGCACCAATATGCCACTACCATCTTTTTATTGATTATACTGCGTATTATGCATGGCTTTGCTTATTCTATGTTTAACACGGCTAGTGGTACTGCTGCTTCTTTTTTAGTTCCCAGGTCACGTATCTCAGAAGGCATCGGCTATTTTGCCATAGGGAATGTACTAGCTCTAGCGATAGGTCCGGTCATAGCTTTAATGATCATTAAAGATGGCACTTTTAATGAGTTCCAAAGACTATTTATGGTTGCCAGTATTTTTTGTGCTGTCGCTTTTCTGTTAGTCAGTGAAATAAGTAAAAAAAGCACTAAGGTCCCTCTGACCCTGCAGAAAATTAATAAAGATAATCTTCCACCTACTTTCATAGGTTTTGAGAAAGGAGTGCTTCTACCAGTAATTATTTCTTTTATGATGACTTTCTCGTATGCGCCGGTTTTTGTTTATCTTGCCGGTTATGGATTAAGCCGTGGCTGGGGAAGCATTGGCAATGCTTACTTCATGTATGCCGCTGGATTATTATTATCCCGCCTATTTGCAGGTCGCTTGGGAGATAAATACGGAGCTGATTATGTCATTTATCCAGCTTTAATTTGCGGAATTGTATCTTTGTACAATATAGCTCTTTGCAGGAGTGTATGGGAACTATATTTAGCCATGACTTTAATGGGGATGTGTGTTGGAGCTTTTAATCCGTTAATGAATGTTTTTTGTATTTTACGATGTTCAGCAGCTAGAAGGGGAACCGCTACGGCAGCTTTTAATGGCTCAGTAGATTTGGGGCTCGGTACCGGAAGTATGGTTGCCGGATTGTTCCTTGCGAAATTTGGTTATATTCATATTTATCTGGCTGGAAGTGTCGGCCTTATTTTGACACTGTTAGCATATACTTTTATGCTCTCTAGTCTTGTACATCGCAAATGTAATTAACACCTCAAATCTGTTTATTTTGGATATGAAAATTAATTTCCTATGGAGTTAGTGCAAGTTGGTTTATCTTGAGAATTTATAGTATCATATGTATAAACTGGAATTTGTAGGGGGAGTAAGCAAAATGGAAATTATTACCTATCAAGATAAGTATAAACAGAAGATAATAGATTTGATCCTGCATATTCAAAATGATGAAGCTGGCATTAACTTACAAATAGATGAACAGCCAGATCTTTTGAATATGCCTTTATATTACGAGAAAAATGGGGGAGAATTTTGGCTTGCAGAAGATAATGGCGAGGTCGTAGGAACATTCGCTTTTATGAACTATGGGGATGGTAATGCTGTATTGAAAAAGTTCTTTGTTAGAGCTGATTGGCGTAATAAAAAAATTGGCTTTATATTATATCAAACAGTCATAGAGTATTTGAAAAAGAACGGATATAAACAGGCTTTACTTGATACTCCTGCAGTTGCAAAAGTATCACACCGTTTTTATGAAAGAGCTGGATTCAAAAGAATTGCTAAAGAAACACTTCCGTTCCACTATAAATACCCTGACAGAGATTCATATTTATATTTGCTAAAACTGTAAAACAAATTTCGATTAAAATAAGTGAAAATGGTAAAATTAAGCTACTAGAAATGGCTTAAAAACTTACTGTAAATACATCATCGGTAATAGAGTGAAAATAAAATAATAAAATTAAACCTGCATACAGCAATTAGTTCGCTGTTTGCAGGCCTTTTTATTTAACTGCTTTGTAGGCACAAAATGCCATTATCAGTGCTAAAATCAGTAGTAATATGAAAGAGTTTCGTGTGCCTAGCATAGTTGCCGCTGCCATATTAGCTGATTGTGATCCTTGAGCAGAAGCAACGATAGTTGAGACAACGGAAGTACCCATGGCGCCGGCTAACTGCTGAAACGTACTAAATACTGCATTGCCATCTGCTTTCAGGTGATGCGATAGGCTGCCCAGTCCGTTGGTCATGATATTGCCAACCGTAAAACCTTGTGCAAGAGCAAAAAATATATAAATTGCTGCTAATGCAGTTGTGGATGCTATAGTAATAAATACAGCGAAAAGCAAGGAAGAGATAAGAGCGCAAACTGTACCAATGAAAATAGGTAAAGGCGCACCGCAATGATCTAGTAATTTGCCTGTAAAGGGATTAAGAATTGCCCCAATAATGCATCCAGGTAGAAGGATGCAACCTGCAGTTAGGGCATTTTCTCCCATGACTAGTTGTGAATAATTTGGCAACAGGAAGCCAATACCCAAGCAGATGAACTGTAAGAGAATCAGAAACAGTACGCTGAAGGTAAATTTACTAATTTCAAAGATATGAAGGTCAATTAGTGGCTTATCAAGATGCCTTGTATGGTGCACAAAAATAAATAGTGCTGCCAGACAGATAAAGAAAAGTCCTATTACACGTAAACTAATCCAGCCGACTTTGCTGGCTGAATTAATAGCATATATGAAGCAGAAAAAGCCGACAATTATTAGTAGGTAACCAGGAACATCGAAAGAAATAGGCTCCGTTACGGATGACTGCCTAATCGCATAAAGTCCAAAGGCCAGAGAAATAACCAATAATGGTAATAAAAAAGCAAATATCATTCTCCAACCAAGAGTATTGACGATTAGGCCACCAAAAGATGGCCCAACGGCAGGAGCAATGGCAGCTATAAGTGAAGCAATACCCATCATAAAGCCCATTTTGTCAAAAGGTGTTTGCTCAAGCACGATATTAAACATTAGTGGCAAGGCAATGCCGGCACCTATGCCTTGCAGCAGGCGGCCAAGCAGTAAAACTGTAAAGGTAGGCGCAAGCATGCACATTACGGTTGCGATGATAAAGATGGTGACTGCAAACAAAAAGAGGCATTTCATAGGGAAACGCTTTTTTAGAAAGGACGATAAAGGAATGACTACAGAGAGCATGAGCAGGTACCCTGTGGTAATCCACTGTACCGTCGCCGTACCAATCCCAAATTGCTTCATTAGCGTTGGAAAGGTTACATTCATAGCAGTAGCAACGACTACCCCGGTAAAAGACATGAGCCCTGCAGCAATGACCGATAAAATTAATTTTAAATCTAATTTTCTTTGAAAATTATTTTCCATTTATATTGTTAATTGTCCTCCTAATTTTATAAAGTATTTATATATCTGTATTTCCATCTGCAAGAAGGAGATAGGCATCATGAATTACTCTTGCTGTTTCTTTAATCTCATTTTCAGAGATTCCGGACAGACGTTTAGCTACTTCACGATGATATGCTTCTAAATATTTCTTGCGATATTCTTCTCCAAGAGGAGTGAGGCTGACCGTAAAGACTCTTTTATCTTCTTTACTGTGCAGCTTTTCTACAGCCTGAAGTTCAACTAGCTCGTTGACAAGCTTCGTAATGCTAGGCTTGGTAACGTGCAAGGTAAGTCCAATATCACTGATGCGTACTAATCCGTTCGCTTGTTGCAATTGGCTGATGATATCAACTATATGAATATGGCTTGGCCTCATTCTTTGCGGAAGTTTTGGCATCAACTCCACGATGCGTTTTGCTTCATAGCAAGCACCTAGTAATTTACTTACATTTTCTGCTTTCATACTTATCAGTCCTCCTTTAAATAATTAGTTATCTAAAGTAATTATTATAGATAATTATACCTTGTCATACTTAAATGTCAATAGTGCTTTTTTATTTTGACTTTGATGCTACTTTACCGAATCTGGCAAATAAAATTATGTAGACATACATAAAGAACTAACTAAAATGGTATAATGTATTATATAAACTGGAAGTTGTGGGTGTGGTTTATTTACCATTGGGGACGGAGAAAAGTGGTAAATCCGCCTGATAAGGCGGGAAAAAATTTACCACTTTTCTCCGTCCCCAGTGGTAAATCCAACTTCCGATTTGTCTAGCAAAGCTAAAGAGCAAGCTATTCTACTAAAATAGAATGGTTTGCTCTTTTTTTATGCTTTAATTTCAATTTCTACGCCGGATTTGAATGCTACGCTAAAGTGATCAGCAAAGGCGGTTATTTTTTTATAAGCTGCCGGACTAGGGCTTTATCAATGGCACTGAATTTTGGAGTGCAAGAGAACTGGCTAAATCACTGGAGTACGATAAATGGGAAAACTTTCACAAAGTAATCAAGAGAGCCATGATTTCTTGCGAAACTAGCGGACGTAGTATTGATGCCCAATTTCCTGAAGTCAGGAAGTTGGTGGAAGGTGGCGTTGCCAAGAGGTTTATTAGCGATTACGAGCTTACAAGGTATGCTTGTTACTTGGTTGTTCAAAATGGTGATCCACGCAAAGAAGTAATTGCGTTTGGACAGACATATTTCGCTATTCAAACTTATCGTCAAGAAGTTGCAGATCATTTCAATCAACTTGATGAAGACCGCAGAAGGCTAGTTGTACGTGGAGACATTAAACAATGGAACCAATTGCTTGCTGAAACTGCTCATGATGCTGGTGTTATCACCAATGAAGAATTTGCCATTTTTCAAAATGCTGGTTATATAGGACTATACGGTGGTTTGGATGTTGAAGCTATTCATGATCATAAAGGATTATCGATTGGTCAAAAAATACTTGATTATATGGGCAGCACAGAATTAATTGCTAATCTTTTTCGAATTTCTCAAACAGAAGAAAAATTGCGAAAAGATGGGATAAAGGGCGCAAAACACGCTACAGCGGAACATTATAGAGTGGGACACAAAGTTAGAAATGCTATAGCAGAAATTGGGGGAACAATGCCTGAAAATCTTCCCACGCCGCAAAAAAGTATTACAGAAATTGAGAAGGAACAATTGGCTAAGTTAAGGACCAAGGCCAAAAAGAAAAAATTGATGTTAGATGAATAAGACATTATTATTAATACCACAATGTGATTTACCAGTCGATGATATTGTCAAATGGTAAAACATAACTCAGCTGACGACCTCTCCAATGGCAAATGCCAAATTTCGTTTTGTTGAACAAAGCTAAAGAGCAAGCTATTCTACTAAAATAGAATGGCTTGCTCTTTTTTTATGACCACTTTTTACAAAAAACGACCACTTTTGCAGAAATAGGCCTTTTTTTTACAAACTTTGGTACAATTTATGGTGAATAATTATGATTTTAAGTCAACAAGAAAATTGTTTATAAACTTTAATGCAGATTAGGGGATGAAGCAGATGAAAGGTTGTAAGAAAAGTAAGTTGTCCAGATATGTATTGGCTGCTTTGACGGTGGGAATGTTTAGTATGGTGCCGGTGGCTTATGCGTTGCCGACCGGTGGCTTAAGCACGTCGGCCACCATTGCTACGAATGATTCTGCAACACAAATGAATATTACCGGTAGCAATACCAATAACGTTATTCACTGGCAGAGTTTTTCCATTGCTAACGGTGAAACGGTGGCCTTTAATGATGCCAACAACTATCTAAACCTGGTGCGGGGTACGTCTAAGTCTGAGATAGACGGCGCCTTGTCAGGTAAGGGCAATATCTACCTGATCAATCCCAACGGCATCCTGTTTGGTTCTACGGCACAGGTGAATGTGGGTAACCTGGTAGCTTCTACTAGAGCAATCACCGATGCTGACCAAACGACCTTTTTAGCGGGGAACAATCCTATTACTACAAATACAGCTACGACAGCAGCAGGTGACATTATTAACCTGGGTAAATTGCAGACAACCAGTTTAATGCTGGAAGGCAACAACATCACCATTCAGAACGCGGCAGACATTACCAGCAACGGCAGCACACCTTTGACTAGTGCAGTTACTGCTAAAGCAGCAGGCATTATCACGGTAGGTCATGCGGTAGCAGAGACCACTACCCGCAGCTTTACCATTAGCGGAAAAATGGTAGTATCACGAATGCGTACAACACGGGAGTGGTGAGCGGAGATAAGTGGGTAGGCGGCTTGGCGGGGTGGAACTATAGTGGGACCATCACGAATGCGTACAACACGGGCGCGGTAAGCGGTACTAACAATGTAGGCGGCGTGGCAGGAAATAACGATAACGGTACCATCATCAACGCCTTGTGGGCCAATGACTTGAGCTATGTGCCTGAAACCGGTAAAAGCAAGCCGAATGGGGCTGTTGGCAACGTGGACGATTCGGACACTGTAAAGGGCACTAACTTGGCAGAAATGAAAAAGGCAGCTACCTACGACAGCTGGACGGATGCTTCTAGTAATAAAATTGTTGCCAAAATTGGTAATGACCACAAGACTTGGCGTATTTACGAAGGTTATACTACGCCGTTTTTGACCAGCTTCTTTAAGGGTGTGGTGACAGTTAGAGGGCAAAGCGCTAAAACGGTTACTTACAATGGTACTGTCCAGACGGCTGATACTGGTGGCGCCGTCTATAGTCTGGCGGATATAGATAACAGCCATATTTACCTTGGCGGCAGTGGGCGTAATGCTGGTACCTATGTCCTTGTCTATTCTGACCAGCAGGGTTATGACCTGGTGAACACCAATACCCTGACCATTAATCCTAAGAACTTGACGGCAACTTTGACTGGCAAGACAGGGGATACCTATGCCTTTACCAAGACCTATGATGGAAAGAATTCAGTGACAAAGGAATTGGTTTTAGGAACTACCTATACCTTTGGTGCAGACCAAATTATCAGTGGCGATACGGTGCGTATTGCGGACAATGACACGGGGGTTTACGCCGACAACAATGTAGGCGATGGAAAGAACGCGGGGGATGATAAGGCCATTACTTTTAACAGCATTACCCTGACCGGCGCTGATGCTGGCAACTATACTATTGCTGGTACTCTGAGCGGCAATGTGGGCCAGATTACCAAGAAAAATATCACGGCCAGCCTTAATGCTTTGAGCGATGTTTATGTCTTTACCAAGACCTATGATGGTGGTACGGATGTAAAACAGGCACTGGGAACTAATTATTCCTTTGCCACCGGAGATATAGAAAAAGGAGATACAGTCAGCTTGACGGCTGGTACTAGTGCCTATACGGACAAGAATGTGGGCGATACTAAGGAAATCACCTTTGGCAACTTAGTCTTGGGCGACGCTGCGGCAGGCAACTATAACCTGACCACTGAGAGCCTTACCGGCAACGTGGGCCAGATTACGGCAAAGGAATTGACCATTACTTTGGCAGGAAATAATGCCTTTACCAAAGAGTACGATGGTACCACGGCAGTGAACCAGGCCCTGGCTGGCAACTATACTATCAGCGGCATTGTAGGTACGGAAAAGGTGGATATCGATAGTGCTGGGGCCAGCGGCACCTATGCAGATAAGAACGCCGGGGACAACAAGGCCATTACCTTTAGCAGTCTGACCTTGAGCGGTACCGGTGCAAATAACTATAATCTGACCACCACTTCTTTAAGCAGCAACGCAGGTCAGATTACCCGCAAAACCATTACCGGTACCTTGGCTAGCGGTTACAGCTTTGACAAGGTGTACGACGGTACAACCACCGCTTCTCTGGGTAATGGCTATACTTTAAGCGGTGTAGCAGCAGGAGACAAGGTGCCTCTGACTGCAGCCAAAGGTTTCTATGACAGCAGCGCCATTGGTGACCGTACGGTGACTTTCTCCGGCTTCAGCATCAACGATGGCAACTACTTACTAAGCATGGCAGACAGCTTAAGCGGTACCGGCAAAATCACCTCAGGCAGCCAGGACCGCAATTACAGCGATGCCCTTACCGGTGTCAGCAGTTCATTTGGCGCCAACCCGTCAGATGGCTATACCATCTTCAGTGGTTCACCCGAGGACTACGTTCCCAGGGCTGTGAGCCAAAATAACGGCCAGAGCTATCAGGTGGGCGTATCCCAGGTAACTCAGATCTGGTACAACGGACCAGCCAGCATAACTATCATTAACGGCGGCATACTCCTGCCCAAGGATATTCTCCTAGGCAGTACTCGTGATACCAGGACAGTTGTGCTAAAAGGCGGCAATGGTTATGAGATTTAAAATTAGCGTAAGCCGGCACCAAGCTGGAAACAGCATTGTATAAGCTTAGTGACTTAGGTGGTGTGCAGGCAAC
>Ga0268360_1002727_pt1 | contig 12739 bp, 9 predicted proteins | sample BioMet11_FD_192465 | JGI IMG/M metagenome (GOLD analysis project Ga0268360, IMG submission 192465) | Sewage microbial communities from Oakland, California, United States - Biofuel 11 (Illumina Assembly) | ecosystem: Engineered > Wastewater > Sewage > Unclassified | place: USA: California... | reverse complement strand
TGGTCTTCCCCAAGGACCATAAACGGTAAAGAAGCGTACACCAGTAGTGGGCAACTGATACAAGTGACTATAGGCATGAGCCATCAGTTCGTCTGCTTTCTTTGTTGCAGCATATAAGCTTTCGGGCCTGTCTACCTGATCGTCTTCTGAATACGGAACCTTCTCATTAAGTCCGTATATGCTGCTGGAACTGGCATAAACAAAGTGCTCTACCTGGTTCTGCCTACAAGCTTCGAGCACATTAGCGAAACCAACAATATTCGATTCAATATACGTAAACGGGTGATCTATGGAATAACGCACTCCGGCCTGAGCTGCCAGATTACAAACTACATCGAACTTCTCGGTCTCGAACAGTTTATTTAGCTCATCTCTTTCCGTGAGATTTAACTTAATGAAGCGATAATGAGAATATGTAGCACTAGGAACCAGTTCTTTGTCGGCTATCTCTGCTTGGTTTATGCCGGTTTCTTTCAAACGACTGTACTTCAATCTAACGTCGTAGTAACTATTAATATTATCAATTCCCACGACCTCATCTCCACGTTCCAGTAATCTCTTAACTATATGATAGCCTATAAATCCGGCTGCACCTGTTACTAATATCTTCTTCATAAAATCTATTTTATAGAATTATGATGAAACAATCACCTTTAACTATTTTCTGTTTACCTTCTACCATTTTCTTCAGAGAAGGGGTTCTGTTTACATCTTTTATACGGACAAACAATATAGCTTTGCCGCATTGTTTTTTGTTCAAATCAGTCTCTTTAAGCTCCTTTAAATCTCGTTTCAGATAAGCATCTATATTTTCCATTCTACCGGAATTATAAAAGTAGAATGAATCTATTCCTTTCTGGCGGGCAATCTCCTCTCCTGTTTTACACATTTCTCCATAACCTATATATTCATTGTAGGAAGGAAGGAAAAACGATCCGGCAAAAATGGTAATGAGTAATCCTGCAGCAAGTGTATAGATTGACTTATTCAAATTCCTTTGCTTGTACAAATAGTAAAAAGCCAGAACGGCTATAACCAGTAAAAACGCAGTTAAAACGTAAATAAGCGGGGTATTTAAAAGGGCTATTGGTTTTATTCTACTCAATAAAATTATTGCTGGAAATGCAGCTCCTATAATAACCAACGGAATGGCTACGAGTGCAGAGACGAACTTGCTTTGATTTACTTTTTGCAATAACAGCACTGCCAGATAGGCAAAGAAAGGAAACGCCGGAAGCATGTAAACTTCCACCTTTGAACTAACCAGAGAAAGCCCCACGAATGTAAGGGTGATAATGGTTAGAAAGAATTTCTCCAGATCTGTATTGATCAGTCGGGCTTTTATTCCGGCAAATAGAACTCCGATATAAAGTAATGACCAGGGAGCCAGACTATACCATATAGCTTCAAAATAGAAATAAAACGGTTTCTTATGGTGAAATGAATCTACCGCTCTGTTTACCGTTTGGTTAAACAAAAGATTGTGCAGATAGGTATATCCGCCTTCCATAAAGACTCCAGTAAACCAGATTGCTGAGCCTGCCAGCAGAATGCACCACGCCTTAACACCCCAGTACCGTCCAAAGGTTTTCAGTTCGCCTTTTACTATCAGGAAAGCGATAACGGACAAGATGGGAATTAATAATCCGAAAGGACCTTTGGTGAAAAGCGCCATAAAGGTATAAAATGGAAACAGATAGCTGCTCCATTTTGTGTCTTTCCCTGTATACATCTGGTAAAAGGTGTACAAAGCCAGCACAATAAACATACACATCAGCATATCCATTCGCAATACGATACCTGCTCCAATAAAATATCCACTTGTTATCAGCATTAATTGTGCAGATAGACGGCTATTTTGATCAGCTTCCGTTGCAATCCATTTATCCATTACATAGAGCACTACCAAAGCGGGAATTATGGAGAGCAGGCCCAGAAAGAGCATACTATGGGTACCAAATAAGAGCTTACCCAATATTACAATCCACAGATAGAGCGGTGGTTTGTCGGCATACGCTATTCCATGGTTAGTAAAGGTGAAGAAGTTGCCATAGCGAATGGCTTCATCTGCAATACTGAGGTATTTCAGTTCATTATCCGGTGTGAAATCACGAAAGAATAACAGGGGCAGAAACGCCAGCAATAACAGTAAATATTTATTCGCTTTCATTTAATCGGTATTTGTAGTCTTTTCGTGCTATTATTATATTACGGAAGTAAGCTACAAAACCTACTGCCTGACCTAATATCAAGACCGGATCTAAACGGAACATTCCATAAGCTATGATTACAAACGAACCTATTAGACTAATTACCCAGAAGCCAATTGGTAGAATAGATTCATTTCTTCTGGCCGAATAAACCATCTGATATACAAACCGAAGGGTGAATATCACTTGTCCCATGGAGCCAAATATAAGCAGCCACAAAGGCACTTTATCGTTTTTCAGGAAGGAAGCTATAAACTCATCGGCATTGTTGCATACAAAGATTACGGCTACAACGGGAGTTAACAACATAATGGTGCGCAGCACAGCATGAACCCGCTTCCAGTCTCCTTTTTCATGCAGGTTCCATATATAAATATAATAGGAAATAAACTGCCCCAGCAAGATGGAGAAATCGTTTCTCATCCATCCATAGATAACCAGCAGATATGATCCCAGAATACTTAGAATCCAAAAAATAGAAGGAGACAATACTTTCTTGGCCCTTTCAGATAATATCCATTGAAATAAGATACGTGCCGAAAAGAATGCCTGGGCTAAAAAACCTATAGCATACATTATCATTGTTTACTGCAGATTATTTTCGCCAATATTGTAGTTGATATATCTCTTTTTCATCCATCGGTATGCAAAGCAGTCAATGAATGGAGAAATAAGTCTGTTCCATAAATTATATTTTGAAACACCGGCCACACGAGGAAAATGGCGAACCGGAATCTGTTTTACCTTTCCATTCTGCAACTGAATCAAAGCAGGCAGGAAACGGTGCATACCAGTAAAGAATGGTACTCTCCTTGCATAATCCGTATGCAATACTTTAAGCGGGCATCCGGTATCGGAAACTCCGTCATGAGTCATCATATTACGGAAGCCATTGGCAATTTTCGACTGAATCTTTTTGGAAAAGGTATCTTTACGATTGGCTCTTATTCCCATCACCATCTCATAATCCTTGATGTGCTCAAGCAACAAATTGAAATCATCAGGAGTAGTTTGCAAATCGGCATCCATATATCCTAGGTATTCAGAACAAACGGAGTCAATTCCGGCTTTAATGGCAGCACTCAATCCCGAATTCTGAACTAAATCCATATAATAGAAATGTTCGTTTCTGTTACATATTTCAGTAAGAAGCATTTTGCTGTTATCTTTCGATCCGTCGTTTACAAAAAGTACACATGCCGGATAAATAGATTGTGGTAAGAACTTGCCTAGTTTCTCTTCTAGAGCGTATATATTGTCTTCCTCGTTATAAACGGGAACAATTATGGTAAACTTATAGTTTGCAGATTTATTCATTTGACAAACTGTTTATGTGGTTTAAATTTGTGTCTGCTTTTCAGAAAATCAAAGATAGCAGATTTTGCAAATTAAGCGCTCAATTTTGTAGAAAATTTGAAGAAATTCTGCAGGATTAATCTATTTAACAGAAATAAATAATCTAAATGCTGAGTTTTTTTCTTAATAACAGCCTTATATTCAGAATTTCTACAAAATGTAAACCTTAAATTTGTTAGTTGTGCTTTTATCTTTTTTATTTATAAAACCATCTTAGTCATAATTATCTTATTTATTTCATTTATATTTGTTCCTATGAAGCTATTAATTATTGAAGATGAACGCGAACTATCGCGCGGGATAGCAACCTATCTTTCCGCAGAGAACTATCTTTGCGAACAGGCTTTTACGTATAATGAAGCCATGGAGAAGATTGGCCTTTACTCTTATGATTGCATTTTACTCGACTTAATGCTACCCGGAGGAAACGGACTGGATATTCTTACCGAAATAAAGCGGCAGAATAATCCTGCAGGAGTTATCATCATTTCTGCAAAAGATTCACTAGACGACAAAATACGCGGACTAAAGATTGGAGCCGATGATTATCTTCCCAAGCCTTTCCATCTTCCCGAGCTGAGTGTACGTATCTATGCAATCATTCGTCGCAGATTGTTTTCAAGCAGTAATATGCTCACCATCAACAACCTTACGATCGATATTCTAAACAAGGAAGTCAAGGTGAACGAACAGCTTATAGCTCTGACAAAAACCGAATATGAACTTCTTTTATTTCTTATAGGAAACAAAAACAGAGTAGTTTCTAAAAATGCTTTGGCAGAACATCTTAGTGGCGACATGGCAGACATGCTCGATAGTCAGGATTTTATTTATGCGCATATCAAGAACCTAAAAGCTAAACTGGCAGAAGCTGGTTGCCAGGATTGTATTAAAAATGTTTATGGAACCGGATATAAATGGATTGAATGAAAAGTCTACTTCAAAAGAGTCTTACCAGGTTTACAATTTGTACAGCGATTATATTTATACTCACCACTCCTCTTTTTTACCTGCTCACCAAATACTACTATGCAGAAGATTTAAGAGAAGTTATTGAAGCTGCGAAATTGGGAACTCCTATACCTCATACAGACTTTGAACGAGATATGTTCGAAGGTATATTATTGCAGTTCGGAATAATAATGGGAGTTTTATTGGTTTCTTTAAGTGTGATGCTGAAAGTAATCTCAAAGCAAATATGGGCTCCTTTTGATGATACGCTGAGACGTATTGAACATTTTTCGCTTGAACAAGAATCACTTCCCCTGTTTTTAAGAAGCAATATTAAAGAATTTAACCGACTAAATTCGGTACTTACCAAACTGATTGAGAAAAACCTGCGTAGTTACAAAATGCAAAAGGAGTTTACTGAAAATGCATCGCATGAGCTACAAACTCCTCTGGCTATTTTTCAGACTAAACTTGATTTACTGCTGCAACAGCCCGACTTGTCCGAGCAACAAGCCGACATTGTACAAAGTCTGTATGAAGTATCCGGACGCTTGGCACGCCTGAATAAAGACCTCCTCTTACTTGCCAAGATAGATAACAGACAGTACACACAAATGGAGATTGTAGATGTTGTTCAGCTTACAGAGAACATGTTACCTCTTTTAAATGGATTTACTCAGGGTACATCAATCAACGAAGATATCCAGGTGAAATCTCTCACTGTAGAGGCAAACAAAACTCTGCTGGAAAGCCTGATTAATAATTTGGTAGTTAATGCTGTAAGACATAATATTGCCAACGGAGAAATCTTTATTACCATAAAACCGGATAAACTAATTATAGCCAATACCTCTGCAGAAGGTATGCTCAACAAGGATTTAGTATTCGAACGCTTCAGCCGATCTTCCGAGAAAATAAAAGGAAATGGTCTGGGATTAGCCATAGTAAAGGCTATCTGTAATTTTCACGGATGGAATATTGAATATCAGTATAATGAAAACAGACATAAGTTTATTGTCAGTTTTATTAACTAGAATAAAAACAGAATGATGTACTCCTTTTTTATTAATATATTTTATATTATTTATTCTATCCATAAACCATAAATTCAAATTTTATACAGATTTCACTTGTTAACTTCGTAACATTCAACAGAGATGCTTATGAAGTTATTTTTTATCTGTTTGCTGTTATTTCTATCTTTTGGAGAATTAGCACAGGCAAACACACCAGAAAAGATTGGTGAAACTACTATGCAAAAAGGAATGTTGTCTCTTAAAGATATCAATACTGTTAGAGATAATGTTCAGAAATCATCTGCAAACAATAATCAGATTCTAAATATACAAGATGATAGTATAAACCTATCTGCAGCAAGAGAGAGCTTTAAAATAAAGCTCGATAGAGTTACTTCGTCACGCACATTCCAGCTGGTTTATATTGGTGCTCCGCTTATTGCAGGAGGACTAATCGTAAAGTATGGAGACGACCATTTCCGCAGTCTCAGAAATGAATACATACCAACTTTCAGACAGCATTATGATGACTACCTTCAGTTTGCACCTGCAGTGGCAATGATTGGCATGAAGATAGGTGGCGTAGAAGGACGAAGCTCATGGTCAAGGATGTTAGCATCGGATGCTTTTTCGGCCGCTATTATGGCTGCTGCGGTAAATACCTTGAAGACTACTACTAATGTAATGCGCCCGGATGGCTCAAACAATCATTCGTTTCCGTCGGGACACACAGCTACAGCATTTATGGCTGCTACCATGATGCACAAGGAATACGGACTAACCCGCAGCCCATGACAGCATCGGAGCATATTCTTTGGCCACAATTACCGGAGTTACCCGTCAGCTGAACAACAAGCATTGGTTAAGCGATATTATGGTTGGTGCCGGAATTGGTATCTTGTCTACAGAATTCGGATACTTCCTGGCTGATGTGCTATTCAAGGATAAAGGTATTACCCACTCCTATCTTGAAGAGGAACAGTTCGACCGTTTCCATAACCCATCTTTCTTTGGACTGTATCTGGGTGTAAACCTTTTACCCGGTGAGTTTAGTATGCATAATGGAAGCAGCCTATCACTCTCAGCAGGTAGTAATGCCGGACTGGAAGGTGCCTGGTTTATGAATCCATATCTAGGCTTTGGTGGACGATTTTCTGTTGCCAGCATGGGTGTATTGGTAGATGACGTAGCACAAAACGATAACCTGGATATCTTTACAGGTTCTGTAGGTCCTTATTTCTCATACCCCGTTTCATCCAGATGGTCGGCTGGAAGTAAGCTACTAGCCGGATATAGCCACTTTTCAAAATATACCCTCTCTTCTTCTACAGCTGAAATTGGGAAAAAAGGAGGTTTAACCTTTGGAACCGGAATTTCAATGAATTATCTGGTGAAACAAAACTTTGGTGTAAGATTCTTTGTTGATTACAATCTTTTGCCCTCTCCTGTACCTGGAAACTGTACTATCAAGCATTTACTTACAACAGGAGGATCGGTGAATTTTCAATTCTAGATATAAAATCTCGTTGGTAATCAATGAGTAAACTTCCTAACCAGACCAGAGAGAGGGCTTCGGCCTTCTCTCTATTTTTGTTATAACAAGAGAGATGCAGTTCTCTTTGCAAAACTTATTATCGTTCAAATTTATAGCTTTTTAAAAAGATAAAACAAATACATCAGGAGATACTTGTGATAAACGTGCAGCTCCACCTTTTTAGGCGGTTTACTTCATTCTTAATCAATAGATAGTTATGCAAAACAAGCAGCTCAACACCAATTTAAAATGAACTATAACAGGATATAGAAATAACGTACGTACCTGTTATTAGTTGCTAAACAATTTAATATATATAGAATATAGGTTTGTATTTTCCAGATTATGCCGCACACTTTTTTCAACTTTAAGATGTACTTCAACAGTATATGATAGAAGTAACCAACTTCGCTTAAAGATAAAATGTATTGTTGCAAGCAGGTAGAAATATCCAGCATAAGGAATAAAGCAAGAGAGCTAAAAATACCATATTTGTGGTATTTCATATACTCTATATAACTTATACATTTGTAGCATCGATAAGTATGTACGTTTTTAAACAAAAGTAAGATTTATCTTGTTTTGTATAAAATAGACCAATTGGATTAATCGGTTAAAAACAGATGCTAAAAAGACTGACACACATAATAGCTGTTTTACTTTTAATGATAAGTACCATAGGTGTACCTATCTCCAGCCATTATTGTGGAGCAAAGCTTGTGTCTGTTTCCATCAGTCATGAAGTAAAATCCTGCTGCAAGGGAATGCGGAAGTGTAGCGGTTGCTGCAAAAATGAATCGCATTTTTATAAAATTCAGAATGAATATACTCAGGGAGAGATTTTACAAATTAATCCAGATTCACACCTTAGTTTTCTTTCGGACTTGTTTTGCCTGTATCCTAATATTACAGGATTCGAGGGAAATATTGATTCTATAACGATTCAATATAAACCCTATATTTCACATTATCACGAACCTGTTTTTATTAGTTCAGGAGGAGATCGTGCGCCTCCATTTTTAGCTTAGACTAGTTATTACCGTACCATACAAATCACTTATTATCAATTACTTTAATTAATGAGGAGTTGTATAATAAAAAATGCAATTTGTTTTTGGTATTACGAAATTTACTATTAGTTTAGTCCTATATACTGGCTAAACTGATAATTGGTGAATTATATAAATAACAAGAAATATGCTAAATAAAATAATCAACTATTTTCTTAAAAACAGGCTTGTTACATCAATTCTATTAATTGTTATCATAGTCTGGGGACTAGCTACTACTCCGTTTAACTGGCACGGAGGTTTACTTCCGCGCAATCCAGTTGCAGTAGATGCCATTCCCGATGTAGGCGATAATCAGCAGATTGTTGCAACAGAATGGATGGGAAGGTCACCAAAGGATATTCAGGATCAGATAACTTATCCTTTAACAACATCACTTTTAGGCATTCCGGGCGTTAAAACCATACGTAGTACCTCTATGTTTGGAATGTCATTTATCTACATTATATTTAATGATAATGTAGAGTTCTACTGGAGTCGTTCACGTATTCTTGAGAAACTAAATTCATTACCTGCAGGTACATTACCCGAAGGTGTTCAACCTACTCTGGGACCCGATGCTACAGCGTTGGGACAAATATTCTGGTACACGCTCGAAGGCCGTGATCCTAAAACAGGAAAACCTACCGGAGGATGGGATCCTCAAGAGTTACGTACCATTCAGGATTATTATGTAAAGTACTCTCTTTCGAGTGCCGAAGGTGTATCCGAAGTCGCCTCCGTGGGAGGTTATGTGAAGGAATTTCAGGTAGATTTGAATCCCGAGGCCATGCGTTCGTTTGGTGTATCTATAATGGACGTTATGGATGCTGTTAAGAAGAGTAATCTCGATATTGGAGCCGAAACCATTGAAATTAACAAGGTTGAATACCTGATCAGGGGATTAGGATATATAAAGAACCTATCCGATCTTGAAAATGCTGCTATTACTTCGCGAAATGGTGTTCCAGTCAGAATAAAAGATGTGGCAACCGTTAACTACGGTCCGGCTACTCGTCGCGGAGGATTGGACAAGGAAGGTATGGAAGCTGTTGGTGCTGTTGTGGTGGCAAGATATGGTTCTAATCCGATGGATGTTATCAATAATGTAAAGGCAAAGATTAAAGAGACAGAGGCCGGTATGCCTCAGAAGGTTCTACCCGATGGAAGAGTATCGAAAGTTACGGTTGTTCCGTTCTATGACCGTACCCAGCTTATAAAAGAGACTATTGGAACATTGGAAAGTGCATTAGATCATGAAATTCTAATCTGTATCATCGTTGTTATTGTACTGGTTATAAATCTACGTGCATCCATTGTTATTGCCGGTATGCTGCCTTTAGCCGTATTAAGTACTTTCATTATCATGAGTAATCTGGGTATCGAAGCCAACATTGTAGCTCTGTCGGGTATTGCTATTGCTATTGGAGTTATGGTAGATGTAGGAGTTGTATTCATGGAGAATGTAGTGCGGCATCTCGATTTCCCTGAGAATAGAGGGAAAGCACACGGAGAGTATCTTGTATCACTGATCTATACCTCCGTAACAGAAGTATCCGGAGCCATCAGTACGGCAATGCTTACTACCATCATCAGCTTTATTCCGGTGTTTGCCATGCAGGCTCAGGAGGGTAAAATGTTTCATCCGCTGGCTTATACCAAAACGTTTGCATTGGTTTCAGCCTTTATCCTGGGACTCGTTCTGTTGCCTACCCTTGCCTACTGGATATTCTCTTTGCGCATACCTAAACACGGCTATCGCAAAGTAGCCAATATACTACTCATTGTAGCAGGCATATTGTTGTTTGCCTTTAGTGGCTCAATTCCGGCATTGGCACTGACTGCCATCGGAGTAAATAATCTGCTCGCATACAAATGGAAGCAGGAAAAGAAGCACTATCCTAACTATATAAATATAGGCATTACATTATTAACTACAGTCTATTACTTATCGTCGGAATGGCTTCCTTTGGGACCACAGAATGGTATTCTGCTCAATATGTTGTTTGTGGCAGGCATAATAGCCGTAATCCTTACTATGCTTTGGTCACTTGTTATTTATTACGAAAAGATTCTTCGCTGGTGTCTTGCCAACAGGTGGAAATTTATGGCTATACCTATCTTCACCCTGCTGTTTGGCTCGGTTATATGGATGGGATTTGATAAAACATTCGGTTTTGTGGCCAAAGGGTTCGAAACAATTGGTTGGAATTCCTTCAGGAAAACTACTTTCTGGAATAGTGCCAGCAAAGAATTTCCCGGTATAGGAAAAGAGTTTATGCCTAGTCTGGATGAAGGTTCTTATCTGTTGATGCCTACCAGCATGCCACACTCTGGTGTAGAGCAGAATCTTCAGAACATTGAAAAGCTGGACAGGCGATTAAAAGGTATTCCTGAAGTAGAACTGGCTGTAGGCAAATGGGGACGTGCAAATTCGGCTCTCGACCCCGCTCCCATTCAAATGTACGAGAATACAATTAATTATCGTCCGGAATATATGCTGAATGAAGATGGGCAGCGAGAGCGATTTAAAGTTGACAGGAAAGGACGGTTTGTGCTCTTAGGTGGCAAAACATACGATCCTGAGAAAGAATTCAGAGTTATTCCCAGAGATAGTCTGATACCTTACAGATACGGAGAATATTACCGTCAATGGCGTCCTGAGATAAGAAATAAAAACGATATCTGGAATGAAATAGTGAAGGTAACCAATCTTCCCGGACTAACCTCTGCCCCCAAGCTGCAGCCTATTGCCACACGTATGGTGATGCTTTCCACCGGAATGAGAGCCCCTATGGGATTGAAAATTTATGGACCGGATCTGGAATCCATTGAGAAAGCCGGAAAGGCGATGGAACAAGCTTTGAAAAAGGTTCCTTCCGTGCTGCCTGCATCCGTTTTTTATGATCGTGCTGTGGGTGCTCCTTATCTGGAGATAAAGCTGAACCGGGAAAATATGGCTCGGTATGGCGTTAAAGTTTCCGATTTACAGGAGGTTATTGGTGCTGCTGTAGGTGGAATGAAGCTTTCTACCTCTGTAGAAGGTCGGGAACGTTTCCCTATCCGCTTACGTTATGCCCGGGAATTGCGGGATAATCCCGAATCTTTGGGACAGATATTGATTCCAGTTTCTAACGGCACACAAATACCTCTAAGCGAACTGGCAGATATCAGCTATGCAAAAGGTGCTCAGATGATACAGAGTGAAAACACCTTTCTTGTAGGGTATGTTATCTTTGATAAGCAGCCAGATAAAGCAGAAGTAGATGTGGTAAACGAAGCCAGCAAAATACTGGATAACAGCATAAAAGAGAGAAAAATAGAACTCCCCAAAGGAGTAACATACAAATTTGCCGGCAACTATGAACAGCAGGTACGGGCTACAAACAGATTACTGATTGTAATACCTATCAGTTTAATACTAATCTTGCTGATTCTCTATTTCCGTTTCAAGTCAGTAACAGCATCGTTCATTCATTTCTCGGGTGTGTTTGTAGCCTTTGCCGGAGGTTTTATCCTCATCTGGCTATACGGACAGGAATGGTTTCTAAACTTCAGTATTGCAGGGATGAATATGCGTGATATGTTTCAGATGCATACCATCAACTTGAGTGTAGCTGTGTGGGTAGGATTCATAGCCCTCTTCGGCATTGCTACCAACGACGGAGTTTTAATGGGAACCTACATTCACCAGATGTTCCTTGACGAAAAGCCTTCTGATAAGGACGAGATTCGTGAAGCAGTAGTGAAAGCCGGACTGAAAAGGGTACGTGCAGCTTCAATGACAACTGCTGCAACCTTAATAGCATTGCTGCCTGTGCTTACTTCTACCGGAAAGGGTTCAGACATTATGGTACCAATGGCCATCCCTACTTTCGGAGGAATGCTGATTCAAACCATGACAATGTTTGTTGTTCCCGTACTTCAGTGCTGGTGGAGAGAGAATGCAGTGAAACACAACCGATTACCCGAACAAATTGAAACTAACTATTCAAACCAATCAAATGAAAAGGAAAATGATATATAGATATGTTTGTTTGTTGGTAGTAGTACTGCTCACAACAAACTATAGCCAGATTAAGGCACAGGATAGTATTGCCATCTACGTGCAACAGGCTCTTAAAAACAATCCGAAGATTTGTGCCGACTTTGCAGCCTACGAAGCTTCCATGCAACGTGTAGTCCCTGCCGGATCGTTACCCGACCCAGAGCTAGGATTCAGTTTTTACCTAAAGTCTATGGAGCAGGTAAATGGCAAAGAGATAGGAACACTGAGTCTGATGCAAATGTTTCCCTGGTTTGGAACACTGAAAGCTGCCAAATCAGAAATGTCGTGGATGGCAAAAGCATCTTACGAGAAGTTCAGAGAAAGCAGCTATGAAGTAATTTATAACGTTCAGTCTCAATGGTATAAGCTAAACAGCATTCAGGCACAGCTTGCAAATATCAGAGAGAACATTAAACTACTGAAATCATTGGAGGAAATTGCTCTTTACAAATACAAATCCCCGGGTGGAAAAGGCAGAGCTAGCGGTTCTTCTTCATACTCTTCCGGCCCTTCAACTGCAGCTCAGACATCATCGGGAACGATGCTCTCTACAGGTGGAGGAATGGCAGGAATGG
>Ga0268360_1002726_pt1 | contig 12741 bp, 5 predicted proteins | sample BioMet11_FD_192465 | JGI IMG/M metagenome (GOLD analysis project Ga0268360, IMG submission 192465) | Sewage microbial communities from Oakland, California, United States - Biofuel 11 (Illumina Assembly) | ecosystem: Engineered > Wastewater > Sewage > Unclassified | place: USA: California... | reverse complement strand
GCCGGGGCTCACACCCCGATGGACTCATCTTCCCCCACCAGGTTGCCCATGCACTTGAAGCCGGTGGAAATCGCCGACACATTGTGGAGCACCGCCGTGGTGCTCGGGGTCAGGAACCCCGCCAGGCTGCTGGCGATGAGCAGGGTATTGAAGAAGATCACAAAGCGGTAGCTCTTGTCGATGCGGCCCATGAGCCGGGAGCTGATTTCCCGCAGGATCACCACGTTTTCCAGGGCCTCGCCGGACACGGTGATATCCGCGATCTCGTTGGCGATCTGGGCCCCCTCGCTCATGGCGATGCCCACATCCGACGCCGACAGGGCCGGGGTATCGTTGATGCCGTCCCCCACCATGATCACCTTGCGGCCCGCCGCCCGTTCCGCCTCAATGAAGGCCGACTTGTCCTCAGGCAGGCACTCGGCGATGTAGTGGTCGATGCCGGCGCTTTCCGCGATGGCGCTGGCCGTCCGCTCCATATCCCCGGTGAGCATGACGATCTTGGTGATGCCTTGGTGGCGCAGCCGGGTGAAGATCTCCGCCACCCCCGGGCGCAGGGGATCCTCGATGCAGATCACCCCGGCCAGGTGGCCGCCGATGGCCAGATAGGTCCGGGAATACTGGAGGGGCAGGCCATCCAGAGCCGCCTGGGCCGCCTTGCTGGGCACCACCCCCTCATCCTCCAGGATGAACCGGGCGGAGCCGATGGCCACCCGGCGGCCGTCCATGGTGCTGACGATGCCCCGGGCCACCTGGTATTCCACCTCGCCGTGGACCTCCTCGATGTGGTCCACCCCCCGTTCCCGGGCCGCCTGGACGATGGCCGTCCCCAGGGAGTGATGGAAGTGTTCCTCCAGACAGGCGGCGATGCGCAGCACCTCCGCCTCATCCCGCCGCCCGAAGGCCACGGTCCGGGCCACCCTTGGCTGGGCCAGGGTCAGGGTCCCCGTCTTGTCGAAGATGATGGTATCCGCCTCCGCCACGCTTTCCAGGAACTTGCCGCCCTTGACCAGCACACCGTAGTCCGTGCATTCCCGCATGGCGGACAGCTCCGCGATGGGCATGCACAGGTGCAGGGTGCAGGAATAGTCCGCCATGAGCACCGACACCGCCTTGGTCACATTGCGGGTGAACAGATAAATCAGCGCCGACGCCGTAAAGGTGGGGATGATCAGGTTGTTGCCGATCTTCTCGCTGCGCTTCTGCATGTCGGACTTGAGGATCTGGGAGTCCTCGATGAGCTTCACGATGCGGTCCATGCGGCTCCTGCCCTCCACGCAGGTGGTGCGGACCACCAGGGTCCCTTCCTCCACCACCGTACCGGCGAACACCGTGTCCCCGGCTTCCCGGCGCACCGCCAGGGGCTCGCCGGTAAGGGACGCCTGGTTGACCATGGCCTCCCCGCTTTCAACCTCACCGTCAACGGGGATGACACTCCCCATGTGGACCACCACCCGTTCGCCCACCGTCACCATGGACAGGGGCTTCTGGATTTCGATATCGCCGTCCTTGACCCAGGCCTTGTCGATGTTCAGGGACATGCTCCGGGCCAGGTCGTTCACCGAGCGCTTGTGGGTCCAGTCCTCCAGCAGCTCGCCCAGGCCCAGCAGGAAGATGATGTCCCCGGCGGCGTCAAACTGCCGGGTGGCGATGGACGCGATGACCGCGGCGATGTCCAGCACCTGGATTTCCGTGTCGTGCTTGAACACCCACACCAGCAGCTCCTTGAAGTACTTCAGGGACTTCACCAGGGTGATGGCCGTGCGCACCGGATAGGGCAGAAGCACCCGGTAGGCGATGCGCCGCAGCACCATGTCCTCCAGATCGTGGCGGTACTCGAAGTTGATGGCGTTGGTGGGGTAGGCCGAGGGGATGGCCAGGGCCGTTTCCCGGGCCAGGTCCAGGTCGTCCATCGCCCCGGTCACGCGGCTGCGGTCCCCGGGCTCGAAGACCAGGGCCACGTTCCCCGTGCGTTCGTAAATCTTGTAGGACGTGATGAAAGGGTGCTGGCTGAAATAGTAATCCAGGTGGTCGAATTCCTCCATGGAATACCGGCCGTGGTCACAGTCAAACCGGATGCGCCCCTTGATCTCGTGGGCAATCGTGTACTTCATGATTCCACCGCCGCCCTAGGCGTCTTCCCCGGTCTTGTCCCCCGCGGCGGCCTTCTTCGCCGCCCGTTCCTCGTTGATGTTTTCCGCCTCGGCCACCAGGTCCCCGGCGTATTCCTGGACGCCGGTGGCCCCTTCCAGGGTGGCGTCCTTGGCGCGGATCACCGCCGCCACCACGTGGGCCAGGCCGTTCTTGCCGCTGCCCCCTTCCAGGGCCTTCACCACGGCCACACCCGCCGCCAGGCCGCCGAAGAACCACCCGCAGTGGGCGCCCTTGCCGGATTTCTTTTCTCCCTTGACTTCCTTGACTTCCTTCACTTCTACTTCCACTTCGTCTGCTTTGATTTTTTCGCTCATGTTGGTTTCCTCCATATATTTATATATGAACATTTATTCATATATTCTCTTGTGATTAGTATATCGGCTTTTGGCCCCGCCGTCAAGGCTTTTTCCCGATTCCCATTAAAAAAGAACCTGCCGGCCATTGCCAACAGGTTCCCATTTTACCCATTCTTCCGCGCCCGATGAAACCCCCATCGCTTTTGCGTTGCTCAAAGGCAGGTCTCCTGGCTTGCGGGTCCTCCACAACCATCGCCTTCCCGGCCCTGGGGCCAGTGGCATCCGATGGCGTGTCTCCGTCACAGTGATGGGTTCGCACCGGATTCCCACCGGTTTCCCCTATTCTCCTATAAAAAGGCACCTTTGAATAGTTTTAAATTGTTGCTTCCAGTATAGCCCTCCAGCGGGGGTTCGTCAAGGCATTTCCTTGTAAAAATTCTGCGAATTAACAAATTGCGTAGAATTCCCTACCAGTTGTCCCAATCAGCGGTGATCCTCTACGCGTCGATTTGGGTGGATGGGTTTTGATTCCTTATAGGTTATCTAAAATCGAAGTTTCTCCAATTTATGCGGATGATATGAAATACGTGTTTTAATTCCTCATAGGTTATCTAAAATCATAATTCACGGGGGCTTCGGCCCCCAACTTTGGAGGAGTTTTAATTCCTCATAGGTTATCTAAAATCATGAGTCTCTGAAAATTGAGACGAAACGCTTGTAAGTTTTAATTCCTCATAGGTTATCTAAAATCGCAATATTAGGAGATGATGTGACGGAGGCACCAATGTTTTAATTCCTCATAGGTTATCTAAAATCCCATTCAGCGTCACATTTTCGACATCTGCAATTCCGGGTTTTAATTCCTCATAGGTTATCTAAAATCTTAGGGTTGTTATCCCGAAACAGATTCACTTCGAAAGTTTTAATTCCTCATAGGTTATCTAAAATCTAGGCCCTTTTTCCCTCTGCTGTTGCGCCTTCCTTGTTTTAATTCCTCATAGGTTATCTAAAATCGTTATTGGATGATAGTAGAAAATTATTACAACAATTGTTTTAATTCCTCATAGGTTATCTAAAATCTAAAATCATGGTTTGTCCTTTCACGGGAACCATGTTAGTTTTAATTCCTCATAGGTTATCTAAAATCCCAAGTGCTTTACAGGAAATTTCAAATTACTTAAAGTTTTAATTCCTCATAGGTTATCTAAAATCATACCGCTGAGCGGATTGACAAATTTGAATGATTATAGTTTTAATTCCTCATAGGTTATCTAAAATCGAAAGAGTCGATTCGACTGGGAAGATTATCAAAATCTGTTTTAATTCCTCATAGGTTATCTAAAATCGACATTTACAATCAGTGGTGCGATGAAAATGAGTTGTTTTAATTCCTCATAGGTTATCTAAAATCCCGGATTATGACACAACTCTTGCGGACACGGCGATGTTTTAATTCCTCATAGGTTATCTAAAATCTTGGCCGTTCCGCCGGTGGAGATGATTTCCCATCCCAGTTTTAATTCCTCATAGGTTATCTAAAATCATTAATGATTCTAGTGTCTTTTCCGTAATTTAAGTGTTTTAATTCCTCATAGGTTATCTAAAATCTTTTACTGTTTACTTTTAGCATTTCTTGAGCCTTATGTTTTAATTCCTCATAGGTTATCTAAAATCCCCATTGTTTGCGTCCTAGGCAGACTTGATGGTTTTGTTTTAATTCCTCATAGGTTATCTAAAATCCATGGAGGCGGCGCGTGAGACAGATTTATTGCGACGGTTTTAATTCCTCATAGGTTATCTAAAATCGTTGACTCGCGAGATTAAAAAAGCAAAAACAGGTCCGTTTTAATTCCTCATAGGTTATCTAAAATCTGTGCCGGATTATGATGAGCTGCGCGACCGGTACGTGTTTTAATTCCTCATAGGTTATCTAAAATCTATGGGGATTTCTAAAAAAAGCATCACGGCATACATGTTTTAATTCCTCATAGGTTATCTAAAATCTTATGTCCTGTTTGACCAATTCAACCTCATAGTTGGTTTTAATTCCTCATAGGTTATCTAAAATCTAAAATTATTTTTTAACGATGGACGTTATACGATTGGTTTTAATTCCTCATAGGTTATCTAAAATCGTACATGAAATTATCCAGAGGAAAAGGCTACTCTGGTTTTAATTCCTCATAGGTTATCTAAAATCTGCTCCCGTACTGCCATCTGACTCATCAAATTCGATGGTTTTAATTCCTCATAGGTTATCTAAAATCCAATTTGTCTTTTCTACTTGTCGCCAACCATTTACAGTTTTAATTCCTCATAGGTTATCTAAAATCTTTAGCCGCTTTTAATGCTACATATTCCCATGCTTTGTTTTAATTCCTCATAGGTTATCTAAAATCAATACTTTCCCTTGTCATCAACTATCCACTGATAGTGTTTTAATTCCTCATAAGTTATCTAAAATCCCCACTGTATGCCGCCTTACGTGCGGCCGCTTTAGGTTTTAATTCCTCATAGGTTATCTAAAATCGTCCTATGCGCACCTGTCTGAGCCATACGTAAACCCGTTTTAATTCCTCATAGGTTATCTAAAATCGGACGTCCGTGTTATGTCAAAACACTAGGAAGGAGTAGTTTTAATTCCTCATAGGTTATCTAAAATCTTTTTTAGGCCCAATTAAAAAGAACCTATATAAAAAGTTTTAATTCCTCATAGGTTATCTAAAATCAAGTTACGTCGGCATGGATACAACGGATGAAATGTAGTTTTAATTCCTCATAGGTTATCTAAAATCAAAATGCAGGACGCCATGGCCAGGATTGCAGATTCTGGTTTTAATTCCTCATAGGTTATCTAAAATCCTTTTTGTGAAAAGTTTACTGACAGAACCAACTGAAGTTTTAATTCCTCATAGGTTATCTAAAATCCCGGATGCCCGCCGCAGAAACGCGGCCATCATTGTCAGTTTTAATTCCTCATAGGTTATCTAAAATCGATTTTTAGATGATTGAAGAAACGGGAGAGCATATGGGTTTTAATTCCTCATAGGTTATCTAAAATCTGAAATCACAGCCGACTCAATCATCAGGATTGAGGACGGTTTTAATTCCTCATAGGTTATCTAAAATCCCAGATGTCGTACGGTCTCCGCCACCACCAGCCTGGTTTTAATTCCTCATAGGTTATCTAAAATCTTGCATCAAGTCCACAGACAAAATTGTCGGCGATTTAGTTTTAATTCCTCATAGGTTATCTAAAATCTCGACGAGTCAGTATTCACGTGCATAGACTCTATTGCGTTTTAATTCCTCATAGGTTATCTAAAATCTTAGAAGCGGGCTGGAATTACTCGCATGGAAGCAAGGTTTTAATTCCTCATAGGTTATCTAAAATCTCTGCCGCGTTGATAGGCTCAAGGTTGAGCAAGACTGTTTTAATTCCTCATAGGTTATCTAAAATCTTGACAACATCCCGTCCTACGGGCTGGACTCTCTGATGTTTTAATTCCTCATAGGTTATCTAAAATCCCCCACTGTATGCCGCTTTTCTTGCGGCCGTTTTTGGTTTTAATTCCTCATAGGTTATCTAAAATCAGATTGCCTGTTTGATGATTGATACAACATATACATATGTTTTAATTCCTCATAGGTTATCTAAAATCGTAATGCGAGTGTATGTTGCACCGTTGTAGTTTTGAGGTTTTAATTCCTCATAGGTTATCTAAAATCTGAGATTAGCTGCGAGGACTGCTGGAATAGAGAGGGTTTTAATTCCTCATAGGTTATCTAAAATCTCACTGCGTGGAAAATTGACAAGTACGCAATCCGCAGTTTTAATTCCTCATAGGTTATCTAAAATCTTAGTTGTGTTTTTTAACTACACTTATATTATAGTTGTTTTAATTCCTCATAGGTTATCTAAAATCTGGCAGCAGTTGCCCTTAATAGCAAGGGTGAAATCAGTTTTAATTCCTCATAGGTTATCTAAAATCATGAACTGGAAAAAGATACAACATTAAGTGAAGCTTTGTTTTAATTCCTCATAGGTTATCTAAAATCGTCAAGAGGATTTAGAAAAAGCAGTAGAAAAGGCCATGTTTTAATTCCTCATAGGTTATCTAAAATCTTGATGAACTTGACGCAAGTATACCGGAAGTTTTGGGTTTTAATTCCTCATAGGTTATCTAAAATCTCGTCCGATTGGGGTTTCAGGCATGATACCACTCAAGTTTTAATTCCTCATAGGTTATCTAAAATCGAAATTAAGAGATATTAGTAAAACATTGACTTTATTGTGTTTTAATTCCTCATAGGTTATCTAAAATCCCCCACTGTATGCCGCTTTTCTTGCGGCCGTTTTTGGTTTTAATTCCTCATAGGTTATCTAAAATCTCGCTTGTGTAACAATTTTGATTACAAGAAAGAGGGTTTTAATTCCTCATAGGTTATCTAAAATCTCAAATATCACACGCCGATAGCTTATTCTGCTGGTGGTTTTAATTCCTCATAGGTTATCTAAAATCTATATTCGATTTCCGGATTTTCACGTTGTCTTTTTAGTTTTAATTCCTCATAGGTTATCTAAAATCTCAAAATCTGATAAATCTAATCCGTCACGTTCCTGGTTTTAATTCCTCATAGGTTATCTAAAATCCTACAACTGTTTCAAGCCGGTTCCAGGCCAGGTCTGGTTTTAATTCCTCATAGGTTATCTAAAATCTGGGGACCATCTCCACCCGCTCGCCTTGAGCTCTTTTCGTTTTAATTCCTCATAGGTTATCTAAAATCACGGGGAGCGCTTCAAGCTATGCGCGAAAATACGCTTGTTTTAATTCCTCATAGGTTATCTAAAATCATTTATGCTTGAAAACTTTGATTTCGCGGCTCCTGCGTTTTAATTCCTCATAGGTTATCTAAAATCTTGATCCATGATTTACCTCCTTATGCATTACCAAAATGTTTTAATTCCTCATAGGTTATCTAAAATCTATGTAATCAGTAACCCTATCAGATACAGCTTTATTGTTTTAATTCCTCATAGGTTATCTAAAATCATTGTTTTAGGTTTGATTCCATATGAGACAATAGTGTTTTAATTCCTCATAGGTTATCTAAAATCCATTTCCTCCAACCAGGCCGCCGAACCCGACATTTTGTTTTAATTCCTCATAGGTTATCTAAAATCTGGCGGCCATGCGGCAACTGCTTGCTTGGATGCGACGTTTTAATTCCTCATAGGTTATCTAAAATCTCAAGCTCGATGGACGCAGGTGGCCCCGGATGGCCACGGTTTTAATTCCTCATAGGTTATCTAAAATCTGAGGTCCCCAAAAAAGTCTGTGCCAAACTGCTGCTTAGTTTTAATTCCTCATAGGTTATCTAAAATCTCATCGCGACGGATGGACTTGACGTTGCAAAACGTGGTTTTAATTCCTCATAGGTTATCTAAAATCCAGGCAGTAGGCCATGTAGGTGGTTGTCCTCGCCTGTTTTAATTCCTCATAGGTTATCTAAAATCTTGGCTTTTGTGTTCTTTATGTACTGTATTGTACTTGGTTTTAATTCCTCATAGGTTATCTAAAATCTGGGGCCTCTTTTTTTATTGTCGCATCCGCATGATGGTTTTAATTCCTCATAGGTTATCTAAAATCGGAGGCCCTGCTTCGATACAAAGAGACCGATGCTGGGTTTTAATTCCTCATAGGTTATCTAAAATCTTTAAGACTGGAAGCTGTACGGCTTGATCTTGTTGGGTTTTAATTCCTCATAGGTTATCTAAAATCGAATACACTACACCAGGCAGTGGTAACTACTTTTTCGTGTTTTAATTCCTCATAGGTTATCTAAAATCGGCAACACAAAAACGCAGCCACCACAAGAAAGCCGAGTTTTAATTCCTCATAGGTTATCTAAAATCATGAGCGAGTTATTGAACCGTTCGGCGGTAGCGGTGGTTTTAATTCCTCATAGGTTATCTAAAATCTCACGCCGGTTAAACAGCTTTCGCGTCATTTCACCGGAGTTTTAATTCCTCATAGGTTATCTAAAATCCTGGATGCCCAGACCTTTCCGGCCGCCGCGTCTGAAGTTTTAATTCCTCATAGGTTATCTAAAATCAGCTCCATGTTGTTCTTAGCCACATTGTTCGGATTGGTTTTAATTCCTCATAGGTTATCTAAAATCGATTTTTTTCAATTCGTTTTTATCCGTTTTGTAATGTTTTAATTCCTCATAGGTTATCTAAAATCATGACGCGGAAACAATCTACACGTACTGGGAGTATTGTTTTAATTCCTCATAGGTTATCTAAAATCATCTTCCATGTAGTCCTTGATACATTCGATAATCCTGTTTTAATTCCTCATAGGTTATCTAAAATCTTGCTTGCTGCGATGCAAAATCACAATATCATCCATGGTTTTAATTCCTCATAGGTTATCTAAAATCAATAGGCACCGTGAACCCACAAATCCCCGCAAGCTGAGTTTTAATTCCTCATAGGTTATCTAAAATCGATAACGCTGCGCCTTCCTTTCGTCAGGCTTGCTTAGTTTTAATTCCTCATAGGTTATCTAAAATCGCAACCGTCAATTTCAGCCTTGTGTAACAATCGTGCGTTTTAATTCCTCATAGGTTATCTAAAATCGTGTCGTTTAATTCGCAGTATGTTTTGATTTCGCTGGTTTTAATTCCTCATAGGTTATCTAAAATCCATTGTGTCACGCGACCATTTGATTAAATTCATCTCAGTTTTAATTCCTCATAGGTTATCTAAAATCACGATCAAACATGTTGAGCTGAAGGGATTTTATGATTGTTTTAATTCCTCATAGGTTATCTAAAATCCTCGAGCATCTTCCCGCCGGTATTGTCCGACACCAGTTTTAATTCCTCATAGGTTATCTAAAATCGCACCCGCATAAGCCATCCAGGCGTTCGCATCGCCGGTTTTAATTCCTCATAGGTTATCTAAAATCTCTGGTGCTGGTTGTGTGATGAAAAATACAATGACACGTTTTAATTCCTCATAGGTTATCTAAAATCCGTTTCGGGCCGTCCGGCTTATATTGAGCAAGATGGCGTTTTAATTCCTCATAGGTTATCTAAAATCACGCCTACATTGCAACATTGCGGCGATATGAACCGTGTTTTAATTCCTCATAGGTTATCTAAAATCCAAATGTCCGAAAAGTTGACTATTACTTGATTGTCTGGTTTTAATTCCTCATAGGTTATCTAAAATCGTCAAAAAAATTTGCAAATATTGTAAAGTTATTTAGAAGTTTTAATTCCTCATAGGTTATCTAAAATCGGGGCTAGTGCTGGAAAAGCCGCAGCGATGACTTTCTGTTTTAATTCCTCATAGGTTATCTAAAATCACATTTTCAGCAAAAACAAGCACAAATGGAATTAAGTTTTAATTCCTCATAGGTTATCTAAAATCCGTCATTGTCGTGATATACCTGCATCAGGTCAACCGAGTTTTAATTCCTCATAGGTTATCTAAAATCGAAGCTGTTTTCAAAGATGGCACCAACCTTGGTATGAGTTTTAATTCCTCATAGGTTATCTAAAATCTCGAAGGAGGGACGCTGATGCTGACACCCGGAGAATGTTTTAATTCCTCATAGGTTATCTAAAATCGAAACAGTCGTAGATACCTGGTTAAACATGTATTACGTTTTAATTCCTCATAGGTTATCTAAAATCCCGGATGTGCTGTCCACCTTCTGTGTTGGGTTCTTGTGTTTTAATTCCTCATAGGTTATCTAAAATCTCTATGAGAGTCTGGAATGAATATAGAATTTACAAAGGTTTTAATTCCTCATAGGTTATCTAAAATCCGGATTTCCTGCAATCCCATACCCTTCGCCCACTGGGTTTTAATTCCTCATAGGTTATCTAAAATCACAATCCCTTTTCTTGATTCCCACGCCCAATTATTAGTTTTAATTCCTCATAGGTTATCTAAAATCACGAGTATTTATAGACCAACTATTTACCACTGAATAGTTTTAATTCCTCATAGGTTATCTAAAATCTGGTGATATACCAGCTTTACGTACGACACGTTTGGGTTTTAATTCCTCATAGGTTATCTAAAATCTTTATTACGGCGAAAGCCACATTCGTAAATTCGTAGTTTTAATTCCTCATAGGTTATCTAAAATCCTTCGCAAACTGTCCGCCCTCCGGGCCGCATAATGGGTTTTAATTCCTCATAGGTTATCTAAAATCGTGATTGCGTGATGGAAATGGATTACAGCTATCAGATGTTTTAATTCCTCATAGGTTATCTAAAATCGTCAAAGTATTTTAGACGGCACGAACGAATGGCCGCGTTTTAATTCCTCATAGGTTATCTAAAATCCATCGGTTACCAGTCAGAGTGATTGGTCATCCGTCGGTTTTAATTCCTCATAGGTTATCTAAAATCTCGTGAGCAGCAGTTTCAAGACTGACAGGTCGAAGTTTTAATTCCTCATAGGTTATCTAAAATCGAATACCCACCTCAAAGTTGGCTGCCAGCAGCCGTGGTTTTAATTCCTCATAGGTTATCTAAAATCGAAAATAGGTAAAATCATGCGATTAGCCGTTTTAATGAGTTTTAATTCCTCATAGGTTATCTAAAATCTTATAAAATGGGATAAAATATGATGATTTTTTATAGTTTTAATTCCTCATAGGTTATCTAAAATCTTTACCCAAGTAATATGAAAGTATATAAGTTATCAAGGTTTTAATTCCTCATAGGTTATCTAAAATCGTCCGTGAATATCATGATAGACCCGATTTCATCAAGTTTTAATTCCTCATAGGTTATCTAAAATCTTAGAATCTTTCGTGGAACACTAAATGTAAATACCATGTTTTAATTCCTCATAGGTTATCTAAAATCGTGGATGATTTAGATGTTGAAGAATGGAAGGAGTTGAAGTTTTAATTCCTCATAGGTTATCTAAAATCGGTGAAGTATGTACGGATTGTTATTTGGAATATTAGTTTTAATTCCTCATAGGTTATCTAAAATCGGTGCCTACAATCTTAAGACGTGCCCCGCATGAAAGTTTTAATTCCTCATAGGTTATCTAAAATCAGCAATACAGAATGGACTTTTGACGCTGGGGTGATATGTTTTAATTCCTCATAGGTTATCTAAAATCAAATCGAACGGTATGAAGGCGGAATGGTTTTTGAAAGTTTTAATTCCTCATAGGTTATCTAAAATCCGGATGAAGTGTATGAAGAAGACGAACCAGAATATGTTTTAATTCCTCATAGGTTATCTAAAATCTCTATGAAAGTATGGAAAGAATATAGAGTATATAAAGGTTTTAATTCCTCATAGGTTATCTAAAATCAAAAGGAGGAAGAAGTAGACAGATTATTATATACGCGTTTTAATTCCTCATAGGTTATCTAAAATCGCGATTGCTTGCTATATGTATTGATAGATTATTATTGAGTTTTAATTCCTCATAGGTTATCTAAAATCCTTGATGACGTCCTAATCTCTACGGGATATCGGCCACTGTTTTAATTCCTCATAGGTTATCTAAAATCTAAGTAACTTCAAATTTACGAGTCTTAAAAACTACAAGTTTTAATTCCTCATAGGTTATCTAAAATCTCAACCGTGAAGGTGAACTGTGCATTATTGTATATAGTTTTAATTCCTCATAGGTTATCTAAAATCGCTATGATGAACCATATTACATCATGTTTAGCAAGGGTTTTAATTCCTCATAGGTTATCTAAAATCGGAATCCAACGGCGCATCCATGCAGGATGTGGACGAGTTTTAATTCCTCATAGGTTATCTAAAATCGTCGAGATGGAGCCGATGACGCCACGTCTGGCCATGTTTTAATTCCTCATAGGTTATCTAAAATCTGCGCCAGCGTAAGCCAGCCATGCGTTCGTGTCTCCGGTTTTAATTCCTCATAGGTTATCTAAAATCTATTCCCCTTTTTACATCCTGCTTCAATCGGTACTCGGTTTTAATTCCTCATAGGTTATCTAAAATCGGAATTTGCATATGACACTATGAATAAAAATCTACGGTTTTAATTCCTCATAGGTTATCTAAAATCCTGCAGTCAAGAACTCACTTATCGACATATCTTCATGTTTTAATTCCTCATAGGTTATCTAAAATCGCTGACTTTTTTGTAGACAACATCCAGGGATATCTTGGGTTTTAATTCCTCATAGGTTATCTAAAATCAATGACGCTGGAAGACATCCGGGAGCTGTACGAATTGTTTTAATTCCTCATAGGTTATCTAAAATC
>Ga0268360_1002712_pt1 | contig 12812 bp, 15 predicted proteins | sample BioMet11_FD_192465 | JGI IMG/M metagenome (GOLD analysis project Ga0268360, IMG submission 192465) | Sewage microbial communities from Oakland, California, United States - Biofuel 11 (Illumina Assembly) | ecosystem: Engineered > Wastewater > Sewage > Unclassified | place: USA: California... | reverse complement strand
CTTCGACGAACCCACCAGCGCCCTGGACCCGGAGCTCACCGGCGAGGTGCTGAAGGTCATCCGCGGCCTGGCGGAGAAAAAGACGACGATGATCGTCGTCACCCACGAGATGCAGTTCGCCCGGGACGTGGCCGACGACGTGCTGTTCATGGACGGCGGCGTCATCGTGGAGGAGGGACCTCCCGCGCAGCTCTTCGGCGCGCCGAAGGAGGAGCGCACGCGGCAGTTTTTGGAGCGCTACTCCAGCGAATCGCCGTGAGCGGCCGCACAGCGTGCCGTTTCTTGTTGACAGCATCCCCCCGGACTGATATAATTTTTCGCGGCAGCGAATACGGAATCGGCGCACTGCGCCGTGTCTAATATCGCGACACATACATACGAAGGGAGCAAGAACATGATCTATTCGTCGGAAGTGGAAAACATGACGTGCGTCGCCAAGGGCGCATATCACGGTCCGGCCCCCATCCCCGAGGAAGGCAAATGGGTCCAGGCCAAGGACATGAAGGACATCAGCGGCTTCACCCACGGCATCGGCTGGTGCGCGCCGCAGCAGGGCGCCTGCAAGCTCACGCTCAACATTAAGGAGGGCGTCATCCAGGAGGCGCTGGTGGAGACCATCGGCTGCTCCGGCATGACCCACTCCGCCGCCATGGCCGCCGAGATCCTGATCGGAAAGACCATCATCGAGGCCATGAACACCGACCTCGTGTGCGACGCCATCAATACCGCCATGCGCGAGCTGTTCCTCCAGATCATCTACGGCCGCAGCCAGACCGCTTTCTCCGAGAACGGCCTTGCCATCGGCGCCAGCCTTGAGGATCTGGGCAAGGGCCTTTGCAGCCAGATCGGCACGACCTTCGCCACCTCGGCGAAGGGCCCCCGTTACCTCCAACTCACCGAGGGTTACATCACCCGCCTCGCCCTGGACGAGGAGAACCAGATCATCGGATACGAATTCGTCAACTTCGGCAAGATGATGAACGCCGTCAAGAAGGGCACCGACGCCAACGAGGCGCTCAAGGGCGCCACCGGCCATTACGGCCGCTTCGAGGGCGCGGTCCGCTACATCGACCCGCGTCAGGAATAAGGAAGGGAGGACAGAAGAATGGAACTCTTTGAAAACTATGACAGAAGGATCGGCAAGATCAATTCCGTCCTCGCCCAGTACGGCATCAAGGACATTCAGGAAGCCAAGGCGATCTGCGACGGAAAGGGCATCGATCCCTATTCCATCGTAAAGGGCATCCAGGGCATTTGCTTCGAGGACGCCGGCTGGGCCTACGTCGCCGGCGCGGCCATCGCCATCAAGAAGGGCGTCAAGGATGCGCCCCAGGCCGCGGAAGCCATCGGCATCGGCCTGCAGAGCTTCTGCATCCCCGGCTCCGTCGCCGACGACCGCAAGGTCGGCCTTGGCCACGGCAACCTGGGCGCCATGCTCCTGCGCGACGAGACCAAGTGCTTCTGCTTCCTCGCCGGCCACGAGTCCTTCGCCGCCGCCGAGGGCGCCATCGGCATCGTCCGCAACGCCAACAAATCCCGCAAGACGCCGCTGCGCGTCATCCTCAACGGGCTCGGCAAGGACGCCGCCCAGATCATCAGCCGCATCAACGGCTTTACCTACGTCCAGACCCAGTTCGACTATTACACGGGCGAGCTGAAGATCGTCCGCGAGATCCCCTACTCCAAGGGCGAGCGCGCCGCGGTCCGCTGCTACGGCGCGGACGACGTGCGCGAGGGCGTGGCCATCATGCACCACGAAAAGGTGGACGTGTCCATCACCGGCAACTCCACGAACCCCACCCGCTTCCAGCACCCCGTCGCAGGCACCTACAAGAAGGAGTGCGTCGAGCAGGGCAAGAAGTACTTCTCCGTGGCCTCCGGCGGCGGCACGGGCCGCACGCTGCACCCGGACAACATGGCCGCCGGCCCCGCCTCCTACGGCATGACCGACACCATGGGCCGCATGCATTCCGACGCCCAGTTCGCCGGCAGCTCCTCCGTCCCGGCGCACGTCGAGATGATGGGCTTTCTGGGCATGGGCAACAACCCCATGGTCGGCGCGACCGTGGCTGTGGCCGTGGCCGTGGATCAGGCGCTCAACAAGTAATCAGGTTCAGCCGGGAAGCGGCGGGCTTTTGCCCGCCGCTTCTTTTTCGGCACGCCGGCCAAGCGTTTTGCGAAGCAGCGCCCCGGCGCAGGGAGGGCCTGTTCCGACCGAGCGTTTTCAAAAGGGCAGGACGAAAACGTCCTGCCCTCGCTTTGTATTCCGCCCGGTCTTCCGCGCTTACTTGAAAAACCCGCCGCGGACCTGGCGCACGTCGCTGACGGAGATCACGGCGTCCGGACAAAGTCCGTTCGCCAGCGCGATCGCCTCCGGCACAAGTTTTCTGCGGAGCTGGACGAAAACGAGGCCGCGCTTCGTCCCGTCCACGCTGCGCCCCTCCATCAGCGTGACGCCGAAGCCCGCGTCCCGCAGGCCGCCGCCGACCTCGCCCGCCTCCGTCTCCGGCAGCACGATCTGGATCGCCGTAAGCCCGACGGCGAGGCGCTGTTCCAGCGCCGTGCCCATATAGATGCCGCAGGCATAAGCCACGCAGTACACGACCACCTTCATGGGATCTGCGGAGACGTCCGTCAGCACGGAGCTCACCAGCATGATCCAGATAAGGATGCTGAAAAAGCCGCATACCGTCCCGTACGCCTTTTTGCCCTTGCTGATGAACATGATGCGCAGCGTATCCAGCGCCACCTCGATCATCTTTCCCAAAAAGATGACGGCATAAAGCCAGCCGCCGGAAAGCCCCGGAATGAGATCGAACATGATTTCCTCCTTTGCAAAACGGTTTTCCACCGGACCAGCGCCGGTCTTCCGTCTACCATGATACCGTATCCCGGGCAAAGCCGCAAGAGCCCGCTGCGCCCCCGCATTCCGGAGAATAAACAATTTACGAACTTGCCCGCAGAAACGAAAAATCATGATATAATACCCGCAAGGCAGCTATTATCCTTTATGGCGCGGCCGGTGAGCGCTTCTGCCCGCTCTGCGGACGGAAGCACGGCCCCGGTGCGCCTTCGGCCGATCCCGGGCGCAAAGCCCGGCCCTTCCCCCTCGCGTCCGCCGCCGTAATAATTTTCCGCCGGAGCTGGCATAATATGGCCGTCGGCCAAAATCCGCAGCGAAAGGTCTGGTTCACTATGGCGCAGAACAAAACCGAACAGCGCGCCGCCCGGGGGCAGGCGCGAAAATGGCTCCTGTCCGCCGCGCTGCCCGCCGCCGCGCTGCTGGTCTACTGGCTCTTCGGGAGCAGGCGGAGCTTTGCCAACTCCGTCGCTCAGGGCTTCTCCAGGCCCTTCCGGCTCTTCATGGGCCGTCTGAGCGCCCACATCCCCTTTTCCATGATGGAGGTCGTGTACGCGGCGATCGGCGTTTTCGTCGTCGTCTTTCTCATCGTCACCGTCGTCAGGATCGTCCGCGGTCCCAGGCGGTGGCGCGTGCTTCTCCGCCGGCTCCTGACCCTCGCCGTTCTCGTCGCCTACGGCCTCTCGCTGTATGTCTGGATCTGGGGCATCGACTATAACGCCGACACCTTCACCGAGATCAGCGGCATGGCGACGGACGGCGTCCCCGCCGACGAGCTCTACGCCGTGACGAAGTATTTCGTGACCGGCGCGGCGGCCTCCGCCGGCGCCGTGAAGCGCGACGCGGACGGGCATTTTGCCGAGGACATGGACGAATACTTCGCCGAGTCGGTGCACGTCTACGACAACCTGGCGAAAGAGTATCCCACGCTGGCGGGTCAATCCCTCGTGCCGAAAAAAGTGTTCTTCTCAAAATTCATGAGCAAAACTGGCTTCACCGGGGTCTACTACGCGCTGACCGGCGAATCGAACATCAACGTGGACGCGCCGGCCTGCATGATCCCCTTCACCATCGCCCACGAGCTCGCGCACCAGCACGGCGTGTGCTCGGAGCAGGAGGCGAATTTCCTGGGCGTGGCGGCGTGCCTGTCCTCCGGCATGGACGTATACGTCTACTCCGGGTATCTGGCGGGCTCCATCTACCTGATGAACGCCCTCCACGACGCGGACTATGAAAAATGGGAGGCGCTCTACGGCGAGATCACCGGTCCGTATCTCACCGACTGGAACGACAACAACGCCTACTGGGCGTCGATGCGCTCCCAGGTAACGAAGGCCTCCGAAAACGTCTATGACACGTACCTCAAGGCGAACGGCCAGCAGATGGGCATCAAATCCTACGGCGCCTGCGTGGATCTGCTGGTTACATACTACTTCGGAAAGCTTCCGGCCGCGGCATAATCGCGGCCGGACCCACGCCGCGCCTCTCCCGACAGCAGAAAAAGCCCCCGGCCGCAAACGGCCGGGGGCTTTCTGATCCGTACGGACGGATTATTTCTTGTAGATGGCGCCGAACTTGCAGGTGCTCATGCAGGTGCCGCACTTGATGCACTTCGTCTGATCGATGACGTGCGGTTCCTTGACCTTGCCGGAGATGCAGCTGACGGGGCAGTTCCTGGCGCAGGCCGTGCAGCCGCGGCACTTATCGGGATCGATATGATACTGGACGAGCTTCTTGCAGACGCCGGCCGGGCAGGTCTTGTCGACGACGTGGGCGATGTACTCGTCGCGGAAATAGCGCATGGTGGAGATGACCGGGTTCGGGGCGGTCTGGCCCAGAGCGCACAGGGCGTTGGCCTTGATGTACTTGCAGAGGTCTTCCATCTCGTCCAGCGTTTCCATGGTGGCCGTGCCGTCGGTGACCTTGGTCAGCAGCTCCAGCAGGCGGCGCGTGCCGATCCGGCACGGCGTGCACTTGCCGCAGCTCTCATCCACGGTGAACTGCAGGTAGAACTTCGCGATGTCCACCATGCAGTTGTCCTCGTCCATGACGATCAGTCCGCCGGAGCCCATCATGGAGCCGATGGCGATCAGGTTGTCGTAGTCGATGGGGACGTCCATCTTGGAGGCAGGGATGCAGCCGCCGGACGGGCCGCCGGTCTGGGCAGCCTTGAACTTCTTGCCGTTGGGGCAGCCGCCGCCGATGTCCTCGACGACTTCGCGGAGCGTGGTGCCCATGGGGACTTCCACAAGTCCGGTGTTGTTGATCTTGCCGCCCAGGGCGAAGACCTTGGTGCCCTTGGACTTCTCGGTGCCCATGGAGGCAAACCACTCGGGCCCCTTGAGGATGATCTGGGGAATGTTGGCCCAGGTCTCCACGTTATTCAGGATGGTCGGCACGCCGAACAGGCCCTTGACGGCCGGGAACGGCGGGCGGGGATGCGGCTCGCCGCGTCTGCCCTCGATGGAGGTCATGAGCGCGGTCTCTTCGCCGCAGACGAACGCACCGGAGCCCAGGCGGATCTCGATATCGAAATCGAAGCCGGTGTTCATGATGTTCTTGCCGAGGAGGCCGTACTCGTGGGCCTGCTTGATGGCCACGTTCAGACGGCGGACGGCGACGGGGTACTCGGCGCGGACGTAGATATAGCCCTGATGCGCGCCGATGGCGTAGCCGGCGATGGTCATGGCTTCCAGCACGACATGGGGGTCGCCCTCAAGGACGGAGCGGTCCATGAACGCGCCCGGGTCGCCTTCGTCGGCGTTGCAGCAGACGTACTTGACAGGCGCCGGAGGAGAAGCGAACTTCCACTTCAGGCCGGTGGGGAAGCCCGCGCCGCCGCGTCCGCGGAGGCCGGACCTGGTGATGACGTCGATGACTTCGGCGGGCTTCATCTCGGTGAGGACCTTGGCCAGCGCCATGTAGCCGTTGGTCCCGATGTACTCGTCGATGACTTCGGGGTTGATGACGCCGCAGTTGCGCAGGGCAACGCGGACCTGCTTGCCGTAGAACTTCGTCTTGTCCAGGGAACGGATGGTGTCGTTGTCGCCCACCGTCTCGGAATAGAGCAGACGCTTGACGATACGGCCCTTCAGCAGGTGCTCGGAGACGATCTCCGGCACGTCGGCCACGGTGACGTGGCTGTAAAAGGCGCCTTCGGGATAGATGATCATGTTCGGGCCGACCTCGCAGAGGCCGAAGCAGCCCGTCAGCATTGCGCGGACTTCGTTCTCAAGGCCCTGCTTCTTGATCTCGGCCTGCATGGCCTCGAGGATCTCCATGGAGTGGGAGGAGCTGCAGCCGGTTCCGCCGCAGACGAGCACATGTGATCTGTACATCTTCTATATGTCCGCCTTTCTCACTGATTCGCGCCGATGGTGTATTCGGTCACAACGTGGTTGTTGACGATATGCTCGGCGACCACGCGGCGGGCACGCTCGGCGGTCATCTTGACATAGGTGGTCTTCTCCCCGTTGCGGTAGACTTCAACGATGGGCTCCAGACGGCAGACGCCGATGCAGCCGGTCTGCGTGACCATGACATCGGTGAGTCCGCGCTTTGCGACTTCTTCCGTCAGCGCGGTCAGGACAGGACGGGCGCCGGCGGCGATCCCGCAGGTCGCCATGCCCACGACGATGCGCGTGGTCTTGTTGTCGTCGCGCAGGTTCAGTGTGGGCTGCATTTTATCGCGGATCGCTTTGAGTTCTTCTATGGACTTCATAGACTTATCCCTCCGTATAGATTTCCTTCAGGTTTTCATTGATATAGTCACGGATCCAGAGCACGACGTCCGGCGTGTTCAGCGGAACGCCCCCCAGCGTCTCCCGCAGCTCGCGGGTATCCACGTGGAAGGATCTTCCGCGGAACGTGTGCGTATATAGAAAATCAACGCCCTCGTGGCACTGAATCAGCGCGGAAATGGTTCCTGCGAGGTCGCCCAGGGGCATCCTGTCGATGTGGGAATACCCGAAAACAGCCTCGACCTCCGTTCCCACGTTCACCTGGGAGCGGATGTCCAGGTGGCCGCCCGTGGCCGTCGCCGCCTCTTCGAGGAGCGGCACGCCCAGGCCCACCTTACGGGTGGTGCGCGTTGTGGTGAAGGGATCGCGGACGCTTTTCAGGAGTTTTTCATCCATTCCGCAGCCGTTGTCCCTGATCCGAATGGTCAGGCGGTCCCCTTCCGGGTCCTCGTCGACCGTGATCTCAACGAGAGAAGCGCCCGCGCGGGTGCTGTTCTCCGCAATATCGAGTATGTTGAGCGAAAGTTCCTGCATGGCGCTCCCTAATCCTTCTGAAATGACAGGAAATACTGAACCAGCGCTCCGGCGCTCGCCTCCGGCAGATCCAGGACCTGTCCGGCCGAGCCCAGCTGCTCTAGATAATGGGCGTCCGAATCCTTGATGAACTGCGTTCCCGCAAGCTCGGGATGCTCGCCCGTGAGCAGCTCGGCGCGGCAGGACGCGGTGATCTCGCAGACGGGAAAATGCATCGCGGGATCCACGAAGCCCAGCGCCGAAAGAATGGAATAGGAGCTTTTGTTCAGGTGGGCGGGCACCGCCACGCCCCCGAAGGAGCGGCACAGGGCCTGCACATCGTAGACACCGATATCCGTCGCGGTGATAAGGAGCCGGGGCTCCTCCCCCGTCGGGTTATCCATCGCGTCCATCCGGATCTGCGGCCCGAAGACCGCGGGATCGTTGCGGATGTCGGGGAGCTTTTCGTAAACATAGGCCGAATACGCTTCGGCTGAATCCGCGTCCGGGAAAAAGCAGAGGATGTGCGCTTCCTCCCGCGCCGTAAGCTCCATCGCCGGAACCACCGGAAGGCCGAACTCCTTCCCGGCCTCCATGGCCGCGCGGCAGTTGCCGCAGGTGTTGTGGTCGGACAGCGCGATGAGCTGCAGCCCCAGGATCGACGCAAGCCCCGTGATGTTGTGGGGCGTCATGTCCCCGTCGCCGCAGGGCGAAAGGCACGAATGGACGTGCAGATCGCACCGGATCTCCATCAGTTCTTCACCAGCAGCGCCGACAGGGCGCCGGCAAGCTCGAAAGCGGACCTTCCGCTGCCCAGCAGCGTGATCCCCTGCTGCCTGGCCCGCTGGAGCACCGCGTCGTCGGGTCGGACGTTTTCGGCAAAAACGACCGCGGAAACGTCCGCCATGACGGCCACCGCCACCGTGTTGAGATTGCACATGATGGTGATCCACGCGCCGCCGCGGGGGGCGCGTCCCATGACCCAGCTCAGCAGATCCCCGCAGTAGCCGCCCTCGACCTTTCTCGAGAGGTCGCCGTCCGCCGTCAGGATCTCAAGTCCGAGCTTTTCCGCCATTTCGCCAACCGTCATTGTTCTTTGTCTCCCGTCTTCGGCGCAATCCCGCCGCGGACCTCGCCGAACAGCTCCTCCAGCCGCGCCTTCAGGATAAAGAGGCAGTCCGTCCTGTGGGCCTTCCCGCGGACGATGTCCTCGGCCAGTGCGTGGCACGTGGGCGCGCCGCAGGCGCCGCAGTCGAGCCCGGGAAGCGTTTTGGTGAGTTCTTCGATGTGCTGCAGCTTCTTGACCGCTTCGGTCATGTCGTCGGAGAGCGGCGCATCCGGAACGTACTCAAGGCTGGACGTCCAGCCGATCTCCGTTCCCTTCGTGTCGCGCCCCGTGAACTTGTTGCGGGAGACGGGCAGGTATTTGCGCAGCAACTGGATGCGCGCCTTCGCGACGAAGGGATTCTCCACCACCGCCGCGCCGCCGACGCATCCGCCGGGGCAGGCGTTGAGCTCGATGAACTCCAGGTCGCGGAGCTTCTCGTCCTCCAGTTCCTCCAGGATCTTGATGACCTGATCGATCCCGTCGGCAGCGAGGTACTTCTCCTCCAGCAGACCGGCGGATTCGCCGCCGCTGGTCGCCCAGCCGATGCCCACAAGCCCCGAATGGGACAGCATCTCCGGCGTGGTGACCTTGTTCATCTGCTTGAGAAGATCCTTGTAAATATCCGCTATGGAAATAACGCAGTCCACGTCGGACTTTTCCAGTCCGACCGGCATCCGCACGTCCGTGGATTTGGCGGGGCAGGGCGAAATGAAGAAAATGCCGATGTCCCCGCTGGGAAGCCCGGTGCTCTCCATCGCCTCCCGGCGCGCGATCGCCGCCGCCAGGTGGATGGGCGCCAGAATGGGCAGCACGTGGTCGCAAAGATGCGGGAACCGGGCGCGGATGAGCCGCACGACCACCGGGCAGGCGGAGCTGATCACCGGGGTCTTCAGCTCGCCCGACGTGATGAGCTTCCGGGTGTAGTCGGAAACGATCTCCGCCGCGCGGGACACCTCGAACACCATGTCGAAGCCCAGGCGCTTGAGGCCGGTAAGCACGTAGTCCACGTCGTCCAGGTTGTTGAACTGCCCGTACAGCGTGGGCGCGGGAAGCGCGACGCGGTACTTGAACTTCCCCGCGTTGTCCTCCCACTTGTCGAAGACGGCTTTCTTTGCCTTGTGGGGGCAAACGCGGATGCACTCGCCGCAGTCGATGCACCGCTCGCTGAGGATGAACGCCTTGCCGTTGCGGACGCGGATGGCCTCCATCGGGCAGTGGCGGATGCAGGTGGCGCAGCCCATGCACTTATCCGCATCCAGCGTAACCGAATGAATAAACATCGTCCCCGCCGGCACCCGTCGTCCCCCCTTGAACGTTTCCGCTATTTCATTCTGACCGTCATCGTGATGGTCGTTCCCACCCCGACTTCTGTATCGATCTTCATGGAATCCGAGTATTTTTTCATGTTCGGCAGCCCCATCCCGGCTCCGAAACCCAGGTTCCGGATACGGTCGGGCGCCGTGGAAAAGCCCTCCTGCATGGCGGCATTCACATCCGGGATGCCGGGCCCGTGGTCCGCGAGGACCATGGTGACAAGCTCAGGCGAGATCTCCACGTCGATCACGCCGCCGTTGGCGTGGATGACCATGTTGATCTCTCCTTCATACATGGAGATGGCTACTTTTCGGATGACCTCCGGGTCGGCGCCAAGCTGCCGCAGCACCTTTTTTGTATCCCCGGAAGCTGCACCCGCCGAGGTGAAGTCGTCCCCGTCGACTATGTAATGCAGCTTCAGGTTTTCAGGCACGCGGCTTAACGCCGCCCTTCTCATGGCCCAGGCCCTCGCTGTACAGAAGGCCGCAGGCCCGATACATATCGAGCTTGGTGCAGAGCACAACGATGGAACGCTCTGCGGCCAGCTTCAGCAGACCCTCGTCGGGCTGCTTTCCGCGCACGAAAATGATGCAGCGGATGTCGGTCATCTCAGCGGTGCGCACGACCTGCGGATTGACGAGTCCCGTCAGCAGCACGCCCTGCTCCTTGTAATAGGCAAGCACGTCGCTCATCATGTCGCTGCCGCACGCGCTGTGGATATCGGTATCCACCAGCTCCGCGCCGGAAGCAACGGTGGCGTTGAGGATCTCAGCGATCCGGGTAACTTTCATAGACAGGCCTCCAAATCAGCAGGTTCACGCATCCCGATTCAGTCCTTGTACTTCGCGAGGATCTTCTCAGCTTCGTCGGGGGTAAGCTTTCCGTAAACCTCACCGTTGACGGTCATCACGGGCGCCAGCGCGCAGCAGCCGAGGCAGCGGGTCGCTTCCAGAGAATACTTCCCGTCCTCCGTGATCCCGCCGGCTTCGATGCCGAGGACGCGGCTGACCCTGTCCAGCACGTCGGCGGAGCCCTTGACGTAGCAGGCGGTGCCGAGGCAGACGGCGATCTGGTACTTGCCCTTCGGGCTCAGCGTGAACCACGCGTAGAACGTGGAAACGCCGTAGACCTCTTCCAGAGGAATGTTAAGGCCCTTCGCGATCATGGTCTGGACCTCGATGGGCAGATAGCCGTAGATTTCCTGGGCTTTCTGCATCACCGGCATAAGCGCACCCTGAACATCCTTGTACTCCGCGATGACTTCCTTGAGTTTTGCCTCCTGCTCGGCAGTCCCTTCGAACTGCACGGCAGTCTTTCTCTTTGCCACTCGAAACCCTCCTTAATCTGAGAGATGCCGGGACATTCTTATTCGTAAACGCCGGAACCCGGATAAAGGCATTCACGCTCTGCATTATATCACAGGCAATTTCATTTTCAAAGACATACTTGATAATATTTTCACAATTTTTTGGCTTTTCTGCCGCTCTCTGCCGTACGAAATCGAACAAAGCGGACGGCGGGGGCCGCAGGCCCCGAGAGGGGACCCGATTTGTGTTGACGGAAACACGTCCGAGTATTATATTTAATTCGGGTTAAGTTATGTCCGGCGGCGGGATCCCGGTCCCCCGCACCCTTTTGAAGGAGGGATGTCGATGCTCTATATCTGGCTTGCCGCGCTGGTCCTCTTCACGATCCTCGAAGCGGCGACCGTCAACCTGGTGTCCGTCTGGTTCGCGGTCGGCAGTCTGGCGGCGCTCATCGCCGCCGTGTGCGGCGGTCCGCTGTGGCTGCAGATCGCGCTTTTCCTGGCGGTGTCCGGCGCGGTGCTGGCTTTCGTCCGCCCTCTGGCGAAGAAGCTCGTCAGCACGCGCAGGCGTCCCACCAACGCCGACCGCGTGATCGGCCGGGTCTGCACCGTCACCGAGGACGTGGACAATATCGCCGGGCGCGGCGCGGTCTTCGTGGACGGAAAGACCTGGACGGCCCGTTCCGCCGGCGGCGCGCCCATCCCGAAGGGCACGCTCGTCCGTCCCCTTGCGATCGAAGGCGTAAAACTGATGGTCGCGCCGGTCACCGAACCGGCCGCCGCGGATAAAACGTAAAGGAGAGACATCAATGCTGACACTTGCATCCTATTCCTCCGGAAATTCGACGAATATCGGCGGTGTCTTTGCAATCGCCGTCATCGTGCTGCTGGTGATCGTCGTCATCGCCCGGAACATCCGCATCGTCCAGCAGGCGAAGGCCTGCGTGGTCGAGCGCCTCGGCGCATACAGCACGACCTGGAACGTGGGGCTGCACTTCAAGGTCCCGTTCATCGAGCGCGTGGCGCGCACGGTGTCGCTCAAGGAGCAGGTGCTGGACTATCCTCCCCAGCCGGTCATCACCAAGGACAACGTCACCATGCAGATCGACACCGTGGTGTATTTCGAGATCACCGACCCCAAGCTTTACACCTACGGCGTGGAGAACCCCATGATCGCCATGGAGACCCTGACGGCGACGACGCTGCGCAACATCATCGGCGACCTGGAGCTCGACCAGTGCCTCACCAGCCGCGACGTCATCAACACCAAGCTGCGCGCCATCCTTGACGAGGCCACCGATCCCTGGGGCATCAAGGTCACCCGCGTGGAGATGAAGAGCATCGAGCCGCCGCAGGAGATCAAGAGCGCCATGGAGCGCCAGATGAAGGCGGAGCGCGAGCGCCGCGAGGCCATCCTGCGCGCCGAGGGCGAGAAAAAGGCCGCGATCCTCACCGCCGAGGGCGAGAAGGAATCCGCCATCCTCCGCGGCGAAGCGAAAAAGCAGGCCGCCATCCTGGAGGCCGAGGGCCAGGCGGATTCCATCCGCAAGGTGCAGGAAGCCACGGCGGACGGCATCCGGCTCATCAACGCCGCCGCTCCCGGCGACGGCGTCATCAGGATCAAATCCCTGGAGGCCTTTGTCGCCGCCGCCAACGGCAGGGCGACGAAGATCATCATCCCGTCGGAGATCCAGGGCCTGGCCGGACTGGCCGAGGGCATCATCGAATCCACGCGCGAGCCGAAGGCCGACGAGCCCGCTCCCGCCGCCAAGGCGTGACGGCGCTGCCGGGACAAAGCCGAACAAAGGACGAATCAGCCGGGGGCCGGAAACAAATGTTTCCGGTCCCCGGCTTCGTTTGTCGTTCCCGGGCCGCGCTCACCGCGCCAGGATGTTCGCGCCGCTCCCGGCCAGCATCCGTCCTTCGCGGCCGTGGCAGGTGAACAGGATGACCTGCCGCGTCTGCGCCAGC
>Ga0268360_1002711_pt1 | contig 12815 bp, 9 predicted proteins | sample BioMet11_FD_192465 | JGI IMG/M metagenome (GOLD analysis project Ga0268360, IMG submission 192465) | Sewage microbial communities from Oakland, California, United States - Biofuel 11 (Illumina Assembly) | ecosystem: Engineered > Wastewater > Sewage > Unclassified | place: USA: California... | reverse complement strand
CCAGCTATGAAAGTCGATACCACGTCCGGCATATTCAGCGAGGACCTCCGCACGCCGGCTCGTATCGTTCCACCTCGCGCCGTTCATTGCGACGAGGGCCTTCCTCATGCCGAGGAGAATGCGATTCGCATCTATTGGTCTATCAGCGTAGCGGCCTGCGAAGACGTAGCGCTCGGCTCCTTCAGGGTGAGGGCTTCGGGCCTCGAGGTTAAGGAGGGCGGTTCGGACAGCCGGCAAGAGCGGGACTTCGCGCTCTTCGCCATTCTTCGGAGTTTTAAGCCCGTCTCGTATGGAATAGGAATGACGGATATAAAGCCGGTCCTGGCCTATGTCCTGTCGCTGGACGGCGAGGACCTCGCCGAGGCGGGCCCCTGTCGTCGCCGAGACGAGACAAGCTACTCGGGCCCGCTCATCTTCCCATGTTGTCGCGAATAGTGCCTTTACCTCGGCAGGCTCTAGTATCCCGCGACGGCGTACTGTCCCCGAAAAGCCTCGGAGTCCCCGGGTTGGATCGCTTGGTATTATCTCATTCGCCGCAGCCCATCGTAGAGCCGTGGTAGCTGCGCTCATAGTTTTATTTACCGTCGCAGGGGCAAGCCCTCTTTTCCTCAGTGCTAAACCCAGTTCGACAAGATGTGGGCGCCGTATCTCCCCTAAGGTTATGCCACGTGGAAGCATATCCTCAATTTCCCGGGCACGCCCTTCCATGTCTTGACAATGCCGTTTGGTGGCGCGCTGCCCATGCGCAAGGCGCTCCTGAATATAAGAGCTCTCCCATTTCCAAAAATTACATAACCAGGTTCCAAAGGGCTTGGAGGAGGGGCCGCTTAATGGCCGAACCTCGACGTGTATTAATCCTTTAGCGCAAAGTTCTCGAGTTATACGTTGTGCGTCTTGAGCTGTCAATGGAAGACTGAAAAGCATGGAGAGGGCTGAATCAAGGGATATCGCTTCGTCAATATGTCTTCGTTTCCCATTTTTTTGAGGGAAGCCACGTTCAATCCATTCGTTGGCGACTATGACCGCCGAATCTCGATCACGTTTATTGGTGGAACGCGATAGTATGCGAACGCCCGTCTGTGGGTCGAGTAATTCAGCATAATAGACACCCGATGGTCGCCTATAAACATAAAACCGGCGCACGTCCCTCCGCCTTCCCGCGAGTTCTCCCGCGAGTATCCGGTAAGTGACCAGCGCCGGTTTTCCGGTGGCTGTAATTCGTTTTCCTGTAAAGCCGAGACCCGGAATCGAACCGGGCACCTGCGCATTACGAGTGCGCCGCTCTGCCAAATGAGCTATCTCGGCGGGATGTTTGAATATAGCCGAGGCCCCCGGGCCGAATCAAGGGGAGCAGCCCGGCGGCATCGGGATGAGGGGGGCGCGGGGGGAGAAGGCCGCGGTTTAGGAGGCGCCGCCGGCGCCTCCCTCTGGCGGCGCGGCCTTCGCCTCTCGCTCCCTTCCCCCTGTCAGTACTTGAACTCGCTGTCCCCGATGAACTCCCGTAGGATGCTGTAGCCCGGCACCGAGGCGCCGGGGATGGGGGCGATGTTCTCGAGGAAGGCCTGGAGGCGGTGGGCCTCGGAGTACTCGCCCATGGTGGGCTTGACGGTGCGCAGGAGGGGCTCGGCGTAGATCTTGAGGACCCCGAGCTCGTAGTCCAAGGCGGAGTTGAAGGCGGCGTCGGCGGAGTTCTGGTAGGGGAAGATGTGCTTGCGCTCCCCGGCCTGGACGGAGGGCCACATCTTGAGGGTGGCCTGGGCGGAGTGGCCGCGGTAGTTGTAGTCCCGGACCATGCGCCGGAGCAGGCGGTTGTCGGTGGTGGAGACCCGGTTGTGGTCGTCGAGGTTGATCTGGGTGAGGGCGCTGACGTAGATCTTGAACTTCTGGCTCCGGTCGATCCGCGGGGTGAGCTCGTCGTTGAGGCCGTGGATGCCCTCCATGACCAGGATGGAGCGCTCGCCGAGGCGGAGCTTCTTGCCCGAGGACTTGCGGTGGCCGGCCTTGAAGTCGTAGGAGGGGAGCTCGATCTCGCCGCCGGAGAAGAGGGCGACGAGCTGCTCGTTGAGGAAGGCCACGTCCAGGGCCTCGAGGCACTCGAAGTCGGGTTCGCCCTTCTCGTCCAGGGGCGTGCGGTCCCGGTCTATGAAGTAGTCGTCCAGGGAGATGGTCACCGGGTCGAAGCCGATGACCTTGAGCTGGATGGCGAGCTTCTTGGAGGTCGTGGTCTTGCCGGAGCTCGAGGGGCCGGCGATGAGGGCCACCTTGACCTTGTCGGCCCGGGCGGCTATCTGGTCGGCGATGGCGGCTATCCGCTTGTCCTGGAGGGCCTCGACGACCTGGATGTAGTCCTTGATGCCCTTGGACGCGTTGACCTTGTTGAGGGCTCCGATCGAGGCGACGCCGAGGAGCCGGGAGCGCTCCCTCGTCTCGTCGGCGATGGAGTAGAGCACCGGGTCGTCGACGAAGGGCGTGAGCTTGTCCGGGCTCTCCTTGTGGGGATAGCGGAGGAGGAAGCCCTCGTGGTAGGGGACGAGGGCGAAGGTCGTGAGCACCCCCGTCGAGGGGACCAGGGGGGCGACCGAGAGGTCCCGGAAGCCTGAGCACTCGTTCAGGGGGATCACCGAGTCGTTGAGGTGCTCGAGGAGGAGGAGGGTGCCCTTTTGATCCGAGGACTTGAAGTACTCGACGGCGTCGGCCCAGGCGCGGTGCTCGATGCAGATAGCGATGTCCCGCTCCACCATGGACCGCATGCACTCGTCGAGGGCCCGGATCTCGGCCTCGCCGACGCCTAGGTCGTCGTCGAAGTAGTGGAAGAACCCGGTGCCGATGGCCATGCCCGCCATGAGGTGGCGCTTGGGGTAGAGCTGCCTGGCGGCTATGGCGAGGAGGAAGCAGAGGGAGCGGCGATAGGTGGTGGCGCCCTGGGCCGTGTCGATGGTCACCGGCTCTATCCGGCAGTCGGCGAGGATCTGGGAGTCGAGGCTCTGGAGCTCGTTGTTCACGAGGACGGCTGCCAGGGGCCATCTCAGGCTGCCCAGTTTGCCTATTACGTCCAGGGCCTTCACTCCGGCCGGGAAGGCGACTGTTTCTCCCGAGGGGTAGGTGACCGTCACTTGGCGCATGCTGTATCTCCTCTCTGTAACGGAGTTCCTCGAAGCTTGTTGGTGGCTTGAGGGGGCGGTTCGGCGACCCGAGACGCCCCGCTCATCGCCCTCTCCGGGATCAAGGCTCCGGGCCAACAAGCTTCGAGGAACTCCGCGCGCTCCGATAAGGATACTCTTTTTCCTGGGGATGTCGATAGTTTAACCGTTTTAGGCGCTTGGCCCGACCTTTAATTGACCAGAGGAGGCGGGGAAGCTAGACTGACCGTCGAGGCATCCTATGCGGCCAACGATCAAGGATATAGCCGAGCGGGCGGGCGTGTCCAAGACCACGGTTTCCTTCGCCCTCAACGCTCCCGGCAGGATCTCCGCCGAGACCTACGGCCGGGTGATGGCGGTGGTAAACGAACTCGACTACGTCCCCAACCCCGTCGCCCGCACCCTCACCACCAAGCGCCTGGGCGCCCTCGGCCTCCTCCTGCCCCAGCCGATCACCGAGGCCCTGCGCAATCCCTACACCGTGGAGCTGGTCCGAGGGATAGGGGAGCTCTGCGCCGAGCGCGAGCTCTCCCTCACCATGCTGCCGCCGGTGCGCGGGAAGATCATCGAGGCGGCGAGGCGAGCGTTCGTCGACGGTCTCATAACCATCGGCGTCGGCCCGAACCACGAGGTGGTGGAGCTCCTCAACAAGCGGCGGATCCCCTTCGTCACCATCGACGGGGAGGAGACCGAGGCGACGATCAACGTCGGGGTGGACGACGAGGCCGCCGCCTTCGAGCTCGGGCAGTATGTCCTAGGCCTCGGGCACAGGAGCCTCCTCATCCTGTCCCTCGCGCCCGAGTCGATTCGGCTGTCGGAGGAGCGCTTCTACTCGGTCAGCGACCGGCGCCTGGCGGGGTTCGCCCGGGCCTTGGCCGAGGCGGGGCTCTCCCTGGGCTCCCCGGGGATCTCGGTCGCGCCGGTCGAGAGCTCCCTGGAGGGCGGCGACGCTGCGGTCTCGGCGATCCTGGGTCGGTTCGTCGGCGCGAGTGGCGCCGTCGGCGCGATGCCTTCGGCGATCGTCGCCATGTCCGACGCGGCGGCCCTCGGAGCTTGCCGGGCCTGTCGCAGAGCCGGGCTCTCCATCCCCTCCGACGTGAGCGTGGCGGGCTTCGACGATATCCCCATGTCGGCCAACGCGATCCCCCCCCTCACCACGGTCTACCAGCCGGGAAGGGAGAAGGGGGCCGCCGCCGCGGAGCTCGTCGCCCTCCTCCTCGACGGGGGAGTGGCTGAGCATAGGCGCCTAGGGACTAGGCTCGTGGTCCGCTCCTCGACGGCGGAGCCGAGGGCAGCCCGATCCTCCGTCTCCGGCGCCCCTGGCGCCTCTGGCCCGCGCCCCTCCCGAGGCTCCCGCTAGTGTCCGCTTCTTCTGCGCCGACCGGGGGCCGGCGGTTCCTGGAAAACGCCGAACGCTTCATGCGCCCGGGGGTCGACCGGCTCGCGGCCCTCGGCGAGGTCCTGGCCGGCCTCGGGCTCCGGTACTCGGTGGTCCGGCTGGGGGGAGCCCGCCACGTGCTCATGCAGGTGGGGAAGGGGCCGCCACGCCTCGCCCTGGTCGCCCATTACGACCGCTTCTCGGAGGGGTCGGGCGCCCTCGACAATTCCTGCGCCTGCCTCCAGCTCGCGGACTTCGCCGCTCGGCTCTCGGCCCGGCGGGCGGCGGGCGAGGGGGACGACCGCTCCTCGGCGGGGTCCGGCCTAGCCGCCCCGAAGACCCCCACGGCCGGGGGCGCGGAGCCCAGGGCCAAGCCTGTCTCCCTCCTCATCGCCTTCACCGACGCCGAGGAGGCGCCGGGGAGCGGCGAGGCTAGCTCCCAAGGCTCCTTCGCCCTCGCGCGGGCCCTCATGGCCAAGGGAGCCCCAGTACCAGGCCTCTCGGCCCTGGTCTTCGACGTGACCGGGAGGGGCGGTAGGCTGGTGTACTCCACGGCCCCCGAGAGCCTCCTCAGGCGCAACGGCCTCGAGTCCTCGTCGGTGGCCGTGGGCTATCGGTCCCTCGTCGACCTCGCCTCCCGGGCGGCGGAGGGGGCCCGCCTCGAGCCTCCCGTCGCGGCGGAGCTGTCCTGGTCCGACGACCTGGGCCTAACCCTCGGGGGGATCCCGGCCCTCACCTTGAGCCTCCTGCCCGAGGCGGAGATCCCCATCCTCGAGGCCCGGCAGAAGCCTCCTACCTGGATGCTCCTCCACACCGACCAAGACTCCCCCGACAAGGCCGAGCCCGAGGCTTTCAGGGTCGTGGCGGCCTTCCTGGATTCCCTCGAGCGGCACCTCTCCTCCTGCGCCTCGCCCTGAGGCGGCGAGGCGCTCTGTTGCCCTCGGACCCGATATTCCCTATAGTATTTTTCGCCTTAGAGCCATAAGGAGAACGCAAGACATGGCAGAAGCTGTCCGCATACCCGCCCGATCGGAAGTCCCCTCCGGCGACCGATGGAATCTCGCGAGCCTCTTCCCGAGCGACGAGGCTTGGGAGGCCGGCCTGGCCGAGCTCGAGTCCCTCATGCTGGGGATAGCCGCCCTGAAGGGCAGCCTCGGCGCTTCCCCCGAAGCCGCCCTCGCGGCCCTGGAGTTCTACCGGGACTTCGGCCTCCTGGACGAGCGGCTCTCCTACTACGCGAGCCTCCGGGAGAGCGAGGACGAGGGGGACAGCTCGGCGAGGGGCAGGTCCTCCCGCTACGCCTCGGCGGCGACCAGGGCCCAAGGTCTCTGGGCCTGGCTCGTGCCCGAGATCCAGGCGCTGCCCGACGCCTTCGTGGCCAGGTGCCTGTCGGATCCCCGCTTCGCCGAGTACGCGGTCTTCCTCCACAAGCTCCTCCGCTGGAAGCCCCACGTCCTCGGGGCTTCCGAGGAGCGGCTCCTCGCCCTCCAGGGAGAGATCTCGGGCGTAGCCCGGGACGTCTTCTCGGTGCTCACCAACGTCGACCTCGACTTCGGGTCCGTCGACACTCCCGAAGGTCCCCGGCCCCTCTCCCAGTCGAGCTTCGCCTCCTTCATGCGGAGCCCCGACCGGGCCCTGCGGGAGCGGGCCTACAAGCAGTTCTACCGGGCCTACGAGGCCCACGAGCAGAGCCTGGCCGCCCTCTACGCGGGCTCGGTCAAGCAGGACAAGTACCGCGCCGTGGTGCGGGGCTTCCCCTCGGCCCGGGCCGCGGCCCTCTTCCCCGACGACGTGGAGACCTCGGTCTACGACAACCTGGTGGCCGCGGTCTCCGAGAGCCTCCCCGCCCTCCACGAGTACTACGAGCTCCGGCGCCGGGCCCTCGAGCTCGGCGAGCTCCGGCACTACGACGTCTACGTCCCCCTCGCGCCGGAGACCAAGTCCCGGCACAGCTACGGCGAGGCGGTGGACCTGGTGTGCGCCGCCCTCGCTCCCTTGGGGGAGGAGTACGTCGCCACGCTGCGCGCCGGCCTCGAGGGCGGTTGGGTGGACCGGTACGAGAACAAGGGCAAGCACTCGGGCGCCTACTCGGCGGGCTCCTTCGCCGGGGAGCCCTACATCCTCCTCAACTACAAGGAGGACGTGCTCCACGACGTGTTCACCATCGCCCACGAAGGCGGGCATTCGATGCACTCTTACTACTCGTCCCGCTCCAACCCTTTCCTCTCCTACGGCTACACCATCTTCGAGGCCGAGGTGGCGAGCACCTTCAACGAGCAGCTGGTGTTCCGCTACCTCTACGACCGCGCCGCGAGCGACGCCGAGAGAGCCTACCTCGCGTCGGTCAAGCTCGACGATATAGTGGCGACCCTCTTCCGCCAGACCATGTTCGCCGAGTTCGAGGCGAGGACCCACGAGATGGCCGAGGCCGACGAGGCCCTCACGGTGGACTCCCTCAGGGGCGAGTACCGGAAGCTCCTCGAGAAATATTTCGGCCCCGGGATGAAATTCGAGGAAGTGAGCGACCTCGAGGGTCTCCGGATACCCCACTTCTACAACGCCTTCTACGTCTACAAGTACGCCACGGGGATCTCGGCGAGCATCGCCCTCTCGGAGCGGGTCCTCGCCGGGGCCGCGAGGGGCAGCTCGGCGGAGCGGGAAGCCTACTTCGCCTTCCTGCACTCCGGCGGCTCCCGCTTCCCCATCGGCGCCCTCAAGGTCGCCGGAGTGGACATGTCGAGCCCCGAGCCGGTGCGCTCGGCCTGCGCGAGCCTCTCCTACTGGTCCGGCGAGCTCAAGCGCCTCCTCAAGCTCTAGGCCGAGGGTCGGCGCCCTCGGGCGCCAGCCTGGTCCCGAGGTCAGGCTCCTTTCCCCGCCGCCCCGGACATTTGACCCTGGGGGCGATCGTCAGTATATAATTCACTATGTACGGAAAAAAATATGTATTTCGCGGAGACCTAGCCCTCGTCATAGCCGGCGGGGCAGGCCAGGGCATCCAGACCATCGAGTCGATGCTGGCCTTCCTCGCGAAGCGCGGTTCGTACCACGTCTTCGCCACGAAGGAATACATGTCCCGGGTCCGAGGTGGATGCAACAGCACCGAGCTCCGGATATCGAGCGCCCCCGTCTCGGCCCGGGTCGAGCGGATAGACATCCTCGTGGCCCTCTCGGGGGATGCGGTCCCGCATCTCGGGAGCAGGGTGGGGGACCGCACGCTGGTCCTCGGGGAGAGGGAGGTGGTGGGCCGGGAGGACATGGTCGACATGCCCTTCACCTCCATAGCCTCGGAGATCGGCTCGCCGATCTACTCCAACTCCGTGGCCGTCGGGGCTGTCGTCGGCCTCCTCGCGCTCGAGCGCGGGCTCTGCGAGTCCGCTGTCCGGGAGCTCTTCGCCCCGAAAGGAGAGGCGGTGGCCCGAGACAACGTCGCCGCCTTCCTCCGGGGCTACGAGCTCGGCTCGAAGCTGGCCGGGGAGGTCCAGGTCGATATCGGCCCGCCGGCCGACGTGGCCGGGGAGATCATGCTCACCGGCGCCGACGCCCTTTCCCTCGGAGCCATAGCCGGGGGCTGCAACTACGTCTGCGCCTACCCCATGTCCCCGGGGACCTCCCTCCTCACGGCCATGGCCGAGCACTCGCGGAAGTTCGATATCCTCGTCGAGCAAGTGGAGGACGAGATAGGCGTGGCCAACATGGCCCTGGGGGCCTGGTACGCCGGGGCGAGGGCCCTCGTCACGACCTCGGGGGGAGGCTTCGCCCTCATGGGCGAGGCGGTGAGCCTCTCGGGGATGATCGAGACTCCCCTGGTCGTCCACGTCGCCCAGCGCCCCGGCCCCGCCACCGGGCTCCCGACGAGGACCGAGCAGGGAGACCTCGACCTCGCGGTCCACGCGGGGCACGGGGACTTCCTGAAGGTGGTCCTCGCCCCGGGGGACCTCGCCGAGGGATTCGAGCTCATGCGGGCGGCCTTCGATATCGCGGATCGATTCCAATCCCCGGTCTTCGTGCTGAGCGACCAGTACTACGTCGACTCCTACTACGTCACCCCGGCGTTCGAAGTCCCCGATCGAATCCTCAAGAACGCCACGGTGAGGACGAGCTCGGACTACCGGAGATACGCCCTGGGCTCACCCGACGGCCTCTCGCCGAGGGGCCTGCCGGGGGTGGGGGAGGGCATCGTCTGCGTCGACTCCGACGAGCACGACGAGTCCGGCTACATCACCGAGGACGCCGGGACGCGGAGGGCCATGGTGGCCAAGCGCCTCGCGAAGGTCGAGGCGGCGAAGTCGGCGGCGATCCCGCCGCGGCTCTACGGGGGAGAGAAGGGCTACCGGACCCTCCTCCTCGGCTGGGGTTCGGTGAAGGGCCCGGTCCTCGAGGCCCTGAGGGTCCTCGGCCGGGACGACATCGCCTTCCTCCACTTCCCCTGGGTCTTTCCCCTGCCTCCTGGCGTCGGGGCGTACCTGGATCGAGCCGGCACTTTGGTCGCCGTCGAGGGCAACGCCACGGGCCAGCTCGCCGACCTAGTCGGCGGCGCGACCGGGAGGCGGATCGACAGGAGAATCCTCAAGAGCGACGGCGCCCAGTTCGGCGTCGAGGAGCTGGTCGAGGGGATCTCGGCGAGCGCCGAGCGCGGGCGGAGGGAGTAGCGTATGAGAGACAACGCGTTCGACTTCGAGGAGAAGCGGGACATAGCCTGGTGCCCAGGCTGCGGGGATTTCGCTATCCGGAACTCCCTCCTGGGCGCCCTCAAGGAGCTCGGGGTACCGCGGGAGAAGCTCGTCATGGTCTCGGGCATCGGTCAGGCAGCCAAGATGCCTCAGTACGTGAACTCCAGCTTCTTCAACGGCCTCCACGGGCGTTCCCTCCCGGTCGCCACCGCCGTCAAGGCCGTGGCCCCGGACCTCACGGTCATTGCCGAAGGGGGCGACGGGGACATGTACGGCGAGGGCGGGAACCACCTCCTCCACGCATGCCGACGGAATCCCGACCTGACGGTGTTCGTCCACGACAACATGATCTACGGGCTCACCAAGGGCCAGGCTGCGCCCACGACCCGCCAGGGCACCCACACGCCGGTCCAGGTCTTCGGCGTGGCCGCCGAGCCTTTCAACCCCGTGGCCATGGCCATAGCCATGAACGTGGGCTTCGTGGCCAGGGCCCTCTCGGGGGACATCCAGGGCACCAAGGAGATCATGAAGCGGGCGATCCGCCACAAGGGCCTCTCGCTGGTGGACATCTTCCAGCCCTGCGTCTCGTTCAACAAGCTCAACACCATGCAGTGGTTCAAGGCCAACACCTACGCCCTGCCACCGGACTACGACTCTCACGACCGCGCCGCGGCTTTCGCCAAGGCCTTGGAGGAGATCCCCTTCCCCCTCGGGGTGCTCTACGAATCGGAGGACCGCCGGAGCTTCGAGGAGACCCTCCCGGTCTACCGGGAGGACGGGACAGCCCTGCGGGAGAGGAGCCTGGACATAGGGGCCCTGCGGGACGTGGTGCTCGGGATGCGCTAGGCGCTGGGGACCGGCTGTGGAACCTCCCCTCGCCGATGGGCGGGGGGGAGGTGAGCTTGCCCGCGGGGCCGCGCGATTGCCGGTTCCCATTTTCGGGGGGAAATGCATAATGTACAGCCTTGCGCTCCGAGGGGAAACCGAAGGGGCGGGGAGGTGCAATGAAGATCCTACGTTCCGCCCTCGTGGCGGCGGTCATCTTTGTATCGCTGTCCGCGTCGGCCGGCGCCCAGACCCGGGGCGCCTACGCTGACGGGGTCTACGCCTCCAGCTACGTCGACGAGGAGCTGGGGCGGGTGACGGTCCGGGTGGAAGTGCGAGACGGGTCCATAGCCTCGGTGACCCTGCCAGAGGGCAAGGGAGACGTCGACCTCGACGACGAGAGCCTGGGCTCCTTCCTCGAGGAGCTCGTCTCGGCGAAGGATTTCATGGCGGTGGACGCCGTGAGCGGGGCCACGCAGTCCTGCGACCTATTGAAGTACGCCGTACAGCGCGCCCTCGAAGCCGCTGGCGGGAAACAGTAGTCTCGACGGTTCGGCGTCCCGCAGTGTCCTAGAAGCGAGGGATCAAACGGCGGGCCTCGGTCCCGCCGCATTTTACACAGGAGGTTTCCCATGAAGAGGAGACTGGCTCTCGTCGTCGCTCTCGCCGGCCTCGCCGCCGGCCTCGCCGTCGCGCAGGATCCGGGCCTGAGCCTGGGGCTGGGCAAGTTCCCGGTTTTCCGCGTCGGCCCAGGCAAGGACTCGACAGGCACCCAGGTCTACAGCTTCACCTACGTCTACGGCGCCGTGGTCTTCGACGCCGCGGGCAAGATCGTCGACTGCGAGTTCGACGAGCTCGAGGTGAGTACCCCCAACTACGATGGCGCTTCCATGCCCCACTTCGCGGGCTGGCCGGGTACTCCGGGCTACAACGTGACCAACCACGAGACCGAGAAGGTCGAGGGCGTATCCCCGAACACCGTCGAGTCCACCGCGGCCGACGTCGCGGCCTGGAAGACCAAGCGCGAGCGGGGGGACAGCTACGGCATGAACCCCAAAAACGACTGGTGGAAGCAGATGGACTTCTACGAGAAGCTCTTCGTCGGCAAGACCGTCGACGAGGTCGACGCCTGGTTCGCCAAGTACGCCAGCGACACGACCGGGCGCCCCCTCAACCCCGCCAGCAAGGACGCCAAGGAGAAGGCCAAGCTCGAGGCCCTCTCGGACGCCGACAGGCAGGTGGCCATCGACGCGCGCTCCGGCGCCACCATGAGCATCACCGACGCCCACGGCAACGTCCTCGCCGCCCTCAGGGACGCCTGGAACAAGCGCAAGCCCATCGGCCAGTGAGGCTCCCGCTCTCCTCGGGGTGACCTTGGCCCGAGGAGGGCTGGCCCTCTCCGGTGCGGGCATAAGGCGGGGGCCGCCCTTTCGGGCGGCCCCCCGAGAGACTCGAGTCCGGCCTAGGCTCGCGGCTTTCCGGACTCGGCTAGATCCCCAGGTATGCCTTCTTCACGTTCTCGTCGCGCTCGACCTCGTCGGCGGGGCCGGAGAGGACTATCCTCCCGGTCTGGAGGACGTAGGCGCGATGGGCGATGGCGAGGGCCATGAGGGCGTTCTGCTCCACGAGGAGGATCGTCGTGCCTCGGGAGTTGACCTCCTTGATGATGTCGAAGATCTGGTCCACGAGGACCGGGGCGAGGCCCATGGAGGGTTCGTCCATGAGGAGTATCTTCGGGTTGGACATGAGGCCTCGCGCGGTGGCGAGCATCTGCTGCTCCCCTCCCGAGAGGGTGCCGCCCTTCTGGCTCGAGCGCTCCCTGAGCCGCGGGAAGAGCTCGAAGGCGTGCTCTATGCCCCGCTCCACCTCGGCCCCGTCCTTCAGGACGTAGGCTCCCATCTCGAGGTTCTCTAGGACCGTGAGCCTGGGGAAGATTCCCCGTCCCTCGGGGACGAGGCCTATGCCCTCCTTGTGGACGAGGTGGGGCGCCATGTGGCCGATGTCCTTGCCCATGAGCCGCACCGTGCCCTCCTTGGGGTGGAGGAGCCCCGAGATAGAGCGGAGGGTCGTGGTCTTGCCCGCCCCGTTGCCACCGATGAGGGAGACGATCTCGCCCTCCTCGACGGTGAGGGAGACGCCCTTCAGGGCGTGGATCTTGCCGTAGTACGAGTTGACGTTATCCAGCTCCAGGAGGCTCATGGGCGCGCCTCCGACTCCCCAGCCGCGGCGATCTGTGCGGCGTTCCCGCCGGCCGCCCCGCGCCCGAGGTACGCCTCTATGACCCTCGGGTTCGAGGCGATCTCCGTGGGCGTGCCCTCGGCGATCTTCTCACCGTAGTCCATAACGCTTATCCTCTCGGAGATGTTCATTACGACCCTCATGTCGTGCTCGATGAGCAGAATCGATATGCCGATCTCGTCCCGGAGCCTCCGGAAGAGCTCAGTGGCATCCTCGGTCTCGGAAGGGTTCATGCCGGCGGTGGGCTCGTCGAGGAGGAGGAGCCTCGGCTCCGAGGCGAGGGCCCGGGCTATCTCGACCCGGCGCTGCACCCCGTAGGGGAGGCTGCCCGCGAGCTCGTTGCCGACCCCCGCGATGCCGACGTAGTCCATGAGCTCCTCCGCCCGCCGCTCTGCCGCCTTCTCCTCCGCCTTGAAGGCCTTGGACCGGAGCACCGCTTGGACGGCGTTCTGCTTGAGCCGGGTGTAGGCGCCGACCATTATGTTCTCGATGACGGTCATGCCCCCGAAGAGCCTGATGTTCTGGAAGGTCCTCGCCATGTGGTGGACCGTGATCTTGTCCGGC
>Ga0268360_1002710_pt1 | contig 12818 bp, 7 predicted proteins | sample BioMet11_FD_192465 | JGI IMG/M metagenome (GOLD analysis project Ga0268360, IMG submission 192465) | Sewage microbial communities from Oakland, California, United States - Biofuel 11 (Illumina Assembly) | ecosystem: Engineered > Wastewater > Sewage > Unclassified | place: USA: California... | reverse complement strand
AAGGGCGGACCGACGGGGGCGACATATCGGCGACTGGGGACTACGGCCTCGCGGTCGCTATCCGGGACCAGGGCGGCGAGAAGCGGATCTCCTTCCAAGCCAAGAGCCTCCCGGTGCCCCTGCGCTTCGGCCTGTACCTCGCCTCCGTGGAGGCCGACGGCCGCTTCGCATCCCTCGAGGATTGGTTCCTCTCGGTCTCCGAGCTCGAGCTCCAGCCGGCGGGGGAAGGCGCGTCGGCGCTCCCGAAGGTGACCGTCGCCGGGGATTTCGGCCCCCGCAACGCGGCCCTCTCTTCCATCGCCCTGGAGGACAAATTCTCCAAACTCCGCGGGACCGCGTCTTTGTCCTATTCCCTGTCCCCCGCCGTCTCGGCCCAGGCGGAGGTCCGCCTCGTCGCCGCAGAGCCTAGTCCCAAGGGCTCGGCGGTCGAGTCCTATAGGATCGATCTCGCCTACTCCGACGGGAACTTGCAGGGCGCGGCCGATTTGACCGCCTCTCCCCTCGCCCGGCTCGGCAAGCTGCCTCTCGAGGGGTCCGTCGACGGCAAGGCTACTATCCGCGGCTCGGTCTCGGAGCCTTCCTGCGATTTTTCCGCTGCGCTGCGGGACGGCCGCCTGGGCGACCAGAGCCTGAACCTCTCGTGCTCGGGGAGCTACGGCCAGGGGATCCTGGAGCTGCGGGGCGTCAAGGCCGACTACCAGGGGGATTCCATCGCCGGGGGGATCGCGTCGTTCTCCTTCCGGGACGCGAAGGCCGAGGCCGCCTTCGCCTTCGCGGGGTCCTTCAACGGCGAGAGCCTCAAGTTCTCGGTTTCGGCCCGCGGCGCTCCCACCCGGAGCGCCTCCCGCGGGACCCCGGCGGGCCGCTTCTCCTCCTACGAGGCCGAGGGCGTCATGCGGGACTTCGCCCTTGGGAAGCGCACCGTCGATTCGTGGCCCTTCAATTTCAAGTCCGATGCCGGGGCCATCAGCTTCGTCGGCGGCGCCTCTGGGGAGCTCCGGTTCAACATGTCGGCGGACGGGCTCATCTCGGCGAGCGTCAGGAATCCCCTGCCGATCCTGCCCTTCAACGCGGACCTCTCCTGCCTCTACGACGGCAAGAACATCGACCTCTCGGTTCAGGGCCTGGAATTCGACCTGGCCGCCCTCCAGCCCCTCATGCCCGACGTGGTCAAGCTCGACGGCGGCAAGGCCCGGGGCGGCTTCCACGCCATGGGCCTTGCCGGGGACCCCGAGATCACGGGGGAGGTGGACGTCGTCGGCGCCTCGGTCAAGGTCGTCGGTTGGGTGGCCGACGATATCGGCCCCTTCGACGCCCCCATCGTGGCGGTCGGCCGTAGGATAGACGCGACGGTGCCGGCGGCCCCCTCGGGCAAGGCCCTGATCGCCCTGGGGTTCCAGGCCTCGGTCGACCACTGGCTCCCCACCGGCATCAGCGCGTACGCCAAGACGGTCCAGGGCACGATGCTCAAGCTCGACTCGGTGATCCTCGGCGTCCACGCCCAGGGCGCGGCGGCCGCGGACGTGCGCTTCACCTACCCCGGCGGGAGCACGCTCCGCATCGACGCCGACGTGGCCATCCAGAGCGGGACCGTAGTGGTGGGCTCCGAGGTGCTGGAGAGCGGGAGCGAGGGGGAGGACTCGAGCCCTCCCTCCCTCTACTTCGACGTGGCCACGAACGTGAGTTTCGCCCGGGGAGTCCAGGTGTTCTTCCCCTCGACCTCCTTCCCCATCGTCGCCGCCTACTCCGATCCCTCGAGCTACCTCTCGGTGCTCTACGACCAGGCGGCCTCGGACTTCTCCCTGAAGGGCACCGTGGCCCTCCGGGGCGGGGAGGTCTTCTACGTGCAGCGCAACTTCTTCCTGAAGAACGGCAAGATCGTCTTCAACGAGGGGCCCGACCGCTTCGAGCCCCGGGTGACCCTCCTCGCCGAATCGCGCGACCGCAACGATAGCGGGCCGGTCATCATAACGCTGAAGGCCGACAACGCCCCTCTCACCTCCTTCAAGCCCACCTTGATCTCGGATCCCCCGATGTCGGAGGCCGACATCGCCGCGCTGATGGGGCAGAACCTCTTCGGCACCGACGGCGAGAGGGGCGTGAACCTGCGCACGACGGCGATCTCCGCCAGCGAGTTCATTCCGCAGCTCAACGTGAGCCGGGTGCTCGAGAACAAGGTCCGCGACGCGGCGGGCCTCGACATCCTGTACCTGCGCACCCAGATCCTGCAGAACTGGCTCATCGACATGGCCCAGCCGAGGGCGGAGACGATCGACAACCCCCTCGCCCGCTATTTCGACCGGACCTCGATATACATGGGGAAGTACCTGAACGACTCGGTGTTCGCCTACGGATCCCTGGGGCTCAGGGAGTCGACCCCTCTTGCCGGCTCCAGCACCTCGATAATAAACTACGACCTCGGCGTGGAGCTGGACGCGCCTTTCGGCCGTCTCACGTGGGCGCTGGCGCCCGATGACTGGAAGTCCCTGAAGTTCAGCGACCAGAGTTTCACCTTGAGCTGGAAGCTCTCCTATTGAGCATGAGGAGTATCATGAAGCGACTCGTGATCCTGACGACAACTCTCCTACTTGCCGCGACCACGCTCGCCGCGCAGACCACGCCTTCAGCCTCGGACCAGGCGCCGCCGCCGGACGCCCCGGGAGCCGGCGCGACGCCCGCGGGGACCGGCGCCTCGGGCGGCCAGGGGGATCCGTCCCAGGGCGCCGACTGGTTCTGGGGTAAGCCGATATACGACGTGCAGTGGGGCGGCGTGGTCCACGCCGACAAGCGGGAGCTCGAATCCGCGGTCAAGCCCTACATAGGCAAGAATTTCACCGAAGACCTCTGGATGGAGCTCCAGTCCAAGCTCTACGAGCTCGACTGGTTCGAGAAGATCGACCCGACGGCTATCCCCGCGGACGAGGCCAAGAGCAAGATCACGATCAAGTTCACCGTCGTCGAGAAGCCCTCCATCGAGACTGTCCGGGTCATCGGCAACTCGGGCCTCAAGAGCGGGGATATCCTCGACCAGGTCACCGAGAAGACCGGGGACATCTACAACCAATCCAAGGCCAAGGTCGACGAGCTCGCGGTCAGGCGCTACTACCTCGAGAAGGGCTACCCCGACGCCTCGGTGTCCTCGAGCACCGCGCCGGGCAAGGCGAAGAACTCGGTGGTCCTGAGCTTCCGCGTCGTTGAGGGCTCCCAGGTCGCGGTGAAGGAGATACGCTTCACCGGCAACACCGCCGTGTCCTCCTCGACCCTCAAGGGCAAGATGAAGCTGAAGGAGGCCGGGTTCCTCCGCAAGGGCGCCTTCCAGGAGACTCAGCTCGAGGAGGACAAGAAGGCCATAGCCGATTACTACAAGGGGCGGGGCTACGTCGACGCCGTGGTGGACGACGTGATCCGCAGCTACGAGAAGGATCCGAAGACCTCGAAGTCCTGGCTCATCCTCACCCTCTCCGTGAAGGAGGGCAAGCAGTGGACTTTCGACGGCGTGGCCTTCCAGGGCAACACCATATTCTCGACGGACAAGCTCGCGGGCTTCTTCGGCGATAAGCCCGGGGCCGCCGTGAACTACAACAAGCTCCTCCAGGAGAAGTCCAAGGTCGACGACCTCTACTACGAGTCGGGCTACATCTTCAACTCGATCAGCCTTAAGGAGACCCGGAACGAGGAGAAGCAGAGCATCTCCTACCTGATCGTGATAAAGGAGGAGGACCGGGCCCACATCGAGAGCATCGCCATCAAGGGCAACAAGAAGACGAAGGACTACGTCATCTACCGGGAGATCCCCCTCGAGGTGGGCGACGTCTTCTCCAAGGCCAAGATCATGGAGGGCCTGCGCAACCTGTACAACACCCAGTACTTCTCCACTATCGACCCCCAGATGTTCCCGGGCTCCGTGGAGAACCTGATGGACCTGGTGGTCTCCGTGCAGGAGCAGAGCACCGCCAGCATCCAGTTCGGCATCACCCTGAGCGGCATCGGGGACCCCGACGCATTCCCCCTCTCCGGCCTGGTGCAGTGGGACGACAAGAACTTCCTCGGCAACGGGACGGACTTCAACGTGGCGGTCAACGGCTCGCCCACCGCCCAGACCCTGAGCTTCGGCTACAACGACCGCTACATGTTCGGGGATAGGATCAGCGGCGGCCTCTCCCTGTCCTTCGGGCACAAGACCCTCACCACCGGCCAGGACGGGATCTACCCCTTCTTCGACGACGGCGTGCCGGATCCCTTCACGACCGCCCAGAGCGGCGGCTACTCCCTCAGCTCCATCCCCTCGGCCTACCGCATGCCCTACCAGAGCTGGAACATAGAGCTCGGGCTATCATCCGGCTACTCGATGCGGACGCCGGCCGGGGACCTCGGCCTCGGCGGCGGCGTCACCCTGGGCATGGGCATGAAGACCTACGACGAGGATCGCTACCGGCCCGCCAGCGAGGACCTCAGGGACTACCGGGGCGAGTGGAGGCCGGGCAACAAGCTCATCGGGAAGGTGTCATTGAACAACCTGGACCTCTCGTGGAACCCGAGCAAAGGCTACTACGCGAGCGAGCGCGTCACCTGGGCCGGCATCCTGCCTCCCCCCGACGAGTCCCAGCAGTACGTGAAGTCCGAGACCAAGCTCGAGGGCTACATGACCCTCTTCAACCTCCAAGTCTTCCCCAAGTGGAACCTCAAGTGGGTCCTGGGGGCCCACAGCGGCTTCCAGAGCCTCATGCCCAAGCCCGGCATGGACCTCCAGGTGTCCGACGACTGGCTGTACATCGACGGCACCTTCAACGCCCGGGGGTGGAACGACATCTACGGCTTCGAGGGCACGAGGCTCTGGGAGAACTGGGTCGAGCTCCGGATGCCGATCCTCGAGCAGTACTTCTGGCTCGACGGCTTCTGGGACTCCGCCGTCCTGAAGACCCAGGCGGGGCTCGTGGATATGTCGCCCAAGACGCCGACGGTCGACACGTCCAAGCCGAACCTGGCCGACATGGGCTGGAACGACGTGGCCCAGAGCGTCGGCTTCGGCCTCCGCTTCGCGATCCAGCAGTTCCCCTTCAGGTTCTACTTCGTGAAGCGCTTCGTGTACGACTCAGACAATCAGGTTATCGATTGGAAGACGACCGACGGCTTCGACTTCGTCATCAGCATCACTCAGCCCCTGTGACCGTGGGAGGCGGGAAATGAACGCAAAGCGGATCGGAATGCTGGCGTGGATGGTCTGCGCCGGCGCGCTCGCCTTCGGGCAGCAGATCACGAGGATCGCCGTGCTGGACTTGTCCAAGGTCATCGCCGCCTGCTCGGCCCAGTCCGAGTCGGTGCGCGACTTCGAGCAGAAGAAGTTCCAGGTACAGACGGACATCGACCGGATGGCGGCGGATATCAAGCGAGTCATGTCGCAGAAGGTGGAAGCGGACAAGGCGGGAGACAGCGCGGCCTCCCAGCGGTATCGGGAAGACATCGAGAGGCGGACCAAGGCCCTCCAGGACTTCGTCGGCGCCAAGCAGGCCGAGCTCGACGAGGAAGCCAAGCGGCTGGCCTCGACCGACGAATTCTCGAAGGGCCTCTACAAGCAGATCCAGAACATAGCCGAGACCCAGGGCTACTCCCTGGTGCTCAACCTCAAGTCCACCGACTCGGTGATGGACTCGGTGCTCTGGTACAGCCCCATGATCGATATAACGTCGAGCGTGATCCAGGCCTTGACTTCGAACAGCCGCTAGGGGGGGGGCGGCCCGAGGCACCTAGGGGCCGCTAGGCCGCTAGGGCTTCGGCCCGCCTTCCTCGGCTTCCGCGGCCTTTCTGAGCACCTCCGTGAGGGTGGAGAATCGCTGGCGGTTGTCCTGGGAGATGGCGGAGAGCTCCTCGTGGGCGTCCAAGATGAAGCGGGCGCTGGTCTTCGCCCCATCCGAGAGCTGGGGTAGGTCCTCGGGGAAACGCACCTTCTCGTCGGACAGCTCCACCATCCCAACGACGCCGATGGTGCGCAGGAGGCCCCTGCAGGCGTCGTTCACGCTCAAGAGGGTGATGCTCTTGCGCGCCTGCCCCTGTCGTTGCCGGGCGAAGTGCTTCTGGGTGCCTACGATGAGGCCCAGGAAGGTAGAGTCCATGTACTCGCAGGCCGAGAGGTCGAGGTAGACCGCCTCGACTGGGGGGGGGGCCTCCAGGCGCTCGAAGACCGCCTGCTTGAGGGGCGGGCACACCAAGGCCGTGACATGGCCGGTGGCCTTTATGTATAGGGTCGTCCCCTCCGCCTTGCAGTAAACAGCCTCTTCCACGCTCCCTCCTGAAAAGCCTCGCCTTGTAGACTAGCTCCTCCGCCGATATAATGCAACGCCATGGCCGAGCGGATTCCCATGATGGACCAATACCGGGCGATCAAGGCGCGGCACCGCGACGCCATCCTGTTCTTCCGCCTCGGCGACTTCTACGAGATGTTCTTCGAAGACGCGGGGGAGGCCAGCGCCCTCCTGGACCTGACCCTCACCCAGCGGCAGGGCGTGCCCATGTGCGGCGTGCCCTACCACGCCGCGAGGACTTACATCGCGAGGCTCCTCAAGCACGGCAAGCGCATAGCCATCTGCGAGCAGCTCTCGGAGCCCGGCTCCGGCAAGGGGATAGTCGAGCGCGACGTCATAGAGGTCGTCACCCCGGGGACGACCGTGGAGGAGGACTTCCTCGACCAGGGCTCCAACAACTACCTCGTGGCGGTCTGCCTCCTGCGGGATTCGTCGAGAGCGCCGGAGGGGGCCGCCGCGCCGGACCCCGGGAAGAAGAAGCTCTGCGTCGCCTACCTGGAGCTCTCCACCGGCGAGTTCAAGGCTTTTTCCCGGGAGGCAGGCGACCCGTCGGAGATGGCCCAGGCCCTCAGGGCAGAGCTCTACCGCCTCGCTCCCCGGGAGATGCTCGTCCAGCAGTCCCTCCTGGACATCGACGAGCTGGCCGAGGCCATCGGCGAGCTCGAGGGGCTCGTCGTCAGCAAGTACCCGGACTGGAGCTTCGACCCCGACGCCTCCGCCGCGGATATCGCGAGGCGCTTCGGCACTTCTTCCCTCAAGGGCTTCGGCTTCGACGATGGGGCGCCGGAGATAGCCGCCGCCGGAGTCCTCCTCAAGTACGTGGACGAGACAGCCCGGTCGGCCTCGCCCCAGCTATCCCCGCCCACTCCCTACCGGGGAGACGAGTACGTGTCCATCGACGAGGGGAGCCGGAGGAATCTCGAGATCGTGCGGAACATGGGCGACGGCGGCAAGGCCTTCAGCCTGCTCTCGGCCCTGGACTACACGCGGACCGCACCGGGCGCCAGGCTCATCAAGCAGTGGCTCCTCCAGCCCCTCCGCTCCCGGGAGGCCGCCGAGGCGCGGCTCGACGCGGTGGATTTCCTCTATCGGGACCAGCGGCTCCTCGCGAGCCTGCGCGAAGCCCTGGGCGGGATGCGGGACATCGAGCGGCTCGCCGCGAGGGTGGCCATGGACAAGGCCCACGCCAGGGACCTCCTGGCCCTGGCCGAGTCGGTGCGGGCCTGCGAGATCTCGAACGGGCTCCTCGCCTCCACCGACCCCGCGAGCCCGATGGCGCCTTCCGCCCTCGCCGCCGGGACCGAGGAAAAAGAGGCCCTGGCTGGCGCCCTGGAGGCCTCCGCCCTCATCGAGGCCGCGATCAAGGAAGAGCCCTCGATCCTCCTGACCGAGGGCGACCTCATCAGGGATGGATTCTCCCCAGAGCTGGACAGGCTCCGGGCACTGAAGAACGATTCCGGCGCCCTCCTCGAGTCCTACATCGAGGAGGAGCGGGCGGCGACCAAGATCCCGGGCCTCAGGGTGCGCTTCAACCGGATCATCGGCTACTACATCGAAGTGTCCAAGGGCAAGATCGGCGCGGTCCCCTCGCACTTCATAAGGCGGCAGTCCCTCGTCTCGGGGGAGCGCTACACGACCGCCAGGCTGACAGAGCTCGAGAGCGAGATCAACGGAGCGACGGAGCGCATCGTCGAGCTAGAGAAGAAGCTTTTCGTCGAAGTCCGCGACTCGGCCAAGGCGAAGGTGGGCGCGATCCTGAGGCTCGGCCGCGCCTGGGCCATCCGGGACTGCCTCCAATCCTTCGCCCAGGCCGCGACGATCAGGGGGTATTCGCGCCCCCGCCTCTCGGACGCTCCGGTGCTGCGGATCGCCGAAGGGCGTCACCCCGTAGTGGAAGCCCACCTCCCCGGAGGAGCCTTCGTGCCCAACGGCATCAGCCTGGACGCCTCGCCCTCGCCGGCCGACGGCCAGGGCTCAGGGGGCGGTGCGTCGGACTCTCCCGGCCCCGCGGCCAGGGCGGAACCCGCTTTCGCCCTCATCACCGGGCCCAACATGGCCGGGAAGTCCACCTTCCTCCGGCAGACCGCCCTCATAGCCCTCATGGCCCAAGCCGGGTCCTTCGTGCCCGCCTTGGACGCCGAGGTGGGCATGGCCGACAAAATTTTCTGCCGCGTGGGAGCCCAGGACAACCTCGCCAGGGGCGAGAGCACCTTCCTCGTCGAGATGCACGAGACGGCCTTCATCCTGAACACCGCCACGGTCCGGAGCCTCGTCATCATGGATGAGGTCGGCCGGGGCACGAGCACCATCGACGGCCTCGCCATAGCCTGGGCCGTCAGCGAGCGCCTCCTGGAGGGCGTCGGCTGCCGGACCCTCTTCGCCACCCACTACCACGAGCTCACCGCCCTGGCCCACCCGAAGCTCCGCAACTACTCCCTCGCCGTCCTCGAGGAGGACGAGGATATCGTCTTCTTAAAGAAGCTGGAGGAGAAACCCGCCGAGGGCTCCTACGGCATCCACGTGGCCAAGCTCGCCGGGCTCCCGGCCGGGGTCCTGAGCCGAGCCCGGGAGATCCAGGAAGCCCTCGCCGCCAAGGAGAAGGCCCTCTCCGCGGCGGGAGACCTCCGCGGCCCCTCCGCGCCGGCGCCCGAAAGCTTTCCGGGGGGCCGCGCCGGCTCCAAGGCGAAGCCCCGCGGGGAGGCCGCCTCGCTCTTCAGCTCCGAAGATCTGGTCCTCGCCGAGCTCGCCTCGGCGGATATAGACAGGCTCACCCCCCTCGAGGCCCTCAACCTCCTCTCCTCCCTCAAGGCGCGGCTAAGGGGCTAGGGCCACGGCCCCGGCGGAGCTCAATCGTAGATCGGGCCCCCCTGCGTCTCAGAGGCATGGATAGCCCTCGTGTCGCGGTGGCGGTCTTGGGGCGCGCCTTGGACGCCTGTCTCCCTCGGACCTGCGTCCTCTGCGGCGCCACTATGCCGCCCGGCCCGGGCACCCCGGCTTGGCCGGTGTGCGGCGCCTGTCTGGCGGGCCTGCGGCCTTGGGCGGGGACCCGCTGCCCCACCTGCGGCGTTCCTCTAATTTCGGAACAAGGTAAGTGCATGCGGTGTAGAGGCGTCGAGCGCTCCTTCGATGCCGCCTATCCCCTCTTCTCCTACGGCGGGGCCTTCCGCACCCTCATCTCGGCCTACAAGAAGGGTGGCCGGCGGAGCCTGGGCGGGCTCTTCGCCGACATGCTAGCCGAGGAGATCGAGGGCCGGTGGCCCGGCCGCGTCGTCGTCCCGGTGCCGCCGCGGCCAGGGAAGATTCGGACCCGGGGCTGGGATCAGGTGGAGGAGATCGCACGGCGCCTGGAGCGGCTCGGCTTTGAGGTGTGCCGCCCCTTGGAGCGGAGGCGGTCGGCGGAGCAGAAGGCCCTCGGCCGCGGGGACCGGGGCGCCAACGCCCTCGCGGCCTACGGCCTCAAAACCGGCGCCGAGGTCCCCGAATCTCCGGTCCTCGTGGACGATATTATAACCACCTGCGCCACCCTCGAGGCCTGCGCCGCGGCCCTCCGGTCGGGAGGCGCGGTGTCCGTGGTCGCCGTCGCCCTGGCCGCCGACTGACGAGGCCCGGAAGCCCGCAGCGCAGGGCCGAATTCCCGCGGCGTATTGACTTGAAGGCTTAAAGGCTGTAGTATCGGCAGCATAAAAAAATAAAAAGATTCTCCTTAGTGATAAGAAGGGTCGTTCGCGCGACTCTTTTTTTATAGGTATGCAGGAAAGCGACACGTTGTTCGCGAAGCTCGAGCCCCTTCTCTCTAGGGCCGGCTTAAAGCTCGTCGACCTGGCGGTTAGTCGTAGGCGGGGCGCCGCCGCGGTGCGGATGACGATATACTCGCCGAAGGGCACGGGCACCGACGAGTGCGCCAAGGCGTCTCGGATCGCTTACGCCGAGGCTCAGGCGGTCCTCGGGGATCCCGATCCGAGCTTGGAGGTAGCCAGCCCCGGCATCGACAGGGTTCTGCGCTCGGATCGCGAGTGGGAGATTTTTAAGGGGCGGGGCGTGAGCGTCCTCCTCAAAGGCGAGGCGGAGCGGGTCCGTGGGCGGATCCTGGGCCTCGACGGGAAGGTCGTCCGGCTGGCCTGCGCCGAGGGACCTCGGGCAATAGAGCTGGAGGCCGTCGCCAAGGCCAAGCTCGATTCTTCACAGGAGGGAGACTAAGTCAATGGCTTCCGAAATGGCAGAAGCGATACGACAGCTCATCAACGAGAAGGGCATTTCCGAGGACCTGATCGTCAAGACGGTCGAGGACGCCCTCATGGCGGCATATAAAAAGAAGTACGGCACCAACGAGAACGCGGTGGTCCGCTTCCGGGAGGACTACGAGGGCGTCGACGTCTACGCCAAGAAGACCATCGTCGAGGAGGTCGACGACCCGGTCCTCGAGATCTCCCTCGAGGAGGCCCAGGACATGGCCGACGGCGCCGAGATCGGCGACATCCTCGAGCTGCCCGTCGACCCCAAGGAGTTCGACTTGCAGTCGGTCATGCTGGCCAAGCAGACCACCAGGCAGTCGCTCCGGGAGATCTCCCGGGACACCCAGTACGCCGAGTACAAGTCCAAGGTCGGCGAGATCATCATCGGGTATTATCAGCGGGAGAAGAACGGCAATATCTTCGTCGACCTAGGGAAAATCGAGGGCATATTCCCGAAGAAATACCAGTCGCCCCGGGAGATCTACCACCCCAGCGACCGCATCAAGGCCATGATCGTCGAGGTGGAGAAGGGCAGGATGGGCCCCCTCATCATCCTCTCCCGGACTCACGCTGAGTTCGTCCGGAAGATCCTGGAGCTCGAGGTCCCGGAGATCTACGACAAGGCCGTGGAAGTCTTCAAGATCGTCCGGGAGCCGGGCTACCGCACCAAGATCGCCGTATACTCCAACCGCGAGGACATCGATCCCGTCGGGGCATGCGTGGGCCTCAAGGGCATCCGCATCCAGGCCATCATCCGGGAGCTCGAGGGGGAGAAGGTCGACATCCTCAAGTACGAGGTAGACCCCAAGCGCTTCATCCGCAACGCCCTATCCCCCGCCGAGGTGAAGGACGTCTACATCTTGGACGAAGCCAAGCATCTCGCCCTGGCGGTGGTGGCCGACAGCCAGCTCTCGGTGGCCATCGGCAAGCAGGGCCTCAACGTGCGCCTCGCCAACCGCCTCTGCGATTGGAGCATCGACGTGAAGACCGAGGAGCAGTTCCTCCAGATGGACCGCTCCACCGAGCTGCGCAAGGCAGTCTCGGAACTCTTCAGCGACGTCGAGGAGCCGGCCCGCCTCGCCGACCTGCCGGGGATGGAACCCGAGTGGGCCAAGGCCCTCGAGGCGGTCGGCATCGCCTCGGTGGAGGATTTCCTCGCGCAGGCCAAGGAAGCCTTGGTCGCCGTGGAGGGGCTCCCAGAGGGGGCGGCCGAGAAGATACAGGCGATCGTCGACGAGAACGTCGAGGTCGTCGAGGACTCTCAGGAGGAGGCCGGGGAGGCCGCTCCCGAGACCGGCGACGATGTCTACGAGTGCCCGGACTGCGGCACTCGCGTCACGCCGGATATGACGCACTGCCCGAACTGCGGCGTCGAGCTCAGCTTCGAGTACGATGACGGAGAGGAAGCGTAAAAGGGAGCGTATGACGGATAACACCGAGAATCCGCAGAAGAAGGCGAACCTCATAAAACAGCCTAAGGCTCGGCCGGCGGGGGCTCCCGCATTGGGAGAGCAACCGGAAGGCCAGGTTTCCGCTCCGACGCCGGCTCAGGCGGGAGCGTCCGGAGCCTCGGAGCACGAGGCTTCCGGGGAGAGGCGCAAAGTCGTCGTCGTCAAGAAGAAGGTCGTCGTCAAGAAGCCGGCGGCCCGGGTCGTCGCCCACCACGAGGAGAGCGCGGCTCCCGCCTCCGGCCAGGGGGCCGGCCCCGCTCCTTCCGAGGAGAAGGCCGCCCCGGCGGCGGCGCAAGCCCGCGCTCCCGAGGCGACAGCCGCGAAGGCCGAGGCCCCGAAAGCCGAGGCCCCCAAGGTCGAGGCCGTCAAGGCCGAAGCCCCGAAGGCCGAAGCTCCCAAGGCCGAGGTCCCGAAGCCCGCGGCTCCGGCCCCAGAAGCGCGGCGCCCCGAAACGCGGCGCCCCGAGGTGCGGCCCGCAGCCGGGAGACCAACTCCGTCCACCGATTCGGTGGCGAGGCCCCCCGCTGGGGGACCGTCTCGTCCTCCCTACGGCTCCGGCTACGGATCCTCTGGCCCGAGGTCGGGATCCTACGGTGATTCGCGCTATTCCTCCGATAGGCCCGCCTACGGTCGCCAGGGCGGCGGCTACGGTCAAGGCGGCGGTGGCTACGGCCAGGGCGGCGGCGGCTATGGCGGGCAGCGTCCCGGCGGCTACGGCCAGGGCGGCGGCGGCTATGGCGGGCAGCGTCCCGGCGGCTACGGCCAGGGCGGCGGCGGCTATGGCGGGCAGCGTCCCGGCGGCTACGGCCAGGGCGGCGGCGGCTACGGCGGGCAGC
>Ga0268360_1002707_pt1 | contig 12825 bp, 10 predicted proteins | sample BioMet11_FD_192465 | JGI IMG/M metagenome (GOLD analysis project Ga0268360, IMG submission 192465) | Sewage microbial communities from Oakland, California, United States - Biofuel 11 (Illumina Assembly) | ecosystem: Engineered > Wastewater > Sewage > Unclassified | place: USA: California... | reverse complement strand
GATCACCGAGGAGCACCCCGGCCAGTCGGGCATCGTCTACCGCCTGTCCCGGGCCAAGGTCGAGGATCTGGCCGACTGGCTGTGCACCCAGGGCGTGACGGCCCTGGCCTACCACGCCGGCTTGTCCGCGGCCGAGCGCGACCGGCGCCAGGATCGGTTCATGGTCGAGGACGGGCTTGTCATGGTGGCCACGGTGGCATTTGGCATGGGCGTGGACAAACCCGACGTGCGCTTCGTGGCTCATCTCGATCCGCCCAAAAGCCTGGAGGCCTACCACCAGGAGACCGGCCGGGCCGGGCGCGACGGGGCGCCGGCCGAGGCGCTCATGCTTTATGCCCCGGCGGATTTCGCGGCCCTGCGCCGGCTCATCGCGCCCGAGGAAGGGGACGTCGGCCGCAAGCGCATCGAATTGGCCAAGCTCGACGCCCTGGCCGGCTACTGCGAGTCCGACACCTGCCGCCGCCAGACCTTGCTCGGCTATTTTGGCCAGGACCTGCCCGAACCCTGCGGCAACTGCGATGTCTGCGCCGATCCCACCGAGCCGGTGGACGCCACCATCCCGGCCCAGAAAGCCCTGTCCTGCGTGTTTCGCACCGGGCAGTGTTTCGGGGCCGGCCATCTCGTCGACGTGCTGCTCGGCCGGGAAACCAGCCGCGTGGAACGCTTCGGCCACAACGCGGTCAGCACCTTCGGCATCGGAAGCGAACTCACCCGGGATCAGTGGCGGGCCGTGTACCGGCGGCTGGCCGCCATGGGCGCCCTGGCCCCGGACAGCGAGGGTCATGGCGGCCTTGTGCTGACCCAAACGGCCTGGGATATCCTGAAGGGACGGCGTGGCTTGACCATGCGCCTGCCGTCGCCGGATCAGAACCGGGGCGCGCGGCGCTCCCGGGAGGCCCGGGCGCGGCGCAGCTGGGTGCAGGAATACCTGGACCGGCCCGAGGACCTGGCGTTGTGGGAAAAGCTTCGCGCCTGGCGCGCGGAAACCGCCCGCCAGGCCGGTGTGCCACCGTATATGGTCTTTCTCGACCGGACCCTGCTCGATCTCGTGCTGCGCCAGCCCGGCGATCCGGACGGTCTGGCCGCGGCCAGTGGCATGGGCCAGGTCAAACTCGCGAAATACGGTCCGGCCCTGTGGGCGATCCTGGCCGAGCATTATGCCGGCCACGGGCGCGCCCCGGTTGGGGCGCCCGTGCCGGTCGCGCAGAGGCCTCCCTCCCCGCCACGGGAACCGGGTGAGACGGCGGCGACCAGCGTGGAACTTTTTCGCGAGCTGGGATCGGTTGCGGCCGTGGTGGCCAAGAGGGGACTCAAGCCCGGGACGATCAGGGGCCATTTGCTGGCCTTCGTGCGCCGGGGCGAACTGGGGGCCCGGGAAGTGTGCGGCCTGCCCGAGGCGGTCAGTGTCCGGGCCGAGGCGGCTTTGCTTGCGGCACGCCGGGAAGGGGAGATCGGTCTGGCTCCCGTGTTCGTGGCCCTGGACGGGCAGGTCACTTACGAGGACCTGCGTTGTTTGGAAGCCGGGCTCTGGGCCTCCGGTCGCCTGGGCGGGCCGGGCGGTGCCGATGACGCTTCCGCAGAATAGAGCAGGGAGCCTTGTTTGCGGTGAGAACGGCGGGCTCAAGCTTTTGCGCCGCCAACTGCGAAACAGTGTCCGACTTGGGCAAAAGCGTGACGACGGCTCGGAACCGGGCCTGGGCCGTGGCCTAGTCTCCCTGGGCCTCGCTGACTACAACCGATGGCCTCGGGAGAGAACGCGACGACCCTGGGCAGGACCTGATAGGTCTCCACCGGTTGTTTTTGTTTGATCAGACGTTGGGCAAGGGCTCGGTTGGCCGACACCCGCTGGGTCAGGGATGCCTGGATGGCCTTGATGTTGTGACGGGCTTTGGCCCGGCGGCTGGGATTCGTTTTCGGCGCGGTGCTTCGGCGATACGCGAGCAAGGCCTAGAATAGGGCGCAGCTTTTGAGGTTCACCGTAGCGTCCTATTGCTGTGCACGCAGTTTCCTCTGCCGCTGACGGGTATTGTCGTCCTTTCCCTCGGAGGTTTGCCGGAGGGCTTTGTTGTGGATCTCGATATCACTGAGGATGTCATTGGCCTCGGGCAGGTTCGGGTCGATGGCCAAGGCCGCGCCCAGGGCCGCTCGGGCTCCGGCCATGTCACCGATTGCCATGCGATGCTCGGCCTCGCGCAGGTGGGGTTGAACAGCTGCCCGGGTCAGGGCTGTGTGGAGTTCGCGCTGGCGGGCCAGCTCGGCCCGGGCATTTTCCTTGCTCTCGATGGATTCCAGAAGCCGTTGGGCCTCCTCGTTGCCGCACTCCAGACGCAGGATACTGTGCAGGCGTTCCTTGGCTTCTTCGTTTTTACCGGTATCGGCCAGGTGACGGGCCTGGAAAAGCAGGCTTGAAAGCCTGCACATGTCTTTCGTGTTGTCCTCGACCAATTCCTTGGCCCATTCGGTTTGCAGACGGGATTCCCGCGAGCTGGAGTGGGGCATCAACAAGACCGCGAGGGGCACCAGGACGAGGAGCCCGATACTGGCTACGAGCAGCAGTTTTTTGCGGCTGGACCAGGGCCTTTGCGTTGATTCGTACCGGCTGTGGCCGGCCTCGTCGAAGCCTAGACGCAGCCGTGACGGACCGATGGTCAGCACATCACCGTCGACCACGCCGGAGACCTGGATGGGGGCACCATTTTTGAGGGTGCGCATCTCGGGGTTGAGATTGACAGCGGTCCAGCGGCCGTACCGCATCTCGATACGCGTGTGTTCCTGGCCGATGCCACCGGCTTCGATGGCGAGATCGCAGCGCTCGGCGCGCCCGATCAGGAGGCTGGTGGTGAAACGCATGATCATGCCCTGGTTGGGTCCTTCGATGACCTCCACGGCATGTGGGCCGTCGCCGTGCACAACCGGCTGGCTCTGCTCCTCATTGTCGCCGTCGTAGGCGATGAGCTGGGCGATCTTGGTCATAACGTTTTTTCACCGCAGGCTGTGCGCAGCACGGAATCGTCGCAGCCGACACGGATTTTGGACGTTGTTGATGTCGCGATGTGGGGGGGATTCTGGCCTTGGGAAGGTCCAACCGCCGTAGAGCGACCAAAACGGGCTGGTCCCTTGGCGTTGTCGTATTCGCCCCCCCGCATAGTTGGCGATACTCCCTGGGGTGATCCTGGAGGGCCAGCCTTGGGTTATGGTGGCGTCATACCTCCTGCCCGCCGGAACTCCCGGTATGAATCAAGAAAACATTTTGGCCCGGACTGGGCAACGAAGGGCGATCGTAGGTAATAAGAATCCAATACACATATCAAACGGAAAATACGAGGTGGGGCGGCGGATGTCAAGACGATCCTCGCGGCCGGGCGGCCGATGGTCCAACCGCCCGGCGGAAAGCGCCTGTCTGAAGGGGAGCCGCCTGGGGATGTGCGGACCGTATCCATACAAGGCCTGCCTGGGCGGTACACTGCAGACAGGTACTCATTACGGCTCTTCTTGAAAGCCCGATTCTTTTTCCGAGGAGGCGCAACTAGTCGTTCGCCTCGGCAAAGCCATCGAGCTCCTTTATTTTTTTCCAGGAAATTTCCAGACAGAACTTTTCCTTGTCCTTTTTGCGCGAGGCCTTCATGTCCACGTTGACGAGTACCGAGGGGTGCAGTTCCAGGCTCTCGTCACCGGCGGACAGGGAGACTAGGCCGGTTTTCATGTCGGCCACGAGTCGTTCCAGATTCGCGATGACCTCGGTGACCTGCATCACCCCTTCCACCTTGATCTTTTCCTTGTCCTTTTCCATATGTTCCTCCCTTGGCAGAGCGTTTAGCCAATGATTTCAAATTCCACGCAACGTCCCCGGCGCAGGCAGAGGGAACCGCCCTTGCGGGAGACGAAAAGGCGCAACGGCCGCAAGGCTTCGTCGTCCCAATGCAGGCGTGGCAGGAGCTGGGCGAAAAAATGTCCGTCGTCGTAAAGCCGCAAGCCGATTCGTTCCCCGGGACCCAGGTCCAGGCGGATGTGCAGCCGTTGCGGCGCGGTTTTTTCCGCAGGGCGACGCGTATCCGTATCCGGGCTGCGGAAGGCCGAAAAAAGGAGCTGCAAGGCCTGGGAAAAATACAGGAGTCGTTCCACGGCCACGGTGTCCGCGCGCGGATCGACGGCGCAATCCAGGGAAAGGTCGGTGGAGCCGGGCAGGCCTTCGAACACGCCGATGAGAAAGCCGGTCACGTCATAGGGGGCCCGTACCGGGGCCTGGGCCGGCGGCGTGGCTTCGGGAGAGGGGGACTGGTCCGACACCGGGTGGGGTGACGTGGAGGTTTTTCCTTCAGCCTGGGGCGAAGCGGACGGGGCTACAGCCGCATCGCTGTCCGACGCGGCGGGTGGGGGTGTGGTGCCCGCAGCCGGCAGGCGCTCCGCGTCCGGGATTGTCTGGACGGGTGCGGACGGCATGGGGGACGCGGGAGGGGTCTGTTCCCCCTGCGGCCCGGTTTCGGCCGGAGTTGGCCGGGTGGTGCGACCTGATGCCTGCGCGAACGCCTGCGCCGGCGGGTCCGTTTCCCGGAGGGCGGTCACGATCGGTGCCTCAGGCTCGGGTCGTTCCGTTTCCGCGTCCACCGGGGCGCAGAGGGCCTCCGGCGAAGCCACGGGCGAGGAAAGAGCCGTCTCCGACGCAGGTTTGACCATCCGTCGGGAGGTCTTTTTCCCGGGGGCGGTTTGGGGAGCTCCTCCGGCCTTGGCGGTTTTCTTTTTTTTCGATCCCGAACGCGGGGCCGGGCGTCCTGTGGGGGACGCTTCGGCGGACTTGGCAGGCTCGCGACCAGGACGCGAAGACGTGGCCATAGGGATTCTACTCCTCGGATGACTGCTCGTTTCGTGAACCCTGTCGTTCCCGTGTGACGGTTTGACGACAGGCTCACGACGCCTTGCCGGTTCCTGGCCCGGCGCCGAACCGACGGCACGGCTTCACCCGATGGTCACAAAGCGCTCCTAGCCTGCCACGCGGAAGGCTCCCGGTGCACCGGAGCCGGAAAAATTGGAGGTTCCCATGAGTTGGGCGCGACTGGCGCATTTTCGCGGCCGTCCGCGGCAGGTGGTGGTGCAGTTGACGGATCGCTGCAACGCCCGCTGTCCCCAATGCGGGATGAACGTGACCCGGGGTGGCGCCCGGGGCGATCTGGACGAAGCGGCCGCCCGGCGGATCGTCGACCACTGCGCCGGGCTTGGCGTCTCGGCCTTGTCGTTTACCGGCGGCGAACCCTTGCTGGCCGGGGACCGCCTGTTCGATCTGCTCGCCTACGCCGACCGGCGCGGCATCGCCTATCTGCGCACCGGCACCAATGGCTGGTCGTTCGCCCGTCCGGAGACCGCGGATTTCGAGGCCCGGGTGACGCGTCTGGCCGCAAACCTCGTGCGCTCCCGGGTGCGCAATTTCTGGATCAGCCTGGATTCGGCCGACCCGGCCACCCACGAGGCCGGACGGGGGCTTCCCGGTGTGGTGGAAGGGATCGGGCGCGCACTTCCGATCTTGGCCGCCCAGGGCATTTATCCGACGGCCAATTTGGCGCTCAACCGCTTCATGGGCGGACCCGAGCCCCTGGGCGGCGACCCTGATGTGCTGTACGCCGCTGCCCGGGATGGGCTGGGCCGGTTTTTCGACCAGGCCCTGGCCCTCGGCTTCACCATGGCCAATTGCTGCTACCCCATGAGCGACGGGGACGCGGACAAGGGGACTCGGGCCGTGTACGCGGCCACGGCCGACGATGCCCGGGTGACCTTTGCCGACGCGGAAAAACGCGCGCTGTTCCGGGCGGTCCTGGACGTGGTGCCGCGGTATCGTGGCCGGTTGCGAATCTTCACCCCGCTGTGCGCCGTGCATGCCCTGTGGCGCCAGTACGCCGAGCCCGACTTCCGCCCCAGGCCCTGTCTGGGCGGGGTAAGTTTCCTGTTCGTCGACCGGCGGGGCAATGCTTTTCCTTGCGGCTACCGGGGCGGCGAGAACCTGGGGCCGTTTTGGGAGCTCGATCCCTCCGTCCTGGACAAGGAACCGCACTGCCTGGCCTGCGACTGGGAATGTTTTCGCGATCCGAGCGAACTGTTCGGCCCGGTGGGCGATCTGCTGGCCTGGCCTTTGGGGTGGGGGCGGTTGTGGCGCGGGGACCGGCGACAACGCGGCTTGTGGCTGGCCGATCTGCGCTATGCCGCGGCCTGCGGCTGGTTCGACGGCCGCAGGCCTCCCCCGCCGGAGCGCCTTGCCCGATTTGCCACGGGTTAGGCCGGTGCTCCTTTCCCGCGGGGACGGGCGGCGGGTACTGTCAAAGACAAATAGAACTGACCGATTTAGGTAGCACGTGATCTGACCGATGGGCGTTGCCTTTGCCTGGGGTTGCGAGCGGCTACGGCGGTGAGCGGCTTGAGCTGGCGGCGGGCGAGAATGGGCCCAAGGGGAGCTCGTCGGAGCCTGTCGTCAGGTCAAGCCGCGTCGGCCTTGCCCGTGACTTCTTTGTTTTTCGTCGGTACTTCAAGGAGTTCTCCCCTTGGGGTATAGTGGGCAAGACATCGTGGACCATGGAAAACGGCGAGGCTTTTATCGGGATATTCATGGACGCGCACCGTCGCTTTCACGTAGTGAAATCGATGCTTATCCTGCGGTATCTGCAAAATTTTGTTATTGTAACGAACAGTATTGTCGTTACTGACGCTTCGTTTCTCCTGGATGCAGAGGATATCGTCCAAACCAGGCCCTATCCATGGAGTAAACACAGAGCCTTGTTCTTCTGCCGGCACGGCAAAGTTGGCGTTATGTTGGGGCAGATATTGGTCACGAAGATACTTGTTGGCGTCCTCCATAGTGGTTATACCGGCTACTCGAAGTTCTTGTGGCAAACGATTTTGCAAGGTTTCAAACATCCGCTCGGATCGTCCTCTGGCTTCAGGTGAATAGGCGGGGATAAGTTCTATCCCGAGTTGACGCAGGGCTCGACCGACTTGAGTCGGCTTTGCTTTATCGAATTTTGCTCCGGCTTCTGGCGTATAAAAATAATGCGATCCTCGGTCGACGTAGAGTGAACAAAAAAGGCCTTGCTCGGTGATGACCTCTTTTATTCCGCGAAAAGTACTCATCGTGCCTTCTTCCTCTACAAAAAATGCTGAATAGATAACGTTTGTAGCGTCATCCATGGTGACGATGAGATCCCAAAGTTTCTCCGGCACCCATTCGTGCTGGGAACCATCCTGGTGGAGCATCATCCCTGGAAGGGGTTTCCGTGGGCGCTTGCGTCGGTGCGCCCCGCGTCGTGGGGCTTTCGCCACTAGGTTGTGTCGACATTTATCTGAGCCAGACCGCTATCGCCGCCACATGCAGGAACGACAGGTAAGCGATGGCCAGTTTGTCGTATCGAGTTGCTATTCGTCTAAACTGCTTGATTTTATTAAACATGCGTTCAATCGCATTTCTCTCTTTGTAGATATAGCGATCATAGTCCCTTGACGCCTTTCGATGAGAGCGGGCCGGGATAACAGGCTCAGCACCCTTCGATTTGATGGCGTCTACTATCGCTTGTGAGTCATATCCTTTGTCTGCAATTACGTAATCAGCTTGCTGATTTTCTATTAACGGCACTGCCTGGAGATAGTCCGATTCATTGGCGCGCCGCCGGACGAACCTGAGGGGAACGCTTGGGCTGCGCACCGAAAGCCTTTTCATTCGTTGTGGCCTTGTCTATTTTGCGTGGCAGCCGCTACGACGCGACCGAATTTTTGACGCACACGCGAAAGGAACCCGCCTATGAAAATCGGATGCATCGGACTGGGACGCATGGGCAGTGGCATGGCCGCCAATATCCGCAAGGCCGGCCATGAGGTGATCGCCTTCAACCGCACCCCGGCCAAAGCCGCACCCTTGGCCGCGCTGGGTGCCAAAGTGGCGACCCGGATCGCCGACGCCTGCCAAGTGGAGGCCGTGATCACCATGCTCGCCAATGACGACGCCGTTCGCGAGGTGGTCTACGGCGACGGCGGTGTGCTGGCGAGCTTGCCCAAGGGCGCGGTGCATATTTCCTCGAGCACGATCAGTGTGGCCTTGGCAGAGCGGCTCGCGGCCGATCACGAACAGGCCGGCCAGGGTTTCGTGGCCGCGCCGGTGTTCGGCCGGCCGGACGCGGCCGCCGCGGCCAAGCTTTTTGTCGTCGCCGCCGGCCGGCCGGGGTCCATCGAAACGGTCAAGCCCGTGTTCGCGGCCATCGGCCAGCGGACGTTTGTCGTGGCCGAACGCCCCGAGGCCGCCAATCTCGTCAAGCTCAGCGGCAATTTCCTGATCGCCTCGGTCATCGAAACCCTGGGCGAGGCCATGGCCCTGGTGAGCAAGGGCGGCGTGGACAAGGCCCAATACCTCGATATCCTGACGTCCACGCTGTTTGGCGCCCCGGTCTACAAGACCTATGGGACGCTGCTCGTGGAGGAAGCCTTCGAGCCGGCCGGTTTTGCCGCGCCGCTCGGCCAAAAGGATATCCGGCTGACCCTGGCGGCTGCCGAGGCCCTCAACGTGCCGCTGCCCATGGCCAGTTTGCTGCGCGATCGTTTTCTGGCCTTGCTGGCCCACGGCGGCGCATCCCTCGACTGGTCGGCCATTGGCCGCCTGGCCGCCGTGGATGCCGGAGAAGCAGAGTTTTAGGAACGCCTCCGGCGCCAAAGGGCGTGGCCCTTTGGAATCCCATCCGATGGAAGCACCGGCCCGATGGGTTGTTGTGTTGTGGGGAATCGTATGGCCGTATGGCCCAACAAACGGCTCACGTCCGTGGATTTTCTGCGCGGCCTGGCCATTGCCGGCATGATCGTCGTCAACAATCCCGGCGACCGGCTCCATGTCTTTGACCAGCTGCGCCATGCGGTCTGGGACGGTTGCACCGTGGCCGACGGCATTTTCCCCGTCTTTTTGTTTTTGGTGGGGGTGTGCGTGGCCCTGGCCGTGGACCGGGACGCGGTTCGGGCCGGGGCGGCGGGTTTTTTCTGGGCCAAGGTCCTCAGACGCACCGCCGTCCTGTTTTTGCTCGGCGTGCTCGAAAACGTCTATCTGCACTTACAGCTCGAACATCTGCGCATTCCGGGCGTGTTGCAGCGCATCGCCGTGGTCTACCTAGCCACGGTCTGGCTCCATGTGCGCCTGGGCAACCGGGGCGTCGTCACCACGATCGTGACCGTGCTCGTGGGCTACTGGCTGCTGTTGGTGCTGGTCCCGGTGCCTGGGCTGGGGCGGCCGAGCCTTGCTTCGGACGTCAATCTGGAGGGCTGGGTCGATCAGCTGCTGCTGCGGGGCCACATCTGGAGCCGGGGCACGACCTGGGACCCGGAAGGGGTGCTGTCCACGCTGCCGGCCATAGCCTTGGGCGCCATCGGCCTGCTGTCCGGCCGGTGGCTGCGTGCCGGAGGCAGACGCACCTTCCTGGTCGTCGGGCTGGGTCTGGTCCTGGTGGGGTGTGGGCTTGCCTGGGGGAGAACCTTTCCGCTCAACAAGTCCCTGTGCACGAGCTCGTTCGTCCTGACCATGGGCGGGCTCGCCTTGGTGCTGCTCGCGGCTGGCCATGGCGCACTCGACGGACGTGCCCCGGCCGTCTGGGCCAAGCCGCTGGTCATCCTCGGCACCAACCCCTTGACCCTCTACGTCGTGGCCTCGTTTGTGGCCTCGACCCTGCGCCACATCAAGCTGGTCGGCGGCCCGGGCGGCACGATCAACGCCCAGGTCTTCCTCTACCGCATGTTCTTTGGCGGCTGGCCCCAGAACGCCTGGACGTCCCTGGCCTGGGCGGTGCTTTTTCTGTTGGCGCTTTTCCCGCTGGCCTGGCTGCTCCATACGCGGCGCATTGCCATCCGCGTCTGACGCCTCCCTGCCTTAGTCGGCCGGGCCATCCGGAAGGAGCAGTTCGGCCAGGCAGCCCCCGGCCGGGGCGTTGGTGAGGCTCAGGCTGCCGCCCAAATCCTCGGCATCGCGTTTGGCCATGGCCAGGCCCATGCCCACGCCCACGGCCTTGGTGGTGAAGAAGGGGTCGAACACAAAGGGGCGTACGGCCTCGGCCAGCCCCGGCCCCTGATCCGTCACCGCGATGCGGACAGTGCCTCCTTCCCGGCGCAGGCGCACCGTCACCGTGCCGGGCTTCTTCCCAACAGCCTGGGGATCTATGGCCATGGCTTCCAGGGCATTGGCAAACAGCTCCACCAACGCTTCGCGCAACAGGTCCGGGTCGGTCCGGATGGGGCCGATGGCGGCTTCCAGGTGCAAAGGGCCGTGGGTGCCGGTGCGCTGACGGGCCTGGTCCATGGCCCAGGTGGCGAGGTCCGCCGGATCGGCCAGGACAGGCCGGGGGTCGCGGTGGCGGGCATAGTCCGACACGGCCCGGACCACGGTCTCCAGGCGTTTGGCGCCGTCGAGGATGCTCACCAGGGACGTGGCCTCGGGATCGTCCAGGTTGCGGGAACGCAGCAGGCGGCCGGCAAAACCGCCGATGACCATGAGCGGATTGCGGATCTGGTGGGCCACGGCCAGGGAAAACTGGCCCAGGCTCTCGATGCGCTCGCGTTGGGCGGCCTGGATGCCGAGCAGCATGGCCCGGTCGCGCTCGTGGAGCCGGAAGATCTCGGTCACGTCGGCGATTTCGATGAGAATGCCGAAGATTTTGTCGTTTTCGAGCAACAGCGAGCCGGAGAGATGGAAATGGCGCCGGTCGCCGTCCGGGTGCCGGTAGGTGACGGTCAGGGGCACGGGTTTGCGGCCGTGCTTGATGGGCGCGGCCAGGAAATGAGCCACGGCCCGGGGCGCGTCGGTGCGGCCGAGCAGGGCGGCGCTACGTTGCGGATCGGCCAGCTCTTCGGCTGACAGCCCGAGCAGCGTCGCCGCGGCCGCGTTGCTCGCATAGACCAGCCCCATGCGGTTGACGATGACCACCCCGGCCGAAAAACTGTCGAGCAGATTGCGGAAATAGGTCGAGTTGGCGATGGGCAGCATGGGGGCCTCGGCGCGTTCGGGAGTGGGCGAGGCCTCACAGTATGGCCGGGGCGCGTTACGTCCCGGTGACGCCGGAAGCGACCGTCGGTCGGACGGCCGCTTCCGGTACGGTGCGGCTTATTTTTCCCGGGCAAAGGGCCAGGCCATGACCCCGCCTTCCATGACCGTCACATTGGTGTAGCCGCCCGCGCGCAGCACCCGCTCGGCCTCGTAGCCGCGCATGGACACCTTGCAGTAGGCCACGATGGGGGCGTTTTTATCCGCCGGCAGATCGCCCAGGCGCTTGCGCAGCTGGCCCAGGGGAATAAGCGTCTCGCCCACGCCCAGGCGCATGGCCTCGAATTCCTTGGGCCCGCGCACGTCGAGCAGGAACGGCTTGTTCCCGTTGTCCAGACGCGCCTTGACCGCAAGGCTCGTTTCGCCGTGCATGAGGCCCCGGCGCTTGTTTTGCAGGATGTGGGCCGTGGCGATGGCATGGTCGATGGCCAGGGAGTAGGGCGGCGCGTAGGGCAGGTCGGCCATGGCCACGTCGTCGACGGTCAGCCCGCCCAGGATGGCCATGGCCATTTCCGCCACCTGCCGGTTGACGTTGCCCGCGCCGATGCACTGAAAGCCGAGGATCTTGCCCGTGGCGGCGTCGGCCACGATTTTGGAGATGACGAGCTTGGCCCCCATGAAGCCGGGCTTGTCCGGGCTGGCATTGATGGCCGTGACCACGTCGAAGCCGGCCTGCTTGGCCCGAAATTCCGACAGGCCGGTGGAGCCGGCGCCGAAGTCGAACACCTTGCAGATGCCGCTGCCGATGGTGCCGGGGAAGGTGGCCACATCGCCCAATACGGCGTTTTCACCGGCCACCCGGCCTTCCAGGTTGGCCAGATCGCCGAAGGGCGCGTGCATGGACTTGCCGGTCAGGCGGTTTTGCACCTCCACGCAGTCGCCGGCCGCGTAGATGTCGGGATCGGAGGTGCGCATGTGGGCGTCGGTGACCAGGGCGCCGGTCGCGCCGAGCGTGAGTCCGGCCGCCTTGGCCAGCTCGGTGTTGGGCACCACGCCGATGGCCATGACGAGCAGGTCGCAGGGAAGCTCCCGGCCGTCGGCCAGCTTGGCGCCGGTCACGGCCCCATTTTGGCCGAGGATTTCCGCGATGCCGACGCCGGTGAGAATGGTCGCGCCCTTGGCCCGGGCGTGGTTGGCCACGAGCATGGCCAGTTCGGGATCGAGAAAGGTCAGTATTTGCGGCAGGGCCTCGACCACGGTCACGGACAGTCCGGCCGTGACCAGGGCTTCGCAGGCTTCCATGCCGATGAGCCCGCCGCCGACGATGACCGCCTTCTTGCCTTTGTTGGCGGCGGCCAGGGCGCGCAGTTTGTCGGCGTCCTCAAGGCTGGCCAGGGTGGCGACGCCGGAGAGGTCCCGGCCGGGGATGGCCGGCATCCGGGGCTTGGCGCCGGTGGCCAGGATGAGCTTGTCGTAGGGCAGGTTGCCGGTTTCGCCGGTCTGGAGGTTTTTCCAGGCCACGGTGTGCTTTTCCCGGTCAATGGCCGTGACCTCGGTATTGACCAGGGCGGCCACGCCTTTGGCGCCGGCGAAAAAGCCCGGATCGCGCACCACGCCGGCCGGCGTGGCCAGGAGTGCGTCGCGGGAGCCGACCTCGCCGGACACGTAGTAGGGGTAGCCGCAGGAGGCCATGGACAGTTCCGGGGCCTTTTGCAGAAGCGTGACTTCGGCCTCTTCGTCCAGGCGTTTGGCACGGGCGGCGGCCTTGGGGCCGGCGGCGGTGCCGCCGATGACGACAATGCGTTTCGTGGACATGGTGAGTCTCCTTTGCGTTGGCGCAGGGG
>Ga0268360_1002701_pt1 | contig 12925 bp, 9 predicted proteins | sample BioMet11_FD_192465 | JGI IMG/M metagenome (GOLD analysis project Ga0268360, IMG submission 192465) | Sewage microbial communities from Oakland, California, United States - Biofuel 11 (Illumina Assembly) | ecosystem: Engineered > Wastewater > Sewage > Unclassified | place: USA: California... | reverse complement strand
TTGACACGACTCCCGACGCAAGCCCGAATTTCACCGGCGCTGCGGTGTATTACGGTTACACGGCCTATGACACGAACGGCTTCGGCTCGACGATGAGCTACTCCAATACGGCGCTGGCAGAGAGCGAATATCAGCCCGCAGCGCTGAACGATAACGGCACAACGGACAACGCGACCGACGACTATTACGAAATTGCCAACGCCGGAAACCTCTTTTGGTTCTCAGCACAGGTTAACGACGGTAACAATACGATAAGTGCTAAGCTGATGGATAATATCGACTTGAATCCCGGCTTTACCTTTCATTCCGACGGCACCTATACTGGCACAGTTTCTCCAAGAAACTGGACGCCGATTGGAAGTAGTTTACAAATTCCTTTTCGGGGAAACTTTTACGGCAATGGTAAAAGCATCAGCGGTATTTATAACGAAACGTCAGTAAACTATGGCGGTCTTGTTGGAATTTTATTAGGAGAGAGCTCGAGTATAATCGATTTAACGGTCACCAACTCCTGTATTAATGGAAAATCGTATGCTGGTGCTATCTGCGGAAAAAACGGAAAAGCTACAATCGCAAACTGTACCGTCGATAATTCTGTTACTGTAAAAAATAATTTCGATTCTACAACTTACATTGGTGGTATTTGTGGTTACAATGATGGTGGCCTTATCGAGAACTGTTGCAATCGTGGCACTTTTACGGGAACAAATACAACGACATCTGGTGTGTGCGACACCAATCGCGGCACAATCACGAACTGTTATAACACCGGTACAGCGGAAACGGGTGTCTGTTTCGACAATTTTGGCACAATCACGAACTGTTATAACACCGGTACAGTGTCATATGGCGTGTGTCGCGAAAACACTGGCACAATCACGAACTGTTATTATCTCGACACATCGTCGAGTTCTCGCGGAGATGCTATTTCTAAAACTGCCGCGCAGTTTGCCTCCGGCGAGGTGTGCTGGCTCTTGAACGGTTCCGCCTCTACGGGCGTATGGAAGCAGAACATTGATATTGACACGACTCCCGACGCAAGCCCGAATTTCACCGGCGCTGCGGTGTATTACGGTTACACGGCCTATGACACGAACGGCTTCGGCTCGACGATGAGCTACTCCAATACGGCGCTGGCAGAGAGCTTGTATCAGCCCGCAACGCTGAACGATAACGACACGGCGGACAACACCACCGACGACTATTATGAGATCGCCAACGCGGGACAGCTCTACTGGTTCGCCGAAAAAGCAAATGCCAACCTCCGCGGGAGCGGCCTGAACGGCAGGCTGACCGCCGACATCACGGTGAACACCGGCGATGTTTCTGGCTGCGGCGGTACCAAGGCGGACGACTGGCGCGACTGGACGCCGATCAACGGATATTCCTGCACCTTTGACGGCTGCGGAAAAACGATCAGCGGCCTGTATCTGGTCAGCGACAGCCCATGCGTCGGTCTGTTCGGCGGTGATATATTCGGCACGGTGAAGAATCTAACGCTCACCAACAGCTATTTAAGCGGCGCGCACCTCGGCGGCATCTGCAACGTCAACAATGGCACAATCGAAAACTGCGTCAATGAGGCGACGGTTTGCGGAACTGATAATGCTGTCGGCGGCATCTGCGGCAGCAACTACGGAACCATAGCAAACTGCGGGAACACCGGCACGGTCTCCGGATTGTATGCGGTCGGAGGCGTCTGTGGCATTAACGAGAACAGCGGCAGCGTTATGAACTGCTATAACACCGCTGCCGTGACCGGCGGCGAGGAGGCAACCGCAACAGCTGTGGGCGCTATCTGCGGCAACAACATGAACGGCGCCACAGTCACCAACTGCTATTACCTCGCAGGCTGCGCCACGGACGTCACCGGCACTGTGCAGTACGGTATCGGCGGCAGCAATCCTGGCCAGATAACCGCCGACGTTGCGGGCAGCACCACCGCCAAGACAGCCGAGCAGTTTGCCTCCGGCGAGGTGTGCTGGCTCTTAAACGGCTCCGCCTCCACCGGCGTATGGAAGCAGGACATTGACAACGACTCGACGCCCGATGCAAGCCCGAATTTCACAGGCGCTGCGGTCTATCTCACGGCAGCCGGGGCCTACAGCAATACGCCTTCGGACATCGTCACCGTTGAGGTCACCTGGGGCGCGATGGAGTTCACCTATTCCGATGGGACGTGGAACGCCGCGACCCACCAGTATGACGGCGCGGGCTGGACGGCAGCGGAGGGCGGAAATGCCGTCACGGTGAAAAACAGCGGCGCTGTGAATGTCAGCGCCACATTGTCCTACACGCCAACGGCGGCTTACACCGCCATCACAGGCAGCTTTGGCAGCGACGTGACTGCGGCTATTGCCATCAATGAAGAAAAGAAATGGCTGCTGAGCTTGTCCGGCAAACCAGCAGGAGCGATGAGCAACATAAAACTTGGAACCGTGACTGTCACCATAGGAGGAGAATGAAATGGAGCGCAAAAAAGGAAAACGAAATAGAATCCTGATTCTGATATTAAGCCTGACTACCCTGGCTGCCGTGTGCGTGACCGTATGGGCGCTGTTTTTCCGGGATAAAAACGAGAATCTGACCCCGGATTATGCGCCCCAGGAGACAGAGGCAAACGCAGAGCCGATTGAGGGCGACGACAGCACGAAGCTGGAGCAGCCCGAAGGCGGCGGGGCGGTGAGCCTGACCTACTCCAAGGACGTCACCGTCAGTTTGTCGGACAAAACCGCCGGGCTGCTGTTTGCAAATCCCGGGAAATCAAATCAGGACATGGTGGTTCAGCTCATCATTCAGGACACGGTCATCGTCCAGTCCGGAACGTTAAAGCCCGGCAGCCAGGTGACGACCCTGAATCTTCTGGACGGTGCGGAGAAGGCGCTTTCCGAAGGAACCTATGAGGGCAAGTTCAACATTCTGTTTTATGACCCGGACACCGGTGAAAAGGCCATCGTCAACACGGAAATCCCCGTGACGGTCACCGTTGCCAAATAATGTTTACGCCAAATGGCGTTTACATACAAGACACTCAAATTTGAAAGGAGAATTTTTCTTGAAAAAGTTCACAGCCATCATTCTGGCGGTCATGCTGGTCATGGCTATGTCCGCCACAGCCTTCGCGGCCGAGAGCGGCACCATTGACACCGCCGCAGGCAGCAAGACGATTGACGTATCCGCCCAGTATACCACCAATGCAACGACCCCCACCGTTTACAGCGTAGATCTTGCCTGGGACGCCATGAGCTTCACCTACACCGCCGCCGGCACCAGGGAATGGAATCCCAGCACCCATTCCTACAAGGACAACACCACCGCCAGCTGGAGCGACGGCAAGACCATTACCGTCACCAATCACTCCAACGCAGCGGTCACGGCAGGCTTTGCTTATGCGGCGTCGGACGGCTTTGCCGCCGCAGCAGGCAGCTTCACGGCGTCAACTCTTTCCCTTGCAACGGCAGTAGACACCACCGTGTCGGGCGCCCCTAAGAGCACCACGACCTTCAGCCTGAGCGGCACGCTTCCCAACACCCAGACGACCTCCGGCAAGATCGGCACCATCACCGTCACCTTAACCTAAAAGAAATCGGAAAGGAAAAATGAACATGAAAAAGCTGACAGCCCTTTTCCTGGCGATCATGCTGGTCGCCGCAATGTCCACCACCGCCTTCGCGGCGACGCCAATTACCACAGCGGGCGGGAGCGACAGCGCGGATGTCACCGGCACCTATGTGGCCGGTTCCTCCGGCGGCACCGTATACAGCGTCGATGTTGCCTGGGGCAGCATGGCGTTTACCTACACCGGCGCTTCCACCGGCACCTGGAATCCAACCACCCACACTTATGATGGCACAACGGATGCAGCATGGTCCTGCGCAGAGGGCGCAAACAAAGTCACCGTCACCAACCACTCCAACACAGCGGTCACGGCTGCACTCTCCTATACGCCGGGTGAGAGCTACAGTGGTATCACCGGTAGCTTTGACAAGTCTTCCCTCGGCCTTCTCACCGCAGTTGGTACCGAAGTTGCCGACGCGCCCAGCGCCAGCGCCCTGCTGACCCTTACGGGTGAGCTGGCCAGCTCCGTGACTGAGGCCGCCACCATCGGAAGCGTCACCGTGTCAATTGCCTAAGGCAAACTTGCATCTCCGTCAAGGGCGGAAAACCGCCCTTGACCTTTGATGTGTGCCCACTGTGCAGACGGCTGGCACACATGAGAGCCCATAGGAGGAATTTGAATGCGGCAAGAGAAATGGATTCTGCCCGTCTTGACGGTCGTTTGCCTTGCCGCCGTTGCGGTCATGATAATCGCCTTGGTCACGGGCGGAAACCATATAAAACAAACGGAATTTTCCCCGCCGCCCTTTGACGCGGCGGCACAGGCGGGCGTTCCCACCGTGCCGGACGGACTTGGCTTTGGGGAGATCGACGCCCAGGCCTACAAATTCTCGGTTTGCGGCGCGGTGCAGCTCAAAAACGGGCAGGCGGACGTCTATTTCACAAACCCGGAGGGAAATACCGTCTGGCTCAAGCTGCGGGTACTGGATGAAAGTGGGAACACGCTCGGCGAAACCGGCCTGATTCGTCCCGGCGAATATGTCCAGTCGGTGGCAATCGGTGATTCTCCGGCAGACGGAGCGGCAATTCAGCTCAAAGTCATGGCCTACGAACCGGACACCTACCGCAGCGCCGGCAGCGTAACGCTGAATTGTTTTTTGAAAAGAAACAATGCCGAATTGAAATAACGTATTGTCAACAAATTTTTATTGCGAAAATCAGGAAAGCACGTTTTGACTGCTTCGGACAGCACAAAACAAAATCTACGATGAGAACCGTGCCGCTTGTTCCCGATTTTCGTGAAAAACTGCCTGCTGTAAAAGAAGAACAAGCGGGAAATCGTCTGCTGTGCGGACGCTCTTACAGCAAAGAGTTTCCTGGCTATCTGTGCGTAGATGAAATGGGGAACCTGATTAGGCCTGGATATGGAACCACGGCGTTTCCGCTCTTGCCGGAGCATAACGGCCTGCGAAAGATTCGCTATCACGACCTTCGCCACCCGTATGTCAAGCTCACGACAAATAAAAGCTCTGCTATAAAGCAGAAATCCCAGACCTCAGTAAAAATCCCGCCTGACTTCCTGTTTAGAAATCAGACGGGATTTTCGTGTGCACCCGAAACCGTCAGCTAACAGTTGATAAGTGATTAGTTCCTTATCACTGTTAAGCCTTGAATTTACTGGATTTATAATAACAACTTGTAAACCACTGGGTACTCGAGCTCTAGAAAAGCAGTCCATATTCCTTGGTCTGAGCTAATATCTTTGGGATACCACTTCCCCACTGTTCAATGAGTTTCATATAAACAAACGCGTTGGCAATACCATGATTTCTGACCTTCGAGAATCCTTCTTCATCTTCTCTATAGTTACCCCCGGCATCAAACCACCTGGTGAAGAAATCTCTAATCTATTATCGTATATGGCTACCTGTACAAGACTCCCCTGTAGAAAGCCGCAGTTCAAAACCGCGTTGATAGTTTCAATTGTTTCTATCCTGCCATCTAAAATCTTAAACAGCTGTATTTCACGTCTGGGATAATCTAATAAATTCGCCTTTAAAGAACCATAACTTCCATGTCACCTTCGTTTCTAGGATACCTTCTCAAGAAATATTTCTCAAAAGTAGTACGAACTTCTCTATTGCTTCATGTCTCCGAGCGTGGCACATATCAGCGCTATGTCCATCTGATAAAATGGCTATTCACGGAACACCGCTGATACACTCGTGACACACATCTGTTACATTAGAGTCTTGTACATATGTCAAAAGAAAGCCGCGTGTTTTAACAATTTTATTCCTGACAACAATCCTGACAAGTGTTGGCACGCCTTTTGCTATATGTATTATCAGATAAAGGATCTCGGTTCTTTTATCCAGCCACTTGCTAACAGTCAATAAGAAAGGCGGAACAGGTACATGGATAAGAAAAAGTACATCAGTGAAAAGTATCAATTGTTCATAGGCGGCGAATGGGTCGACGCGGAGGGTGGCAAGACCCTTGACACGTTTTGTCCCGCTGACGGTGAATATCTGGCGTCCATTGCCGACGCGAGCGCCGCTGACGTGGATAAGGCGGTCAAGGCGGCAGAAAAAGCTTTCGAGACCTGGAAAGACACTTCCCCCATCGAAAGAGGAATTATCCTCAACAAAATCGCGGATATCATGGAGGAGAATATGGAGCGTCTCTGCATGATCGAGACCATCGATAACGGAAAAGCGTACAGAGAGAATTTTACTTTTGATATTCCCTGCTCAATTGATCATTTCCGTTATTTCGCTGGTGTTGTCCGCACAGAGGAAGGGAAGGCCGCAATGCTCGACAAGGACAATATGAACATTATTTTGCGGGAACCCCTAGGCGTCGTCGGTCAGATTGTGCCCTGGAATTTTCCGATGCTGATGGCAGCCTGGAAAATCTCTCCGGCTCTGGCGACAGGAAACACAATCGTATTCAAGCCCTCTTCGGAAACTTCGTTAAGCGTACTGGAGTTAGCAAAGCTGATTCAGGGCATTGTTCCCCCGGGAGTTTTCAACATTGTAACTGGCAGAGGCGGGACGACCGGCAATTATATTCTTGAGCATCCCGGCTTTAAGAAATTGGCGTTTACAGGCTCGACAGAGGTTGGTTACAAAGTCGCGCGCGCCGCTGCTGACAAGCTGATTCCTTCCACCCTGGAACTGGGCGGCAAGTCGCCTGATATCTTTTTCCCGGATATCAAAGAAAGCTTATGGGACAAAGCTCTTGAAGGCTGTGCTTCCGGAATCCTCTGGAATTCGGGTCAGGTTTGTTGCGCCGGGTCTAGAGCGATCGTGCATAAGGACATCTATGATGAGTTTCTTGAGGCTTTAAAAAAGAAATTTGAGGCGACGAAATTCGGTATCCCGTGGGAAGACGGCGTTCAGGTAGGCGCTATAGTGAGTGAGTCTCAGATGAAGAAGGTCCTCGGCTATATCGATGTAGGAAAATCAGAAGCGCGGCTTGTCACGGGCGGTTATCGTCTTACTGACAATGGACTCGATAAAGGATATTTCATCGCCCCAACGATTTTCGCTGATGTTGACCGCAAGGCGCGTATCGCCCAGGAAGAAATATTTGGTCCGGTGCTTGTAGTCATCAAAGCCAATGACATAGATGACGCTATATCAATCGCTAACGACAGCGATTATGGTCTTGGCGGAGCGGTCTGGTCACAGAACATCAACGTCGCCATGCGCGTAGCGAGAGAAGTCCATACCGGCACGATGTGGATCAATCAATATGGCTCAACCCCCGCGCATACCCCGTTTGGCGGCTACAAGAAGTCCGGACTCGGAAGAGAAACCCATCTCTCCATGATTGATCACTACAGCAATATCAAGAGTATTCAGATCAATTTCCCGGAAAACGTCGCGGGAACTTTTCCCGGTTGATCACAAAACCCAAAGCGGCTCCGGCCGCCAATTATAAAGTAAAAGGAGGATATGAATATGGCACAGAATAATTTCCAGTGGATGGCGCCCTTTAAGGTTATTTTCAGAGCAGGCGCGACAGCAGAAGTCGGAAACCTTATCAAAGAAAAAGGACTTAAAAAGACACTGATTGTAACCGACAAGGGTGTTGTCGGCGCGGGAGCGATCAAGCCCATCGAGGAAAGCCTGAAAGCGGCGGGTATTGATTACGCGATTTTTGATGGTGTCATCGCGAATCCTGTCGAAGCTACAGTCGACGAAGGACTGGATGTCTACCATAAAGCGAACGCTGACAATATCGTGGCTGTCGGCGGCGGCAGTTCCATGGATACGGCTAAATCGATCGGTCTTGTGATCACCAATGGCGGAAAAGCCGTAGATTACGATGTCGTGACCGGTAAATCATGGCCTCCGAAGAACAGAATGCCTTACTTCATCGCGATTCCGACTACGGCAGGCACTGGCTCCGAAGCGACCTGGTGCGCGGTCATCACGATCGTCGCCAAAGAATATAAAACGACCATTGCCGGAGAAGTTGTTTATCCGGACGTAGCTCTTCTGGATCCCGAGTTATCAGTGGGACTTCCTTCCGCCGTTACCGCGGCCACCGGCATGGACGCGCTGACACACGCGATTGAAAGCTATGTTGCCAGAAAAGAAAAGACCTCACCGATGACAGATATGACCAGTGAAAAAGCGATTCGACTGATTGCAGGCAGTCTACGGCAGGCTGTGGCCAATGGCACGAACATCGAGGCAAGAGGCGATATGCTGCTCGGTTCCATGCTGGCCGGTATGTCCTTTACGAACGGCGGGCTCGGGCTCGTTCACTCACTTGCCCATCAGCTGGGCGCGATCTACAACATTCCTCACGGTGTGGCAAACGCCATGATTCTTCCCTATGTCATGGAATACAATATCATTTCCAATCCACAAAGATTCGCGGATATCGCTGTCATGATGGGCGAGAATATTGAGGGGCTTTCGGTAATCGACGCTGCCGCGAAGGCCGTAGCGGCGGTCAAGAGGCTGTCTAAAGATGTCGGAATAGGCAGCATCGCCGATACCGGCGTAGAGAAATCCGCGATTCCGAAGCTTGCGAAAGCCGCCTATAATGATATCAACACCGGCGCGAATCCACGTATTACGCCTGCCAATTGTGAAGACATCATCAAGCTCTACGAGCAGGCCTGGTAAAGGACGCCTTTGAATATGGAGATCTTATACGGAGTTCTCGCGGCTTTCGGCGGAGGGGTAATGGGCGCGGCGCTTGGCGCTTTGCCGATGTTCATTATGATGGGTTTTGTCGGCTTCATCGGCGCGGCGTTACAAATGAGCGGGGCAGGCACGCTCAGTATGTTTACAGGTGATGTTATTTTCGGTGCCCTTACCGGGCCGCAAATCGCTTTCGGCGGCGGTGTCGCCGCCGCGGCCTTCGCGGCTCACCGCAAAGAGCTCCTCGATACAGGAAGCGACATATTGACCCCGCTTTACAAAACGAACAGCGCGGCTGTCATCCTGACCGGTGGTATTTTCGGAAGTCTCGGCTACCTTTTCCACAGCTGGCTTACATCGGTGGGATATCCCGGGAATCCGGTGGCGACTTCACTTCTGCTTTCCGGAATCCTCGCCAGAATTTTGTTCGGGCACAAAGGGCTGGCAACTAAACGCTCCGTCAAAGAAAAAGAACTGGCGGAGCTGAAAAAAGCAAGCCGTAAAAAAACAGGTTTTCTGAATATGAAGGCTTCCGAAATGAATCTTGTGATCGCGATTGGCATTGGGCTTGTCTTTTCCTATGCGGCCCTGAAAACAGGCGTGGCTGAATTTGGATTTTACTTCAGCGCGGCCTCCCTGATTCTTTTACAGTTCGGGTATTCCGTGCCGCTTACGCATCACATCACACTTACTTGTAGTATCGCGGCTTTGAAAACCGGTAATATCTGGATCGGCGTGGCATTCGCGGTAATCGCGTGGATCGTCGCCGAGCTGTGGCAGAATTATGTCAACGCTAAGGATGACACCTGGCTTGACACGCCCTCCGGCTCAATCGCGATCTGCGCCTTGATATTATTATTTGTCTAGGCCTCTGTAAACGAATGGCAGGCGGAAAGCTCAAACGGCTCTCCGCCTGCCATTCATGTATCAATCAAGACCGTATTTCTTCATTTTCCTATAGAAGGTACTTCTCGAAAATCCCGCGCTTTCAGCGGCGGCTGAAATATTTCCGCCACTTTCAAGAAGCGCCCGCTTTATTTCTTTCTTTTCCGTCTCCGCGGTGTTCTGGCGCGCCCTCGACCTGATATTCCCGACAGATACAATTTCGGTCTCTTCCACCGGTGGTGTCTGATTCTCCCTGATCTTCGGTGTTTTCTTAAACACGACTATTTCCGGAGGCAGATCTTCTACCGTGATCCTGTTATTGACGCTCAGGCTCATCGCGCGCTCCGCGACATTCTGCAGCTCTCTTACATTTCCCGGCCAGTCGTAGCGAAGCAGATACTCGAAAATATCCGGATCAATTTCCCGGTCGCCATAACCCGCGTTCTCTCCCAAATCCCGCGCGAAATGCCGGAACAACAACTCGATATCGTCTTTTCTCTCACGCAGCGGAGGAATTTCAATGGAAATCACATTGAGCCTGTAATAAAGATCCTCCCGGAAACTTCCTCGTTTCATTTCCTCCTTCAGTGACTTGTTGCTCGCCGCGATGACACGGACATCGACCGGAATCATCTCGTTACTTCCGATTCTCGTGATGTAACGTTCCTGCAGCACACGCAGCAGATTCACCTGCTGCTCAAGCGGCATGTCCCCGATTTCATCAAGAAATATTGTACCCTTGGAAGCCAGCTCAAATTTTCCGAGCCGCCCTCCCTTAGCCGCCCCCGTAAAAGCTCCCTCACTGTATCCAAAAAGCTCGCTGCCTACCAGATCACGCGGAATCGCCCCGCAGTTCACGCCGACAAAAGGACCACTGCTTCGCCGTGAAAGATTATGTATCGCCTGCGCGAAGACCTCTTTCCCTGTTCCACTCTCCCCCTGAAGCAGAATCGTACCGTCGGATCTAGCCGCCTGCTTCGCGAGTCGGATAACCTTGCTGATCGCGACACTTTCACCGGCAATATCCTCAATCCGGATACGCGCTTGCGTATTGCCATATTTTTTCATTAACTTGTGAACCGTCTCAATCGGCCGGATAACAACAACCGTACCGGAAATATTGTCTCTCTCGCTCAGAGGCATTCCTGATACGAGACAGCTTTTGACACCGCTTTCCGTAATCAACGAGCACTCCACGTCATGAAACTCTTTTTCCTTAAATACAGTTCCCTTCTTACCGGCCTTAAAAAAAGAATCGACCGATAACCCCTCCAATTTTTTCGCGCCAATGATTTCCCGCGCGGCCGGGTTCACGAACATGACCCTGTTTAATCTGTCATAAGCGATGATCGCCTCTGACACATTTTTCAGGATACTCATGATATAATCATTCGCTTCCATCAGCTGCCTGTTCTTCATAAGGACTGTCTTGTAATTACGTATGGCCTGACAAGCGGCGACCACCATGCCGAGTGTATGTTTATGCGCGTCCTTAACGGGACCGGATATACTGACCAGACCCAGAAACTCTCCTTCATCGCTTATAATCGGCGCTGCCGAGCAGGTAAACCCCTGACTCATCACACAATAATGCTCGGCTCCCGCCATTTGTATCGGTTTCTTCACATAAGGCATGACGCCCAGAACCGTCGTTCCCACATATTCTTCCTTCCAACAGGCACCCTTCATGTAGTTGATCAGGGACGCCTCCTTCTCCATAGTTGTGTCCCCGAAAAAGTCCAGCAGATAAACATCTTTATTCGCCAGAACAACATAATAGCCCGAGCCCTTGAGAAACATATAAATACTATTGAGGACCGGACGGGCTATGGAAATCAGCTCTTTATTATCCTCGAGAAGCTTTTTCAACTCTCTGCCCTTCAGGACTCGCTCGCAGATTCCGCCATTCGGATCTACGCCGATAGTCCGGCATCTTTTCCATGAATCCGCTACTTCCGTACGGATCACAGTTTCGTCGTATACTCCTGTCTTCAAATAATTTTCCCACTCCTGATGGATTTGATCGAGATTATTTGCTGTCATTCTCTTCTCCTGTTTGTTCAAAGGTCAATGTCTGACCGCCAATTCAAGGTTTCAAATAATATCCATAAGAACCGCGTTTACGAAGTTTTTGGGACTTTGTAATCCTCTTGATCTTGAAGTTCAGTTACACTATTTGTATTATACACCACAGCGGTTAAATGAAGTACTCTTGTTTGAAAATCGAGCCGACTCAAAGCGCTTTAACTCTAGCATAGTCTCTTCCAAAAGTGTTTCCGGATCCATTCTACGATGATAGAATATATCAACATAAGGTTCGGGCCACATATCGAATCCGGCCTTTGCAGTAATAATGTGTTCATTTCATAGGGTATAAAAAATCCCGTATAATTCTTCCGAAATTCTCTTCGGTTGAGCCATAGACTGGTCCATTATTCGCCAGATCAAACTGTGTAATCCTATTATCAAAATTGGTAAAACATATTTTTTCATATTATCATAGATATCTCCTTTTACTTAACCTTATTTCTTCAAGTACACTTGAAGTCAAGATTTTTTTAGTAAGCTTTTGACGGCTGTTAAAGGATGATTTATTGCTATATGCTTAAATAAAATTCTTAAAGCATTTAAGGATCTTATGAATCATATTATTTAAACTATTGGAAGTATTTATTATTACGCGCTATACCATTCATCAAATTTCTGAAATGTTTTCCTTGCCGTCTTCCACACTTCGGCACTATGAAGATGTTGGCCGCCTAACGAATGTCGCAAAAACAGATCCGGCCAACAAATATACAATGACAATCACGTCAATCGCGTAAAATCTATATGCTGTTTCAAAAATAATGGTACGTCTATTTCGCGCTTATTAGAAGAACGAAAAAAGAGCATTGAAGAGCAGACTGAACAAACGCGAAGAAATTTATTACATATTAAAAAGAAAATAATTTATTATGAGGAAATTAAAAATGCCATGCTTTCTAATCAAGTATGGCCGAAATGGGATAACTATATGAATTTAGATCCAGATGGAGTAAATAGACTGTTTAGTAGCAGATAAAAAGCAGATATAACGCAATACCTTTTTAGTATGTAAAAAATATCCTTATCGTTGTTTTTTTAGTCCGTTGAATTATGCTATATCAAGTACTTAGCAAGTGTTTGAAGTTCTTTATTAAATAAAAACGGGAGTCCGCTATTTTAGCGGGCTCCCACAGATTGTAGACAAACAGGGCATTGAGAACGCTATCAGGCGATTCTCAATGCCCTGTTCGCGTTTAACCCAAACAAATATCGCTTCAGTAACTGGGTCA
>Ga0268360_1002694_pt1 | contig 12967 bp, 9 predicted proteins | sample BioMet11_FD_192465 | JGI IMG/M metagenome (GOLD analysis project Ga0268360, IMG submission 192465) | Sewage microbial communities from Oakland, California, United States - Biofuel 11 (Illumina Assembly) | ecosystem: Engineered > Wastewater > Sewage > Unclassified | place: USA: California... | reverse complement strand
GTCCGCGGCGTCTGCCCCTCCTGCGGCTACGACGGGGCGCGCGGCGACCAGTGCGAGAACTGCGGCAAGCTCCTCGACCCCACCGAGCTCAAGGAGCCCAAGTGCTCGACCTGCGGCGCCACCCCGCGGCTCAAGTCCACGACCCACCTGTACATCGACCTCCCGGCCATCAAGCCCAAGCTCGAGGCGTGGATGAAGAAGGCCAGCGTGGAGGGCTTCTGGTCCAACAACGCGATCCAGATGACCCAGGCCTGGATCCGCGACGGCCTCAAGGAGCGGGCCATCACCCGGGACCTCAAGTGGGGCATCCCGGTGCCCAAGGCGGGCTTCGAGGACAAGGTCTTCTACGTCTGGTTCGACGCGCCCATCGGCTACATCTCCACCACCGCGTGCGCCGGCGACGAGCAGGGCTTCGACTGGAAGTCCTGGTGGCAGAATCCCGAAAACGTCGAGCTCTTCCAGTTCATCGGCAAGGACAACATCCCCTTCCACACGGTGATATTCCCCTCGAGCCTCCTCGGCTCGGGCAAGAACTGGACCATGCTCCACCACATGTCGAGCACCGAGTACCTCAACTACGAGTCCGGCAAGTTCTCCAAGTCCAAGGGCATCGGGGTCTTCGGCACCGACGCGGTGGAGTCCGGCATCCCCGCGGACGTCTGGCGCTTCTACGTCTTCTACAATCGCCCGGAGCGGGGGGACTACACCTTCGCCTGGGCGGACTTCCAGGACAAGGTGAACGGCGAGCTCATCGGCAACCTCGGCAACCTGGCGAACCGCACCCTGACCTTCGTCTCCCGCTACTTCGGCGGCCAGGTGCCCGCCGTCCCCGAGAAGCCCGCGGACATGGCCTTCGCGGAGGCGGCCGCGAAGGTCGTCGCGAAGATCGGGGAGCACCTCGAGCGGGCGGACCTGCGCGACGCATTCCGCGCCGCCTTCGAGCTCTCGGACCTGGCCAACAAGCGCTTCCAGGACGGCGAGCCCTGGAAGACCAGGACCAGCGACCCGGCGGCCGCGGCAGTCCTCATCGGCGAGCTCTGCTACGTCATCCGGGACCTGGCGATCATCATCCACCCGTACATGCCCGCCACCGCCGCCAAGCTCGCCGCTTTCTTCGGCCTATCCATCGGGGCCGGTGGCCTCTCCTGGGCAGACATCGGGGGGCGCACGGGGCTCGTCGAGGTGAAGAAGCCCGAGGTGCTCTTCACCAAGCTCGAGGACGACCGCATCGCCGAGCTCCGGGAGCGCTACTCGGGTTCCCAGAAAGAGCGGGCCGAGCGGGATGCCGCCGCCGGCTCTGCCGCGGCGGACAAGGCCCCCGCCTCTCAGCCCAAGGCGGCCCCCGCCGCCCAGCCCAAGGCCGAGCGCGTCCCTGCGCCGCCGCCCCTCGCGGACCTGCCCCTGGAGGAGCGCTTTGACCGGCTCATCGACCTCAGGGTAGCCAAGATCGTGAAGATCGAACGCCACCCGAAGGCCGACAAGCTCTACATCGAGACCTTGGACGACGGCTCCGGCACCGAGCGGGTCATCGTCTCGGGCCTCGTGCCCTACTACAAGGAAGAGGAGCTCCTCGGCAAGAGCATCGTCTTAGTGAACAACCTGAAGCCGGCTAAGCTCCGGGGCGTGGAGTCCAAGGGCATGCTCCTGGCGGCCTCCAAGAAGTCGGCTGGGGCGCCCGGGCCCGACGGGAAGCCCACCGTCGTGAAGGAAGCGGTCGAGGTCCTCGACGCCGGGGACGCGGCGCCGGGCACGAGGCTGTCCCTCGAGGGGCGCGCCGTGCCCGGCGAGGTCGCCCAGATCGACGTGGACGGCTTCTTCTCGGTGCCCATCGCGGCCAAGGGCGGTTTCGCCTACATCGGCTCGGCTCGCCTCGTCGCGGCCGGCCGGCCCTTCGCCCTGGCGAAGGTGCCCGATGGCGAGGTGGGCTGAGGCGAGATCGGGGATACGAGCCATGGACCTCAGGGTTTCGGCGCTGGACGGCCTTCAAGACGAGGGCCGCGGCGCAGGGTTGTCCGCTTCCTTCCTCCAGTCTTGGACCTGGGGAGGCTTCAAGGCGTCTTACGGCTGGAAGCCCCTCCGCTTCCGCCTCGAGGCGCGAGGCCGCTCGGCAGGGCTCCAGGCGCTCCTGCGGCGCATGCCCGCGGGATTCTCCTTCGCCTACGTGCCCCACGGCCCGGCCCTAGAGCTGCCTGAGGGCGAGAGGTCGGCCTTCCTGGCGGAGCTCGCGGAGGCTCTCCGGGCCCACCTGCCCCGGCGATGCCTCTTCATCCGATTCGATCCGCCCTGGTACGAGGTAGAGCCCAAGGATGCCGGAGGAGAGGAGGAGGCCGCCGCGCCGGGCACCTTCCCCGAGGTCTCGAGACCCAGGCTGGGCGCCCCGCTCAGGAAGGCCGCCTACGACGTGCAGCCCCCCGACACCGTCCTCGTGGACCTCCGGCCCTCCGAGGGCGATATCCTCGCGGCCATGAAACCCAAGTGGCGCTACAACATCCGGCTGGCCGAGCGGAAGGGCGTCGCCGTCGAGGGCTCTGGCGTCGAGTCGATCCAGGAATTCTACTCCCTCTACCGCACGACTTCCCAGCGCGACCGGATAGCCATCCACCCCGAGGGCTACTACAGGCAGCTCTTCGCCGCCGCGGGGGCCCGGGGCAAGGGAGGAGCTTCGGGAGCTTTTGACCTCAGGCTCTGGATCGCCAGGCACGAGGGTAAGGCCCTGGCCTCCATCATCACCCTCTTCTACGGCGAGGTGGGGACCTACCTCTACGGCGCCTCCTCCGACGAGGGGCGCAACCTCATGCCGGCCTACGCCCTGCAGTGGGCCGCCATGCGGGCCGCGAAGGCCGCGGGCTGCGGGCGCTACGACTTGTTCGGGATCCCGCCGAACGGCGATCCCTCGCACCCCATGGCGGGCCTGTACCGCTTCAAGACGGGGTTCGGTGGCGATATCGTGCATCGCGCCGGATCGTGGGACTATCCCCTGTCGCCTCTCGCTTACGGGGCTTTCCGGGCAGCCGAAGGGGCGAGGACCTGGTACTACAAGGATTTCAAGAAGCGCTTCGGCCGAAGGTGAGGGGGCCTCGCTCCTCGAGGACGAGGCCCTCGAAGACGTAGAATTTCGCGTCCTCCGATCGCCATGCCTGGGGGCTCAGCCCCGCTTTGTAGCAGAGGTTGTCCAAGAGCTCCTCCCGGTTCCAGCCCTGCTCGGCGGCGACCTGGGGCAGGAAGACCGCGGACCTGCCGCCCTTGGTCATGAGCACCCCGTGCCTGCCTAGGACTATCTCCCCCACGTCCCCGATCTCCCGCATCGGCGAGAGGACCGTCACCTCCACCGAAACCTCGGCGAGCTCGCCCTTCTCCAGAGGGGGGAAGCGGGGATCCTCGAAGGCCGCGGCCAGGGCCATGTCCCTCACGGTCCGCAGGAGCGGCTCTTCGGAGGACATCCTGCCGATGCAGCCCCGCAGGTTCGAACCGGGGTCCGCCCCGGTCCTCAGGGTGACGAAGGCCCCCGCCTTGGCCGACAGCGACGGCCCCGCCGCCGGCCAGCGCGGAGGCCTGGCTTCGAGCTTGGAGGCTATGGCCTCGCGGGCGGTCGCCACGAGGGCCGCCCCCTCGGCTTCGGGTATGACGAGATCCGGGTTATCGATCATCGCTCAGGGCGACGGCCGCGTAGTGGACCAGCCGCTCCTCGCCGGATTCCCGGCTGGCGGAGGAATCGTGGCGCCCGAGGAGCGCGGGGACGGCTTCCCCGGCCAACCCGGAGGCGAAGAAGGCGGAAGCTATGCCCGATCCGCAGGCCCTCCCGGTGCCCCCGTCGAGGTCGCCGAGGATGGCGTCGCCGTCGGAGGCGAGGAGGAGGTCCAGGAAGCGCTGGGCGAGCCGCCCGGCCTCGGCGTCGTCGGCGGAGGAGCCTATGTCCGAGGAGAGCACCACGAGGGTGGTGTCCCTCCGCCCGGAGAAAACCGCGGCGAGGGCCGCGGCGAGGGCCCCCACGACGGCGCGGCTCGGAACCCCGAGCAGGAGGGGGACCAGGCGGGCGTCGGGGAAGAGGGCGTGCATGAAGGGGAGCTGGAGCTCTATGCCGTGCTCCTCCAGGTGGGGGATATCGTTCACGCTCATGAGGGTGCCGCGGTCGCGCAACTCCTCGACGGCGTCTCCGTCCACCACGAGCCTGCCGGTGGGGATGTCGAAATAGTCCGACTCCGGCAGGTAGACGAGGTCCCTGTCCGCCCCGTGGTAGGGCGAGAGCGCGAGGACCGTGTCGACCTTCCTGCCGACCGCGGATTTCCAGGCCAGGGCCGAGAGGTCCCCCGAGTAGTCGAGGCCGGCGTGGGGGGACAGGATGCACGAAGCTTTGGCGACCGAAGGCCTGGCGGAAGCGAGCAGCGAGCCTATCCTGGACTCCAGCTCGGAGGGATCGTCCGGATAGAAAATACCCGCGACCGTGGCGTCCCGCACCTTCACAGGCCGAATGAACTCCTTCATAGGTCCAATTATAAGCTTCTTCCATCGCCGATCAAGGGTGGTTCGGCGAAAAGCGGCGGAATGCCCCGGGCGTCGGAGGCCTAGCCCGGCAGGACCAGGCAGCGATCCCGCGGAACCCGGAATTCCACGAGGTCCCCGGGGGCGGGCCTGCCCGCGCTGGGAATTATCAGCTCCACGCGCCCGGCGGGCCTCGGTCCTGGACCTCCGGCGAGGCAGTCGAGGGCGAGCCGGCTCGAGCCGCCCTCGAAGAAGACCGAGGCGACTCGGCCCCTCAGCCTATTTCGCGCAACTTCAGTCTCCGGGGTCGGAGGACAGGGCTCGGGGGCCTCGGCGGGGAAGAAGAGGGAGAGTTTGGACGAGCCCGCGGCTCCGGGCGAGGACGCCGCGCAGGCGAATTCCCCGAAGGCCGTGGCGACTACCGGCCCGCCCGCCTCTCGGCGCGAGGTCAGGACCTCGAGGACCGGTCCCCTCCCGAGGAAGGAGGCGCTCCAAGCCGTCGGCGGCGAGGCGTAGAGCGCCTCGGGGCTGCCTTCGGAGTCCAGGCGGCCGGCGCGCACGAGGAAGATCCTGTCGGCCACGGCCAGGGCTTCCTTCGGGTCGTGGGTGACGAGGATGGCGGTGGCCCCCGCCTCTCTGAGGCTGTCGGCGATCTCCATCCTGAGCCGAAGCCGCAGGGCTACGTCCAGGGAGGACAGGGGCTCGTCGAGGAGGAGGATCGAAGGCTCGGCGGCCAGGGCCCTCGCCAGGGCCACCCGCTGGCGCTCGCCTCCGGAGAGGGAACGGATCGGCCGGTCCAGCAGGGGCTCTATCTCCATGGCCGCCGCCAGGGTCTCCGCCGCCTTCCTCCTCTCGGGCCTGGGCACCCCGCGCATCCGCGGGCCGTACTCGATGTTGCGCCGCACCGACAGGTGGGGGAAGAGGGCGTAGTCCTGGAACACCATGCCTATCCCCCGCCGCTCGGGGGGCAGCCGCGTGACGTCCCGGCCCCCCACGAAAACGCTTCCGGCGTCTGGGACCTCGAGGCCCGATACGAGGCGCAGGAGGCTGGACTTCCCCGAGCCCGAGGGGCCGAGCACCGCGGCGATCTCCCCCTTAGCTAGGCCGAGGGAAACCTCGAGGCCGAATCCCGGCCAGGATTTCTTGAGCCCGACTACTTCAAGCATCGCGGGTGGGCCTCCTCTCCTTGAACGCGAAGACCGCCGAAGTCATGAGGGCGAGGACTACGCCAGCCGCGCAGGCCTCGGGGAAGCGGTAGGCCGAGGTGAGGCGGAAGAGGTAGACCGGCAGCGTCTCGAAGTCCCCCTGGCCGAGGACCAGGGGAACGTTCAGGTCCCCAGCGGCGGCGGCGAAGGAGAACGCGAAGGCCGCGAGCACCGATGGGAGGACGGCTCCGAGCTCGACGCCGACCGCCGCCCTGATCCGCCCGGCCCCCAGGGTCCTGGCCGCGTCCACGGGGCTGCGCTCGATAGTCGAGAGGGCGGCGGCCACCGACCTGAGGGTGTAGGGCAGGATGCAGAGGGCCTGGACCGCCGGGATGAGCCATGCGCCGCCCCTCGGGAAGATGAGGGCCCAGCCGAGGGAGGCCACGATCCCCGAGACCGCCAGCGGCGTGGCTGCTGCGGCCCTCGCGACGGCGCCGCCCCCGCGGACGGCGAAAGCCCCGGCGCAGCCGAGTCCCGTGGCGATGAGGGCCGCCGGGATCGCCGTGGCGGCGGTCCCGGCCAGGGCGGAGGCGAAGGAGGATCCGGCTGGGGAGAATAGCTTCCCGAAGTTGTCGAAGCCGAAATGCCCGGCCCCCAGGGGACCGGAGCGCACGGATAGGGACTGGCCGAGGAGGGAGAGCATTGGTCCCCCGAAGAAGACCGCGAGGAAGACTGCGTAGGCCCCGAGGGCCAGGGCCGCGAGCCCCCTGGGCCTCCGGAGCTCGGCCGGGCTCCCCGAGCCCTTGGCCTCGGCGCCGCCTGCGCCTGCGCCCCGTTCGCATAGGCCGACGAGGACCACGGCGCCCATGGCCACGATCGTCTCGGCCAGGGCCACCGCGGCCGCGCCGGCGGGATTCGCCTCGAGCCTGCTCAGGCGGTAGACCTCCACCTCGAGGGTCGAGCCCGCGAGGCCTCCGAAGACCATCACCACCGCGAAGCTGAAGAAGCAGAGGAGGAAGCACAGGGACGCTGCCTGGGCGATCGCCGGGGCGAGGGAGGGCAGGTCGCCGGTCAGGAAGGAGCGGAGCTTTCCGGCCCCGAGGAGGCGAGCCGCCTCCTCGCGCTCCCTGGGCAGCCGCTCCCAGACCTCGCCGACGGTCTGGAGCACCACGGGGAACTCGTAGAAGCCGTGGACCAGGACGATGCCCCAAAAGCTGTAGAGGAAGTCTACGGGCGGGGCCTCGAGGCCGAAGGCGGCCATGAGGCCCCGGTTCAGGTAGCCCGCTCGGCCGTAGAAGAGGACGAAGGCGAGGACGACGAGGACCGAAGGCATGCTGAAAGGCAGGACCGATAAAGCCTTCAGCCCCCGCCTCCCGGGGAAGCGGTACCGCGCGACGAGGGCCGCCCCGGGCAGCCCTATGGCGAGGGCCGCCAAGGTGCTCATCCCGGCCTGGGCGAGGGTGAAGAGCACTGCCCTGAGGCAGCGGGGCCCGAGGAGGGCCGCCGCCACGCCGCCCGCCCCGACGCTTTTCGGCGAGAGGAAGAGCACCGCGAGGAGGGGCGCCAGGGCCGCTGCCGAGTAGGCCAGGACCAAGGCCGCCGAGGGGATTGAACGGAGCGCGGCCGAGGGTGGAGAGGGGATCGCCCTCGAGGCCGGTTGGCTTGAGACTAGCGCCGACCCGCCCCCAGCCGCGGCCCCCATCACTTCCCCGAGCTCAGGATCTCGGCGGCCTCGACGGCCTCGGCGGTCAGCCCGGAGGGATCGACGTCCAGGGACTTGACCGGCTTCACTGCGGCCCTGTAGCTGTCCGGCAGGGGCAGGGAGGGCAGGACTGGGTACATCCACTGGGTGAGGGGCAGCTCTCTCTGGCATTCCGGCGAGACGAGGAAGTCCATGAAGAGCTCGGCGTTCCGGGGATGCCGGGCAGTCGCGAGGATGCCCGCGGTCTCTACCTGGGCTACGAAACCGTCCTTGAAGGCCAAGGCTTTATAGCGCTCGGTCTTCTCGTACTCGAGGTGGTAGGCGCCGTCGGCGGCGTAGGACAGGACGAGGGGCGCCTCGCCGCTCGTGAACAGGCCGTAGCCTTGGTCCCAGCCCGGCGAGAGGGTGAGGACGCTCGGCCTCAAGCGGCGCCAGTAGTCCTTCCAGCCGGCCCCGTAGACCGCCTTAGTCCAGGCGAGGAAGCCGAGGCCCGGGGTGGAGGTGCGGGGATCGAGGAGGATGAGCTTCTTGGCGTACTCGGGCTTCGTGAGGTCCTCGAGGGAGGACGGCGGGTTGGGGAGCTTGGCGCTGTCCCACACGATGGCGAAGTTGCCCCAGTCGTAGGGTATGAGGCGGTTCGAGGGATCGAGGCGCAGCTTAGCGGGGATGGCGGCTAGGCCCTTCGGCGCGTAAGGCCTAAAGAGACCGGCCCCCAGGGCCTTGGGCGCCAGAAAGTTGTCCATGCCCAGGGCCACGTCGGCGTCGAGGCCGCCCTTGGCGAGGATGAGGGACGAGAGGAGCTGCCCCCCGTCGCCCTTCGAGACGAACTTCACCTTGACGCCGGTGGCCTTCTCGAAGAGGGGCGCTACTTTGGGCCCCGCGCCCCACTCGGAGACGAAGGAGTCGTACGTGTAGACGACGACTGTCTTCTCCGAGTCACGGGCGGCTGCGGCCGCTGGTTCTTGGGCGGCTATGGCCGCCGAGGCGAGCAGGAACGCGAAGGATACGACTAAAGCTGGTGAGCGGCCGCAGCGGCGACCGCCTGAAGGTATGAGCATGGCTCCCTCCGCCGGTATTAACCGGATCAGGTTCAGCGGGTGTGATCTCAGACGCGTAACGAGCCCGACGGGCCCGTCGCGCCACCCCGGATGTAGCTAGAACATACGGATTCTCGGCCGGGAAGGTCAAGGGGATGCGCCGCCGAGGAGGCGCGGCGTCTCAGGCCCCGCGCTTCCTCGGGCTTACCTTCGCCGCCGGGGCGCGCCGGGCGACTTTAGCCTTGACGGCGCCGGCCCTGTTCCTCTTTCCCCCGGGGCCTATGCTCCCCTTGGGGAAGAGGGTCGCGATGGCCTCGGAGGCGGTGGAGACGAAGACGAACTTCGTCACCTCCTTCACCTCCGCCGGGATATCCTCGAGGTCTTTGCGGTTCCCCTCAGGCAGGAGGACCGTGGGGATCTTGCTCCGGTGGGCCGCCAGGACTTTCTCCTTGACGCCGCCGATCGGGAGGATACGGCCTGTGAGGGTGATCTCCCCGGTCATCGCCCGGCCAGCCTCCAGGGGCACCCCGGTGAAGGCCGAGACGAGGCAGGCCACGAGGGTGATGCCAGCCGAGGGTCCGTCCTTCGGGATGGCGCCCTCGGGCACGTGGACGTGGACCGTCCGCTTGCGGAAGTCCCCCTCCCCGAGGCCGAAGTCCGCGGCCTTGGCCCGGATGAAGCTGAGGGCCGCCTTGGCGCTCTCCTTCATCACGTCTCCCAGGTTCCCCGTGAGGATGAGCCCCTCGTCGCCCTGGTAGACCAGGGCCTCTACCGGGAGGAGGGTGCCGCCGGCCTCGGTCCAGGCCAAGCCGTAGGCCACCCCGGGCCGCCTCTCCTTGAAGATCACGTCGTCTTCCCTGCGGCGCTTGCCCAGGAGGTCCGAAGCCCTCCGCTCGGTGACCTCGGCCGACCACGCCGCGAGTTTCTCGGGGGCCTCGGCTAGGCCCGCCCCGACGGCCTCCTGGGCGAGCTTGCGCACTATCCTGGCGATCTCCCGCTCGAGGCTGCGCACTCCCGACTCCATGGTGTAGTGCCGGATGATCTCCAGGACCGCGCCGTCGTCGAAGGCGACCTTGGCCCCCCCGAGGCCGTTCTCCGCGAGCTGCTTGGGGACGATGAACTTCTTGGCGATCTCGAGCTTCTCGAACTCCGAGTAGCCCGGGATCTCGATGACTTCCATGCGGTCGAGGAGGGGGTAGGGGATGCCGTGGAGGGAGTTGGCCGTGGTTATGAACATGACCTTCGAGAGGTCGTAGGGGAGCTCGAGGTAGTGGTCGGTGAAGCTCGAGTTCTGCTCGGGGTCCAGGACCTCGAGGAGGGCGCTCGCGGGATCGCCCCGGAAGTCCGAGGACATCTTGTCGACCTCGTCGAGGAGGAAGACTGGGTTGCTCGTCCCGGCCTTGCGGATCGACTGGACGATCTTCCCCGGGAGGGCGCCCACGTAGGTCTTGCGGTGGCCGCGGATCTCGGCCTCGTCGCGGACGCCCCCGAGGCTCACCCGGACGAAGCTGCGGTCCAGGGCCCTGGCGACGCTCCGCCCGAGGGAGGTCTTCCCGGTCCCGGGAGGGCCCACCAGGCAGAGGATGGGGCCCCGGGCGCGGTCCGAGAGCTGGCGCACGGCTATGAACTCGAGGATGCGCTCCTTGGGTTTCTCGAGGCCGTAGTGGTCCTCGTCCAGGGCCTTCCTAGCCCGCTCCAGGTCCCGGTTGTCCTTGCTGACCGTCGACCAGGGGAGGTCGGCGAGCCACTCGCAGTACACCCGGAGCACCCCGGCTTCGGGGGAGAATGCCTGGAGCTTCCCCAGGCGCGATAGCTCCCTCCGGGCCTTGGCGAGGACTTCCTCGGGCGGGGCCTTGGCCAGGAGGGAGCGCTCGAGCTCCTTGACCTCGGACTCCTCGCCGTCCTTCCCGAGCTCCCGGTTGATCTCCTTGAGCTGCTCGCCGAGGAAGTACTCCCTCTGGTTCTTGTCGATGCGGTTCTTGACCTTGGCGCTGATCTTGCGCTGCAGGTTCACGAGGTCCGTCTCGCCCTCCACCGCGGTCTCGACGGCCTCGAGGCGCTCGAGCGGGTCCTCGATCTCCAGGAGCGCCTGCTTGCGCTCGCTCTTGACGGGGAGGGCGTTGGCGACGATGTCGCACAACTCGTGGGCTTCCCCGGCGCGCTCGACCTGGGCCAGGACGTCGGGGGGGATCTTGTGGACCACCTCGGCGTACTGGGCGAAGCTGCGCCTCACGAGGCGCATGGAGAGCTCGAGCTCGGCCTGGGCCTCGGGGGAGGGCGCCTCGCCCCTGCCCGAGGCGGGTTCCATGGGCTCCGCGGCCACCGCGAGGTGGTCCTTGCGAAACACCGTACGCCTGATCTTGACCCGGGCCTCCCCCTCGACGAGGAGCCTCACGGACCCGTCGGGGAGACGCACCTGCTGCACGATCCTGGAGACCGTGGCCATGGGGTGGACCTCGATCTCCGGGTCCTTGTCCTCGCCGAGGCCCTTGAGGAGGGCCACCACGACGCGCTTGTCGGCCCCCATCGCGACGTCGACCGCCGCTATCGCGAACTTAGTGGCGGCCAGGATGGGCGCAATCGACTTGGGGAAGACTACCGCCTCCCTCGTGTAGACGAGGGGCAGCTCGAGCGTCGCGCCGCCGCGCAATGCCTCAAGCACCTTCAACTTGCTAGGCGCTCTTCTTCAGGATCTCGACGGCAGGGGCCTGGGCGCCCTCCACCGTCTCGCGGCCGACGACGACGCGCTTCGCGCCCTCGATGGAGGGTATGTCGTACATCACGTCCATCATGAGGGACTCGACGATGGCCCTGAGGCCCCGGGCGCCGGTGTTCCTGGCTATGGCCCTGTCGGCTATGGCGTCCACCGCGCCCTCGTCGAAGACGAGCTCGACCTGGTCGAGGCGCATCGACTCCTGGTACTGCCTGAGCACGGCGTTCTTGGGCTCGGTGATGATCCGCTTGAGGTCGTCCCGGGACAGGTCCTCGAGGGCCACCTGTATCGGCAGGCGGCCGATGAACTCTGGGATCATGCCGAACTTCACGAGGTCGTCGGGGTGGAGCTGGGAGAAGAGCGCGTGGAGGTTCTTCTCGTTCCTGGGCTTCACGTCGGCGCCGAACCCGAGGGGGTGCTTGGCGACCCGGCTCTCCACGATCTTGTCGAGGCCCACGAAGGCGCCCCCGCAGATGAACAGGATGTTGGTCGTGTCGATCCGCAGGTACTCCTGCTGGGGGTGCTTTCGGCCGCCCTGGGGCGGCACGTTCGCCACCGTGCCCTCTATTATCTTGAGGAGGGCCTGCTGGACCCCCTCCCCCGAGACGTCGCGGGTGATCGACACGTTCTCGCCCTTCTTGGCGATCTTGTCGATCTCGTCGATGTAGATGATGCCCTTCTCGGCGGCGCCGATGTTGCCGCCGGCGTTCTGGATGAGCTTGAGGAGGATGTTCTCCACGTCCTCGCCCACGTAGCCCGCCTCGGTCAAGGTCGTGGCGTCGGCCATGGCGAAGGGGACTTTGAGCTTCTTGGCCAGGGTCTTGGCGAGGAGGGTCTTCCCGGTGCCGGTGGGTCCGATGAGGAGAACGTTGGACTTCTCGATCTCCACGCCTGAGTCGACGTCCCCCGAGTGGGCGATCCTCTTGTAGTGGTTGTAGACCGCGACCGAGAGGGCCTTCTTGACGTAGTCCTGACCGACCACGTACTGGTCGAGGTAGTCCTTGATCTCCCGGGGCTTGGGCACGTCGCCGGTGAAGCCCGCGGCGATCTCGCTCTCGTCCTCGGAGAGGATCTGCTCGCAGACCTTCACGCACTCGTCGCAGATGTAGACCCCGGGGCCCGCTATGATGCGGCGGGCGAACTCGGCGCTCTTGCCGCAGAAGGAGCAGGTGCGCTCCTCGGGCCTGTCATTTTGCTTCTGCTTGGCCATGCTTCCTCCGCTCGAGCAGCCGGTCGACGAGGCCGTAGGCTATCGCCTCCTCGGCAGACATGAAGAAATCCCGCTCCATGTCGGCGGCGATCGCCTGGGGATCCTTTCCGGAAGCCTGGGAAAAATAGTCGATCGTGAGCTTCTTCAGCCTGAGGATCTCCTTGGCCTGGATGCTGACGTCGGAGGCCTGGCCCTGGGCGCCGCCCCAGGGCTGATGGATCAGGACCCGGGAGGAGGGGAGGGCGAAGCGCTTGCCCTTGGTGCCGCAGGCCAGGATGAGGGCGGCCATGGAGGCCGCCTGGCCGACGCAGTAGGTCTGGACGTCGGGCTTGATGCACTGGATAGTGTCGTATAGTGCCAGGCCGGCGGTCACGGAGCCGCCGGGTGAGTTGATGTAGATGGTGACGTCCTTCTCGGGGTCCTGGGATTCGAGGAAGAGGAGCTGGGCGACCGTCAGGTCGGCGGTGAGGTCGTTGATCTCCCCGTCGATGAAGACGATCCGATCCTTGAGGAGCCGGGAGTAGATGTCGTAGGACCGCTCGCCGATGCCCGTCTGCTCGATGACGATGGGCACCAGGTTATGCATTTGCTCGTCCATGGCCTTATACCTCATTGTCGTAAGTTACTCAGAATCCTTTAACAAGTCCACGAACGAAACCTTGGCCCCCTTCTTGACCGAGG